>Ga0335078_10002390_pt1 | contig 28477 bp, 23 predicted proteins | sample Lox_Sample_32_FD_206711 | JGI IMG/M metagenome (GOLD analysis project Ga0335078, IMG submission 206711) | Soil microbial communities from Loxahatchee National Wildlife Refuge, Florida, United States - Lox_Sample_3.2 | ecosystem: Environmental > Terrestrial > Soil > Wetlands | place: USA...
AAAGATGCTGCTGAGGAGGCTTCTGCGTAAATGCTTCAACCGCTTTGTAAATCTTTGTCTCAGGCTTGACGGCACCGACCTCATGAGACAAAATTAACTTGTCAAAATATCTGAGGAACTCGCTATTTCCCCAGCCGTATTTCTGATGAATAGCGTTTGTGTTCGACAGAAGGACTATCATGTAATTTTCTTTCAACGACGGAAGAGTCGCTACGAGCTCACGATTCACTGCGAATATATCCGAATAGATCTTGTAGAATCTATCCGCGCTCACCTTGTGGTCGAGAACATTCAGCATGATCTCGGTGAATTTTTCCACCGTATATTCTCCGCGCTCAAATTTTCTGTGAACGTCATAATTATTCTTATAATAATCGGCAAACTTCAATCCCAAGCCTTCTCCGATTTCATTAAAACCTTTAATTACATCGTTGTAATCGAAAGGCAAAAGCACGTTGCCCAAATCGAAAACTATCACGGAATACTTTTTCATCTTAGATACCTAACATAACCTTTTCAATAATGGAACATGAACTTATTCGTGGCTTCCCCGATGTCAACCCATGATTTCAATCGACGGCGGACTTGTGAATATTGCTAACCGAAAGATAGATATAAAAGGACAGATTTGAAATGAGCGCTGTAGAAAGCCCGAGAAACCTCCGGCTAAATATGATATGTTACTTCGACGCTAAAGTAAGTCACGCCAGGTAGAACTTCCGAGCAGGAACCGATAGTCACCTGCTTTGAGCGGCTGTAAATATCTCTCGAAACTTTGACACCGGCAGAGAATGATCGTATAATTTTTAAGTAAGCTATGATTGCGAGCCGGGCACCGTCGCCGTACAGAAGTGAATATTGACCGACACTCGGAAGATCTTCCTCCACCTCATAAAAAGCCGCGTTGTACGAATCTGTATTATAAAAGCAGATTCGCGAGTTGATTGAAATTCTGTAAAGCGACCAGGCGGCATCGAACAAAAATAATTCTCCATTCTCCCCGTCAGAGAGAAAGTTCTTCTCGAATCTCGCTCGCATAGAAAATTCCGACGAAAAATTATGCCTTAGATCTATTCTGAAATTTTGCCTGGATCCTGCAAGCGTCGATTGGCCGGCAGGAAACTCCGCTTCGGGAATGTAGAAATCCTCTTTTGTCTTATACCTATAACGCAAGTAAATCACGGTTGCGGTTCCGTCGAAAATTCTTTCTCCGCTCGCGGGCCATTCGACGCGGTTTATGTCGATGTACGCGTCCGAAAAAATTTCTTCGCCGCTCCGGTCGGGATCGCCCGATGTGGACATTATTCTGAACCGGTCGTAGTAAAACCCGAGTTTCAGGATCTCTTCCGGGCGAAATGTGGCTCCGAAATAAACTCCTTGTTCGGGTGAAGTCGGGAAGCTTTCGGAAAGCACGCCGGAATAATTTGGAACTATCCGCGAGCGGAGATTGCGAACTCCGACGGCAAATTTTGCTTCGTCGTAATCCAATCCGGCGTTTGCCGAAAATGAAACAACTTTGTCGGCAAGAATCTCGCAGGAGAGAGCCGTCTTTTCGGACTGCAGGCGGACAAACGCATCTTCAACGGTCAGGCTCTTTACGTAGTAATTTGCAAACGGATGATCATATGAGAAGTAAGCTGCTGCTGCTCCAACGTCGGCATAAGGTGAATCGAATCTTAAAATTCCACCTCCAATTTTCTCGTTTAGACTTAGCCATGATGGGCTTGTATTTAAATTCAAGCCGGAATAGTCGATTGATGTCACGGAACCCGAATCGTTTACATGTGCCTTAAAACCCTTGCTTGAAGCAAAGCTGGTGAGCTCGAAATTTCCCAAAGGAATTTCAATCGCCGCTCCTCTGAGAAATTCGTTTTCAGAACGGGAACTGTAGGGTCTTAACGAGTAAGCATCTTTGATAAAAAGGGGTGAGATTGGCCCGGCAGATTTCGAAATTGTGCCGGGATTAGAAAAAAGCATTCCGTTACCTAAGCCTATGCTGTAGTTTCCGATATCGATTTCGGAGAACACGGAAACTCGTTTCACCGATAATGCGAGCGAATAAAAATCGAGATAGCTATTCTCCCCGGCGTCTTTGTCCGTGACCGCGTCCAACTCGAAATTGCGGTACACGATATGAAGCTTCTGGAAATTTATGATTCCGTTATCATGGTACGCACCCTGATACATGGATGCCTTTTGAGGCGAAAAGCTCAAGTAAGAGGTTGCATTCACCGAAAAGTTCTCCTCCGGAAAAATTTCTGTGTGGCCCTTGATGGATGACAGAAGCTCGGGTGTCATGCCATCGAGGGTAGATAATTCATCTGTATTGTAAATAAACTTGACATTTCTTCGATATGCAATAATCGAAGAAGCAAACTTAGAGGTCATTCCGGGAACAGATAGCAATTCTTCTGCAGATGCGGAGTTCAAGTCGACCTTTGCAGACAATTCCGACACGTCGTTCGAATAGCTCAGTAAAGATTCCATGATATTTTCTTGATTTATTTTCGCTTCAGAGGAAGTGCTATCCGGGAATGGAACCTGAGCACGGACAGGCGGTAGACCGGATAAGACGATGAGAAGGCAAAGAACAGCGCGCTGATGGCACATGTTCTACTTTTTCTTCCCCAAAGCTTCGCGGTAATCCTCGATCTTTTCGAACTCAGTCCTGCCGTCGTGTGATAAGTCAAATGAAATTCCAAAGGATTGAGTCACGCCCAGCACCTGATGGAAGGATGCGCCATATTCCAGTTCAAAGGATGAAAACCTTAGGGCGATTCCCGCATTGAACGAGTTCGTCCCGCTCGCAGATCCTGCGCGAACGGTGACGAAACTTACCGGTGAATATTCAGCGGCGATCTTTACGGACGATGGGAACCCCAGCTCCTTAAAGTACTCCAGACCGACGTTCAACTCTTCGGACTCGAACGCGATTCCTCCGGAAAAAGTCTGAGGCAATCTGTCTTTCGAGAGCGTTGCCGAAGCCGAATTTAAATTAGTCGTACTGAAACCGAGAGAGAAGCTTCTAGACAGGAACATCTTTGCTCCTGCGTCTAAGCTGATCGACAGATCGGTCCCGTAGTCTTTTATGTAGAGGTGATTGAGATTGGCGTTTGCCCCCACGAATAGAAAATTGTAAACCGGGACGGAAAGATTTACCGTAAAGACACTTTCGCGGTAGAGATCGAATCCGAAGGTCTGCGCAGCGCCGCTGAAATCAAATCCCAACAAATTGTCTCTGTAGGCAATCCCTGTAGATTTTATTTCCTGAATCCCCAACACCGCTGGAATGAAAAAAGTACTGAGTTCTCTGATATCGGCGGCATGAGCTGGATTGTAATAAAATGACCAGGGGTCTTCGCCAAATGCACACAACGTCCCGGCGGTTCCGAGTGAACGCGCGCCCGAATATCTGCGCTCAAATCCGGCATATGCATCATGGACCGGCGTTACCTCCATCAGCAACAATGCGATGCAGGCAAGGATTCGTCGTTGCATTGAGCCGCCTAACGATTTGAATTTACACTTCCGTACATGACCCGCCTTACTCACAGCCGCTCCTCTCGTAGAGTCAATCAGACTACACGATGTCTGACGACAGATCATTCGACTTGGATAGGTTAGAACAAATGCCGGGCCCTAAACATCCGGGATCGGCAATCCGAATTTCCGATTCGGAGAATAAACTATGTTTATAATTTAGTCTAGTTCAGATACTTTGAGTAAGTGGATTGATGCGCTTGATCCGCGATCGATAGTTTCTGGAAAATCCCTCTGTCCGGATAGTCTTTCAATGCATCCGCGATCTCGAGATACTTTGCATCAAAAAACATTTTGACCAGCGCGCTGCGCGTTCCGGATTGAATTACCAAATCTGCAATTTTATTCAAAGCACGTGCAATCCCGGCCTGTGCCGTATCCTTCTGAGTAGAGAGAAGATCGATGCCGTTGTATTCGTAATCGTAGAATGCTCTTCTGAAAAGTTCATACTTTCCCGAAAGCACATCGTTGACCAGGGCGTATCTCGAATAAGTTCCTGATCCGCCGGCTTCCCATCCCTGTGTATAGTTGCTGTTCTGGGCCTGTGCGACTATGTTGGATGCACGCTGGAAATATGGCGTACCACTAAGTGGCTCGAAGGAGTCAGCGTCGAAACCAAGAATCATGTACATATAATAATCTATGAACCCGGCAAGTGGATCGAAATGGAATTCATCATGGTGCAGCGGCTGGTCTTTCTGATAGACAAATTGCCAGGAATTATCGATGACGCGCACCATCGGAGAGGCATTGCTCGACCTGTAGACCGGACGTTGGCTTGCAACAAAGGCTTGCGCAGTGTAAACCTGGCCGGTTGCAGACGTCGAAGTCGAGACAGACATAAGATAAATCGTCAGGCTGACTTTTATTTTTGGGCCCTTGAAATCCCCCGCTGTCCATTTGTAGCTGTTTATGTAATTCTGAACATCGGTACCGAGGTTCTGGATATTGACGCGATCTGATGGGTTCAGTGACTCCGTATTGAGCGTAACGGCGCAGTCGATCTCTTGCGCTCCTGCAATAGAGACAAATGCCAAAACCAGCGGCAGTGCTAGCCATTTCATAGAATTTTTCTCCTGGGTAAATTTAGCTACCTAATCAATCTAAGGCAAATAATGATAAACAGGGGGGATAACCGCCGGAGAATTTACAAAATGTGAAAGAATTTGCTTGCCAATGGAGCCAATAATCTTTACCTTTTTAGCCAAAAGAGCGCGAAACGCCGAACACAGGTCATTTTTGAACTACAAGAAGGAGGAAATTCAATGTTAAAAAACTCAATGCGTATCGGTATGGTGTTAACATTGGCAGCATTTTTCGCAAGCTGCTCGAAAAGCACTAGCCCTGGAGGCACGGCACCGACACTTAATGCGCCGACGCTTTCGGGACCGGTATCAAGCGCGAGTGCTGATACCAGCAAAGCAGCTTACTTGGCGGATAGCATCGCGACCACCTTCGATTTTACCGCGGGCGAATATGTGAGTTTGCTTACCGGTCATACCGGATCGCAATCGGGAAGTACCTGGACGTGGTCGTACACAGATCCGCAAACAGGCTTGACCATAACGTGGACAGCCACTTCTGTCTCTAATGGGTACGATTGGAAACTTGTTGAGAACGGGACTTCCTCAGGTATTACATTCAATAATTGGACGGCTCTCAACGGGTATGAAAGTAGTGACGGAAAGACGGGGAATTGGACACTCTATTATCCTGGCATCACTCAAGCTGCGGATTCGGCTGCATGGTCGACAGACGCGAACGGTACCCTTTCAGGAACGATCGTAGCATATAGCACTTCCGGCGCCATAGCTAATACGTTTGTGTTTACCAATGACAACATCGCTAATCATACCGGCGACCTCAAAATTTATGTGGGACCTGTTTCGACCACCTACGAGGATATTAGCTGGACAGCCAGCGGAGGGACGTGGACGATATATTATGATGGTGTTGCGGTAAGTCAAGGATCTTGGTAAAATTAAATCAGGCGCAAGTGTTCTTGAACGAAAAGCCCCATTTGTCGTGGGGCTTTCCGCTTTCTCAATCCGACTCTGAGAGTTCTTTATTTCTTTGCGCTCGTGCCTTTGCCGAGAAATGGGGTGAGCAAATCTATAGGAACGGGGAAAATAGTGGTCGAGTTATTCTCCGACGCAATTTCGGCCAGGGTTTGCAGGTAACGGAGCGTCAGCGCACTTGGCTGGTCGCTTAGAATCTTGGCTGCATCAGCCAGACGCTGGGAAGCCTGAAATTCACCTTCTGCCGCTATTACTTTCGCGCGCCTTTCGCGTTCCGCCTCCGCTTGGCGTGCCATGGCACGCTGCATATCCTCAGGCAAATCGATTTGTTTTACTTCGACGTTCGACACTTTTATACCCCACGGCTCAGTGTGGCTGTCGATGATGGCCTGAAGTTTCTCATTGATTTTTTCTCGCTGCGCCAATAACTCATCGAGCTCCGATTGACCGAGGATGCTGCGCAGAGTCGTTTGAGACATCTGGCTTGTGGCGAACAAGTAATCTTCGACTTCGACGACTGCCTTTCTCGCATCTAAAACCCTGAAGTAGATCACGGCACTCACTTTTATGGAGACATTATCGCGGGTAATGATGTCCTGCGGCGGCACGTCCAAAGCAATTGTCCTCAGGCTCACTCGTACCATTTTATCAACAATCGGTATAAGTATTATTAGACCAGGTCCCTTCGAGTCAATGAGCCTTCCGAGTCTAAAAATAACTGCGCGTTCATATTCTCTGAGAATTCTGATTGCGCTTGCAAGAAAAAAGATCAGGAAAATTATGATTACCAAAAGTGAAATGTCCATATGTCCCTCTATTTTTTTTGTTTGACTCTCAAAATCCAGTTTGAAATCGATTCGACTTCGACTTTCTCGCCGACTTTTATCTTTTCCCCCGCAGAGGCTTTCCATATTTCGCCATGAACGCTGACCTGTCCGTTCGCATCGGGGTTGATCTCCGAGACAACAGATCCTTCTTCTCCAACCATTGCTTCAAAACCTGTTGCCGATTTCCGTCGCTGTGCCTTCAGTCCAAGCCCAATTATTCCCATGAAAAAGATCGCTGCCACGACTACGGTTGTTATTATCAAACTCAATGAGATGCTAACCAGCTCAAACGGAGAACTGATCAACATCACCGAACCGAGAAACAATGATATTACGCCGCCAATGGCAAGGAGACCATGGCTCATAATCTTTATTTCCGCGATAAAAAGAATAATTGCCAGGAGTATCAGCGCGAGCCCGGAATAATTTATCGGCAAGGTCTTAAAAGAATAGAAGGCGAGAATAAGAGAAATTGCTCCAACGACTCCAGGTAATATGGACCCCGGATTGAAAAGCTCGAACATAATTCCGAAAATACCGATCATCATCAAAATGTAAGTGATATTTGGGTCGCTTATGGTACCCAGAAATTTCTCCCGCCAGTTCATCGGGATGAATTCGACCTGTGCACCTGCGGTCTTAAGCACGACGGAGCCGTTGCTCGTCTCAACCGTTCTGCCGTCGATTTGCTTTAAAAGACTGTCGAGGTTCGGCGAAATAAGATCTATTACTTTTTGCTTGAGGGCCTCTGATTCGGAGTTCGATATGCTGCGACGCACCGCATCTTCTGCCCACGTCACGTTTCTATGCCGCTTTTGTGCGATAGCCCGCACAAACGCCGCGGCGTCATTGGTGACTTTCTTGGACATAACCGAAGATGTGTCCTCGGCTCCCCCTCCTACCGGATGTGCTGCACCGATATTAGTGCTCGGCGCCATTGCAGCAATGTTTGCAGAAAGCGTTATGAAGACGCCGGCCGAACCGGCACGGGCTCCGCTTGGCGCAATGTAGACTACCACAGGAACCGATGAACCGAGAATTCCCTGGACGATTTTTCTCGTTGATTCGAGCAGACCGCCCGGAGTATCCATTTCGATCACCAGCGCTGATGCATGCTCGGCTTCTGCATTTGAAATGGAATTAACAATATATTCTGCGCTGGCCGGATTAATTGTCCCGTCTACTCGGATCAATAGGACTTTTTCAGTGCCATAGACACTGCAACAAGAAAAAATTATCAGAAATAGAACAGATTTCACTTTCACCCGAATATCTTAATACATGAGGCGGCAATTATCAACCACGAAAGGTACACCCTCGCACAGTCTCCGATCCCGGACCGGAATTTTCAGGCAGAAATATCGAGCGGATTGCTTAAATTTAGCAAGACATGATGCAGCTTCCGACGAGCGACTTTGAAAAGATGCTCCATCGCAATGGAGTGAAATATATCGCGGGCGTCGATGAGGCGGGAAGAGGTCCAGTCGCAGGCCCGGTAACAGCGGCGGCAGTAATCTTCCGATTCAATCCTGTTGAAGATTTAGCTTGCGAAGCAATTGGGAATGTTCGTGACTCGAAACAAATACCGGAAAGGGAACGTGACACCATCGCGTCAGCAATCAAAGAGGAAGCGCTTGACTTTGCCGTGGCTCACATCCCTAACGAGACGATCGATTCAATTAATATTTTGAACGCAACCCGGCTTGCAGTGTCGAGAGCGATTGAATCGCTGAAGGTCAAGCCGCAAGTAGTTCTGATCGATGGAAAATTCTTGAACTTGAAAGACTTCACCTGCGTCTCCATTGTCAAAGGCGACCTGAGCGTTTTAACGATCTCTGCCGCATCGATTCTCGCAAAGACGTCTCGCGACGCATTGATGCGCGGGTACGCACAGGAATTTCCGAATTATTCTTTTGAAAGGAACAAAGGATACCTGACGATGCAGCATTTGCGAGCGATTCGGGATCATGGTTATTCGCCAATCCATCGAAGAAGTTTCTCTATAACGCGTTAGCAATTTTTTAAGGGCCGCGGTGTGCTGAAAAAAGCGTTGGGTGCGAAGGGCGAACGGCTTGCGGCTGATTTCTTGAGCAGGCAGGGGTACGAGATAATCGCGAAAAATTTCAGGTATGAGCGCGGCGAGATCGATATAATCGCAAAGAAAGGGGAATTGATTTCTTTTTGTGAGGTCAAAACTAGAACGAGCAGCGCCTACGGCAGCGGTGAAGATGCCGTCAACTCAAGAAAACAAAAGCAGATCCGCAAAGTAGCCGAGGGATTTATCTCAGAACGCGCGTTCGCTGGCTACGACTTCAGATTTGATGTGGTGGTGGTAGAGGTGAGAAGAAACGAGACTAAGATTCGAATGATTGAAAACGCTTTTTAGAGTGCTGCTTATCCGAACAAAATAAAAAGGTCGTTCCGATGGCGACGAAACGACCTTTGTCCAATGTAACTGCTTTTGACTTACTTCAGCAAAACCATCTTCATCGTATTAACATAATTTTTTGTCGTAAATCTGTAAAAATATACGCCGCTGGACACGAGGTTTCCTGAAGTATTTTTGCCGTTCCATACTACCTGATAGGTCCCAGGAACATAACTGTCATTCACCAAGACCTTGACAAGCTGTCCGATCGAATTATAGACCGACAAGTTGACAATTCCGGTTTTCGGAACGGAGAAGCTTATCGTCGTGGTTGGATTGAACGGATTCGGATAATTCTGCTCCAACGCGTATGAATGCGGAACTTCGTCGCTGACAACCTTCACGCCAGTAAGTTCACCAAGAGCTCTTGTCAACAATCCGAAAGTGTACTTGGCATTGTGTACGCCATGGCTTCCATCTTTAAGAATCAACAGATAATCCCAGTATGCACCCAATTGGTCCTTTGTGAGAGCCTTGGCGCCGCTCGAGCTTATATTGCCTGCTATTAATGAGTCCGGCAGCTTCGAGGCGAGCTTGCTCAACATCGAATCTACTTCAGTCTGGACTCCGGGAATTGGTCCACTCCCCGCGATCCCTGCATAATCAACAGGTGGAGAGATCTGATCGAAGTCGGTTATCGGACCGTGGCATGGCTGACACGCAGTAGTATTGTCGACTACGGTTCCGGTGCTGTCCGGTCCACTCATCTTCCACGTATGACCGCCAAGCAGGTTCGTTGCCTTCTTGTCGAGCGTGTCGGAAACCATGTGGCAAGTCACGCAGGCGTCGGAGAGTTGAGTGTGAGTGTTAATTCCGGTGATGGTGTTGTCTCCAAATTGATATCCATTCTGTCCCCAAAACATGTCGGTTTGCGGACCGTTGTGAGGCCCGAAGTGAGACTTATATCCTGCTGAAACCGAGGAAGTCACTGCAGATCGTGACCTGTGGCAATTCATGCAAAGCTGACCAACTCCTCCGCCTGCGATAGTAAAGCCGTTTGTCAAAGTGTCGGTTGTGACCGTCCTAAGCTGGTACGGCTTTGAAGCGTCATGGGGATTATGACAGGCAGCACAAGCAAGAGGAACTCCTGTATAAGAAGCCTGTAGCGTATTACCCATCGCAAAATCGACAAAGCCGCCGCCGTTATGGCACTGGGCACATGAAGATGAATTCGGGCTGGGCGCGTCCGAGATTTGAATCTCGGTATAGGCACTATCGTGCGGACTATTCAACCACATTCTACCCTCGATTTCATTCGGAGGAGAATCGTGACACTGCAAGCAGACAGACGCACTCAACGAGACGGAAATATATGTCGGGTTCCCGTTGTGTTGATCACCTGGCCCATGACAGCTTTCGCAACCGATAGTACCCAGCTGCGCTAACTTTTGCGAGGAGTTAAACAGATGAGCAAAGTTAGTGTCGTTAAGAACCTTCGGGAAAGACCAACCGACTTGTGAAGCCACATTTGCAAAATTTCCATCAGCAGCGGTCGGATTGTAACCGGTCGTGTGGCACTTCATGCAGGAAGAGCCATAATGTGAGCTGACCAGACCGTTGACGCCATTCTTAAACATACCGGCATGTTCCGTCTTCGACCAGTTTTGTGCCATGGCCGTATGGTCAGTTGATGGAGCCAGAAACTCGTGGCAATATGCACACTGAGGATAGTTGGCGAAGTGATCATTTGTGCTCATGGTATCGTTTGTCACGATTCCCATCGTGCCAACGCCGACGTAATTCGCGGATGTAATCACCGTGGAAGCACTGGACGATCCAATTGTCAGAGTAATCGTGTATTCTCCGGTCGTGTCGACCATGATCGCAGTAAATGGAACGTTCGCGCTGTCAAACGTGACGGGCATGCCTTGTGGGTCCACACCTGACCACGTTACAGATTCAGACTGAACATTATTTCCCGCAGTGGAATCGACAGCCTGGAGGTAAACAATAGTTTTCTCTCCGACGGTGTTTAGCCCCGTAGTAGCGTACATCGAACTGCCGGCGGATCCGTATCTCTGTGTCAACTGATATGGCGACATCCCAACGATCTGAATGCCAGCCTTTGGTGCCGTTGTCTGCGGGAAAGCCAACCCAGCCGCGAGGAATACCATCACTATACTAGTAACAAAACATTTCCTCATAGCCCAAATTCTCCTTTTGTTGTGCTTTTGGCATTATTAAAGAATTATCAAACAATATCGGAGTCTAATAGGCAAGGATAATGCCAATCTTTGATTTCAAGAAGCACAAAAATCGATGGAAAATGACACAAATAATGGGGAGCGGCGTTAAAAATCTCAACAGATTAAGGATATCTTCCCACCTCAGGGCATTATAGGACACACGATTTGCCTTCTCACTGGGCAGGTCAATCAGCCTTTGGGAGACAAGCATGGCCGGTCGGCAACCTTGAAACAACAAGAATGACCGTCACCTAACGAGGCATGCTCGTCTTGGTGGCGGTCAATCCACGTCAGTACAAGAACATCGGCTTGTTTAAGAGGTGAGCAATCTTCGGTTTATACTGTTCAGAATCGTAAAGTTCCGCAACGTCCACTCGTTTCAACCCCTCCGTGATGTTTGCGAGGGGAATGTGTGTATACTTTCCTTCTTTCAAAGCAACCATGCGGCCTAATTCTCTTCTGATGACTAAATCGGTTGCGAGATTTGCATAGCTTGTTGCAACCATTCTGTCCAGAGCGTCGGGTTCTCCGCTACGCATGAGATACGCGACCTGCTGATAAATAATATCTGAGCCCGTTATTTTCTTGAGGGCATCGCCGGTGATCTGCCCAATGCCTCCGAGCTTCTTGTGACCGTAAGCATCGGCTTCACCATATTCGATGATTTTGCCGGCAGTCATTTGTGCCCCTTCTGAGATGGTCATGATGGCGTAGTCACTTGGGTTTCGTTTCTTGTCCTCGAGAAGAAGTTTAGCAAGCTTCTCGGGATCGAATGGGACTTCGGAGATAATTGCTCTATCGACACCGGCCAGATATGCAGAGATCAAAGAGGTCTCGCCAGAATTTCTTCCGAAAAGTTCAACCACGGCAATCCGCTCGTGTGAGCCTGCTGGTGTTCGCAGTGCCGTTATAAAATTAACGCTTCGAGTTACGGCAGTCGAAAAACCAATGCAATAGTCCGTTCCATACACGTCGTTGTCCATCGTCTTAGGAATTGCCACGACGGGGTATCCCTCTTTGTGAAGTCGCACACCGTAGCTTAACGTGTCATCGCCGCCGATTGGAAGTAGAGCATCGATCTTCAACTTTTCGAGTACTTTGAGAACGTGCGGCGTGAAATCGAGTGGGGCGTCGTCTTTCTTCGGCGGGTTTTTTGGATCTTTGAGAAAATCAGGGACATCTTTTGGCCTCACTTTGCTCGGGTTCGTCCGCGAAGTGTGAAGAAAGGTCCCGCCTGATCTATCAACCGTTCGAGTATTCTGCTTGTTCAGAGGAATAATCCATTCATCGTTGTTCTTCGAATCAAAATTGTAATACAATAATCCAGCCCAGCCGCGCTTTATCCCGATGACTTCTACTCCTGCATCTTCGGCCCGATAAACTGCCGCCTTGATGCAGGGATTTAGACCCGGAACGTCACCGCCGCCGGTGAGAATTCCAATTCTCATACACTTACTCCTTTTAATTGATTTTGTTCAAATGGAATTTATTAACCACACTGTCAATTTGAAAGATATAGTGGCTTACCTGACACTCATAATTACTTTTCTTTCGTACTCGGTATGGAACAATGGAGATGAGATCAGGAAATCTGCGGAAGCCTTGTTACAAGCGACAGGTATGTTCCATACTACGGCTATGCGTAAGAGAGCCTTAACATCAGGATCATGGGGCTGCGGTTCAAGGGGATCCCAAAAGAAGATCAGGATATCGATTTTGCCTTCCGCAATTTTAGCGCCAATTTCCTGGTCGCCACCGATCGGCCCACTGAGCATCCTTTGTATCCTGATCCCCGTTGCATCCCATACCATCTTGCCTGTTGTACCCGTTGCAAAGAGTTCATGCTCCTTCAGTACCGCTTTGTTGTATTCTGCCCACTCTAACAGCTCTTTCTTCTTGTTGTCATGAGCAACGAGGGCGATCCTTTTCTTCGGGTTCATTTTGATTTCATGATTTTCCATTGACAGCACCTGTTTCTGATGCCAACTCAGCGGAGGTTTCCGTGAAATGTCCTCGATGCCTTCGCCAGATTAGCTAACTTCTGAAGTCTTCAGTTATCTCTCGCTTTTCGGAAAGCGAAAACACTTTGAACGCATTTACTGGTACAGTGGAATTAGGCTCCAACTTTATAAGGATCTTATTTTTCCACATCAGTGTTGCAAGATGACTCGGCCTGCCTTCTTTCAAATACGAAGCGAAGTACGGATGAACGATAAGTTTGATTCTTCTGCCGTGACCTTCGGATTTGAACCGTCCCAACCAACCGGTAATTTCCGTGAGTATCGTCGCCCTGCTTTGAACAATGCCTGTCCCTGCGCATACCGGGCACGTCTCGCTGAAGGATTGCATTATACTCTGACGAATTCTTTGCCTCGTGATCTGAACCAGCCCAAATTCCGTCATCGGAAGGACAGTTGCCTTTGCCCTATCGTGCCGGAATTCTCTGCGAAGCTCGTCGAAGACTTTCCGCTTGTTTCGTTCATCGTCCAGATCGATAAAGTCGATTACGATCATTCCTCCGATGTCACGCAGCCTGAGTTGCCTTATAATCTCTCGCGAGGCTTCAAGATTCGTTCGAAGCGAGTTTTGTTCTTGTTCTTTATTTGCAGCGTAACGTCCGCTGTTCACGTCTATCACCGTCATCGCTTCCGTGACGTCGATGACGAGATAACCACCCGACCGCAACGCTACGCGTCTTCCGAGAGATTCCTGCATATCTTTGGCGACTCCGAAGACATCGAATATCGGCGTCTTTCCACGATAGAATTCCACCTTATCGACAAGCGCCGGAGCGAACCATTTGACATAGGTCGTAATTTCTTTGTAAAGCCTTCGCGAGTCTACCACCACTCGCTGGACATCATTGTTGAATAGGTCCCTGATCACGCTAGAGACGGTTGATAAATCCTTGTAAAGCAAAACCGGCGGCTGTTCCGTCTTCACGCTTTTCTCTATCTCGCGCCAGGTTTTTATAAGTTGCTCAAGGTCGTTCTTCAGAAGCTCTTCTTCTTTGCCCTCGGCGACGGTTCTTATTATCAAGCCAAAACCAGGTGGCAAGAGGCTTCTTACTATTCTCTTGAGTCTCTTTTTCTCCTTGAAGTTGTAAAGCTTCTTTGAGACACCCACACGTCCATCGAACGGCAGAAGAACCAAATACCTTCCGGGAAGCGAAACCTTGCTCGTGACACGGACACCTTTCTTGCCGACAGGCTCCTTCGTAATCTGAACGATGATACTCTTACCGCGCTCTAAATGTATCTCTCTCTGTGGGAACCGATAAGGTCTCTGTGCAACTTGCGGGCGCACTTCCGGACGTGATTGGACTGCCACTGTGGGGCCGGGAACTTTCTCCTCCTCATCATCGTCCGCATCGTCAATTTCTGAATCCTCCTCGCCAATTAACGAAGAGTACTCATCTATATTAGGATCTACATCCGAGAAATGGAGGAAGGCATCCTGTTTTTGACCGACGTCGATGAATGCCGCCCTGATTCCGGGCATGACTCTGGCAACTCTGCCGAGATGGATGTCACCCACCATCCGTTCTTTTCCGGGTGACTCAACGAAAATTTCCGCGAGCCTGCCGTCTTCCGTAATTGCAATACGAACCTGATCGGCAGTCTCATTGATAACAATCTCCTTTTTCATAAAGACCTGTCTGTTTAAGTGGAGATCGAATTCGGCTGCCGACCGGAATCAAATTCCGGTTTGTTGTATACCGATTCAACGATATTTTGCCAGAGTGCCCGTATAGACGATTGATTGTAGAATCGTCATCTTCCGTTTTATTTCTTTCAATTGTGTTACCGGTCTTATCCCGACTGGACCTAGTCCAGCCGAAATCCTTAGAACCGGCGATCGCAAAGATCAAGATCATTACAAATAAATTATGATCTACTCCGAATGGGTCTTCGGATATTCTCCCTGAATCATACGTTATACTCTTATCCCAAAATAGATTGGGATCAAAACTCTGGAGGCAGTCGTCTACGACTCCTATAGTTCTGAAAAATAGCTTTAAAAATTGTTCCGGTACAATGCTGAAGCACCGGCTTGGAAAGGCTTTCTTCCCACGGTTTGGATGCGAATAATCAAAGAAAACGGCGGTGATTAGACCAAGGATCGCCGCAATTGCTATGTCGGTTTTCTGTGCTTGGCTAACTGCGCCGTATTTGTTTAACAACTTTCTACCAGTAAATGAAAAAACTTGTTTTGTTTTTTGCGCGTGTCAAAAAAATTTTTTGAGGTCAAGCCCGCTCCGACTCGTCGGAGACGAGAAGAGCTTGCTGTGTCACACGGTCAGTACGCTTACCGTTGCTTCCTTCCGGACCTGGCGGGGTTCAGCAACCTTCCGTTGCACAGGACTTGACCTCAAAGAACTCTTTTCAATTATCAATTACCATTGTGCAACTAAAATCCAAGAACGATCGCTGATAATCATTCGTCGATCGTTGACAAGTGGAGCAGAGGGGAGTCGAACCCCCGACCTCCAGAGTGCGATTCTGGCGCTCTCCCAAACTGAGCTACTGCCCCTCACAATCTTGCCCAAACTTTTGAATGATACTATTTTGACTAAAAACACGCAATATTCAACATTTTTGCCGACGGTGTACCGTCAACTGAATCTCAATTTAACACCGAGCGCAACGGAGTGCAAATGATGAAGAAACTATTCGCCAAGTCTCTTTTCAGTCGCGAGGTAATTCTTCACGTAATCCTCGACCGAGTCCTCAAGACTCATTAACGGCCTTGTGAATCCTTCTCTCCTGAGCTTCGAGATATCCGCGCGAGTATAATACTGATATTTCTCGCGAATTGTTTCCGGCATCTCCACATATTCTACAACGGGAGTTTGCCCGAGAGCCTTAAAGATTGCCGCCGCCAGAGCGTTCCACTTGTTAGCCGCTCCGCTCCCGAGATTGTAAAGTCCTCCGGAATTTCTTTTTTCCAGGAAGAAGAGCGTCATATCCACGGCATCTTTAACGTACAAAAAATCTCGAACCTGGTCGCCATCTCCATATTCTTTTCGGTAAGACTTGAATAGATTCATTTTGCCGGAAGATGAGATCTGCTGAAATCCCTTCAGAACCACAGAACGCATGTCGCCTTTGTGATATTCATTTGGTCCAAAAACATTGAAATATTTCAATCCGACAATCTTGTCAAGCATTCCGTGTCGAAACGCCCATTGGTCGAAAAGCTGTTTTGAATAACCATACATATTCAGGGGGCGTAGCCGATCGATTTCTTTCTCGTTATCGTCAAATCCATTGCTGCCATCTCCATAGGTGGCAGCGCTCGAAGCATAGATGAACCGCGTGCCTTCGCCGGCCGCTGCAATAGCGAGATGCTTCGTATATTCGAAATTATTTCGGATCAGAAACGTGGCATCCCGTTCTGTCGTCGAAGAACAGGCCCCCATGTGTATGATGGCTTCTACTCTGTTCTTGCCGGAGCTCAGGCTTTTGCCAAGTTTGTCGTTGATGACAAGATTCAGGAATTCATCCTTCTCCATATAATCATGGAACTTCAGTGGTACAAGATTCTTCCATTTCTCGTCGGTCCCCAGATTATCGACGATCAGAATATTGTCGTTTCCGAGCTGGTTCAGTTTCCAGACAATTGCACTTCCTATAAATCCCGCTCCACCTGTAACGATTATCATGAGATCCTTATGGTTTATTGGTCAAAAGAAAGTTCAAACGTCGATGGTCAAATTGCAAAACCGCAGCTCAATATTCAGAATTATCTGGCTTTCAATTTTTGGTTCATGTTTTTGATTCTTGAACTTTGAATTTTAATGTAATATCACTCGCATTTTGCAAAATATTTTCCCGGCAGCTGTTTTACAACGCCCTTCAGTTCGAGGCCGAGTAATTGGACAAGGATATCTGAGATCGGCATCTTACATTTTTCAGCGAGAAGATCCACATGAACCGGTTCGTCAGACAAGGCGTCAAAAATCTTCTGCTCGAAAATCGAAAGCTGTAGCTTCGTCTGTGTCTTAGGCTGGTCTCTCAATATCGGTCTTAGTTTGTAGCGCAGCTCTTCCACAACGTCGGAAATATCCTCGACAAGTTTTGCACGGCCTTCTTTTATCAGCTTGCTTGTGCCTCGACTTTTTCTTTCAAAGACCTGACCGGGAACCGCGAAGACTTCCCTGTTCTGATCCAGGGCGAAGCTCGCAGTAATCATCGCTCCGCCATTAACATCGGTCTCAATGATAATTGTTCCGAGCGAGATTCCGCTTATTATCCTGTTTCGACGGGGAAAGTTGACAGCGTCCGGCTTAGAGCCCATATAATATTCCGAAATGATCGCTCCGCTTTCGAGTATCTGCTCGGCGAGTCGTTTGTTCTCGCTTGGATAAATGACGTCCACGCCACTCCCAAGAATTGCGATGGTAGTTCCGCCGGATCGGACCGTCGTAACGTGAGCGACAGTATCCACGCCACGTGCAAGCCCGGAGACGACAACGATTCCATGTTCCGCAAGCTCAGCGGAAAATCTCTCCGCAACGTGCTTGCCATAACTCGTTGGGTTCCTCGTCCCCACGACGGCGATTGAATACTTGTCGGAACTCGACAACTGGCCTCTGACAAAAAGCATCACCGGTGGATCATAAATCTTCTTCAAGTTCTCCGGAAATTCTTTGTCCCAAAATGTAACGATCCTCGCATCCGACTTGTTGAGCCTTGAGAGCTGCAGCTGAATTTCTTCTTCAAAGTCCCTTTCGGACGTAATCCTTCGAGCGAGGGCGCGATCAATTCCATCAACTTCTGTGAGCTCGCGCTCGGTTGCACTCAGAACAGATTCTGGATTGCCGAAATGGTTTACGAGGGAACGGAGCCGTGCGGCTCCAATACCTGTAACCATAGACAATTTTAATAGCGAACGAACATCCATCAGAGAATCAGTTGCGAAACGTTATCTTAAATTGAAAAAAATCTATGATGTCGTTTGACAAGAGAATTACACTTTGTCACTTTCCAACGGCATAACGACGCTGAACTTAGTTCCTTTACCGATGTGAGATTCGACGAAGACCTTTCCACCGTGAGCTTCAGTCACGCGTTTGACGATGGTAAGCCCCAGCCCGGTTCCTTTTTGTCCTGATGTCTTCGCGCTTTTAGCCTGACGGTACCGGTCAAAGATAAGCGGAATTTCATCCGGCGAAATCCCTACGCCCGTATCTTCAACATCTATCGCGGCGTATTCACCTTTCAATCCGAGTATATCGTCATCAAAGTGTCTGACAGAGGTTCGGATGGTGACGCTTCCGTCTCTCGGAGTGAATTTGATCGCATTGCTTACAAGGTTTGTGATGACCTGTTCCACCTTACCGCTGTCGAATTCGCAGACTGGAATATTCTTGTCTTCCTCAATTGTCAGCGATATACCTTTGTCGCGGGCGAGAATTTTCAATTGTGCCACGACGCTGCCGACTACGACATTGAGATCATTCGGCTGCTTGTTCAACTGAAGTTTTCCTGCCTCTAATTTTGCAACGTCGAGTATATCGTTGATCAGCCCGAGCATCTTCTGCGAAGTCTCCAGTGCCGAGCCCAAGAAATCCTTCAACTCTCCCGGATCTTTTTCGAACTCACCGTTCGCTGCCAGGTCAAGGACACCGATGATCACCGACAGAGGACTGCGCAGATCGTGTACCAGCATCGATTGGAAATCGGCTTTCAGCTGCTCAAGGTCCTGCTCTGCTTTGACCGCGCGGAGAATAGACCTGACTCTGGCGATCAATTCGTCCTGGTCTATCGGTTTTGTTAAATACTCGTCGGCTCCAAGTGCGAAGCCTTCCTCGATACTTTTTGCGTCCTTTGAGTTTGCGGTCAGGATTATGACCGGAATGCTCTTGGTGGTTTCGTTTCCGCGAAGACGCTTCAGGGTTTCAAATCCGTCCATTTCAGGCATCGCAACGTCCAGAATAATCAGGTCCGGATGATCGGAGGCACTTTTTGACAAACATTCTTTTCCGCTGGCGGCGTTGACGACATCGAATCCCTGTCGCTTCAAAAGCTTGTCCAGCAAAATCAAATTATCCGGTGCATCGTCGACCGCCAGAATTTTTAGCCGCTCTTCCATTTTTTTCTCTGTATGAATTTATTGACTTCGCGCAAAATGATTTCTCGTGTAAGTCCTTCCTTGCGCACGACATTTTTTATCTTTGAATTAAGCTTCGTCCGCTCATCCTCCGTGACCTCCTTCGCGGTGAGGACAACGACCGGAACCTCTTTCAATTTTTCATCTTCATACATTTTTTCGACGACTTCGAAGCCATCCATCTCCGGCATAAGCAAGTCGAGAAAGACAAGCCGCGGAACGGTCCGGTGAAGAAGTTTAATCGCCTCGACTCCATTCTTTGCCGTATAAATGGTAAATTTGCTCCTCTCCAGAAGGTTGCGGAGAAAGTTTGTGAAATCCTCGTTGTCGTCGACGACGAGGATCTCTCCTTCGTCCGTCCCGGTAAACTTCCTGATCACAGAAATAATTTTTTCTGCCTGGACCGGCTTCACGAGATACGATTCGGCACCTAGCGAGACTGCAAGCGCTTTATTCTCGACGACGGTGTGGATGACAACCGGTATTTCTTTGAGCTCCGGGTCCGATTTTAGCTCTTGTAGAATTTGCCAGCCGTCCTTCTGAGGCATCATGATATCGAGTGTTACAAGCACCGGTCTGTACTGACGGACGATATCGACCGCATTGCGCGAATCGGTCACACCATAAAACTCGAAGCCTTCCGAGACGAGGTGATTTTTTAGAAGAAGGAGAACATCCGGATCGTCGTCTATACAGACAACGAGATTGCTTGCTTGCCCGGAAATTGCTTCGGAAGAAGAGGACGAAGGAATTGGCGGCGCTTCGGTTTCCTCCTTCGCTTTCGTCTTTTCCGTAGAATGATAAACCACGGGGATGGTCAGAGTGAAAGTGGAGCCTTTGCCCACTTCGCTTTGTACGGTCAAGTCTCCTCCGAGCATCCGCGAGAGCTTTCTCGAGATTGCCAGTCCCAGGCCTGTGCCACCATGTCTTCGCGTGTTTGATCCATCGACTTGCCTGAACTCTTCGAAGACGGCTTCGAGGTATTCGGGGGGGATTCCGGTTCCGGTATCTTCGACGGCGACGCTGACGAAGTTTTCATCGAGCATTTTCACTGCAACTTTTATGTGGCCTTCGTCGGTGAATTTGCTGGCATTGCTGAGGAGGTTGAGAATGATTTGCTTTATTCTCGCAGGGTCGGATATTATGGCGGGAACGGCGGAGTCTATCTCGCCGAGGAGTTTGACAGGCTTGTCGCCCACGAGCGGCTCAACGGTCGCCAACGCATCACTGACCACGGTGTCCATTTTAAAATCCTCAGGGGAGATTGTCATCCGGCCGGCTTCAATCTTTGAAAGATCCAGAATGTCGTTTATGAGAGCAAGAAGATTTTTTGCGTTTCTTAGAACAATATCCAAACCCTCTTTTTGATCTCCGCTCGGGGGCTGGGTTTCGTCCGTCAGAATCAAATTTGTAAAACCAATGATTGAATTGAGAGGCGTACGCAGCTCGTGGCTCATGTTGGCAAGAAATTGGCTCTTCAACCTGCTCGCTTCTTCGAGCTGCTGATTTGCCTGGACTAGCTGTGCATTCGCTTCCTCGACCCAGACTTTCGACATCCTGAGCTGCTCGTTTGAATCTTCAAGCTCCTTTGATTTATCGAGAAGATCGGAATACAGGAACGCATTTTCGACTGCCGCGCCGATCACGCGTGACACCATCATAAAGAATTCCTTATCGGCTTGCGTGACATCGGGCTTTTCCCTGCATGCCATGACCAATACTCCATATGGCTTGCGAGTCCCTATGATCGGCGTGAGAACCGCACACGTCATCATTTCTTCCGATAGGCTCTTGAAGAATTCGGACTGGCCAAAAAACTTCTCGAACTCCGAAAAGACTTCAGCTTCACCGCGCTTTATAACGTCCGCGAATAAACCTTCTGTAGAAGCGGGAGCGGAAGCTGCCTTCTCGAAACGCGGACTAAAACCCAGTGTAGCTGACAATTCCAGGTTTTGCGAATCGTCGTGCAAAAGATAAACGGCGGCTGCGGACATATCTTCAAATTCGAGGAGACGCGTGAGGCTTTTGTTCAAAATCTCTGAAACGTCTAAAGCGTCTCGTACTGCAAAAGCCGTCCTGTTGATCACCGACAGTCTTTTGTTCTGTTTCTTGATCGCAGTTTCATTCTTCTTTTGTATAGTCACGTCTCTGTTTATAGAAACGGTGCCTGTCGAATTTCCGGCAGAGTCCCTTACCGGAGCCACCGACAAATCGATGTAAAGCTCTTTTCCGTCCTTTGAGTAATTGGTTACTTCGCCGCGCCACGTGTTGTTCCTCTCGAGCTCCTTTTCAATTTCGTTTCGAGTTATACCTTTATAGCCGAATTGAATCACCTCATCGTATGGCAAACCGACGACCTCTTCCGATTTCCAGCCGTAGAGTCGCGCTGCCGCGGGATTCCAGGAGGTGATTTTGCCGGTTCGATCGGCAGCAATTATTGCATCGTTTACCTCCCGAAGAAGCATAGCCTGGTACTCAATTCTCTCTTCGTTCTTTTTCCTGTCCGTGATGTCGCTGAATATTGCCACAGCTCCGCTGAGACTGCCCACCGAATCTGTCAAGGGCGACACACTTATCGAAAGGACCCGCACGATTCCGAAGCGAGTGATAGTGAACTCGAAATTGCGAACGTTTTTCCCGTCAAGTGCGGCCAGTTTTATTGGATTAATGTCGTCGGGCAGCCGGGACCCGTCCAGCTTGTGCATCCCGAATGTGTCGGCATATTGTCCGAAAGCAATTTCGGGAATATCTCTTATCCCGAATATCCCCTTCCCGCCTTCATTCATCAGCAATATCCGGCCGGGCCTGTTCACCAATACTATTCCTTCCGCGGCACTAGCAAATATCTTTTCAAGTTGGTCGGCTTGTTCGGCGATTTTTGAAGCGAGCCTGAGTCTTTGTATGCCGATGGCAAGCTCTGAAGCAGCAACCTCTGCCAGGTTTTTCTCGTGCTCGATGCTCCCCACAGTTGCTGTGGTTGCATATTGTACGACTCCGATTAAATCTCCCGAACTGACGAGTGGTATGCTCGTTACTCCCTTTGTGTCGCGAAAGAGAGGCTCATTCTGGAATGCGGAGAATTCCGTCTGCGAGAGCGACGGCGTGAATATAGTGGTACAAAGCTTCGCGGCTTGAACTGCATCGGTCTTCGGCTCTGTCTCCAATCTCTGGATTATCGGGAAGTTTAGATTCTTCCCCAGGATATTGTGCTGAGCCACCAATTCAAGAGTCAAATTCTTCTCATCGTAAAAGTACATGACGGCTAACGGGGAGTTGAGAATTTTAGATAAAAGTTCCACTGCCGATTGTGCAAGTTCGGAGAGCCTTCCGCTTGAGATGGCAAGCTGGGCAACTCGGTAGATCGCTTCCTTTCTCTTTTCCTCCCATTTCTTTTCGGTGATGTCCTCGCATATTCCCACTAACGCGATGACAGTTCCTTCGGCATCTTTGATTGAACTCGTGCTTAACGAGATGTAGTATTCCGCTCCGTCCTTTTTTCGGTTGAGGACCTCGCCTCTCCAGCTTCCGTTGCGGACGGTCTGAATGTAGATCTCCCTCGCGTTCGTATATCCAAATTCAGGAGAAACCAATCCCCATAAGTTGCCGCCTGGTAATTCTTCAAGAGTGTACCCGAAAAGCTTTTCTGCAGCCGAGTTCAAGAATGTAACCCGTCCGCCGGGATCCGTTAATGAGATCGCGTCCTCGGTGTTCTCGACGGCGGCGCTCAGGATTTGGTTGCGGTGCTCGAGTTGCTTTCTTCTGGTTATATCCCGGAAAATGGTAATTCTGCCGAGACGCTGGCCGTCGATAACGATGGGAGCCGAGTTTAAAAACGCTTCAATTTTTTGCCCATCTCTTTTCACCACCGTAAGTTCTAACTCTTCGCCTTTTCCTTCGCTGACCAGGCGGTCATAACGCGCCGCTTTTTCTCTATCACTCGGATCATAGATATGGTGAAGTCCTTTTTCCTTTATTTCCGAAAGCGAGAATCCAAAGTTCTCTTCGAACGCAGGATTAAGATAAAGCGTCAAACCTTCTTCGTTTGTAATCAATATCGGATCAGGTACTTTCTCGATATAAATCTCATATTTCTGCAATTCCTGATTCGCTGCTTTCAATTTCTCCGAGCTTCGGACGTACTCGTTGAAGATTTGTCCAACATCCGTAAGGCTGCCGACCGCAGCGATAATGTATGCGAGCACAGTCAACCCTGCGTCCGCCGCCGAAGCAGTATCGGTCACGGAAGTCGAAAAAGATTTGACTATGCCCGAGAACGTGAGCAGAAACAGCGCAATGCTAATTGAGTAGTTGAAAAGCGTCGGATATTTCACATAGTTTCTGCTGACGCCGACAAACGAAATCAGAAATAGTGCAGAGGCCAGCAGCGTAAGCAGCCGCAGGTTACCGAAGGATATTTGGCCGCCCAGAGAATATTTCATCGAAATCGTGACCACCGTGAAGACGATGACGGACGCGATGACTATCGCCGCAAGAACGTCGAGGAGCACCGATTTGGATTTAGGGAAAATCCAAACCAGGAGAGTTCCGACTGCGAGCATCAATCCAAAAAGAAACTCTCCACCCTGCCATACGGCAAGCTGAAAATAAAATGCCTTCTCGGCTTGCCAGAAGATGCCGAGATCCGATACGACAATTCCGGCAACTCTCATGAACCCACCGATGAGAAACGCAAATGCTATGAACTCGAGAAGTCTCTCGCGAAGAACCACATACCGGGAAAATGCGAACAGAGCAATTGCGACGGAGATCATGTTCGTTATCAGAATGGAATCGAGGAGGAGTTCTCGCGTCATGCTGGGATGAAATTTTTGGGCGAGAAACACTATCAATATGGCCACGATCCATGCCGCTACGATTCCAATTCCGAGGGAAAGGAAACTCTTATTTCTTTTCGATATCTTGTCCAACGATTTTCCCGGCTAAATGTTTTCTCACGGTGTCGATCAGAAGCATAGGGTCGACCGGCTTCGTCAGATATTCGTTACATCCCGCTTGAAGTGCCATTTCCTTATCACCCAGCATGGCTTGTGCGGTGACGGCAATGATAGGAACACTGCTCGTTCCTTCACTGAGTCTCAGAGCGGCAGCCGTCTCATAACCGTTCATGTTCGGCATCTTCATGTCAAGCAAGATCAGATCCGGTCTCCTTCTTATCGCAAGCTCGAGCGCGTCTCGTCCTGTCTGAGCATCTATGAACTCGATTTCTATTCCGGATCTTTTTAGAATTCTCTTGAGCAGTAGGATATTATCGACGTTGTCATCTGCGATAAGTATGAGTTTAGACATCAAATATTTTCCACAATTTTCGCGACCACGCTTGCCTGAGCCTCCGCTTCTTTTCTTGTTGCAGCTTCGGCTATGACCCTGATGATGGGCTCGGTATTCGATTTCCTGAGATGAATCCAATAATCCGGAGCGTCGATCTTCAAGCCATCCTCGGTATTGATCTCAAGGTTCGAAAATCGCTTTTTTATCGCGCCGATTATTTTTTCCGGATTCCTTCTGCCGAGCTCTATTTTCTTCTTAACGATCTCGAAATTTGGCAGGGACTCTTTCAACTCGGAGAGCGTTCCGCCGAATTCAAGGAGGTGCTGCAGGGTAATTACGATACCGACGAGTGCATCGCGTCCGTAATGAACTTCCGGCAAGATAACGCCGCCGCTCCCTTCGCCTCCGACAATTGCGTTAACGCTCTTCATCTTCTTGACGACGTTTATCTCGCCCACGGCGGAACGATATACTTTTCCTTCTAATCCGCGAGCTATCTCATCCACCGCCCGAGTCGTCGAAAGGTTGACGACCGCGATTCTTTGTTCGGCGGGAGTCTTTTCAAAAATGAATTTCACTGCCTGTGCGATGGTGTATTCCTCGCTGAATGGCTCGCCTTTATCGGTGATTAAGACGAGGCGATCGACATCCGGGTCGACGACTATCCCAAAATCCGCATTCTCTGTCCTAACTCTCAACATCACCTCGGATAGATTCTCGGGCAATGGCTCGGGCTTCCGTGGAAATTTTCCCGTCGCGTCGCAGTTCATTTTTATAACGATGCACCCAAGCTCGTGCAGAAGTTGAGGCACAATCACCGAGCCGGCCGCATTGATACAATCGACCACCACTTTGAAATGCCGCTTTCGAATCGCTTCGACATCGACCGCTTTGATCGCGAGCGCGCGCCTTACGTGATCGTGGAGGAAAAAATCGTTGTGCTCGATTGTTCCCGTGGCTTCGTAAGATGCATAATCACCCGGCTCATCGAGATGCGACCAAAGCTTCGCGTTTTCTTCTGCGTCCAGGAAAACTCCGTTTTGATTGACAAACTTCAAGCCGTTCCATTCGGCCGGATTGTGGCTTGCTGTCACGACAACTCCGCCTGCAGCTTCCGAATGTTCCACCGCAAGCTGCACGGTCGGCGTCGGACAAATGCCAATATCCACAACATCGCAGCCATTTGCTGCAAGCGTACCCGCCAATACCTCGGCCAGCATTGCACCATGATACCTGCCGTCCCTTCCGATAACAATCTTCTTGCGGCCGCAGAGCGCAGAGAATGCGTTGGCGTAGCTGACCACAACTTCAGGAGTAAGCGACCCTCCTACAATACCCCGTAGGCCGGAGATACTTACAATCAATTTCCCGGCAGGATCCGTCCGGGACCGGGAAGAGTCCTGAGAAACTCTCGGTGGTGATTTCCGTCTTGTTGATTTTCCGCTTCGTCTTCGGGTTCGTTTGGTCATTTTTGTCCTGGCTATTCCATCATCTTTTTCTCATCATGTGCCACACGGCTCTTTATTTATCCTGCCGTCTTCTTCCCGTCGTGTGCGTTATGGCTCCTTTTTCCCGCAATTAATTTCGAATACTGGATCAATCTCTTGCTAGGAATGTAGCCACGCGCCTTCAGAAAAGTGTGAACGCTTGAATTGTAAACATACACGCTCATTAAAATATACTCTACGTTTGCCTCTTTAGCCAATGCCTCAACTTGTTCCAACAGCGCGCTGCCGACGCCGCGCCGCTGCCAGTTTTTCTTTGTGACTGCGTAAGGAAGATAGAAGTAGTTCTCCGATTGATAGACCGTGATATAACCGACGACTTCTCCCGAATCGCGGGATCTGCGACCCTTCGATTCCGCTACGAGCATCAGCGCGCCGTCGCCTCCGACAAAGTGGGCAAAATCTTCAACCTTCATTCTTTGTCCCGGATAATTTTCTATTTCGCTTACGCCATGGCTCATTTTTATTACGGCAGGCAAATCGGCTTTCTTCGCCGGACGAATGACAATTTCCGCAAGCGAAGTTCCGATTCTTACATTTCGATTTTTCAATTTCTCAGCTCGCAATTGGATGGTGACTGTACTTACCTGCTTCCGATTCGTTTTCTATTCGCCTCGTATATTATTCGAACTCCCTCAAGAACCAATGCCGGCTCTATGTGGTCGATCACCTTAGTTTTCTCTGCAATTATTTTCGCGTATCCGCCCGTCGCGATGACCTTTGGATCGGCGGCGAGGGAACTCTTTATTCGGCGAACAATTCCTTCCATGGCATCGATCGCGCCGAACATAATGCCGCTCTGCATGCTCGCGACCGTTGTCTTGCCGATGACTTCGTTCGGAAACTTCAGCTCGATCCGCGGAAGTTTTGCGGCGCGCCGCTGGAGGTCGGCCGCTGCCGTCTCGATCCCGGGCGCGATCGCACCACCAAGATAAACACCGTCTTTTGAGATGACGTCAAATGTCGTCGCCGTTCCGAAATCAAGAACGATCAACGGTCCGCCGTATTTCTTGAAACCCGCGGCCGCAACACAGATTCTATCGCTGCCGACCGCTTTCGGCTCGTCGTAATCGACCTTTATTCCAAGGTCTAATTCCGGGCCGATGACGAGCGGGTCACATTCGAAATATTTTTTTGACATGCGCTCAAGGATGCCGGTCAAATTAGGAACAACCGATGAGATACCTACGCCGTTTATCTTTTGTGGCTTAATCCCGTCGTGCTTCAGCAGGGACAATACGACGATTCCGATCTCGTCCTCTGTCCGGACGACTTCGCTTGCGACTCGATAATCGCGTCTCAATTTTCCTTTTTCATATACGCCGAATTGAGTATGCGTATTTCCCACGTCAATGCAGAGAAGCATTATTTTTCTCCTTCAGAAGAGCGATTGGACAAAAGTGTTATATCACCGGCAGAAAATTTTTTCAATTCCCCTCCCATTCGAAGAATAAGCGTACCATCATCGGTAACGTCGTCGCAAATTCCCTGGAAAGTTTTTCCCGCCAGGTTTACCGTAATTTTTTTACCGAACATTATCGACCTGTCACGCCATTTCTTCATGACCGAATAAAAGTCGCCTTTCAGCAATGACTCATACACCGAAGAGAAATTTGATAAGATAGCGAAAAGAATTTCATCGCGATCAAACTTCTTTCCGGTAAAAAGCGACAACGAGGTGGAATCATTTGAAACAACCGGCGAAAATTTTTGCTGGTTGACGTTCAAGCCAATCCCTAGCACAACGTGACCCAATCTATTTGAATCGGAATTAGACTCGAGTAAGATCCCGCAGACCTTTTTCCCTTCTAGCAAGACGTCGTTTGGCCATTTGAGCTGGGGCTGAACGTCGGCAGCTTTCTCGATCGCCTCTGCTACGGAAACGGCCGCCGCGAAAGTCAAGACGAAGATTTCATCCTGCTGAAGAAAGTCGGGTCGAAGGAGCAGTGAAAACAGTAGATTCGCCTGCGGTTCGGATTCCCAGCTCCTTCCGAACCTTCCACGACCCGCGGACTGTTCGTCCGCAACCACGACCGTACCCTCAGGAAAGCCTTCCTCACCCAATTTCAACAAATGAGTATTAGTGGAATCGACCTTTCCAAACCGATAAATGTCGTAGTTCAATCTTGTATAAATTAAATCACACTCAGTACGAAAGCAAAGTAAGTCGAACTATGAATCCACCGCACAAATCTTGCAAAGAAGATATCATCTTGCTTTTGAGACTTTCGTCACATTCCATAAGGAAAAAACTTGCTTTTCTGGGGAAAAAGGTGAAACTTTAAGGCGGCAAATTGAGTGCGGCAATATCATATAGTGAAATTGACTTGTGTCCGATTGAAGCGAATATCGGAGTTGCAGGATTGCCGCAAATTTTGCCTTGCGGCTTTCATTAAGGTCGTGTCTAAAACCAAACTAATCTAAAAGGAGAGACAAAATGGTTCGTAAATCTTCCATTGCACTCTTGGCTGCTTTGATGGTAGCGTTATTTATCCCACAAGCTCAAGCACAAAACTTTTGGGGGCAAGGAACAAAATCATGGGGCGTCGGACTTCAATTCTCAGTGCCG
>Ga0335078_10002391_pt1 | contig 28476 bp, 28 predicted proteins | sample Lox_Sample_32_FD_206711 | JGI IMG/M metagenome (GOLD analysis project Ga0335078, IMG submission 206711) | Soil microbial communities from Loxahatchee National Wildlife Refuge, Florida, United States - Lox_Sample_3.2 | ecosystem: Environmental > Terrestrial > Soil > Wetlands | place: USA...
CAGCATCTGCCTGATCGCCTGCCACGTCTGGGACACGATCGGCGCCCTGGCCGCTGGCTGGCAAGCCGGGCTCATCCTCCGCGAGGGAAACGCCCCACTCGACGTCGGCCCGCAGCCGGACTACCTTGGCGAAGACCTCGATGCGATCGCCGACCAGCTCATCGAGCGGTACGCCGCAGCGGCGAACGTCAGCTGACGCTTTTCGCCGCCAGCCACGCCAGGAAGCGGCCCTGCGACCAGCAGCGGCCGATGGCCTCGGCGCGCAGCACCGACCGGTCGAACACCGCCAGGCCGATGATGCTGTGGCCAGAGGCGGGGCGGTCGCCAAGTGCCGGGATCGCCGGTGCGACTCCGACTCCCTCCGCTGACACCCACGCCACGGGCCGGCCGGCCGCCGCCTCGCTGAGACGCTGCAGGAAGCGCAGGCGGGTCCCGGGCCGGAAGTGCGACAGCGCCCACGTCGTGCTGACGACGGGCAGCGCGTCCCCGGCCACCTGGGCGAAGGCGTCGGGCATCACCTCGACGGCGTCACCTTGCAGCAGCAGCGGAGGGGCCGCCGCCGCCAGCGCTATCTCCGCGTCGAGCCGCGCGGCCCGGTCCGGCTGGCCCGGCCACAGGCAGGCGCGCAGCCATCGGGCGTCAGCCGCGTCGGTCACGTCGACCGGATCGGGGCCGACCCCGACCCGCACCACGACCTCGGGCATCGCCCGGGCCGGGATGGGCCGGCCGCCCACGATCGAAGACGACAGCTGCACGGGAGATGACGGGTCGCCCAGCGACTGCCCGTTGCTGTACGTGATGCCAACGCGCCCGACATTGAGATTGAGCCCAGCCGAGCAGCCCACGTCGATGAGCCCAACCGCATTCGCGCCTGCCCGGTGCGCCGCCTCGGCAATGGCCGGGTACAGCACGGCGCAGCGTCCTGTCTCGCTCGCTCGCACCGGCCGGCGCACGGCGATGGCCACGACCGAGCTGGTCATCCGCAGCAGGGTGTCGACCGCCGCGCCAGCGGCGGCGTCGCCGTCCGCAGCGGCATAGGCCGCAGCAAGCGCCGGGGCGCGCCCGGCCAGGGCCAGGTCGTGCAGCGCGGCGAGGATCACCGTGGGGTGCCGCTTGCGCGGCGGCGCCGTCTCGATGGCGCGCAGCGCCGCGCTGGACTCGCTCAGGGCGACGGTAACTCGCTGGTACAGCGGCGATGTTCCGGCGGCGGCCGCACCGAAGTGCCGGTACACCTGAGCGAGCGTGCGGGCCCGGCGCACGGTGCGGGTCACGATGGGCGCGGCCCGTCAGCGGCCTTCTCTCACCAGCGCGGCGTACCGGTCCAGGTACAGCGGCCAGCCTTGCGGCCCGTCCACGCCGCCGGCGATGGCTGCCCAGCCTGGTCCATGCCGGTCGATGTGCCGGTGCTCCAGCTCGACCCGCGTGCGGGTTGGCGACTCGGCGTAGAAGCGCACTTCGACTTCGCTAGCTTGAGCCGGGTCCGTCTCGATCGTCCACTGCGGGCTGATATCCCAGCTGAACACCACCCGGTCGGGCGGGTCGAAGGCCAGGATCCGCGCCCACCGGCACTCACTGCCGTCCGCTGCCCGGTCCACGATGTTGCCACCGACCCGCGGCTCGAACACCGTCTCGGTGATCGGCGCCTGGAGCAGGTTGTGCTCCGGTGGCTTGAAATCCCCGAACCGGCCGGTGAATACCGCGAAAGCACGCTCGATCGGCGTGTCAACGACGACTTGCTTGCGGACCGTCACGGCCCCGGGGTGGGTCATCAAGCCTCCTCGGCCGGCGCTTGCGTGGCATCGGCGTACCCGGCCAGCGCCCGCTGCCAATAGGTGTCCAACTGATCCCGCAACGCGGCCAGCGCGACCGGGTTGAGCCGGTAAATCCGGCGCGTTCCCGCTGCCATATCCTCCACCAGGCCAGCGTCCTTCAGGATCTTCAGGTGCTGAGACACCGCCGACCGGCTCACCGGCAGCCCAGCTGCCAGCTGCCCGACAGCCTGGGGCCCGTCGGCTAGGCAGGCCACGATGGCCAGGCGCGTGCCGTCGGCCAGCGCACCCCACTGGCCAGCGTCTTGGTTAGCGTTCACTAACCGTTAGTATCCTCTAACCAATACGCGGGCGTCAAGGTACCCGCCGCGGGCAGGCGGCGAGGCGTGCAGCCAACGATGCAGCACCGTCATGGTGCGGCCGCACCGGCGGCGGTGCTCAGGCGGTCGGCGTTTCGCCGGGTTCCCGGCCGGGTTCCGGTTCGCCGCCGGCCGGTATTTTCGCGTCTACCAGCGCGGTGGCACCGGCGGGGCGGGTGGTCGAGTCACGGGTCCGCGCCCGCAGGCGCTCCAGCGATTCAGTGTCACCAAGCGGGACAGTGGCCTGCAAGTGTGCGCTCGCCTGCACCTCGGGCAGGTCCATGACGGCATCGACCAGGCCCGCCCGGCTGCCCGGGGCAATATGCCCGGCTGCCGCGTGCAGCGATGCCTGGGCCGTTCCATCGGAGTCCGGCGAAGTTGTCACCTTCGCCGCAGCGACCGTCTGATCGCCGTCCTTGATTTCGACGTACCGGGATGTACGGGGATCGGTCATGGGACGCCTCCTGGGATCGCCGTTGGCCGCGTCGGCATGCACACCAAGGCTGACCCCTAACCTGGAGTAACTCAGGCGGCCAGGCAGGTACGGAAGCTGGCTGCCGAACCGCCAGTATTGCCCTGCCCATCCCGCCCGGCATGAAACCGGGAGCGGCACGGCACGCTATGCTCGGTCTGGCTGTCCTGGCACTGGTGGCGAGCACACCCGGGCCCGGGATCTGAGGCCGGATGGCCCAGCGAGAGTGCCGGGAGTCACCGGAGAGGATTCTTGCCAGCACGCAGAGCGGTGTTGCCGCAGGTGACGGACAGCCAGCTGGTACTGCATGCCGAGCACGGAACCGGTAACTGGATCGGTGCCGCCAGTGCTCTGGTTTATGGTGACCGCATCTACCTGGCCTATCGTGACAGGCATCCGGTAGACCAGGGCCGGGGTAACCGGGTTTACGTAGCCAGCTCGCCGGTTCACGATGGTGTCCATTTCACCACGTTGTGCACTATCGACAAACAGGATATGGACGCGGAATCACTCGAGCGCCCAGCTCTGGACGTGAGACCGGACGGCGATTGGGATCTGTACCTGAGCTGTGCCACGTTTAGCTCCAAGCACTGGCGCATCGAGCGGCTGCGTGCGGCCCGGCCAGAGGATTTCACGGCCAGGACCCGCACTACCGTCTTTCCCGGCAGTGCGGCATTCGGCATCAAAGACCCGGTGCTGGTTCGTGACCAGGATTTGCACATCTGGGCGACACTGCACCCGCTGGGCGACGGTGATGAGAATGCCGACCGGATGATCAGCGTGGACGCACGCAGCGGTGAACCTGTGATGACCCCAGAGCCGGGCACATGGTACAGCCGGGGAACGCGGATAACGGCGGTTGCTGGCGTGCATGCCTATTTCGATGGCCGGGCATCGGCAGCACAAAATTTTGAGGAACGAACCGGGATTGCCAGGTGGAACGGGTCACGGTACGTGGCGGAGGCCGGCCCGGTGGCCAGTCCCTTCAGCGGGGGCGCGTTGCGTTATGTTTCAGCGATCTCGCTGCCGGACGGAGGGCTGCGCCTTTACTACGAAAGCGCGACTGAATACGGCAGCCATGAGTTGCGCACCGAACTGCACGGGCCCGCCTGAGGCAGCGGCCGGTGTTCGCTCATCAGATCGTGGGACTTACCGGTCCGCAGGACGTGCGGTGGAGCGAGGTGGCGGAGCCAGCCGCCGATCGTGGCATGGTCATCGATGTGGCCGCCGCTGGGGTGTCGTTCGCGGATCTGCTGCAGACCACGGGCGCCTACCAGATGAAGGTGCCGCTGCCCTTCACGCCGGGCATGGACGCGGCCGGGGTGGTCCGGTTTGCCCAGCCCGGGGCCGGCTTTGCCGCCGGCCAGCGGGTCGCGGTGCTGCTGCCCTACGGCTGCTGGCAGGAGGTCATCAGCGTCCCGGCCGCCCGGGTGCTGCCATTGCCGCAGGATATGAGCCTGGCAGCGGGCGCGGCCCTGCCGGTGAACTACCTGACCGCCCTGTTCGCGCTGGCCCGGCGGGCCCAGGCGCAGGTGGGCGAGACGCTGCTGGTGCACGGTGCAGCGGGCGGCGTAGGTACCGCCGCCGTCCAGGTTGGGCGGGCCCTGGGGCTGCGCACGGTCGCGGTCGTCGGTAACGAGGCGAAGCGGGAGTTCGCGCTCGGGTGCGGGGCACAGCACGCTGTGCTGAGCAGCGGCTGGCTCGCAGCGGTGCGCGACATGCTGGGGGAACGGCCGGCCGACATCGTGATTGACCCGGTGGGCGGGGACCGGATGACCGACAGCCTGCGTTCGCTGGCCCCCGGGGGGCGGCTCGTCGTCGTGGGGTTCAGCGGCGGCGAGATTCCCACCGTCAAGGTCAACCGGCTCCTGCTCGGCAACACCGGCGTGCTGGGCGCCGCCTCCCGGGAATACTTCGCACAGCAGCCCGCCGTGGTGGCCGGCCTCTGGGACCGGCTGCTCAGCCTGCGGCGCGCCCGGGCGCTGCCCGATCCTCCGGTGCAGCGCTATCCGTTTGCCGACGCCCGCCGTGCGCTGCGTGCGATCGCTGACCGCCAGGCCATGGGCAAGGTCGTGCTGAGCAGGGAGACCTGACGGGAGCTGACTCAGGCCCGTTCCGGCCCGCCCGATGAGCCCCTTGCCTTACCCAGATATGGCATGGCTGAGCGTTGACTTGCCCGTAGTGGGCATTGCCTGATGAAGGAAGGGAAATCATCGCTTGCCGGGCAACGACTGCTGCGGGCTGGGGAGAGGGGCGGCGCCGATGGCCGACGATGAGCAGAGTACGTCCGGCATGCTCGCGGGCTTGGTCGAGGAATACTTTGCGCAGCTCCGCAGGGTGACCGAGGGACTGCAGGGCCTGGCCGGATCCGGCCCGCAACGCCAGCGAGCGCCAGGCGGCCTTCCGCTGCCGGGCGCCCTGTCCGCGGCGCAGCTGGCCGCCATCACCGACAGCATCGCTGCGCAGCGGCGCAGCATCGAGGCGCTGAAAACTCAGCTTTCCATGTTCGATGAGCAGCTCGCGGCGCTGGAGCAGATCCTCGGCCCGCTGGCGCAGTGGGGCAGCATGTGGGCAGAGCTTGAACAACGGCTGCTGAACCTGCCCCGCCCGCCAGGAAGTGGCCCGGCCCGCTCCTTATCCGATCAGGCCATCCCGGGCGGTCACGTGCCCGCCGGGCGGGCGGCCGGGCGCGGGCCGGGCCCAGAGCCGCCGGCCGGGCCGGGAAGGCCGGCCAGGAAGTGCAGGACCTCCTGGTTGGCGGCCTGGGTGGCGTCGGTGAGGTAAACGTGCCCGGCGTCCGGGAAGATCACGACCCTGGCTCCCGCGATGCCGCCGGCGAGCTGCCGAGCGCTGGCGGCGGGCACGATGCGGTCCTGGGCCCCGTGCATGACCAGCGTCGGGATGCGGATCTCCGCCAGCCGGCCGGTGACGTCGAAACTCGCCAGGCCGGTGATCTGGCCGCGGCGTCCCCGCCCGGTGGCCCGGGTGCGCCGGACGATCCGGTGGTCTTCCGCGCGGCGGCTGGCTGGGGTGTCTGGCCCGTAAAGCAGCTTCCATGCCATCCGGTTGATAACCGGGGCCGGCAGCAGGGTCCGGACCCGGGTGAGCAGTGCGCCACGTGATGCACCGGCGGCCGAGGCGGCGGTGCACCCGAGGATCAGTGACCGGACCCGGTCGGGGTGGTCGAGGGCCAGCTGCAGGGCAATGGCCCCGCCCATGGACACGCCATAAACGTGGGCGGACCCGACGCCGGCCGCGTCGAGGACAGCCAGCGCATCGCCCGCCATCAGCGGCACCGGGTAGGGCCCGGGCGGGTCGGAACTGCGGCCAGCCCCCCGGTTGTCGAACCGGATGACCCGGTAATCCGCGGCCAGTGCGGAGGCGGTGCGATGCCACATGTCAGACCCGTACGCGTGGCCCATGATGAGCAGGACCGGGTCGCCCGTCCCGCTCTGGTCCCACCAGATCCGGGCGTCAGGGCGGTCGGCGAATGGCATGGCTTCCCCATACGTTGGTAAGCAACCACCATAGCCTAACGATCGGTCGGTGGGAAACCGCAGGCCAGCCGCGGCCGCTGGTGCCGGCCAGAGGCACCAGGTCACCCCCGGTAGCTTCGGGTCACCCCTGGTAGCGTGAGCGGGTGACCGTCGGCGAGCCGCAGACGCGCGGGCGAATGGAGCCAGCCTCATGAACATCGCGGTGCTGGGGGCGGGCGGTGGCGGGCTAGCGGTTGCTTACGAGTGGGCCAGCCAGGGGCACCGGGTCTCCCTGTACGCACAGCGCATTCACGACCACCACCTGGCACCGGTCCGCGACCGCGGCGGAATCCAGGCCGAGGGCCTGCTCGAAGGGTTCGTCCCGCTGGAGACGGTCACCTCCGACATCGCCGAGGCACTGGCGGGCGTGACGGTCGTTTTCGTCGTCGGCCCCGCCTACGCCACCGAGCCGTTCGCCGCCGACACCCGCGGTCACCTGCACCCCGGGATGACCGTCGTGGTCTGCCCCAGCTCGTGCGTTGGCAGCCTCGCTTTCAAGCACGCCGCCGGGCTGGGCCTGTATGACGAGAGCATCGTCGTGGGCGAGACCAGCACGCTGCCGTACGCCTCGCGGGCGTCGATGCACGCCAGCGTGCGGATTTTCCACCGGCTTGACACGGGCCTGTCAGCCGCGGCCGCCCCGCGCAGTAACACGCCTCGCCTCCTGGAGGTCCTCCGCCAGGTGTACCCCGGCACCGAGGAAGCCGCGGGGATCTTCCAGACCACGCTGCAGAACGGCAACCCGGTCATCCACCCCGCCGTGACCTTGCTCAACGCCGCGCTCATCGAGCGCACGGGCGGCGACTTCATGTTCTACGAGGAGGGCGTCACCGAGGCGGTCGGCCGCCTCATTAAGGCGGTCGATGACGAGCGGTTCGCCATCGCGCGGGCCCTCGGGGTGTCAATCCTCGCCGAGCCGGATATCGGGGTGCGGCAGGGCTACATGACGGAAGCCAACTACTCCACCGGTTACTCCACCGCACCGGGCTTCCGCGGCATCAAGGCGCAGAACGAACTGCACCACCGCTACCTGACCGAAGACGTGGGCTACTCGCTGGTGTTCCTGACCGATCTGGCCCGGCACCTGTCGGTGCCGACCCCCACCATGGACGCTGTAATCCACGTCGCCTCCCTCGTGGCCGGTGCGGACTTCGCCGCCGAGCGCGCCCGCACCATGGACGGCATGGGCCTGTCCGGGCTGACGCGCGAACAGCTGGCGGCCTTCTGACCCGGTCGGCCGGCCGGCGGATGCTGGCCAGCCGGGGCGGTGGCTGCGCCGCTGGCTGGGCGCCGTCCCAACGGCCCTGGGTGGTTACCGCCCGGGCAGCAGGACGCTCAGGCAGGTGACGCAGCCCTCGAGTTTCTCGAATTCGCTGATGTCCACCACGACTGGGGTGAAGCCCAGGTCGTCCAGGAGCCGGGCGGTGCGCGGAGCGGACGCGGCGATGAGTACCCGGTCGGCGCCCAGCGGGACGACATGGCAGCCACTTTCCTCCTCCACGGCGCGGGTCCGCGGGAACAGCCCGGCGGGCACCTCGGGCCGGCGGGCAGCCGCACCCGGGCGGGCCAGCACGGCCCAGCCACCACCCGGCGCCCGGCGCAGGCACCAGGCCTCATCCTGTCACCGCCGGCACCGGGCCGCACCCGCGCAGGTGGCCGAGCGGTGCGCGAACGGTAGGCGAACGGTGCGGTTCATACGCTCGCCCTGCGCTGGATGTCAACGGACCGATCTGTGGGGGACGAGATGACCGCATCAGCCTGCATCACCACCGCTCTGGATGCCGAACCGGCTGGTGCCGTGCGCGGCGTCGCCGCGGGCCCCCAGGCTGCCATCGTCATCGTCGGCGGTGATGACGCTGGCGACCAGGCCGTGCTCAGCTGCCAGCTGTCCAAGCGGTACGGCGCTGACTATCAGATCGTGGTCTGCGACCGGCCCGCGGAGCTGGCCCCGTGGCTGCGGGACCTGCGGGCGGCTGGCCTGCCGGTGGCACTGGTTATTGCCGGGGTCGGTGCGCAGGACCCGGGCGGCATCGAGATGCTGGCCGGGGTGCGCAGTATCGACCGGGCAGCACTCCGGGTGGCCGCGGTTCGCTGGGGTGACTGGGAATCGGTGCGGTCCATCTTCGACGCGCTCACCCTGGGCAAGATCGACCACTGGGTGACCCGTCCCGTGCAGGACCCGGCTGAGGAGTTCCACCGCTCGGTCACCGAGTTCCTGCGGGAGTGGAGCAGCGGGCGTGACGGTGGCTTCGAGGCGGTGCGGGTGATCGGCGAGCGCTGGTCCGCGCGGTCTCAGGAGCTGCGGGACCTGTTCTCCCGCCACCGGGTCCCGGCCGGCTTTTATGACGCCGCCGCTGGCTGTGGCCGGCAGATACTGCACGAAGCCGGGCTGGAGTCCCCGGAACTGCCGGTGGTCGTGCTCCAGTTCGGGGCTAAGCGGTCCGCGCTGGTCAACCCCTCCAACCCCGAGATCGCTGATGCCTTCGGCGTGATGAGGCCGATCCCGCCGGGGGAAGTCTTCGATGTGGCGGTGGTCGGCGGCGGCCCGGCCGGGCTGGCGGCCGCGGTCTACGCGTCCTCCGAAGGCCTGCGGACCGTGGTGATCGAGCATGAGGCCGTCGGCGGTCAGGCGGGGACCAGCTCGATGATCCGCAACTACCCTGGCTTCTCCCAGGGCATCAGCGGTGCCAGGCTGGCCCAGGAGACGTGGCAGCAGGCCTGGACCCTGGGAACCACCTTCGTGTACATGCGCCAGGCCGAGAGCCTGTCGGGCGAAGATGGCCATTACCGGCTGCGGCTGTCCGACGGCAGCGTTCTCAGCACCCGTACCGTGGTCATCGCCACCGGTGCCAGCTACCGGCGGCTGGGCATCCCCAGCCTGGAAAACCTGCAGGGGCGGGGGGTTTTCTATGGCGCCACGGCCAGCGAAGCGCCAGCCATGCGCGGGCGGGACGTGTTCGTCGCCGGAGGCGGGAATTCCGCTGGGCAGACCGCGCTGCACATGGCCAAGTGGGCCCGCCGGGTGACGATCCTGGTGCGCGGGAAATCGCTGGCGGCCAGCATGTCCGACTACCTCCTCCGGCAGATCGAGGCTACCCCGAACGTGAATGTCTCCTATCGCGTGGAGGTCGCCGCCGGCACCGGGACCAGCCATCTCGAATCGCTGGTACTGAAAGACACTGCCTCCGGTGCGCGGCGGAGCGTCCCGGCTGACGCCTTGTTCATTCTCATCGGCTCGCAGCCGCGGACGCACTGGCTCGGCGAAAACGTCACCCGCGATCAGCAGGGGTTCATCCTCACCGGGCCAGACCTGCTGGGCAGCACTGGCGCCCGCTGGCCCCCCGGCCGCCTGCCGCTGCCGCTGGAAACGAGCCTGCCCGGAGTATTCGCGGCCGGCGATGTGCGCCGTGGCTCGGTCAAACGGGTCGCTTCCGCGGTGGGCGAGGGCGCGAACACCATCCCCCAGGTGCACCGCCACCTCGAAACCGTGACGGCTGTACCAGCCGTTGCGGGCCAGTAACGCCGCTCGCGGTACCCGGCCCGCCGGGCACGCCTGGGACCGGTGGTGGCGGTCAGCCCTGCTTCTGGAGCGTGCCGACGGTCACATGGGGCCAGCTGAGGCCGTTGAAGTTCAGCAGCACGAGCTGTGAGTACTGCAGCTGGCGCGGCTGCGTGTCAGCCTGCAGCGTCTCCAGCCAGAACGTGGCGGTGACGCGCGCCGTGACGGCGTTCGGCCCGTCCTTGGCCCCGGTCAGGAAGGCGATGTTCGAGGTTCCGCCGCCGGGCAGCGCGGCGTCGCGGGACGCCACCTGCAACGTGGTCGTGGCCTTGATCTGCTGGCCGGCGATGGCCGAGTGCAGCACGCTGTTGGGATTGTTCACCATCTGCTGGGTGACGCCGGTCAGCCCGGTGCCGCTGGTGCGGAACTGGGTGGCGGTGGCCAGCGTCTGCTCCGGGAAGTCGATCGTCTGGGCCGGGTGGCCGATGCTGAATGGCTTGATACTGACCCCTGGGATGGTGGGAGCGCCGTTCGCGGTGCTGGCAGTGCCCTGGACCAGGATCGCAGTGCCGTGCGGAATGGACGCCAGGCGCGCCACCGTGGTGGGCTCCTTGGGATCGCTGGTCTGGGGGACCGCGACCCACAGGCCGGGCTCGAAGTGCTGCGGGGCATTCAGGTTCGCGTCGGAGATCTGCTGCAGGTAGTTCAGCCCGGCCAGGCTGATGTTGGGCTGCAGGAGACCACGGTTGGGTATGTTCCGCAGGGCCGGCCCGAAGTCGAGCTGCTCGCTGGTCACGTTGAGCTCAAGGAACCGGTCCTGCCCGCTCGGCTTGAGCGGGTGCGGCCGCCAGATGACGTTGAAGCCCCGGCCGGTCCAGTTCCCGGCCAGCCCGGCGAGGGGGCCGAGCGGATCCGCCACCGCGGCCGCCGCGGCTGGTGTAGCCGCCGGCGCCGCCGGTTCTTCGATTGGTGGCAGCGGCTCAAAAGTGAAATCTGCGACCGATCCCATCGTGTCCCCCCTGACTGAACTGAACCGAAACAGTAACCGCGTACGTCAATGGCCAGGCACTTCGTGTGGCAACCCGTCAGCCTGGGCGGTCCCCACCCATCCCGCTGCGCATACCCAATTTGACTATGCGTTTAGTAAATCATGATATGCCGGCCGCAGGTTAAGGTGCAATGATCTGGGACCGGGCCGCGGCGCGCTCCGGGCCGGTTAACCGGGCAGCGGGCCAGTGAATGGCAGCTATTACCGTCACCCACGGTGACGGATTGCCGTGACGCCGCATAAATCCGCGGCGCGCATAGCGCCGAATTGAGCCGCCTCGCCGCTGCGCGCCCGGACGGCGCGGCCGGCGTACCGGCCACCCGGGTCTATTCTCCCGGCCGGCCTGCTCACCGCCCCGGTGGCCCGGTAACCGGCTGCGCTGCACCGGCCACCGCCGTCCGCTCCCGCACTGCGAGCGGCACGGCGGCGAGGATCACCGCGCCGGTCAGGGCGAACGACGCCGGGTAGCCGGTCCGGACGCAGATCAGGCCGAAGACGGCCGGGCCTGCGCCGTACCCCGCGTCGTAGGCGAGGTTCCACAACGCGCTGGCCTTAGTCTCCGGCAGCTGCTCGATCAGCAGCGCGAACGTCGCGTTCTCGAGCACCCCGAACCCGGCGCCGAACAGCACCATGCCCGCGAAGATCAGCACGGGCATGCCCAGCACCATCATCGCGGCCATGCCGAGCGCCGCCACAGCGAGCGCCGGGATGAGCAGCCGGGCATGACCGTACCGGTCGCCCTGCTTGCCAGCCTGCCAGCGGCTGAGCGTGGCGGTGATCGCCTGCACGAGCAGGGCAGCCGAGCAGAGGCTGCTGGGGATCCCCTTGGCGAGCGGCAGGAACGAGTCCAGCACGCCAGCCGCCATGGTGGCCGCGGCGAAGATCAGCGGCAGCCGCAGCGCGGCGCCCGCCAGCCGCCCGGAGCCGCGGGCGGCCGGCATCCGTCCGGCACCGGCGCTACGCCGTGCCTCGCGCCCGCCCGGCAGCCACCGGATCGCCACCAGCGGCAGCAGGCCGGCCGCGGCCGCCACCGCCGCGGCCACGGCGGCCAGGTGGTGCCCGGCCAGCCAGACCCCGGCCGGCAGCGCGACAATGGCCGGCCCGCCGGAGACGAGGCCGGCCAGGCCGAGTCCCTCACCGCGCCGGGCGGGCGGCAGCAGCTTGGCGGTGAGCGCGCCAGTGACCACGCCGCACAAGCCGAAGCCGAGCCCGCGCACCAGGCTGGCGCTCACCATGACGGCCTGGGGCTCGGGCACGACCATGGCCAGGGCCGGCCCGCCGAGCAGCACGGCCCCGGCCGCGAGCACCGTCCGGCAGCCAAACCGCCTGATCGCGGCCGGGGCCACGGCCTCGGCCGCCACCGTGCCGAGCAGCAGGGACCCGGTGATCAGCCCGGCACCAGAGCTGCTGGCGCCGGCTGCCGCCGCCAGCATCGGCATCACCGACAGCAGCAGGAAGAAGCTGGTGAGTGAGGTGAACTCGGCCAGGAACGTGACGGCCAGCGGCACGCTGAGGAGCCGGGGCGGGGCGGGCGTTCCCGGCGGTGCCTGCGTCAAAGTGGTCATAGCAGGCACGCTATGAGCCAGCTGGCATGCTGGTAAGGTCCGATTTTATGGCGATCGAGTGGTCCGGTTGGGGCCCGCAGCTGCTGATCCGGCTCGACCGTTCGGCCCGCCAGCCGCTGCGCGCCCAGCTGGAGGCGAGCCTGCGCGACGCGATCAGGGGCGGCCGGCTCCGCCCCGGGGAACGGCTGCCGTCCTCGCGGGGGCTGGCGCGTGAGCTCGGCGTCAGCCGCGGCATGGTGCAGGACTGCTACGCGCAGCTGCTGGCCGAGGGATACCTGACCAGCCGGACCGGGTCCGCTACCCGGGTCGCCGGGGCCGGCCGCCAGCAAGCCGGTGACCAGCCCGTGACCGCCCCGGCCGTGGTCTCGCCGCCGGCGCCCCCGGTGCCCGCACCGGGCCGCCATCCCGCCGGGCCACCGCTGATCGCGGACTTCGAGCCCGGCGTGCCTGACCTGTCCAGCTTCCCGCGCACCGACTGGGCGTGGGCCATCAAGCAGGCGTGCACCCAGGCCGCCTCCGCCGACCTGGGATACGGCGACCTGCGAGGCAGCCCGGCGCTGCGTGAGGTGCTGGCCGGGTATCTGCGGCGGGTACGGGCCGCCGCCGCCAGCCCGGCGCAGATGATCATCAGCACCGGCTTCGCGCAGGGGATCAACCTGGTGCTGCGCGCCCTGGCCCGCCAGGCTGGCGTGACATGCGTGGCCTTCGAAGACCCCGGGTATGGCACCCCGCAGGGAGACGAAACAGTCCGCGCGGCGGCGGCCATGGGCATCCAGGTCGCCTACGTGCCAGTCGACGGGCAGGGCCTGGTGGTCAGCGAACTAGCGGCCAGCGGCGCGCAGGCTGTCGTGGTCACCCCGGCCCACCAGTCCCCTACCGGGGTGGTCCTGTCCCCGGCCCGCCGGCACGCCCTGACCGGCTGGGCCCGGCACGGCGGGTACGTGATCGAGGACGACTACGACTCGGAGTTCCGCTACGACAAGGAACCCGTCGGCGCGCTGCAGGGACTGGCCCCGGATCAGGTCTTCCTGCTCGGCACGGCCAGCAAGGCGCTGGCCCCCGCGGTCCGCCTGGGCTGGGTCCACGCCCCGGCCGCACTAGCCCCAGCGGTCGCCGACGAGAAAGGAATGAGCGACCGCGGCTCCTGCACGCTGGACCAGCTTGCCCTGGCCACCCTGCTCACCACCGGGCGGTACGACCGCCACCTGCGGCGGATGCGAACTGTCTACGCCGCCCGCCGCAGCGCACTGACCGACGCGTTCGCCCGGCACGCCCCGCGGGTCGCACTCACCGGGCTCGCGGCCGGATTCCACGCGGTCGCGCCGCTGCTTCCCGGCGCCAGCGAGACGGCAGTGATCGCCACGGCGCGACAGCGGCGGGTCGGGCTGCACGGTATCGGCGAATACCGCGGCAACCCGGACACCGTGGCGCCCCCCGCGCTGGTGATGGGCTTCGGGAATGTCCGCGACCGGGCCATCGAACCCGCCATCGCCGCCGTCGCCGACCTGCTCAGCTGACCTGGCACCGGATCCGGCTTCGGTCCGGGAGGAACGCCCGCGCCGCGAGCTGATGGCCCTGCGCGGGCGGGACTTCCGGCACTGCTGTGGCCCGCACCCGGCCTGGATGATGAATGGTGAGTACCGGCCTGATCAGCCGTCTGGGGTGAACATCATGATCAGCCTGCGCAATCGCGGCCGGCGCCGGCCGGCTGGCGTTGCCGCCGGGACGGCCGGGGTGCCGGGCGGCGGCTATCTCCCGGCTGAGCAGCCGCCACTTGCTTACCCGGCGGCGCTGCGGGCGCTGGCCGGCTGCGTGGCCAGCACCGCGCGGCTGCTGCAGCAGCGCCGGATACACCGGCCAGCCCGCTGGGTGGGGAAGCAGCTGGTATTCGCGGATGGCACCTCGGCCCGCGTGTACCGGGAGACAGCCGTTGACCGCGGGGTCACGCAGCAGCCGTGCGTGCTGGTCGTGGAGTTCCGGCTGCGGGCGGTGCGCGGCTGGGGGCACGCGATGTTCCGCTGGGAGAGCCTGCTCAACACCCCGCTGTTCGTTGGCTTTCCTGGTTTCGTATCGAAGCTGTGGCTGGCCAACGACGACCGCGGCCGTTACCGGGGGGTGTATGAGTGGGACGGGGCGCAGCGCGCCGGTCACTATGCGCGTGCCCTGTGGCGGGTACTGGCACTGGTATCGGTACCGGGCTCGATCCACTACGCGGTGCTGCCCGGGCTGCGCCGGGACGACCTGCTGGCCCGGCCGGGCATCCTGGCTGACGTGGCAGCGGCAGACGCGCCGGCGTGGTGGCGGCTGACCAGGGTCGCATGACCTGGCCGGCCAGCATCCTGGTGGCTGGGGCTGGCCCGGCCGGCCTGACGCTGGCCCTGCAGGCCCACGACCACGGAGCGGACGTGCGGGTCGCCGACCGGCGGCCCGCGGCGTCCCGGCCTTCCCGTGCCTTGATCCTGCATTCCCGCACGCTGGAGGTGCTGCGCCCGCTCGGTGTCACCCAGGCGCTGCTGGACCGGGCCGATATTGCGCCAGCGGCGGACCTTCATCTGGGCCGCCGGGTCATCCGGGCCAGCTTCGGCGATCTTGCGCTGCCCGATACCGCCTTCCCGCACCTGTCCCTGATCCGGCAGATGGATGTTGAGGCCGTGCTCGCGCAGGCCCTTGCCGACCGCGGGGTTGACGTGGAACGCGGCACCGAGCTGGCCGCGGTGCGCGATGGCCCAGACGGGGCGCGGGTGGTGCTGCAGTCCGGCGGCCGGGTGGTGCAGGCCCGCTTCGGCTGCGTGGTCGGCTGCGATGGGCCCGCCAGTGTCGTGCGGTCGCAGGCGGGTATCGGCTGGCCCGGCGGACGGTACCCGGTCGAGGTCGTGCTGGCTGATGTGGAACTAACCGGTGAGCTCAGCGCCTGCGGCGCGCACGTCGTGGCCGGCCGCAGCGGGCTGGTCTTCCTGTTCCGCCTCGGCGAGCGGGCCGCCTGGCGGCTGCTCGCAACGCGGCCTGCCGGTGCTGGCCAGCTGGCGTTCGGCCAGCCCGGCGACGAGATCCCAGCGGCTGAGCTGCAGCTGCTGCTGGACACGGCAGGCCTGGGCGTGCGGATCACCGGCCTGGCCTGGTCCTCGCGGGTAAAGCTGCAGTACCGGGTGGCCGACCGGTTCCGGCGGGGGCGGCTCTACCTGGCCGGGGATGCGGCCCATGCCTACTCCCCAGCCACCGGGCAGGGCATGAATGCCGCCATCCAGGATGCGGCCAACCTGGGCTGGAAGCTCGCCTTTGCGGGTGCCCAGCCAGTACATACCGCCCTGCTCAGCTCCTACGATCGCGAACGCCGCCCGGTAGCCCGCCAGGTGCTCGGGATGACGCATCTGGCGTTCTGGGGCGAAGCTTCCACCAGCCGTCTCGCGGTGCTGCTGCGCGGCAAGGTGGTGCCCCTCGCCGCCCCGGTGATACCGGTGCTGATGAAGCACCGGGGCCTGGTCGCCGGGGGAATCCGGGTGCTGTCGCAGCTGGAGGTCGGCTACCGCGCCAGCCCGCTGTCGGTCGAGGGAAAACCACACCCGGGCAGCGGGCCCCGGGCGGGCGACCGGCTGCCCGACATGGCGGTCCGGTCAGCCGGGCGCAGTATCAGGCTGCACGAGCTGCTCGCCCGGCCGGGCGTGCACGTGCTGCTGGATCGCGACGCGGACCGGCTCGACGCGGTGCCGCTGGGACCGCTGGTCCACCTGCACCGGCTCACCAGCCGGCCCGGCCGCGGGCTGATCACGGTCCGCCCGGACGGCTACATCGGCCTGCGCTGCGCGGCCGCCGGGGCCGACCAGCTGGCCAGCTGGCTCAGCCTGATCGGGGTGGCGGGCGGCCAGCTGACATCCGGGTGGGCTGCGCGCCAGGAACGGGGCCAGTTTTAACAGCTGCGCAGAGCCGGCTGGTGATAGGTTCCAGTGATGTTCGCGCGTGATGTCCGCGCGCCCAGCCAGGCCGGGACTGGTGGAGAGCTTCCGCCGGCCGCCGCCCCCGGCATCCGCGGCGCGCTCGGCGACTTGTTCCCGCCGCCGACCGGGCCAGCGCTTCGCGGCGGCCCGGCGCGCTGGGCCTTCCTCCTGGCCCAGGCCGCCCTGGTCGTCCTGGGTGCGGCGGTGATGCTGGCCCGCTTCCCCGGCAGGCCGGCCTGGCAGAGCGTCTGGGCCGAGGACCCGGGCATCTACCTGCCCTGGGCTCTCGGGCACCCCTGGCACCTGCTGCAGGCCTACGGCGGGTACCTGCAGCTGATGCCGCGCCTGATCGGCCAGATCGCCGCGCTGGTGCCGATCAGGCAGGCCTCGGTCGTTTTCGCGGCCGGTGGCGCGCTGGTCGCATCCGCGTGCGGGCTGTTCGCCTACCACGCCAGCGCGGGCCAGGTCAGCTCGCGCTGGCTGCGCGTGCTGGTCGGCCTGTCCGTGCTGCTGCTGCCGGTGGCGCAGCTCGAGATCGCCGATAACGGCGTCAATACCATCTGGTACCTGCTCGTCGCGCTGTTCTGGGCGGCGCTGTGGCGACCGCGCACCTGGGGCGGTGCGGCCGCCGCCGCGGTCGTCGCGTTCGCCGCGGCCACCTCGACCTCGCTCGCCCTGCTCTTCGTGCCGCTGTTCGCGGCCCGGATGATCGCGGTGCCCCGGCGCTTCCGCGAGCACGCCGCGACCACCGGGTGGGCGCTCGGCTGCGTGCTCCAGCTGGCGGTCATCGTGACCAGCCACCTGTCCCGGCTGCGGCCGCACCATCCGGTCAACGCGGTGCTGTACTACGCGCACGAGGTGCTGCTGCCCGCGCTCGGCTGGCATTTTTCCTGGCAGCTGCGCGACCTCCTGGGACTGACCGGCGCCAGCGCGCTGGCGGGCGGCCTGATCCTGGTTGTTCTCGCCGCGGCGGCGGTCACCCAGCCCGGGCGGTGCCGGGTGTTCGTGCTCACCGCCGTGCTGACTGGCCTGCTGTTCACCGCGTTCACCTCGGCGTTTGCCTGGGGCGGGCCGGGCCAGCGGGTCTGGGTCACCTTCGAGCACGGCGCCCGGTATTCGACTGTGCCCATCCTGCTGCTCGATGCGGCGCTGATCGTGGCGGCCGACGCCTACGCGGGCCGGTGGTGGCCGCGCCCCAGGGCCGTTGTCGCGGTGGCCGCGCTGGTAGCGGTCCTGGCGGCCGGCTGGGCCACGGATTTCCGCTACCCGGTCCGCCGTTACGCCGGGCCTGCCTCAGCCTGGGTGCACACGGCCGACCGGTGGCTTCGCTACTGCGGGCACGAGCCGTCCGGGACGATCACAGTCCACTTCACGGACTGGTGGGGAACGGGGCCGGCCGAGCTGGCCACCACGTTCAACTGCTCCAGCCTGCACCGCTGACCGGCCGGCCTGGGCGGCGATCCGCTCCGGGTAGGTGCAGCAAGGTGAGACGAGCAGAATGGGCGAAGACCTGGAAGATTCACTTCAGGATCGAGCCACCAGCCGGCGCCACCATGGAGGAGCCCGATGCGAACAGGCAGCGGCCAGGCCGATGATCCGCCCGCAGCCAGCCCGCAGGATGGCAGTTCCCCGTCTGCGGCCAGCTGGCTGGTCGGCTGGCACAGCGGCGCCGCGGAATGGCTCGATCGGCTCGGCTGGCTCCGGGGCCTGAGTGACTGGCTGACTGGCGTGCTGGTGCCCGTCCGCGAACGGCACCAGGACAATCTTGCCGTCGAGCTGCTGCATGGCGGCCGCTGGGTCGGCCACCCGCTGCACCCGGCCCTCAGCGACCTGCCCATCGGGCTGTGGGCCGGCGTCATGGTGCTGGACGCCACGGACCGCGGTCCAGCGCCGCGGCGTGGCCTTGACGCCGCGGGCGTGCTGAGCGCGGCCGGCCTGGCCGCCGCCGGCGTCACCGCCCTGACCGGCCTGAACGACTGGGCCGTCAGCAATGAGCAGGACCGCCGGGTCGGCCTCTTCCACGGCCTGCTCAATACGGCGGCGCTGGGGCTGCAGGCTGCTTCCCTGGGCACCCGGATGGCTGGCCAGCGTGGCGCGGCCCGCGCGCTGGGCGCGGCCAGCTTCACGGTCATGGCGGCCGCCGGCTACCTGGGCGGCCATCTCGTATTCACCAAAGGCGTGATGGTCAACCGGGTCGCGTGGGCCAGCGGGCCGCGGCGGTGGACCCGCGCCCTGCGGGAAGCCGACCTGCCGGACGACTCGCCGACCGCGGTCGAGGCCGAGGGCCGTCAGATTATGCTGTACCGTCACCGCGGCCGCCTCTACGCCATCGACAATGTCTGCAGCCACGCTGGTGGCCTGCTCAGCCGCGGCCCAGTCGAGGACCTGACCGTGACCTGCCCGCTGCACGGGTCCCGCTTCGGGCTGGCCGACGGATGCGTCAGCCGCGGCCCGGCCAGCCAGCCACAGCCCGTGCTCCCTACCCGGATCCGTAACGGCTGGATCGAGGTGCGCGGCAGCCAGCCGGCACCCAGGCGGCCGGCAAGTGGAAGGACACAGCCATGACGTTCGTAGTCGTCGCGAACCTCGACGATCTGGAGGTCGGGGACACCATGCTGGTGGACGAGCTGCGCGAGCCGATCTGCCTCATCCGCCTCGATGATGACGACGTCAGGGCGATCCACAACACCTGCACCCACCAGCAGCAACCGCTGCACGAGGGCACCCTGCAGGAGGATGACACGCTCGTCTGCGCCGCGCACGCATCACGCTATGACCTGACCACCGGCGAGGCGGTCGGTGTGTTTGCCTGTGGTCCCATCCCGGTCTACGCGTGCCAGATCGAAGACGACGCGATTCTCGTCGACATCGACCAGCAGCTGAACGACGCGCCCATCCCCAATCCGCCCGCCCCCGGGTCCCTGGGGGCGCGCTAGCGCCGGCTGGCGGTCAGCGCCCGTCCTGGTTCGCCGGGCGGCGCAGCTCGCGGCGCGACCTGATCCCGAGCTTGGTGAACACGTTGCCCAGGTGCCATTCGACCGTGCGGGCGCTGAGGAACAGCTGGGCGCCGATCTCAGTGTTGGTCAGCCCCTCCCCCGCGAGCCGGGCGACGGACGCTTCCTGGGCGGTCAGTTCGGTACGCGTCTTGTCGCCAGTTTCCCCACCGTCTCGCCGGTGGCCAGCAGTTCGCGCCGGGCCCGCCCGGCGAGCGCCGCAGCCCCCATCGCGGCCAGCATCTGGAAGGCGGTGCGCAGTTGTGCCCGGGCCTCCGCCCGGCGGCCGGCCCGGCGCAGCCATTCGCCGTAGAGCAGATGGCTGCACGTTCACGCGGCCTCCCCCGGCTGGCGATCTCAGCTGCCCCCGACGCGGGCCAGGACCCGGCCCACGAGCACACCAGTGCCACGCGCGCAGCGTAACCTGGCCGGCCAGAGCCGGGGAAGCCCGCATCGCCCGCGGGCTGAGGCCGGCGGCCGGCACCCAGGTTCCCCGCCCGGGCTGGATTCCGGGGAAATACCCGGGACAGGGCCCGGGTCTTTCCCGGGGCCGCGGCGCGCTGATCGGCGCGACACTGATCGAAGCGCACCACAGGTGCGGCGGCCAGCCATGGCCGGGTACCGCCCGGCCGATCCCTGGCCCGCCTTAGCCACCGGACGAGAGGAAGATCCGTGTCCCACCATCTGGATACCCCGCTGGCCGCCCGGACCGGCCAGCTCTACCTCGACGACCTGTATGTCTTCCCGGGCAGCGGGAGCACGGTCTTGATCATGGATGTGAACTCGAACGTCAACGGCCTGCACTCCGAGCCGGGATTCCACCCGGAGGCGCGCTATGAGTTCAAGGTGCACTTCGACGGCGCCGATTTCGAGGGCCTGACCTACCGGTTTTCCTTCGGCGAGCCGGACCGGGAAGGCCGGCAGCCGCTGCAGCTGCACGCCCTGGCGGGCGGCCAGGCGCGCGAGGACTCCGCCGCGGGCGAGCTGCTGCTGGATGGGTGGACCGGGGATGTGGCCAGTGCGGGGGGTACCCGCGTGTGGGCGGGGCGGATCGCTGATTCGTTCTACATCGACCTGTCCCTGCTGGCGATCGTCAACGGGGCGGTGGCCAGCGGGACCGCGGTGGACCTGTCCGGCTGGCGGCCGGAAGAGGCGAAGAACAGCTTCGCCGGCAGCACGGTTGACTCGATCGTGCTTGACATCCCGCACTCCCACCCGCAGCTGCGGCCGGGTACCCGCACCGGGGTGTGGGCCGCCACCAAGCTGGCCACCGACGCGGGCGGCTGGCGGCAGATCAACCGGGCCGGGCACCCCATGATGTGGCCGATCTTCTGGCCCACCGACACCGATTTCACCAACCCAGCCAACACCAGGCACCCATCTGAAGACGTCAGCGCCGCAGCGAAGTACGTCGGTGAGCAGATCGCCGCCGTGGTAGCGGCCGGCCAGACGGTCGGCGACCCCGCGGCTTACAGCCAGGCGGTGGCCAGGGAGCTGTTCCCCGACGTGCTGCCCTACGTGATCGGTACCCCGGCGTCGTACAGTTTCGCCGGGTTCAACGGCCGGACGCAGGCTGATAACGCCCCCGAGGCGATGCTGTCCCTGGTCGCCGGCGCGGCGGTGCCCTCTGGGCTGCGGCCGCCGGTCACCGCGCAGCAGCGCGCCAGCGGCTTCCCGTACGTCGTGCCCGGCTGACCGGGCCCGGCGGCCCGGTGCGCCGCAGCCGCGCCGGGGCCTGGCCAGCATCCCGCGGCCAGCTGGGTAGCACGGCCAGGTCAGCCGCTGCTGGCGCCGATCGTGGTACTGATCTCCTGGATGGCCGCTGCCTCGGCTGGGCTCACGGCTTGCCCGTCCTCGCGGTGCGCAGCCGCGACCCTGCTGGCCAGGGCCAGCACAAAGCGCCGGTAGTCATCGAGCTCGCCGGCGGTGGCCTTGCTCTTGAGCAGGGCCACGGCGGCACGCAGCTCGGCCAGGCCGTGCTCTTTGAGCTCTTCCGCCGAGTGGAACCGGCTGTGGTCTATTTCCGGCCTGGCCGCCACGATCTCGTCCAGCAGCTCGCTTTCACCGGGCTTTGCGTGGGCCTGCGAGTAGGCCTTGGCCATCGCCACCGTCTCGCGGATCGTCCCGCCCCGGGCCGCCGTGACCACGATCATGCCGGCCGTCGGCGGCCCCTGGAGCACCGTTTTCCACTCCTGCGGTGAGAAAGCGGCCTTTGTCGTCATTTCCTGAGCTCCTTCGCGGCGGCTGGCCGGGCGGCTGTGCCAGCAGTCGATCACTGGTCCTGACCGGGGCCATCATCCCCGCCGGATGAATCATTCTGCTAAGCCCCGCCGGGCTTCCCGGTGACCCTGGCCAGCCCGGCCCGGCCACGGCAGGCGGGCGGGAGCCGGACCGCACCCGTCTCACCCGCCCCGGGTGATGCCGCGACCAGGCTCCAGCCGAATGCTTGTTCCGCGCCGGCGACAGCACCTGACAGCCACCGATGCCGGTGACCTCCCCAGCGCAAAGGAGCAAGCCATGTCACTGGCCAGTTCGTCCTATCCACTGCTGAATATCTTCTGGACGATATTCGAGCTTTTCCTGTGGATCATCTGGATCTGGATCCTGATCTGGATCTTCATAGACATTTTCCGCAGCCATGACCTGTCCGGCTGGGCCAAGGCACTGTGGTTCCTGTTCGTCCTGTTCATCCCGCTTGTCGGGGTGCTGGTGTACCTGATCGTCCGCGGCGGCTCCATGCACGAGCGGGCCGTGCAAGACGCCCGCCGCCAGGATCAGCAGGTCCGCGAATACGTGCAGCAGGTCGCGGGGAGCGGCGCGGGCAACACGGCGGACCAGCTGACCAAACTGGCCGACCTGCGCGACCGCGGGGTAATCACCAGCGAGGAATTCGAGCGCGAGAAGGCCAAGATCCTCGCCGCCTGACGGCAGCGCGCAACCGGACCAGCCGGCGGCGGCCAGCAGCTCACACGAGCCGCTGGCCGCCGTCCACGTGCAGGACGGTCCCGGTGATGAACGGGTTGCCGATCAGCGCGAGCACGGCTTGGGCGACATCACCCGGTGTGCCCACCCGCCCGGCCGGAAGCCGGCCGGCCATGGCAGCCAGCCGCGCGGACTTGGCCGACCCGGCGATCGTGTCCCAGATCGGGGTGTCGGTCCAGCCCGGCGAGACGACGTTCACCCGGACCGGGGCCAGCTCCACGGCCAGGGCGTAGCCGAGCGACTGGAGTGCGCCGTTCACCGCGGCCACCACCGAGCCGCCCGCGGCCGGCCGGTAGGCGGCGATGCCGGACGTGAAGGTGATGGAGCCGGTCACCTCCGCATGCTTGGCCACCAGCAGGGCACCGGCCAGCTTCGCCTCGATCAGCCGGTGCGCGGTGGCCAGGTCGAGGCTCCTGGCCGGCTGGTACGCGCCGGCGGCGTCGGCCGCGGTGAGCACCACGTGATCGACCGGGCCGGCGTCCTTGAACAGCCGGGCCACGTCGTCCTCGCGGGACACGTCGGCGGCGGTTACCGCAACGGCGGCTCCCGGGTGCCGGGCCAGCAGTGTGCGCTGCGCCGAATCCAGGCGGCGCCCCGCACGCCCGGCCACCGTGACCGAGGCGCCGCGGCCGAGCAGAACCTCTGCTGCGGCCAGACCGATACCCGAACTCCCGCCGATGACAATTGCCTTGTCCATGAGCCCCAGGCAACCAGCGGCACCGCGGTGCGTCCACGACCTGTTACCTAACGGTCGTTAGGCCGCGGCTAATGGCCCGCACCACGGATGCCAGTACCGGGTTGCGGGCCGCCCCGGGCCAGGCGGCGACGTACGTCACTGTGAGCGGCTCGCCGCGCAGCGGGCGCCAGGCCAGGCCGGGATTCGCGGCCGCGCGGGCCGAGGCCACGCTGACCGCGCCCGGGCGCAGCGGCAGGATAGCGAGAACCTGCTGGAACCCCATGGCGCTGTCGCTGAGCACGAACCGGGCGCCGCGCTCGGTCAGGACGCGGAGCACGTCGTCATGGAAGCCCGGGGACAGCCCGCGGGGGAACATGATCAGCTCACGGCCGGCCAGGTCGGCCACGTCGACGGCCTCGGCCGGCGCCAGGGAGCTGTGCTCCGACATCAGCACGCCGAGTTCCTCCCGGGCGACGGGCACCTGGCGCAGCCCGGGGGGCAGCGTGACCGGGCCGCGCAGCAGCGCCAGGTCGGCCTGCCCCGCGGTCAGCAGTTCGACCTGTGCTGCGGTAGGGCCGCCGGTCATGACGAGCCGGGCCCCGTGGCCGCGGGCCAGGTCGCCGATCCTGGCGGGCAGCGCCGGCGGGACCCCGTTCAGCAGGCCCAGCCGCAGGCGGGGTTCGGCCACGCCAGCCACCCGGCGGGTTTCCGCCAGCACCTCGTCGGCCGCTTTCAGGATCTCGGCACCGCCGCGCAGCAGTGCCTGGCCGGCTGGCGTCAGGTTCACCCCGCGGCTGTGCCTGATCAGCAGCGGCGCGCCCACCTCGCGTTCCACCGCTTTGATCTGCTGGCTGAGGGTGGGCGCCGAGATGAGCAGGCGCTCGGCCGCACGCCGGAAATGCAGCTCCTCCGCCACGACGACGAAGTACCGAAGCTGCCGCAACTCCACGTGCGCATCTTATGCAGCCAGTGCCGGGCCACTGGCCGGCCACGCACGGGTGGCCGGTGACCAGCCAGGGAGAGCCGCGACAGTTATATCGTGTCACGATATAACTGGGTCAGGGAACTGGCCAGGTCCCGGGTGGCCGGGGCTCAGCACGGCAGGCCTGGCCGGCCGTGGGTGAAGGGAAAGCTATGGCACAGCAGTCCGGCCTGGCCCAGCGGGAAGCGGGGCCGGGGCGATGGCGGGCCGCTGCCCGCGACTTGTTCCCTGGCTACTTCGCGGTCGTCATGGCAACGGGGATCCTCTCGATCGCGGCTGACGCGGACGGCGCGGGGCGCCTGTCGGCGGCCCTGCTGGTGCTGGGCGTCCTCTGCTACCTGGTGCTGGCCGCGCTGTCCGGCTGGCGGCTGGCCAGTTACTGGCCGCGGTTCCTGGCCGATGCCACCAGCCCGCGGACGGCGTTCTCGCTGTTCACCTTCGTGGCCGGGTCGGAGGTGCTGGGTGCCCGCCTGGCCGGTGCTGGATACCAGCCAGTCACAGTGCTGCTGCTCATCCTGGGCGGGCTGGCCTGGCTGCTGCTCGGTTACGGGGTACCGCTGGCGCTGATAACCCGGCGCGGCCAGCAGTCGGCGCTCGAGGGGGCCAGCGGGAACTGGTTCTTGTGGACGGTCGGCACCCAGTCACTCGCCGTCGCCATCACTTCGCTGGCCCGGCCGGTGCCCAGCGCGCTGGCCGCCCTCGCGGTGCTGCTGTGGGCGGCCGGGGTGGTGCTCTACCTGATTACCGCCGCTGCGGTGCTGGCCAGCCTGCTGCATTTCCCGGTGCGGCCGGCTGCCTTCAACCCTGCGTCCTGGGTGTTCATGGGCGCTGCCGCGATTAGCGTGCTGGCCGGGGCCAGGCTGCTCACCCTGCCTGCTGGCGCGCTGCTGACGGCGGTGCACCCGGTGCTGGCCGGCCTCTCGGTGATCTTCTGGGCGTTCGGCAGCTGGCTCCTCCCGCTGCTGGCCGGGCTCAGCGCGTGGCGGCACCTGGCCGGCCGCTTTCCGCTGCGCTACGAGCCGGGCCTGTGGAGCATGGTGTTCCCGCTCGGCATGTACTGCGTGGCCAGCGAGGCGCTCGGCCGCGCGGTGCGTGTGCCGTGACTGGTGTCTGTCGGGCATCTGGGCAGCTACCTGGCCTTTACCGTCTGGGCGGTCGTCTTCGCGGCCATGCTGGCGGCCCTGGTCGGCCGGCCCAGCCGGTGATCTGGGCCAGGGCCGGTCACAGCGTCCACAGCGCCTCGGTGGGCGACAGCCGGGCGGCCTTGAGCGCCGGCAGCAGGCCCGCGAGCGCGCCGATGAGCAGCGCGGCGGCCAGCCCGCCCACCCAGGCCTGGGCCGGGATGACCACGGCCCAGCCCTTGGCGTGCGCGTAGACGGCGGTGGCGGCCACCCCGGCCGCCGCCCCCGCGGTCCCGCCGACCAGGGCCAGCGCCACCGCCTCGGACAGGAACTGGACCCGGATGTGCCCGCGGGTCGCGCCCAGCGCGCGGCGCAGCCCGATCTCGCTGCGCCGTTCCAGCACCGCGATGACCATGATGTTGGCCACCCCGATGGCGCCGACCAGCAGCGCGACCGCGCCCAGCCCGAGGAACAGCGTGCTGAACGCGCCCTTGGCGTCGGCCTGCGCGACCAGCGCGGACGAGGGCACCGATACGTCCGGGCTGCTCGGGTCCTCGGGATCGGCCTGCGCGCCGAGCACGTTGTCCACCGCGGCCACCCGCGAGTCGGCCGCCTTCACGTAGACCGTGGTGGGGTGCCCGTCGAAGCCGTAGTTCCGCTCGGCGAACGGGTAGCCGATCAGCACGCTGGAGTCCACGTCAGGGGACAGCAGGTCGGGTTTGAGGATGCCGGCCACGTACAGCCACATGTTCCCGGCCCAGATCCGCTCGCCGGGGAAGACGTGATCGATGCCGAGCAGCTGCGCGGCGGCCGCGCCGAGCACGCACACCGGTTCGTGCGCGGTGGCGGCGTTGAGGAACTTCCCCTGGGCGATGGACGTGCCGGCCGTGCCGGGCAGGCCGAGGGTGGTGGCGGCCACGGTGAGCGCGTTGGTGTTGACCGTGGGGATCAGCGGGCTGCGGTAGACGCTGACCCCGTCGATGGTGCCGGTGGTCTGCACCGCGTACACCCCGGGCAGGCGACTGATCATTGCGGGCGCGGTCAGCGCCAGCTCCTCGGGGGCGCCGGAGAAGCCGTTGCCCGGCTGCACGGTGAGCAGGTTGGTGCCCAGCGCGGCGATCTCGGCGTTCAGCCCGGCCGCTGAGGACGACGACAGGCCGAGAACCGCGACGATCGCGGCCACCCCGATGGCGATACCCAGCGCGGACAGCGCGGCGCGCAGTTTCCGGGTGCGCAGGCCGACGACGGTCAGCCGGGCCAGGTCGGCGGGCCGGAGCCGGGCCGCGGCCGGGGCTGGCTGGTGCCTGGTCGCCGTCATCAGGCACCTTCCGCCGTATCGGAGACGATCCGGCCGTCGGTCATCCGCACCTGCCGGTGCATCCGGGACGCGACCGCCTCGTCGTGGGTGACCACGATGATCGTGGTCCCCGCCGTGTGCAGGTCGGCCAGCAGGTCGAGGATGGCCGCGCCGGTCGCCTGGTCCAGGTTGCCGGTGGGCTCGTCGGCCAGCACGATCGCGGGCGACCCGGCCAGCGCGCGGGCGATCGCCACCCGCTGCCGCTGCCCGCCGGACAGCTGGGTGGGCCGGGCGCGCAGCTTGTGGCCGAGCCCGACCTGGTTCAGCGCCACCGCGGCCGCGTCCCGCCGGGCGGCCAGGGCCACCCCCGCGTACAGCAGCCCGTCGGCCACGTTGTCCAGCACACTGGTGTGCTCGGCCAGGAAGAACTGCTGGAACACGAAGCCGATCTGCGACGCGCGGAGCCCGGCCAGCGCCCGGTCGCCGAGCGAGGCCACGTCCAGGCCGGTAATCCGCACCGTGCCACTGGTCGGCCGGTCCAGCGTGCCGGCCAGATGCAGCAGGGTGCTCTTCCCGGATCCGGACGGCCCAAGCACGGCGACCAGCTCTCCGCCGTTTACCGACAGGTTCACCTTGCACAGCGCCGGTACCGGTGGGGAGCCGCCATAGATCTTGGTCACCTCGGCCAGCTGCAGCACCGGGCCGTCGCCGGCCGGCCGGGGGGCACCGGCCAGCGCCGCGGTCCGCACTGGAGTGCTCATATGCCCGGCACCACCACGCGCTGGCCGGCGGTCAGGTTCCCGCTGACCTGGACCTTCCCGGCGGCGTCGTCGAACATCCCGGGAATCACCCTGACCAGGTGGTGCCCACCCGGCCCGGTCACCTCCACCGCGTACCCCCCACCCGGCTGGGCCAGCAGCGCATCCACCGGCACGGTCAGCGCGTTGGACACGCTCCCGGTGGTGATCGTCACCGTGACCGGGGCCTGGTTCAGCTTCCCGGCCGCCTTCGGGTGGGTCAGCGAGACCAGCACGGTGATGGTCGCCGCCCCCGAGCCGCTGGCCGAGCTGTTCGACGAGTTGCCGGCCTGGCCCGCGGAACCGCTGCCCGCGCCGCCGGACGACGAGTTCGGGCTGGTGGCCACCCGGCCGACCTGGCTGACCACCCCGGGGGTGACGCTGCCGTCCGGCAGTGTGATGCTGACCTTGTCGCCGACCTTCACCTCGGATTGCAGCGACGGGTCCAGGGCGACGGTCACCTCTGGGGTAACCGACGTCGCGGTCAGCACGACCGTTCCCAAGCTGGCCGGGCCGCCCAGCGACGTGGTGCTGCCCAGCCCGGTGACCAGCGCCGCGCCGGGCAGGAAGGCGGCCTGGCCCAGCGGCAGCGTGCCGGTGACCGGCAGCCCGAGCTTGGTCTGCAGCAGCCCGACCGCGTAGCCGGTCTCCGCGCTGAAATAACCCCAGCCGGACCGGGGGCCGAGCGCTGCCTTGGTCGCGTACCCAAGGTGCACCAGGTCACGGTTCAGCTCCCGCACGTCCGCCCCGGTCAGCCCCTCGGACAGGTCGCGGTAGCCGGGCACCGAACCGTACAGCAGCACCACCGGGCTGCCGGACACGCCGTAGATCTGCTGGCCCTGGCGGATTACCTGCCCGATCTGCGGCAGCCAGGTGAACGTGCCCGACCCGGTTCCCCCCGACGACGAGGAAGCCGACGATGAGGAGGCCGCGGACGAGGAACTGGACGCCACCGCCACCGACCAGGTACCCGCGTCGCCCAGCGTCGCGTTCTCCTGGGTCTGGCTGGTGAGTGACTGACGGGTCACCGTGGCCGTCCCGGTCTGGTATCCGCTGCCCGCCCCGGCCGGCTTGCCGGACCCGCGGAATGCCCCGCTGGCCAGCGCGGCCCCGACGGCGGCCGCGGCCACCACGATCACCACGCCGGCCACGACCCAGCGGCGCCGGGGGTGCCGGTCCCGGCCGGCCGGCTGGTCGCCCGGCGGGGGACCGCCGGTGGGGCCGCTGCTGTGCCGGGCCACCCCGCGGTCAGGTTCCGGCTGGCCGCCTGCAGCCTGCCCGGCCGCTGTCGCTGCGCCCGGCCCAGCTTCCGCCTGCTCGCGGGCGTCGGTGTTCTGGTTCATGTCCTCGTCCTTCCGGCGAGCTTTCACCCTCCGCCTCCCGGTGGCAGGGACACCCCGCACTTCCTGGCCGCCGCCTGGAACCGCGGCGAGCTGGTGTCGATGCTG
>Ga0335078_10002392_pt1 | contig 28474 bp, 21 predicted proteins | sample Lox_Sample_32_FD_206711 | JGI IMG/M metagenome (GOLD analysis project Ga0335078, IMG submission 206711) | Soil microbial communities from Loxahatchee National Wildlife Refuge, Florida, United States - Lox_Sample_3.2 | ecosystem: Environmental > Terrestrial > Soil > Wetlands | place: USA...
GAATTTTCAAAGTGCCATTGAATTCGTAAAATCCGGAAAACTGGGAAAGATCTGCGAAATTACAGCTTGGGAATGCCAGGTGCGCGATAGTATCGGAAGACCGCCTGATAGCGATCCGCCATCGACAGTCGACTACAACCAGTGGCTGGGGCCAGCACCCAAGCGCCCGTTCAACGTCAACCGGTTCCATTACAAGTGGCGATTCTTTTGGGATTACGGAAATAGCGAGCTAGGAAATCAGGGGGTTCATATGCTGGATGTCGCGCTCTGGGGCATTCAGGCGTTGCGTGCGGTGGAGAATTGTCTTCCTACGCGTGTGGCCGGTAATTCCGGGATTTACTGGCTGGATGATGCGAAGGAGGTTCCTGATACCCAAATCGTCACGTACGCTTACAGTGACTTTATACTGGTATGGGAATTGCGCAGCTTTGCCAAGCACCATCCGATTGATGGAAGCGAGGAGGGCATCGGTTTCCACGGCACTGAGGCGAGTCTGATGATTCACGGTGAAGGCCACGAAGGTAGCTGGAAGGTGTACTACAAAGACGGGAGTACCGGACCCTCTGCAGAGGCGTCGGAGAAGTCACCGAGCAGTTTGCATGAGAGGAATTTTCTCGATTGTATCAAGAGCCGCCGGCGGCCCAATGCGGATGTGGAGATCGGTCGTCTGGCTACGACGATCTGCCACCTTGGCAACATTGCCTCCCGCCTGGGCCGGGAAGTTGTCTTCGATCCTAAAACAGAAACGTTTGGGAATGACAAAGCGGCGAATGCCTACCTCAGTAAGGAGTATCGCCAACCGTACACGCTGCCGAGGGTCTGAAGCTGTATCTGTTCGATCGGTATTCCGGCCGTGGCCCGGATAAGGTGGATGGGTTCCGTAATGTACCTCAGATTCCTTCTCTTCTCTTTGCTGCTGGCGATGCTGCTCCCGGGACAGGAGCCGCCGGCCATGCCGATGCAGGCACGCTACGAAGACGGGGCGGCTTTTCGCTGGTCGAACAAGAAGGTGCTCGATTCACGTTTGCTGGATGACATGGAAGATCTCTCCGCCTGGAGGTTCCGCGGCCAGGGCGACATGGCGCTCACTACGGAGCATGTGCGACATGGTCGTCACGCGCTGCGCCTGCTCGCCGTTCCGCCGGCTGAGCCGGCACGACCGTCAGGTCCGGCCGGCAGCTACGGCTCCAGGCCCTATTGGGGCCAGGTCGAGGCCACGCGCCGCGTTCCGGGCGAAGACTGGACGCGATTCAATCGCATTTCGGTCTGGATCTTTGCGGAGATCGACGGTGTCGACGCCATCTCCTTCTTCATGACGCTGCATAACGACGGAGCCGAGAAACTCCCGGACATGTCACGCCGTGAGGGCTATCACTTCGTCATCCTTCAGAACCGCGCATGGAACCACGTCGTGTGGGAGATTGGCCCGCTGGCGCGGGAGAAAGTCACCGCGGTGGACTTCAATTACTCGGTGCCCAAGACCATGGCGGAACCTGACGATCGTGTGATGTTTGATCTTGATCAACTGGAACTGGAGCGAGTGGACGCCGATTATTACGAAGGCTGGAGCGTCGCGCCCGGGCGGATTGCGTTCAGCCACAGCGGCTATCCGGCGGGGTCGACTAAGACGGCGATCGCGAGTGACCTGGACGCGAACGAGTTCCAGTTGATCCGCATGGAGACCGGCGCGGTGGTGCTGCGCAAGCCGGTGAATCGCGTCGCCACGCGCCTGGGTGCATACGAGGTTTTGGATTTTTCGGAGGTGCGCGAACCGGGCACGTACGCTATTCAGGCGGGTGGCCGTGCTACGCGCTCTTTTCCAATCGGTGACAGCTGCTGGCGCGAGAGCATCTGGAAAGCTCTCAACTTCCTCTACGCCGAGCGTTGCGGTTTCGCGATCCCCGGCATCCACGGCGTCTGCCACCGTGATGCGCTCCTCACTCACAACGGCAAGCAGATCGTGATGAATGGCGGCTGGCATGACGCAGGCGACCTTTCCCAAGGGCCGGTGAACACCTCGGACGCCGTCTATGGACTGTTGGCGCTGGCCGAGCGCATGCAACTGCGGGGCGAGGATCCGGTGCTCCGCCGGCGGGTGATCGAGGAGGCCAAGTGGGGCCTCGATTGGGTGCTCAAGACGCGTTTCGGCGACGGTTACCGCGCGAGCTTCATCGCCATCGATTCCTTCACCAATGGCATTCTCGGTGACTCCGACGATCGTCAGGTGGAGGCTCAGGACAACCCGAGCGTTAATTACCTCTCAGCCGCAGTGGAAGCGCGCGCGTGGCGCGTTCTGAGAGAAATCGATCCCGAAACGGCGCGGCGCAGTTTGCGCACCGCGCAGGAGGACTGGGAGTTCGCCGTCAAGGGGCCGGACCGGCGGCACGTGGCACCCGGCGCTTATAGCGGCCCTGATTTGGAGCTTGCGGCCATCGGCATCATAGCCTCCACCGATCTCTACCAGGATACCGGCGAAAAGCGCTACGCCGACAAGGCGCTCGAATTAGCCGAAGTAGTGATCGGCTCGCAGCACCAGAAGCTACCGGATTGGAAGACGCCGCTCGCGGGCTTTTTCTCTACCAACCCCCGGCAGGAGGATTTGTATCACGCCTCCCACGTGGGCAACGAACAGGCGCCGGTGGTGGCCATGGCGCGGCTGTGCGAACTTTTCCCCGATCACCCCGATTGGATGCGCTGGTACTCTGTTGCGGCGCTGCACTCTGAGTATTACCTGAAGGCCGGGGCGCGCTTCACGGACCCGTACGGCGTGCTGCCGGCCTCGATCTACAGGGAAAGCGAAGCCCTGAAGATACCCGAGACCAGCGCCTCCGATCCCCTGACGCGCAATATCTTCCGAGACCAGATTCATCATGGCGTGCCGCTGGGCGGCGACTACTTCCTGCGCATGTTCCCTGTCTGGATGGAACGCCGGGGCCAGTTCGGCGTGCTGCTTTCTCAAGCCAAGGCGCTGGCGGCGGCTGCGCATTTGCGCGGCGACGCCGAAGCCGCCGACCTGGCCGGAAAGCAGGTGGAGTGGGTGCTGGGCCGCAATCCCTTCAGCGAGAGCGCCATGTACGGCGAAGGCTACGACTTCCCGCCGCAATATTCGGAACGCTCCGGCGACATCGTGGGGTCGCTGCCGGTGGGTATCGAAACGCGCGCCAACAACGACGAGCCTTATTGGCCGGTGCAGAACTGTTTCAACTACAAAGAGGTCTGGGTGCACCCGGTGGCCCGCTGGTTCTGGCTGATGCAGGATGTGGCGGGCCCGGCATTGGTAGAGGGCGTGTCGCCGCCGGCGACACGCGAACCGGTGGAGTTTCGGCCGTTGTCCGGGTCAGGAACGACCGTGGTGATGCCGGATTTCGTCACCGGACGATTCCACGCGTGGCTACCGCAGGGCCGCTACACAGTGTCACAGGGTAGTGTGCATGTCACCGTTGCGTTGTTACCCGGCGGCACACATCGCGTGGATCTGCGGCCGATGCACGCGGTCGACTTCCGCGTATCCTCAGAGGCCGGTGCTGGCGGGGTGGCGATTGTCCTGCGCGATACCGGACACGGCGGCGGCCTGGCGGTGACCCTGCGCCTTACCGCCGAAGGCCAAGGACGCCACACGTTCACCTTGCGCGCCTTTAATTTAGATGTCCCCGATCCCGAAAAGGAGGTCGCGCTCGAGCCCGGCAAAACCGCCACTCTGGTCTGGGAGGCGATCTTGAAGTCGCCCGATGTGCCCTGGGTAGTGGTTGCGTTCCCGGATGGCGACCTGAGTCGACGCCAGGAAGCGACCGGATTGCTGCGGTAGAATCATTCAACACATGTGTTTATTCCCCGTGGGACGCGACTCCTCTCGACTTCACAAAGAGCGGAAATGATGGAACCATGTTCGTAATAAGAAACGGGGTGGTTCGCCCTGGGCTGCACCCTTCGGGATGGTCTGGTCTGCTGATTCTGCTCGCGCTCGCCGCGGCCGCCCGTGCACAGGACCGTAACCCGTTCGCGAACGACCCCAAGGCGGTGGACGCAGGTAAGTCTCACTTTCGCATCAACTGCTCGATGTGCCATGGACTGGGCGCGCGCGGCGGAGGCCGAGGTCCCGATCTGACCCTCGCCAGGAAGAAACATGGCAACTCCGACGCCGCACTCTTCCGGACCATTCACGATGGAGTGCCGGGAACAGACATGCCTGCCGCGCTCGGAAGCGTCGGTGTCGAGATGAAAGACCAGGAGATCTGGCAGGTCATTACTTATCTCCGGAGCATCGAGATCAAAACGCCGCCGCCGGCCGGCAATGCGGCGAATGGGAAGGCGCTTTTTTATGGCGCGGCCGGTTGTTCGAAGTGTCACATGGTGGATGGTAAGGGTGGGCGCCTCGGACCGGATTTGACCGCCGTGGGCAGTTCGCGATCGCTAGAATCGATCGTGGATTCCGTGCGCAACCCTAGCCGGCAACTGGCGGACGGGTACCAGACAGTGACGGTGGTGACCGCGGAAGGACAGGAAACAAAAGGCTTCATCATGAATGAGGACCGCTTTAGCGTCCAGATGATGGACACGAGCGAACGCATTCTCCTGCTTGAAAGAGAAAAGCTACGCTCTTTCAAGAAGAGCTCCGTATCGTTGATGCCGCCCTACGACACGACGCAGCTGAGCGACAAAGATCTGAGGGATATTGTGGGGTATCTGCTTGCCGCGGGGGCGAACTGAGCGTGGGAGCCGTGAATACGCTTCTCCGCCATTCGTTGGTTCTGGCGGCCGCGGTGTGGTATGCCGGGTACGCTTTCGGACAGGTGACGTTTGACCGCCTGGTCCATTCCTCCAGAGAACCACAGAACTGGCTGACCTATTCAGGTGATTATGCCGCACATCGCTTCAGCGCCCTAGACCAGATCAACGTGGAGAACGGACACTCGCTGGTCGCGAAGTGGGTTTACCAGACGGGTGCATCCGGGGACGGCTCCAACGGCAGGTTTGAAACCACGGCGCTTGTTGTTGACGGCCTCCTCTACGGTACAGCTCAGGACGGCCGTGTGTTTGCTCTGGATGCGCGCTCGGGCCGGCCAATCTGGAAATATCAGCGACAATTGCCCACGGACATTCGGCCGTGTTGCGGGCGAGTGAATCGGGGGCTCGCCATCCTGGGGGACAAGGTTTTCTTCGGGACGCTCGATGCCCACGTCATGGCGCTTGACGCGAAAACCGGGCACGTAGTCTGGGATGTTGCAGCGACGGACTACAAGAAGGGCTACACCTTCACGGTCGCGCCGCTAGCGGTAAAGAACCTCATCATCATAAGTCCCTCCGGCGGTGAGTATGGCATCCGCGGTTTCGTCGATGCTTATGACGCGGACACCGGCCGGCGAAAGTGGAGATTCTACACCGTTCCGGAACCCGGTCAACCGGGGAACGAGACGTGGGAAGGAGATTCGTGGAAAACGGGTGGAGCGCCCGGGTGGATCACAGGCGCCTATGACCCGGTAAGCAATCAACTTTTCTGGACGACAGGCAATCCTGCACCATCGAATCGCGGCGAGGGGCGCGCTGGCGACAACCTATATAGCAATACTCTGCTTGCTCTGGACGCTGACACAGGAAAGCTGAATTGGCAATTCCAATTCACCAAGCACGATACCCATGACTGGGATGCGACCGAAGTGCCGGTCATCATCGATATGGACGGCAAACACCTGATCGTGCAGGCCAACCGCAACGGGTTTTTCTACCTTTTGGATCGCGCCAAGGGTAAGCTCCTCTCAGCGACTCCGTTCGGCGCCGTCAACTGGACTCACCGCAAGGATGCTGAAGGGCGCCCCGCACCCGACCCGGATACCGAGCCGACACCGGAAGGGCGGCGGCTATGTCCGGGCGCGTACGGCGTCACGAACTGGTTTTCACCATCGTTCAATCCGAACACGGGCCTTTTCTATGTAACCGCCAATGAGAATTGCGACATTTTCAGCACGGCCCCGCAAACATACGAGGCGGGCAACGCCTATTACGGCAGCGCCTACCGTCCGGCCGATGATTCGCCGGGCCAAGGCGCAGTTCGCGCCATCGAACCGCTGACTGGGCAGGTGAAGTGGGAATTCCAGCATGTATCGCAATCGGCGTCTGGTCTCTTGTCGACTGCAGGAGGAGTGCTGTTTACCGGTGATGCTCAAGGAAATTTCATCCTGCTTGATGCCGCTGCCGGCAATGTCCTCTGGCATTTTCAGACCGGCGGCGAGATCCACAGCGGCCCAATGGCTTTCGCTGTGGATGGAAAAGAATACGTCGCTATCACCGCAGGAAGCGCTTTATATACGTTTGGGCTTCCCTAGCTACGCTCGTCGCCGTGGTCATCCCGCGCTGATGAAGCAGGCCGCCGCAATGATCGCACCCTCAGCGTCATGCGGCTGCCCCGTGACGTGGACGCGAGACAATTTCACCCCACTGCAGTTCGTAGTTCACCACGGCGTTGAGCGAACGTCTCTCACTGTCAATCCGGACGGGGACGTTTCTATGCGTTGCAGCAGTATGAGCTATTGTTTCGTGACGTCCATCACGTTGTCGTCGGCAATGCGGTCGATCAGTTTGTTGTAGGGATCGATACCGGCCCTGGTGGGCTGCTGGTCAACCAGGATGGTGAAGGTCTGGTGCTCTTGGGTGAATTTTTCCCGCTTCATATTATAGAGGCTTCTCGTCATCCTTTTGGCCGGAAAAGACGCCGATATCGATATAGTCGGCCAGCGGCATGGGGGATTCTACGCCATTTCCGTCGGCCTGGACCTTGCGAACCTGGACGTTGAGAATGACCTGGTACTTACCGGCCGGGGTCCAGTACGAAATGGCGGAAATTGCCTTATTGTCATAAAGGACGATGCGGTTGAATCCGTCGTCGATCAGATACCGAAGCTCGGCAGGCGTCTGAGCGTAGAGCGCGTCGACCAGCATGCGGGTATCGGGGTATGGCTGATCGGCGGCACTGTGCGAGCTGTTCGCGGCGTCTACCTGATTGTTCGCGTTGGCATAGCGGTATTGCATCAGGAAGTTCCGGAGGGCGTTGTCTATCTTGTCCTCCCCTATATAGTCGGCGAGGGTATACATGATCTGTCCACCCTTCTCGTACCACACGTAGGGCTCGCGCTGGACCAGAGCGAGTGGAGGGCCACGCGCGCACCAGTGGAGTTTCGGCCGGTGTCCGGCTCAGGCACCAGCGTGGTGATGCCCGATTTCGTCACCGGACGCTTCCGCGCGTGGCTTCCGCAGGGCCGTTACACCGTGTCGCAGGGCGTTGTGCACCTGACTCTTCGACTGATACCTGGTGCCATGCGTCGCGTGGATCTGCGGCCGGCGCAAGCGGTCGACTTCAGTCTATCCTCCGAAGCGCGCGGCGGCGGGGTTGTGACGCTACGCCTTACCGCGGAAGGTGCCGGGCGTCATGCGTTCATCTTGCGGGCCTTCAACCTCGACGTGCGCGATCCCGAAAAGGCGATTGTGCTTGAGCCCGGCAAGACCACGAGCGTAGTGTGGCAGGCAACGTTGAAGTCGTTAGATGTGCCTTGGGTAGCCGTGGCATTCCCGGATGGCGACCTGAGTCAACGTCAGGAAACCACTGGGTTGCAGCCTAAATAGGGGAGGTGTTGCAAAAACGATTCTGTCGGCGAAACGGACCGATCGCCAGTCTCGCGGTATCGATTGTTCAGCTTTTCAAGCCAAGAGTTTCCCGGATGAACTGAATCTGACCCAGGACATCCCCTTTCGGCAACCACCTCACTTGGCCTTTCCGGATCATGTGCAGGACCTCGTAGCCTTGAATAGTCCGCCACGCTCCATCGAACGATGTGGTCTGCGGGGAGACCGCGTTCGATGAGCAACTCCTCGACGTCCCGATACGAAAGCGAGAACCGCAGATACCAACGGACCGCGCAAACTATGATCTCGGGTTCGAAGTGCCGCCATTTAACCAGGGCTGGCCTCGGTTTGGGCATGGAATATTCTGCAGCCTATCAGACTCGTTCATTCAGTTTTCGCAACACAGCCAAGCGGTATCACATCCGTCCATTGAATTCATGCACAGCATCAATCATCGCGACGACGTTCTCGACTGGCGTGTGGGCCTGTAGGTTGTGAATTGCATTGAAGACAAAGCCGCCGCCCGGGGCCAGGATCTCGCATCTCCGGAGCACTTGCTCGCGTACCTGTTGCGGAGTCCCGAACGGCAGAGTCTGTTGCGTGTCCACTCCGCCGCCCCAGAAGACCAGCATGTCGCCATAAGCTTCCTTCAGGCGCTCAGGATCCATCCCCGCCGCAGAGCACTGTACCGGGTTGAGGATGTCGAAGCCACACTCGATGAAGCTCGGTATGAACTTCTCGACCGCGCCGCAGGAGTGCTTGAAGACCTTCCATCGGGTGTTCTTGTGGATCCAACTCGTCAGCCGCTGGTAGTACGGCATCCAAAGTTCGCGAAACGTTTCGACTGAGCAGAACGAGGACTTTTGGGTTCCGAAATCGGTCCCACAGATATACACGACATCGACCAGATCCCCTACGCGTGCCGCTATCTTCGCAAGATTGGCGAGGGCGATTTCGCATTGGCCGGCGAACACTTTGAAGAAGTACCCACCTTTGGGCATGCGGGCGCTGGCCGGCGCGGAGGTGTCCCCCTGAGGGTATAGAAGTGTGTCCCCGTTCTCCTCGAGAGTGAAATTGAACTGCCCGGGTACCAAGACTTCAACCCCGTCATACATTCGCCAAACCTTCCAGTCCGTGTTGGGAAAGCCGAAGCGCGTCATCAGGCGGGGGACGCATTGTGTGTCAATGCCCATCGCCGCCCTGAGATCGTCACCGACTTCACCCAACATCTGGCCTGGATCCAGCACCTTCACCGGACCTGGTTCCAGGCAGTAATGGCGCCTCAGTGCCCCGACCAGACTGACGTGAATGCCGGTGACGAAGGTGCCTCCGAAATCGATGGGCACCTTATCCGGCGGTCTGTGCGCAAGAGCCATCTGCACACGTTGCGCGCCCGTGATCATACTATTCCTCAAAGGCCAGAAGCCTCACGGCGCCGAGGCCCGCGGCAAGTGTGATGAATCACCTACGCGTAGTTATACCAGTTAAACTCTACCGACAAAAAGTGCCAGGCCAAAGGGTGTGATCGGCTCTTGACGGGCAACACCAGGTCATGCAGTCCGCCCGTCGCGTGGCCGCCGCTCACGGTACTTTATTCGGTTCCGTAGTCCACTGCCAGCGTGAGTCTTTCGCCGGGCCGCGCCGCCCGGTTCCCACTCTTCGCGGTCCAGCTCAGGTAACAGCGGCCGACCTGCTCACGCAGGACGACTCCGTGCTGGGACCGGAACATGGCTTGGCGAAACTGCACGCCGCTTGCTGAACGGCCCTATTCCTCGCGAAGCGCGGCGACGGGATCGACTAGCATCGCGCGGCGAGCCGGAACGTAGCTGGCCACGCCGGCGGTGAGCAGCAGCACCAGCGCGACGGCGCCGTAGGTCTCCGGATCCGTGGGCTTCACCTCGAACAGGAAACTGGCCAGCAGCCGGGAAACCTCCAGTGCCCCGACGATCCCGATGCCGATGCCGGCGGCCGCGAGCGCCAACCCGTGGGTCAACACGCGACGAAGCACGTCGGTTAGCGTTGCGCCGAGCGCCATGCGAAGCTCGATTTCAGGAGCCTGCCGGCAACAATCTGCCCGACATTTCAGTAAGCTCCCCCGCGGCACGCTGCTCAGCATTTTTTGGTGATTGTGAGCACGCCCGCATCGGCGTCCACGACAACATGGTCGCCGGTTTGGATTGCATCGAACGGACTTCGCTCCAGGTCCGTGATCATGGGGATTCCGTTGACGATGCAACCGAGCGCAGCCAGACTGTCCACTTCCAGATTGACGAATGCGGCGGGTGCGTTTCCTTCCAATCTGGCCAAGTTAAGTACCATGGGCGTGGCCGACGAGCCCTTGGTGGAGCGGATTACCAGCACTTTGCCGCGGAGAGACTGCCCCTCAAGCGGGTGGCCGGCGGCGATGACTTTTCCACTTGCCGGATCCACTTCGCCCCAGAAGGAGAGCACGCTGTCAGAGACCAACGCTTCGCCCGCGGCGCGGCCTTTGACTACCGCGCGGCCTTTGAGCTCCACCACTTCACTCATCTCCGAGCCACTTTCCTGTCAGTGCCGCCTGGATGCATGCCTCCGTGGAGGCCACAATCACCTCCGCGCCGATCATGTTCCTCGCATAGTGCGCCTGCTTGAACCCATGGGTCACGATCCGCCGGGCTGCAATGCGCATGTTAGTGGGACAGGTGTCGCAGAGGATCTTCCCGCCGGACTCCTCGATGATCCTCGTGTATCCCATCGCATCCGCGTTAGCCTTAGTACTGCGGGCCGTATCCACCCATAGCCTCACGCCATTAGCCACGCGCTTGTTCTTGAGTAGCGAAGCAATCTCGGCGATCTCGCGGATGGATGCGTGCGGGCAACCGAGAATGACCGAATCGATCTCGGTGCCGGTGTGGGTCCGGAGGGAGCAGTACGTCTCGCGTAACGCGGTCTCTGTGAAGCGAACGAACTCCGCCGGAACGTCGCCGTGGAAGGCTGCTTCAAGCGTGGGCGCTTCCGGCGTGACACCCGCGATGTGACACATGGTCACGCCACCCGAGGTGGCCAGCGCAGCACAGAGTTGCTTGGCCTCGTCCTGCGAGGGCCGCCGCACGCCGTTGAACACCGGGATGCCGAGCCCGGCCTGTTTGCCCGCAAAGTAGCCTAGGGCACCCCAATCGGTCGGGTGGTTAAGCGCCGTGGAGACCTCGACCAGCAACGTACCCTTGCGGTTTTCCGTCAGCAGCACGCCAAATTCGGGCACGAGGCCGAGCAAGGAGGCTGCGATCGCGCTTTCGCTGCCGTGCCTCGTGGTTCGCGCGCCCAGTATGGAATTGGCATAGACTACCGCGGAAGATTCCGTCCACGCACACACTTCGCCTTTGAGCGGCACGTTTCCAACCAGATATGGTGCGCAGGTGAAGGTTGGGATGAATCCGGCCGCCGTTGCCAATTCTGTGATTTCTCGTTGCATGCGTACCTGCTCGGGATCGTTTTCGGGCACGTCCAGATCGTCCATGGTCACGAACAGCGTGTGTACCGTGCAAATGCATCGCGAATTGGTGCGATGCGAGCAGGCCTCCTTGAGATCCCGGACGTAGTGTTCGATGGTCTGTTTGGAGGCACCGCGGGCGACCAGGTTCGGCACGGGCAGCAGAACGTGAGTATTGTCCACTGGAATCAGCCGTGTGGCGCCCATGGCCTTTCCCCAGTCGACCAGCCAGCGCATGCACTTCGCCAGGTACGGCCCGCGCGCACCGCTCAGAATCGCTTGTTGTTCCGCGGTCAACCCTATCATGAATGCTCTATTTCACTTTTGGAGCGGTACTCACCACAAGATCGACGCGCCGCCGGCTCAGTGTGGGCTCCGCGCCGCCGTCCGGTTGAGCGGTAGCCTTCAGCAAACACTTCTCCACCACCACGGGGATCGTCAGATCCATGAAGTATGTCTGCTGTCCCAAAGCCGCTAATGAGAAAGAAACCGTCTGCCGCGCCAGCGCCTCCCCGCTGTGATTCTCGATCACGAGAGCGAGTTGGCCCGCAATCGCCCGTCCCTCATCATTCACCATCATGACCGTGAACGTTTGTTTCGATCCTCCTTCGAGCGTGGGGTGCCAGAAGTTGAGATAAACCCCGAGTGGCCGGAATGCCTGCGACACATAGTCTTCAAAGTGCGGCTCGAGTTCGAGGCGTTCCAGGTCGCGAAAATGATCGCACGTGAATACACCCGGCCCGCCGGCCGTTAGATACACAAAATGCAGCACGCCCGCATACATACGGTGCGCCCGCCAAAACTCCGTCAAGCCGCCCAGCAAGTAGGCGTTCAGCGAAAAGCGGTCCTCTGCACTCGAATACGGCCCGAGCAGCTTATCGTAAACCTGCCCCGTCAACGCCGTCGGGCTGCCATCGCGATTCAGCCACAGCCAGCCGTATTCGTTGAGCATCATGGCATGGCCGGTCGCCGACCCCGTGTCGCCCGCTCCGCTGCGTGATTCCAACTCCGTCATTTGGAAGTCGCCGCCGGTGGTCATGATGTGGTGTTCGTACGGGTGATCTTCCACTGGATCGTCCGGACCAGTGGCGCCGTTATAACTGTTCTCCCAGGGGCGGTTCGACAGATCCAACGAGCGCACCGCGGGGATGATTTTCGCCGCGAAGTCCGGATACCATGTCTCGTTGTTCGCGTCCCAAATGACCACGCTCGGGTGGTTCCAGTTGTCGCGCATCCATTCGCTGTATTCCGCGATCATCTCGTCCGTATCGAAGTGCTTTTCGTAGTCTTTGAACCAGTCGCGGCCAATCCACACAAAATATTCGTTCTGGATCAGCAGGCCTGCTTCGTCGGCGATATCCAGCCAACGGTCCGGTACAGGCCCGATACAGAACCGGAAACTGTTCCAGTGCATTTTCTTCGGGATGTCGATCAGCAGCCTCCGTACCCACGTCTCGTTCCAGGGCAACATGCCGGATTGCGGGTCCTCGAAGAACCGGTGCAGCGTGATGTTCGAGCCGCGCATGAAGTAAGGTTTGCCGTTGAGATAGGCCCGCCGCGTCGGAGTGTCGAAGCGAAACTCGCGCATGCCGAAGCGCGTGGTGACGCTGTCGCCACCCGTACTGGTCTCGACGATGTAAAGATTCGGCTGCTCCGGCGTCCACAACTTCGCCCCGGGAATGCGAATGGTCTCCGTGATCGTTTTCTGTTCTGCCGGCTGCAACAGAATTCGGCGGGATTGCATCCGCGCCAACGACTGCGCCCGCTTCCATTCCGTTACGTTGAACGTCACCCCGAACGAGGCCGGCGTCTCGCTGTAATTCCTCACCTTCGCTTGCACGACGATCTCACTGGTCTGAATGTGTGGCGCCACCTGGACCGACTCGATCGCCGGATTGTCGCTGAGCACGAGCGAGACACTGTCATAAATACCCGGCGTCCACCGGTTCTTCTCGAAGTCGGTGCCGCCACTTACCGTCTCCGGGAGCACGCCCGGATGCGCTCCAACGCGCACCAGCAGCTCGTTTTCTCCATCCCAGCGAATAGCGGAGGTGATGTTGAAAATCGAAGCCGTAAAGCAGCCCCAGTGCGTGCCAATCTGGCGGCCATTCAGCCAAACCGCCGTGCCGAACTGCGCCTTGTTGATCTTCAGGAACGCCAGCGCGCGCCTCCGGGGCGCGACAAAAGTCCTGCGGTACCAGAAGAAGTTCCTGTTCTGGTGCGGCACGCCAACGGACTTCACCATGGCCGATTCCGGCAATTCGCCCCCTTTGATGCGGTTGGCGATCACTTCGCGGCTATCGAACAAATCCACGTCTGCGAATGCCGGAGTAGCCGAGTGCGCGAGTCCGGGCACAGGCGTCTTGTGGGTATAAACGGTGGGTATGTCGCCGGGAGAAATGGAATCGGCGATCTCCCAGTTGCCATCCAGAGAGACGGTCACCCGCTGCGCCACCGTGCACGGTGCCGCCACCAGCGACGCCAGAATCATCGCGCGCAACTTCCGCATGGGTCTCGCCTACCTTTCATTGAGCAGCTTGTGCGCTGCCAGTACGTCAAATATGTAAGTAGCTGCTCCGCCAATGACGTATTCGGTCTGGTACCACAGGAATGGAAATTCCTTGAGTTCCATGTAGTCGGGTTTGACCAGCGAGGCTCCTGATATCACTCCGCCGGGAATATGCGACCAGTCCGCCCGGTTGAAGCCATAAGCAATGATGGCGGAGTTGGCCCCCACGCCCGAGACATAGGACTCGTTGCTCCCCGGGTGGCAGCCCAACACGAAGTTCACGGTCGCCAGCAACGGCTCGGTGTCAAACAGTTCCGGCAGATGCTTGTGGAAGAAGTACTGGTGCATGGCGTCTTCTTGCAAGTCCCAACCGGGCCCCCACACGAACCCCGAATCCACCGCGGATCGCGTTTCCAGGCGATAGTCCGGGTTTGTGATCTCGGCCGGCAGGTGCACGCCATAAGGGTTGGAGGCTGCGCTCTTCTCAGCCTGCGCTTTCCATTTCTGAGCCAGATCGTGCACCGTTGACTGGAACTCGCTGTCCGGGATCCGCGGCAGCGCGCGAACCAAAGTCCAGCCTGGACCGCGTGAAAACTGTTCGGCAGAGATCTTGCGAAGCTCCGGAAGGAGAGCCAGCAGACGGTTGCGGTAACGGCTCTCCTTGGTTGTCAGGAATAATTCCGCAGACGCCGTAATCTCTTCGCTCCGAAAACCGCTGTCACTCGGCGTGTAGGCGCTTGGGGCGTAGACCGGCGCGTGCGCCTGCTCGTAGCCGTAGAGCGTCCTCGCGGCGGCAAGGCTCTCGGAGGCCAGCCTGGCATTGGACTCACCCAGCACCCGGCTGGCAGCCGCCAGCGCCTGCACGGTCTCGTACTGGAGACCGGTGTTGCGGTTCGTAAAGGCCCAGCGATCGTCGAACGTCTCGGCGCGGCCGTCCCAAATGCGGTTGTCGGTGATATTCACCGGGTCGCCGAGGTGGGAGTATGCGTGCGGACTGCTTTCGATGATGCCGGGAAAAATGTGTCCGGCCACACGAAACGACGCCAGCAGGCCCTCGGCACCGTATTCGATCTGCTGGATGAGATCCTGCTTCCCGTCGGGAATGTGAAGTAGCACCTCACGCCTGGCTCGATTGATCGACGTCTCGTCGAGATCGGGATGGAACTCCTCCTGCGCCAGCGCCAGTGCCAGAGTTGTTATGGCGATGCTTCCCGCAGGCAAGTCATGGTCGCCTGCATCGTGCCACCCTCCCCAATCGAGTCCGGGGATGTGTTCGTTATCAGCGAATTTGGTTTCGCGCTTGCCCTGCTGATAGCCGTCGATGTACGCCTTGCCTTCGGGCGCTTGCAGCGCGTCATCCAGGTGGCAGGCGCCATGCCAGGTACGGTTCCCTTCCTTGACCGCCACGTGGCACATCTGCACTGGGAGAAAGTACTGCAAGGTGGGTTTCCAGACGGCGTCGTAAATACCGGCATCAATTCGGAACGGTCCGGCGGTCTGCCCTCCGGACTCGATGACGTACACGCCCGGCTCTTGTACGTCGCTGAAATCGAAGATCTCATACCGGTAACGCAAGAACTGCCCCCAAGGTTGCGCGGCGCCTGACTTCACAACCTTCCTGCCGCCGTTCATTTGCATGCGATAGAGAGTTACGGGCGCGCCCGGAGCGTCGCGGCCATCCAACTCCAGAATGGCGCGCTTGGCTTGCGACGGATGATAGCCAGCCTGTGAAATTCCGATCATGGTGGGACGGCGCCACGTGGAAACGATCGAAGGTGTGATCGCAATATTTACCTCGGTATCCGCAGAACCTGCCTTCAGCGGAGCGACGATCTCGAACCATTCTTCCGGGCCTCCGCGCCTCTCGTCCATCAAAGCCAGTTCACCATCGGAGCGCGTGACGAGGACGCTGCGAAGTGGGTCCTCCTGTGCCAAGAGCAGATGGTGTGTCGATTGCGCCAGCATCTGCTCTCCGTTGTACTGTCTCGGAAAGATTCCCACACTCGAATCGCCCTGGAACGACTTTAAGAAGTAAGCGCCGGGGTAGACGGCCATGCGAAAACCCGCTGAACCAAATTGGCTCCAGTCAACCGGCCGGTCCAGCTTGAGGCTGACAAGAACGCGCTGGCCGTCCGTGCGGCAGATCAGGCGGTAGCCCGAGCCGCCCTCGATCTCCCCGAAAACCGTTGCAGTGGATTTCTCCCGCTCCGCCACCCGGCGCAGAATTCGCAGCTCACCTCCCGGCCGCCCGGACTTCAGAACCAAGAAAAGATCACCCGAGTCCAGCAGACGCTCTCCGTTCTGAATCATCTGCAAACCACCCTGATGACCCACCTGATAGTTATTGTGAAAAACCAGGAACGAAAAGCCCGGTGCTTCGAAGTACTCCTTGTCGTTGAAAGTGATTCTACTCTCGGAGGCGCAGATCGCGGGAAGTGCAAGAGCCGTCAGCAACCATCCACGAACCATCAGCGATATCATATTTACCTCCCCTCTAAACCGGGTTCTCAGGGATATCTCGCAGCCACTTCTCCGTTGTGGCGAATCAGCACAAGTGCTGCCCGGCCGGGGTCCAACGGTATTGACAGGTCGCGTCCGCTAGTCACGTCGCGGAAAGTAACTGTTCGCGCCACTCCAGATTCGGATGTCAGCACATAAAGCGTTGCCGATTCGAGTTCCGTCGGGCAAATCAGAATCCCAGGGTCTTGTGTTGCGGTGGTATAAACCGCACGCGCCTTCGCCTGGTCCAGCGCAAAACGGTACACGTCTCCAACCGCGTCCACTTCATCAGCCAATTCCAAAGGCAACGCAAAATAGAGAACCTTTCCCTTGCCGACGGGCTGGTCGATAAATATCCGCCCGGAGGGAAGAAATCCTCTGTCCAGGTAGGTGCACTTATCACCCGAGTAGCTGAATTGCGCGGTATGCCCGGGCCACTCAACTGTGTTCTCACGGCTGCGCAATAGGCCTGCCTGGTACTCGAACCCCAGATCGCGCGCGCGTGGCTGTGCGCGAAAGTGCTCATCGGCATCGAAGCGCCCCGTTAGAAGCAAGGTGGCGCCACTTCTGACCTTTTCCAGAATCGATTCCCACGCGTGCTGGCTCAACAGCCACGGAGACGGCAGGATGATGAGCTTCGGATCCCCGAGCAGTTCGATTTGATATTCGCCCACAGCATAGGCAGAAGCACGAGCGTAGTGAAACAGCGCGCGGACGCTCTTCTGCTGCGCCTCAAGAGCGAACCGGTTGAAGACCGACAGCTGCAGCGATTGCGGCAAAACGATCGCCACGTCTGGTAGCCGCATCCCACCGGCGTAGGGCGCCGCTTCCTCCGCAAACTCACCCAGCTTTGAGACGATTTCCACACCCAGTTTGTCTGAGCCATCACTCCGATGAATTCCGAAGTCATCCGAACGCCCCCAGTCCCACTGGAGCGAGCCCGCGTTGGCAGCCGCAAAACCCAGAGCCAGCTTGCGCTCCAGCAACCCAAGCGTAGTGACCTCGTCGTAACGCCATTGGCCGTCAGGCCGCCATACGGGCTGTACTCCGGTTTCGCCGATCAAGTTCGGAAGGCCGGGCCTCTTGGCCGCCACCGAGGACCACAGCAGTGCATCATCCAGCCACCAGGTGTGCATTACCGTGAAGTCCACTCCGGCGCCCCCGTAGAACTGATTCAAGAGCCGGTCTGTCACGCCGCCCTCATCCTGACCCACTGTGACGAGTTGACTGCTCCCAGTAGATCGAATGGCTGTTATCATCGACGCAACCCACTGGTTGAAGCTCGCCTGCGCGAACAGATTGAAATCGATGGCGCGCGCCTGGCGTGCGCTCCCATAACGCCGCAACGTCAGGTCTTCGGCTGCGGGCATGGGTATCGCGCCTAAGATCCCCAGTTCTTCTGGTTGCACGCTCCACGCGTCCGCCAGTTCGCCCGTGTCGCGATAGTGCGCCGCAAGCCACTTGTTCCATGCCGCCGTCTCGGTGGCATCCCCGGTCGGAACCGTGTGCCAGAGCCGGTGCGGGTCCGAATAGCTCGGCTCATTGATCAAGTCCCAACTGAGATATGGAACATTCCGAAATCGATTCACGATGGACAAAACGTAGTTCAACTGCGCTCGGAGAGCTACCGGATCGGTGTAAGAGTTTGTGCCCGGCCCCAGCTCCGTGGCCTCTTCGTTGCGATGTCTAACACCCTGGGGATTGAAGGCGCACAGCGTGAACTCGACGTGAACGTTGTGGCGGCCTGCTGAAAGGAGGAATGCCTCCAGGCTCCGCAGAAACCGCTCATCCACTCCACCGGTCACCTCGTTGAGGATGTCCGCCTGGTTGCTCCACACGCCCGTGCGGACAAAATTGACATGGTGCTTCTCCATTTCGGTGAAGTCCCGTTCCCAGACAAACGCGTTGCCGCCGGCCTTGAAGCCGGCCGCATAGAAATCTGTCGAGAAGTAATTCGTCCCAAGAGGTAGAAAGGGCTTGCCGTCCTTCTGAAAATAATCTCTGCCGGCACTCAGCGCCGGGCCGCGCAGCGTTCGTTTCGTGTCTCCGGACCAAAAGCCTGTTTGATAGACTTCCTCCGCCTGCCCGTCGTCAATATAGGTAGCCTTGATGACATGTAAGCCGGGGGGAGGGCGGTTCGTAAAACTGGCGGCGGCTGCGACAGTATCGCCGCCGCACTGGATCTCTTTGGTGGCAACCGTCTTTCCTTCCGAGATCAACTCCACCCGAACCATTCCGCGCTGCGGCTGCCCAAGGCGCTGCCTCCGTGCATTCCGCAGATGAACGACGAACTCTGGACCCTGGTCCTGGTCGACGATAGCCTGCTGCATCTCGACCCACAGCAGCGTGGACCCACGTGCCGCGTATTCCGCCGCGTCGCGGACCAGATCCACTCCGGCCTGTGAGGACCAAAAGCCCGCCGCGGGTTCGAAATTCAGAAACACCACACGGCTCCCCATCATCGGCGCAGACTGGAAATCCTCCCTGGTCACCGGGGCCGCAATTGGATCGTTATGCTCATTGAGAAAGAACCCGAGTCCCCGGTAGTCGCCGGCGTCTTCTCCCATCGCGCTGACCCACACCTTGCGCGTAACTGGCGCGGCTTGCCTGAATGATGGATATTCCTCGGCCCATGTAAATCGCGATAGATCCATTTGCGGCGCCGCGTAACTGTGAAACAAACCGAGTTGCCGCGCGTATGTGTTCTGTGGCCGGCCAGCCACGAACTTCCCGTCTTGCCGTTTCACAGGGACAAAGAGCGGCCGGCCACCCAGCGCCAACAAACTCCCGCCCGCTCGTAGGTGATCCGCGATTGGTTTCCAGGCATCAACTGGAACAGCCGAGCCGTACGGCAGAACCAGAAGATCCGCGTCTTTGAGCGATTGCGCCAGCTCTCCCGTATCGGCAAAAACCGGCTGGCGCAACGCCTTGCTTAGCGTGGCTTGCGGCACCGGCTGGCTCTCGATGGTTGGGAACCCTTCCTGCCAGAACACTACAACCTTGCCGCGGCAGCAACCGGCCAGCAGCAGAAAACTGAGGACTTGTCGTGTCATGGCAGGGATCGACTTCTGCCTGCACATATCGTTCCGTCAAGTGACAATTGACGCAGAACCCGGCTGTGGCTCGCAAACAATGTCGTGCGTTTGGTTTCGTGCATAAAATCAGTGGTTTCACCAAGAACGGGCCGGGCGGCGCGGCTGGGTCAAATGCCCCATGTGACCAGTGAGATGACGGTGGCATCGAGTGTTTTGGGCCCGGCATTGGTAGAGGGTGTGTCGCCGCCGGCCACGCGCGCACCAGTGGAGTTTCGGCCGGTGCCGGCTCAGGCACCAGCGTGGTGATGCCCGATTTCGTCACCAGCCGCTTCCGCGCGCGGCGGCGGTTGTGACGCTACGCCTTACCGCGGAAGGCGCCGGGCGTCATGCGTTCATCTTGCGGGCCTTCAACCTCGACGTGCGCGATCCCGAAAAGGCAATTGTGCTTGAGCCTGGCAAGACCACGAGCGTGGTGTGGCAGGCAATGTTTGAAGGCGCCCGATGTGGGCCTTGGGTAGCCGTGGCATTCCCGGATGGCGACCTGGGTTAACGCCAGGAAGCGACGGGCTTTCAGTCAAAAATAGACGTCCAAGGTGCATTGGGCCTTACAATCTCTCTATTGGCGACGTCGTTGCCTTAAGCCTTCGGAGGGTCAGGTCACGATCAAACAGATCGTCCCCGCTTCATGAAAACAGCGATCGATAGCTATTGCTACCACCGGTTCTTCGGTGAGGTCTATCCGCAGCAGTCTGCGCCGGCGAGCAGAATGACTTTGGAAGAGTTCCTGCGCCGCGCGCATGAACTCGGGGTAGATGGCGTTTCGCTAGAATCCTGCTTCATTCCGCGCCTGGATACGGAGTATCTGGCGCAGGTCCGCAGGGTCTTGGATGAATACAACCTGGACCGTGTGTTCGCCTGGGGACATCCCGATGGCCTGGAGGGCGGCACGAACCAGGATGCCTACCGCGATATGACCCGCTGCTTCGAATCTGCGCGGAGTATTGGCGCCAAAGTTATGCGCGTGGTGGGCAGCAGCTTGAAGTTCCGCAACCTGCCCCACGGGCCACAGATCGAGCGCCTGACCCGCATGTTCCGGGAAGCCGTAAAGGTGGCTGAAGAGTACGGCGTCCAGATGGCGGTCGAAAACCACATCGATTTCACTGCAGACGAAATGCTCTGGTTGCTCACGGAGGTGCATTCGCCCTGGCTTGGCATCAACTTTGATACCGGGAACTTTCTGCGATTACTGGATGACCCGATCAAGAGCATGGCCAAATTGGCTCCATACGTCTACGCCACCCACATTAAGGACCTGAAGGTACAAAAGAGCGTGGCCGCGGATGAGTGGTATTTCTTCTCCTGCACGCCGGTTGGGGACGGACTCGTGGACAACAGCAAGCTGGTTCAGTTGCTCGCCGATAGCGGCTACGAGGGTCTTCTTGCCGTGGAGATCGATTTCCTGCATCCAGACTACGGCAACGATGAGGACCAGGCGGTGGTCAAGAGCGTCGCCGAACTAAAGCGGCTGGCGGACGTGGCTAAAACTCGAAAGCTTGGTTCGAATGCTCCGTGAGGCTCAGTACGCCGAACTGTGTGGGGCTATTTCACTGTAGCTGTATCAAGCACGAACTTCTGCCGGGCAATGCCAACGATCATGAATTCGAGGTCCGTATTGCCGCTGTTCTCAAATGAGTGAACATCATTGAACAAAATCGGAATCGCATCGCCTTTGTGGATCAGCGCGGACTCGCCGTTTACCTGCGCAGTTCCATCGCCGTTCATCACGTAGTAGAGCTCTTCCACTCCGGCGTGCATCTTCTTGCCGACAGAGGTTCCTACCGGCAGCAGCAGGTGATCGACGTATGACCAATTAGTGAAAAATATTTCCGGCGAAAGCACGCGGCGATACCGCACCGTTCCTTTGCCCCCGTAGCTGTTCGGCTCCGGCTCCAGCAACGTGCGATCGAGCCTCATGGTGATGAAGACCGGCTTCTGATCGAGGGGCGCACTTGCGCGATCGTCTCCCAGGTCGAAATTGTCGTATTTACCCTTCACGGTCCCGACGGCGATGTTCATCCACTCGGTGGGACGATCGGTCGGATTGTAGATTGCGTGCGAGTGGCCCATACGGCAGGGTGCGCCAGCTGGCCCCTGAAGACTCGAGGTGCGTCCGTCGATTGTGAACTGCGCCTCGTTGTCGAAGATCACGAACATCTCTTCCATTTGGTTGTGAAAATGATGCCCGATGCCGCTCTTGGGCAGAATAATGCCGCGATGAAGAAAAATCAGATTGACATCAAGGGCTGACGCGTCGAACATCTCCATGTAGTCGAGTTGTCCAGCGCCATCGTGAACGGCCTTCGAAACATGATACTTCGCCGGATCGTTGTGGGCGATGCGTTTCTCGAGCGGATCACGTCCGAACAGCGAGAGCGCGATTAGCAGAGCACCGAGAAGAGGTGGCTTCATAACGCGCGCTTACCCCACATCAAAGAGCGAGCTCTCGGTTTCATTCGTCCTCCTTCGCCGATCTTGGCTTGCGCACGGCTTCAGTAGAGAGCTTTCATGCCCTGCTCTGTCAGCTTGATCCGATACAGTCCTGTGCGGGCGGTGATGTAGAGCGATTTTCCGTCGTCACCCCAATTGCAATTGGCCGGCGTTTCGGGTGGTTTGATAGTGCCAAGCTGTTGCCCGGCGGGCGAGAACACCCACACGCCTCCGGGGCCCGAGCAGTAGAGATTGCCTTTCATATCCACCTTCATTCCGTCCGGCAGCCCGTCTTCTTTCTCGGCCGTAGCATCATAGAACACTCTGCCATGGGCGACCCCTCCATCCGGTTTCACGTCATACGCCATCCACACCTTGTGCTTCTCATCCGAGTTGGCAATGTAAAGCGTCTTTTCATCAGGCGAGAACGCAATTCCGTTCGGCCGCGTCAGGTCTTTGATGATTACCTGGAGCTTGCCGTTGGCGTATCGAAACACGCCGTTGAACTTCAACTCCTTGTGCGGATCATCGTCCTGCTTGAGCAAACCGTAAGGCGGATCGGTGAAGTACAGTGCACCATCGGATTTATAGACCAGATCATTCGGACTGTTAAATCGCTTGCCTTCGAAGCGATCGAGAAACACTGAAACCCGGCGGTCTCTGGAGATTCTTACGATTTGGCGGTTACTGTGCTGGCAAAGCAGCACAGCGCCATCCGTATCCGCTATCATCCCGTTTGGTCCGATAAAAGAGCCCGGCGGCGCATCTTTGTTTTCACCTCCACCCGGCCGGAGGATTTCAATGACTTTACCATCCGGACTCCACTGGCGAACCACATTGCCGGTAACGTCGCTGAACCAGAGGTAGCCAGCCGGAAACCAAAGCGGCCCCTCGGTGAACTGGAATCCATCTGCCAGCTTCTCGATTTTCGCCGAAGCCGGTACCAATTCGTCCAGAGCGGCATCGAGCCGTGCTATGGTTCCCACGCGCGTGTCTGCGACAGTCGAAGCGGCTGGTTCCGGCGACTTAGATGCGCAGCCTGTCAAAAATAAAGTGACCAACACGTACGTCCGTTTGTTCATGGTGCTCCTAGTTAAGAAGTTCCGTGACTCATATACTGCTCCACTTCGCGCTTGTGACCTTAGCCGAGGGTAGCCGCACCCAGTTCGTCGGATTTGACCACGCCAGGAGGCCGGACGTGGCTCAGCGACAGCGAAGGTTCCCGAAGCCTGTGAGCGCCAAACAGCACCTGTTTTCCGGCTGCGAGTGTGTTGGCCTGCAAGGCAGATCCTTTGATCGATCAATCGTAAGCCGGTGTCGCGATGTTGGTCAAGCGTTCTTCGCGTGGGAGGCTCTCATTGGGCCGTTCAGCCATCAAGCGAGCCGCCGGCTAATCGCCCCCCAAGTCTGTGGCCGTGGGCTGTCTCCAAACGGCGTTCGAGTTCTCCGGTGTTTTTCAGGGCAGACCAGAGATATCGCCTCCCCTCAATCTCTCTTTTTTACCAGGCTGACCGCCTTGAGGATAATCGCATTTTTTGGAATAGGCGGTCCGTAGGTGCTACTGAAGCCTTGAGCAGCACCCCGAAAGCCGGTAGTTCCCTTCAGGCCTATCTCGGTAATCTTTTTCCCGAGCCGGGGGTTCTTCCATTCGTACGCGAAGAATGTGATGGGGTTGTCCTGTTGTCCTCCCAGCGGTACTGCGTCGGCGCCGTAGCAGTAATCCCACTCTGAAGGCCGCTTCGCCCAACTCCATTCCTGGATGTTGACGCCATAGCGAATGGGGATCGTAGTGACGAAGCCATCTTCGTAAACGACTTCGTACCAGCCCAGGAGATCGGCGGTGTCGTCCTGGTCCCAAAGCAATGCCCACCCCGGCCTGGTCGTGGCCGCACGCGCGGAAGCATGCAAAAAGATCAGGCTTGTGGCGTCTTCCCCGATCGCAATCGGACCGGAATCCTTGGGTAGTCCTGTCTTTTCAGCGCCGTCGGTTCCTACGATAACCGCGACTTTTCCAGCGCGCTCGGATAGATCGAAGGGAACCTTCCCGAGCGTGGCTGTTGCACTCTCCATGCCGGCGAGGTTGACGCCCAAGCCTGGTTCAACCGGCGCCATGTTGAAACTGGTGGAAATGTGCGCCGGAACAATTGACGTTTCCGTGCGGCTAGGAGGTTCTTCGCCCTGAAATCGGGTTCGAATTTCCGGCATCATGGACTGGATAACGCCGGAAAGGTTCCGGCCGTAAAGTGCATCGCCGCGCCAGAGCATGTTGGCGCCGCCCAAAAAATCGGACAGCTGATCTTTCCCGAAGCCAATTTCATTCGTCGCGAACCAGACCGATGGCGCTCCGCCGACGATCGAGGAGCGCTTCATGCGGGCCTCCCAATTCTCCGCGTTGGGATGCAGGTTGCCGAAAACCTGGTGGAATCCCATCTGGTCGAGTTGGGCTTCAAAACTCTCGACCTCCGCTTCGCTCTGCCCCGTGGGCGATGTGCCGTCTCCCGTATCGAAGGTTGACCAGAACCAGTTGAAGATCAGGACATCCTTTGGTATGAGACGGCTCACCTGTCCCGGAGTCATCCCACCGGCCACCTTGTAAGTAAACCCATCCGGGGCCTTCCTGGTTTGCAGGCCTTTGCCGCGGACGCCTTCCAGAAGCATGTCACCCCAGATGATCATGGCGACACCCCTGCTTGCCAGGTAATCATGAATGGTTCGGACGTCTTCGCCGAACCGCTCGCCAATGTCCTTGTCCTTGCACCTGGGGCACAGCCCGACCGGCTGGAACAACTCATCGTGGCCGGCATGGACCCATTTCGGCTTCAGCAAGTCGATGTACTCATCGTATACATCGAAGAGGAGTTTATAACTGTTAGGATTCGAGGGGCAGTACACGCCCGGCCATTTCGCGCCGGGCGTCTCCGTCAGATCCGGATGCTCCGTCATGATGTAGTAGCAATGCGTAAACGATGGCAGTTCTGGAATCAGCTCGATGTGATATCTTTTTACGAACCGCGCGAGGTCGGCTACCTCTTCTTTCTCCAGATAGCCGCCATCGGCGGTGTCCTGATGCGTGGAATCAGTCTCCCAATTGTGCGGCGTGCCGGGAGGAGAATGACGGCGCGAATAATTGGTGTCCTGCGCGAATTTGACCCAGCCAGTGTTTAACTCCGGATGCCGCTCAAAACGCATGGACGCGTTCATTTCCATGATGAGCGTGTTGTATTTGTACAAAGCCATGAAATCCCGGATGAAGCGCTTAAAGAACGGGATGTTGTTGCGCCCTGGAATATAAAGTTTGATGCCGCGAAACGGTTTGGCCGGCCAATCCCGCACGCGCACTCCTTTGAAGCGGAGCTGACCCTGCTCGCGGAATGCGAGTTGCCGCAGCGACTGCAAGCCGTAAAAGGCGCCGGGGTCATCGCTGCCGGCCACCAGAACGATGTTCCCGCTGGTCTGGAGAATGTAGCCTTCCGGACCCGGATCGCGCAGGCTCACGGTCAGGCTGTGACTTCCGCAATACGTCCGCACCAGGGGATTGTCGATCGATCCGATCACAATCATGCGGCGGTCCGGATCCAGCCGGGCCAACCGCTCGGTTTTCAGATGGACTGCGAATCTATCGCCCAGATCGTCGGCCAAAGACTGGGCCAGGAATAAATCTTGCTCTGAGGGGTAAGCCGGGACCGCTATGACGGCCTGCTCGTCCAAAACGAAATCGTTGCCGGATGTGATTTCGCGAGGCGTGGGGAAGATCGAAGGACCTTCTGCCGCAGCTGCGCTTGGGCACAAAGCGAAGATTGCATATCCAGCGGCCACAGCGATGACGCAAGCCTTTTCCGATTGAAATCTTCGCACAGTTCCTCCTTGTGAAAGCCGTAATTGTACTCCAGCTCTAAAGCTTCGCGACTATGTCCACGGTGGCGTCGCCGTCGCGGAAACCCGGGAGGGCTGTCGTCTCCCGGCTGCAGGAGGGGACCAGGAGGATCTGCTAGAAATTCGCTATTCCGGCCCTCCTGCTAGGAGGGAGGCAATCGGAAAGTGGACAACGTTAATTTCACATTATCGGCACCTATTCCGCTGCCACGGCCGCCCTGGATGTGGCCTTCGCGGGGCCGAAGCACGCTATCATTCGCGACCACAACACCCTGACGCTGAACTTCCTCAAGGAGCCAGGCCGGCAGCAAAGGCTTCGTCGTCGCCGTCTCTTTCGCTATGGCGGTCCATTCGAGAAAACTCAATCGCTTTTCCCATTGGCCCCGCATCCTCATGCCCCGCCCCGGCGTTCTGGCTGCTCGGCTGTTGCGGCGTGGCGCTTGTAGAACGCGCAGTACCCTACCCTGCCACCGCAAAGCGGACACCGCTGAAAGTAGACTCTCGCTGGCTTCGGCGGCTCGGCATACGGTTCCGGACAGCCAACCGGCACCACATAACCACAGTCCTCGCAGTCGTGAAGCGCGACAGCCCTTGGGTCATCGAGATACACAGACGCAACGCTGACCGGTAGAGCCACGGGCGTTGTGCTGACCACATGTTAATATACGCATCGCAATACCACTATTGTCAGCCTGCCGAACCGAGGCCCGTTCTCGGCAAGAAAACTCTTGGTCGGCTGGAGCGTCTCGGGTTCAGTAAACGTCCAGCTTAACAGAGGATCTGCGAGGTGCCAGCCGAAGCTGTTGATCCAATGCAAACCGTCATCGAGATTGTGAAGGCCCATCCTGGTAGCAATCAGTCACAAATCGTCGAACTCGCCCAAAACGCTGGTGTCAGTAAGCATAAGGTCGAAGAGTGCTTGAGGAATGGCCCCTTCAGTCGTGAGCGCGGCCATCGCAACGAATGGCTCTACAGCCTAGCAGATGATCCAGCTTCCCAAATTCCCGCCCCTATAGAACAGGGAAATCGGGAAATTGAACCGTCTCCTGCTGAGGTAGTCGCTTGAGGCTTACATCCTCATGCAGGAAGGGAAAGGCTGCAGCGGAATTTTGGAGCATTCAGCGATAGGGTTTATTAATGCTGACTCGCCATCGCCCACGGTGAACTCACCGCCCATGGCAGCGCAATTACTCCAACTGCGCCAAGAACCTCCGCAACCACGAACAACGCCGCCATCAGAAACAGCCCCACAGCCGAGATTGTCATCAGCCTTGCGGCCATGCGGGTGCGGAAGGCGTCTGGTGGACGCAGGGCAATTTCCAAAGCACGTAGCCCGATATACCCGGCCACAATCAGCACGATTGGTGACGGCATGTTCTTGAGGAAATTTCCAAGCGCTGTTAGCCATAGCCGGACTACCGGTTGTAGCGCTGAGCCCCCATCATCATTCGCTGAGATGCAGATGCCGTCAATGCTTACTTTCGATAACGCGGCCATTGACAGCCTGCCAGCGCAGGCGCAGAATGATGTCGGGAAGTTGAGGGACTTCCCAGGTGCGCCGTGCGCCACAACGCCTTCCGCGCGGGAGGTACGGCAAAGGAGGTGGCCTATAGAACCCGGCAACAATGAGGGCGGCTGCACCTGATTCCCGAAGGCAGGCAACCAGAAGACCACCGATCCAATCGGCTAGACGAGCGTGGACGAAGATCGCCTCCGCGCCAATAACGCTGCTAAAAGCGGCTGATGGTTGGCAATGGGTCTTTGAGCCTGGAGGGAATCCGGGTGAGCCGCCCTTTTTCCTGTCCCGCACCGCCTGGCCAAGATTTTGCACCTATCCACTACCGCCCGCATCATGATGATACGGAACCTGGCCAGGGATAAGGGCGGTTCCATCTGATTCCAAAAGGCAGGCAACAAGAAGACTCTCGAATGATCAGATCGGCGTGGGCGGTTTAACGGAGAACCGCTGCGCTGAACAGCGCTGGTTGTTGCCGAGAGTTTTCAAGTCCCGATAGAACGGCAGATGAGCCGCCCTTTTTGTATTTCCGCCCCTCCGTTCCCGCTTACCTTATTCGCCGCTCGCTGAAAGCGCTATCTCAGGGCCTCGCTCTCTGCCTGAATAAAAGCGTCCACGTTGCTCTTGTCAATCAGCGTAGCGCCGGTGTCCACGTAAACCGGGATCGGGGATCTGCTGTCTCTGGTGAAGTTAGCTTGAAGTGACGCGGGCTTGTGGTGATGAAGGTCATCCAGATTCTTGAGGCCGTAGAATGCCATGGTGTAAGGCTTCTGGGCAACGGTAGCAGCGATGACACCCTTCTGAATCCACTCCAGCGTCTGTGGATCGGTGTCCATGGCCACTACCAGCTTGTTTTTTACGTACTTCCGGTTCAGGACCTCCCCCACCTGGGGGCAAGCGCTGGCTTCGAGGCAGAGAAAGGCATCGACACTGTGCGATCCCCTTTCGACCAAGTCCATCGTTCGGTCGAAAGCAACGCGCGCATCGCCTTTGATATCGACGATCTCCGCGATGTGAATGTTGGGGCTGCTGGAGAAGGCATCGAGGTATCCGTTCAACCGCTGCTTGAGATTGGGCTGCTCCGGCATGGTGAAGAACATCACGTTGCCCTTGTTCGACAGGTTTTTGGCGGCGATGTGACCTGCCATGCGGCCCACCTCGGCATTATCGGTACCGATGAACATCAGCCGCTTGCTGGCCGGGGCATCCGAATCCATCGTGATGACGGGAACCCCTTGGGTGATGGCCGCATCGATTGCGGGTGTCATAACCGTTGCATCAGCCGCAGAAACCAGAATGCCGGTCGGTTTCCTGGCAAGGATTCGTTCGAATTCCTCGCGTTCCCCGTTGGGATCATAGGTGTCCGGACCGACCATTTCCGCCTTTACGTGAAGCTGGCTGGCTGCCTTCATCAAACCGCCAGCCGCCATCTGCCAGTAAGTTAACTTGGTGTTCGTGGTAACGAGGTAATA
>Ga0335078_10002393_pt1 | contig 28472 bp, 35 predicted proteins | sample Lox_Sample_32_FD_206711 | JGI IMG/M metagenome (GOLD analysis project Ga0335078, IMG submission 206711) | Soil microbial communities from Loxahatchee National Wildlife Refuge, Florida, United States - Lox_Sample_3.2 | ecosystem: Environmental > Terrestrial > Soil > Wetlands | place: USA...
GGCTCGCTCGGACCTCCGGCTCGAATCTCGTCGATGCGTACCAGATCCTGACCTCCAAGCCGGCGCTCCAGCGGTTCGTGAAGACGGCTCCACCGGGTCCGCTTCGCGACTTCCTCGAGCACCACCTGCCGCGCCTCGACTACAACTTCACGATGTCCACGCTCGACAAGGTCGGCAAGATCGCCACCAACCCGCTCCTCCGCGTCGCGCTTTGCCAGCGCAGCCATGCAGTCGCATTCGACCAGCTGCTGCGGCACCGTCTCCTTCTCCTGAACGTCTCCAAGGCAGCGCTCGGGGCGGACGGCGCGAACTTCCTGGGCGCGATCTACCTCACCCAGCTCTGGGCCGCGATCCAGCGGAGTGGGCGACCCGACAAGCCGATCTACCTAGTGCTCGACGAGGTCCACAACTACGCCGTCCCGGCACTCGCCGACATGCTCAGCGAGGGGGCGAAGTACGGCCTCCACGTCATCGCCGTCACACAGTACCTCCACCGGGTGCCACCACGAATCCAGGCCGCCCTCATCGGGAATGTGGACGTCTGGCTCCTCTTCTCGCTCGGCGTCGAGGACATGGATGACGCGTGGAAGATCGTCCACGGGGAGAGCCACGGCTGGACCCCGCAGGACCTCGTGGACGGCCTCCAACCGCACGAGGTCGCGATGGCGACCTCCGGTAGCCTCGTGAAGCTGGAAACGCGTCCCGGCCCCGCTCCCGCGGCCAATGCGGCCGACCTGGAGGCTGCCGTGGCCGTGAGCTCGCGCCGCCACGCACAACCCGAGGATTCAGAGGCGTCTCCCTGGCTAGTGGACCAGAGTGACCTGGAGGCGGCTCTCAACGGTCTGGCTAACCGATCCCGGACGTTGGACGAACTGGGCGGGATTACGAGCCTCCGATCTGACAAGCTCGCCGCCGTGCTGAGGCGTTCCGAGCAGGCCGGGGACGTCGAGCGGGACGAGGAGGGTGAGCGGCTCCGCCTGACTCCCCGGGGCAGCGTCCACCTGAGCGCGCTCTTGGCGCGTCGGAACGAGGGCGAGGACCACGTCAACACGCTCGTCGACCTCTGCATGCTCCTCGATTCTCGCGGCATCGCGGCCACGATCCCCGAGCAGGTCGCGGGCGTCCTGATGCCCGACGCGCAGTTCCGCTACGGGGATGCGGTCTACAACGTCGAAGTCGAGTGCTCGACGGTCGCGAAGGCCGCGGAGCAGGTCGTCCGGAACGTCCGAAAGGCACGGGAGGCAGGGAATCGCGTGTTGATTGTGTCGCCAGATTTTTCCAACGTCTCGAAGCTCCTGGCGGTGCTGGACAGCGCGTTCCCGGGCATTCGACTGTGGCCGGATGGGGTAGGAGTGGTTTGGAGGGGCGAGGACGGCACTTTCCACCCGCACCGGGTTCCCGGGACCGAGGTTTGGCCGCTCCTGGAGGACGGCTTCGACCGGCTGGAGCCTGATGGGTCGGGAGAGGTCCGGGAGGTAACCGCCCCCATGGTGGTCGAGACAGACCCCCTCCCACGGCTGCTCCGAGGAATCATCCAGGACTTCCTGAAGGTGGGAAAGATCGAGGTGACCTCGGGTGAGATCTTCGCGGCCCTGCCAGCCTCCGAACAGGCTCGACGAACGGACGAGCAGGTCGGGATGGCTCTGAGCGCCCTCGGACTGAGGCATCACCGAATTCGCGTCAACGGGGCTCGCCTCAGGGTCTACGAGCTGTCAAGATCGCGGACCAGCGATGGACCAGCCCCCGGGACCAGCGGTCCGGTTGTCTCGGACGCGGACGAGCGCGGTTCGGTTCGCTGGTCCAACGATTCTCCGTCAGAGGACGACCACAGTGGACCAGCGGGGCCCGGTGGACCAGCCGATTAGGTAGAGTAGGGTTTGAGGTGCGTCGGTCCAGTCGGTTCCACTAGGTCTGTCGGAAGCGGGCTGGTTCCCCCGGCACGGAGAGTTACGAGCGAATCATGATAGTCGGGCGCACGCGTGCCTTGAAGCATGGCGGGCTACAAGCCCGAGCTGAGCGGAACTCCGCCTACTCCGGTCATAGGATTGATCGTCGTTGGGGCGGTGCTCATTCTGGTGGAAGGGATTCTCGAAATTGGAATCCTGAGCATCGGAGCATCGCTCGGCCTGCCTGTTCCACCTGCGATAGCCTCCGTGCCCGCGTTCACGATCCTCCTGGCTATCCTGCTGTTCATTTTTGTCTGGAAATATGCGGACGATCCATCTTGGGGCCTTGGCGTGCTGTTCATTGTCCTCGGGATTCTCAGTTTTGTTCTCGGTGCTGGCTTCTTAGTGGGTGGAGTCTTGGTCATCGTTGGCGGCGCGCTCGCGTGTTTCGCGGATTGGGTTGAGCAGCTGGTGAGCGGCCGGCTCGCTTCCATCAGGGCGGCACCGGCAAGTCCTTCCGCATCGGCCCCCAGTGGACAACCGGTGAGTGGTTCGACGAGTTCCGCAACGATCGTCGTGTACCGCCGCTGTCCGTCCTGTGGAGAGCTGAACCGTCGTGAGCTTACTGTTTGCAAAACGTGCGGGAAGTCGATCCCCGAGTGAGACGGATCGACCGTCTTGTTGCTGCCAATGAGGCTTCCCGAGCTCGAGGGGAGCCTTGGCATGCCTCCCAATCCCCGGTAAGACGGCCAACCACTTCCCTAGTCGAGGTCTCTTCCTTTCCGGGTTCACCTGTACGGCAGCGCCGGGTTCACAGCCAGAGGATCATCGCGCGCCTTGGGAGGCCTCTTCCTTGCGTCAAGGCGATCGTGATCCCGACCACAACGAGAGCGACCCCAGCGACCATGAACGCAAGGTAGGTTTCCAGCGTCGAAGGCAGAGCCCCCGCGTTGCAGGTCGGGTTCGCGACGCACGCATCGAACGCCGCGAACCACTCGCCCGCGAGCAGCACGAGCGAGAACCCGATGGTCACTAGGATGGCGCCGCTCCAGACGATCTGCGAACTCGTCCTCGATGGATGGTCGTTCGAGATGCCTTCTCGCATCTTTCTCCCTCGCAAAGAGAGGGAGAAAGGGCGAGACAGACGCGGGAGGGACCCACGAGCGAAGCGAGTGGGAGGGACCCGCGGTCGCCTGGATGAGAGTGCCTTCCCGGTGGTTTATAGTGAATCGCACCGTACGGTGATTGGCAGGCCGCGAGCATGCTGAAGAAGCGACGGCGACTCGTCGTCGTGGGTGCGGTGATCGCAATCGTGGTCGGGGCCTTCCTGGTACTGATTCTGGTGCCGGTCCCCCAGCATTTTGCGATGACAGGTGCCGCAATCTACGATCCCAACACATCTTGCACCGGTATCGACACGACCAAGGGAACTACCATCAGCTTCCACTGGTCAGCTCCGTCATTCACTTACTTCTTCGTCGTGAGTTGCTCAGCCAACGAAGAGGCCTACTCCGCCAATGGAACGAGCGGCTCGGGATCCTTGGTGTCGCTCGGTGGAGTCTACCAGTTCGGCGGTTCGTGCCCGAACGAGAGCTTCTGCGTTCCGGCGAACGTGTCCGGAACTTACACGGGGCCGCTTCTTCCGTTGTAGCCGCTCCCGAGTGAAGCGAGTGGGAGGGACCCGCGGATTACGAGCAGGGACCGACGTAGTTGAACGCCCAGCCGCCGCCCGGTCCTCCGGGAGCGGAAAGATTGTCGACCTGCCACGTGCCAAAGTTCGCGGGAAACGAGTAGCTGAATCTCTGCAAGCTCGGCATCGTGAAGGGGATTGCCGTACTCTTCCCGCTGGAGGTGTAGCGGACCCAAACGGTGAATTGAGACGACCGGACCGGGATCAACTGTGCCCTACCGTCGCAGGTTGATACGTTCTGGGCATTGGCCGTGTGAAATCCATTCGAGAAGTAGAGGGAAGAGGCGTTGACCGAGGAACTCAGGTTGTACATTGTCGGCTCGGAGAGATCCGATGTACTGTTCGGCCCGAAGAGCGGGCCGCCGAGCCAACTGAAGATCTCACCTGTATAGACCTGGGGGTGACTCACCGTGAGGAGCGCCACCGTGAATGGGGCGGTGCATCGGACGTTGGTTCCGGGTCCCCACACCGTCTGGTTCTGAAGAGGCGACACTCCGACAACGACCTGCCAGAACGCTCCCCAAATGGATCCGTTCGTCTCCCCACCCCCCACTAGCATACTACCGGTTGTGGCAGATCCGAATGTGTCCGAAGGGACGGTAGCATTGACGCGAGCGAGGCCTCCGTAAGGCGAGTTCTCTAGGGAGAGCGGTGCCCACGCGATCTGAGTCGACACCACGCCTCCTGAAATGCATGCCGTGTGTGCAAGAAGCGCCCAACCCCCGATCCAGGTGGGCACGGCCAAGCCGACGACAACAACGACGGCCACTACTCCCACGATTGCGGCCCTCCGCTTCCGGCGTCCTGCCCGCTTGGCCAATTCAGGGTGGAGCGTCGCGGTCTCGGCGTCGGACACGACGTGGACCCGATGCACCCGAGCGTCTTATGGTGAATGCTGACGACTTCAACGCGCCTAACGGCCGTGATCCTTGAGGGAGCCGTGCACCTGTCGCGCGCGAGAGTCCTGGCGTCGATTCAGGCAAGCGTGACTCGTCGTTGACCGAGGGTTGAAATAGCTCAACCTGGCAGTTTGCGTCTAAGAGGGATTCTCGTGTCGAGCGTCTTCAATGAGTCGCTCGCAGCTCCCATCGAGGCCCCGGAGCTTCTACGCTCGGAGACTCCCATTCCGGTGCGATGCCGATGCGGGACTCGCGTTCCGTCTGGGGGCGAGGTGGTCGAAATCGCCGCTCTCCCCGAATCCCTTGAAGGCGTGTTCGGTGGCGTGGTCTTCTGTTCAGCGAAGTGCCTTCGAGCCTTCTGCCTCGAGTCCCTCGAGACGCTCGACGCGCTCGACACACCGGATGCGAGAGAGACGGTCTCCGACCTCCATGAACTCACGATGGAAGTCGCGATGACCCTCGTCTCGATCCTGGGCGCGTAGATCGAGAGCCTGATTCAACCTGACCTCCGAGCGGAGCGAGCGGGGAGGACCCGCGCAGTGGCTAGGAATCGCGCTTGCGTCAAGGACAAGGCGAGTACGAAAAAGCCCAGCCGCCCCCCGGACCTCCGGGGGCCGAGAGGTTGTCCACGGCCCACACGCCCCCGTTCGCCGGAAAAGTGTAGGTGTAGTAAGAAAGAATGTCAACCGTGGCAGGGACAGTTACGTTCGAGCCGTTGATCGTTACGGGAATTCCGATATCAACATGTTGCGAGGTTAGTCCCAACACTTGCTTTGTTTGACCACAGGTGGAGACCACCTCGTTCGCTCGGTAGAACGAATTGTTGTAGTCGATCCGGGCGTAGGACGTGCCGTTGTCTCCGGACCACGTCGGCTCGTGAGAGTCATTTTTCAGATTGAATCCGAACTGACTAACCCCACCAGCGCCGTTGTCCGAGCTGGCGGCGAAATAACGGCCAAGGCAGTCGGCGCCCGGACGCGATGAGACAGCACCGAAGATGGTCCATTGGAAGTCCTCGAATTGATACGCCACGGTTCCATTTGATGCGTAGACCTTCTGACCGTAGGAACTCGGGGACCCTGAGGAATTGTTCCAGACGATGAATCCTCCAACTGCGGACCCGAGATAGGGGCTGTTGAGAAGGACGTACGGAGTCAGGGAGTGCGCGTCGTGGGCGAGCGGTGGCCCTGGTCTGCAGCCACTAGGTGACTGCGACAGCGTCAGGGTGGTCACCCCAGCTGCAATGAGAATACCCGCGACCAACGCGGCCACGGGTGGAATCCATGTTCGCCGCTCCACGGGCCTACGAGGCGGTCAGGTCCTATAGGCTTGGTCCTGAAACTGGCAATGTGGACCCATCACGCGAGCGAACCTCCGCTGTCAAGGCGTGAGACGATCCCGGCGGCTCGGTCGCGTCCACAGGTACGGTCTCACCGCGCGGTATTCCTTGCCGGTACTGACTCTCGGTGATTCCGAACCGCGCGTAGAACCGGGCCTCCTTGTGCCAGTCGCGGGCCAGGACTTCCACCAGGCCGGGAGTTGCCGCGACCACCGCCCGTGCCGCCTTCACGCGCCCGCGCAGGTCGCGAAGCTTCCTCTCCGCGGCACGCTCGTCCGCCTCCCGCGAGTCGTCGGGGAGGCCGCTCGTGATCTCGAGGAGGCTGAACTGCCGCGTCGGGGTCGCAACGGTCTCCTCCGCGTCCTCGTCCTGGCCGCCGAACGCGACCCGCGACTCGAACCGCGTCCGCGAGTAGTCGCCGAAGCGGGGGCTCGGGAACGTGCAGGCAGGAGGAGCCGTCCGCAGGCCCGCGGCGGGTCCGCGGATCGCGGGCAGGTCGGGGAACGGGTTGGCGTTGAACGCGCTTTGCGCGCTTGTCGCGGTCATCGGGACCGCAGGTCAGCGCGCAGGCCGACCGAGCGGCGGATCGAGCCGCGAGGGCGGCCGAACCCCCATCATGCTCGCCGAGCGACCGAAGGGAGCGAGGGGACGGTCGAGCGCAGCGAGACCGCGAGCTTGATGCGGGGGCGCGCGGCCGATGACAGTGACCGCGACAAGCGCGGAAGAGACGGCGGGCCCAGCCCGAAGCAGAACCTCGTGAACTAACTTCACCCCCGCCACGCGCGGGGCACGCCACGAGACGACGCAGGGGAGGTAAGCGTAGTGCTTGGGTCGGTACCTCGCATCCCAGCGAAAGCAAATTCATGCACCGTGCCTAAGACCGGTGGCCGGGCCTGGCATCCAGACCTTCCTGCCGAGCACTATCAGGCAGACTCCGGCCAGTCCGTCGAACACGATTTTCGCGCCGACATTGACCCATCCGGTGATTCCACTTGCCCAAAAACCTAGAATCATGCTTGCGAGAAGCCCAGCGACGACGATCGCTAGTCTATCACGGTCCGACCAATCCGCGCGCGTGGAGCTCCATCCTACGACGATAGCGGCCATCGCTGCAAGTGCGATGCCCAGTGCCACGACGGCCACCGGGGGGACGGTCGGCAGTGAATCGAAGGCGAACGCGACGAGGGAGAACCAGGACGCGCTCACAACCAACATCAGGGCACCAACGGACCAAGGGGAGAGCGCCGTAATCCCACGTGTCACTGGACGAGGCCAACTCGGCCACCGGATTAGGCCGACCACGATACACGCAACGACCGCGGTCACGGCTCCGGCAACGATCAGGGGAGAGGGAGCGTACACATGCCCGATCACAGCCGGGGTGACAACCCGAGTATAGATCGCCCAAGAACCGAGCGTCCCAAGCCCGAAGAGCAAACCTACGGTGATGATGCCCCGATTCGAGAGCCATGGCTGTTCCTTGGAGTCAGGAAAGACCAACTCCGTCGCATAGATGGGGAGGACCACCGCCCAAACGCTCTCGTATCCGACGGCCCACAGGGCGTAGACCCAATCGACTCCGAAAAATCGCCCGTAGACGAACGTGCTACCACCTTGGGCGAAGAGAACCGGAGAGATCGAGGTCTGGATGACAAGAAACTCCTCGAAAATCGCGAAGGCGATTCCAAGGAGTAGCAGCGAGGTCCAGCCTAGCGCTCTCCGACGGACAACTTCCCGGATTAGAACGGCCGCTCCCCCGTAGAATGGGATCTCAAACAGGAGCGAGTCGATGATCGAGACAGTTGTCGACCCAAACAGAACCTCGACGATTATCGGCGAGGCCAGGCAAAGGAAGACCGTCGGCAGCGTCGTCCGAGTGTGACTCAGACCTCCGCCTCGAGCTGGCGATGAGAGGGTCGCCGGGTATCCGCTTAGCCCCGCCATGCGCCCTCTCGACCCGGCTAGTGGGCGACCGCTGTTGCCTTGGATGCCATCAATTTCTCAATCAACAATGTCAGGGTCCGGACTTCCTCGGGCCGCCAGTCGTTGACAAACAGAGTGAAGCGGTCGATGCCCACGCTCCGCAGTCGAGTTATCTCCCTCCTTCCGGCGCGCGTAAGCACTATGAGGCGGGAGCGCTCGTCCACGGGATTCACCTTCGCCCGGACGTATCCCCTCCCCTCTAGTTCCCGCAGTTGGTGTGTCACCAACGACGGAGTGACTCCCTGATGGTGGGCCAATTCCGAAGGGCGCATTGGCCCCTCGGCACCGAGTACTTGGAGGAGACTCAGCGTGCTCGCGCCCTTGCTTTGGCGTGTTGCGCGTTGCAAGGACCCAATCAAAGTGAACAGCGCAACGACCATCGCCTGAACATCCTGCTTCGGGGGAGGCATCGAGGGATCCATACTAATTGATTTATTTAAGCAACTAGTTGATCTGTGGAGCCGACTACGAGCACGGGGCCGACCCGCGTACCAACTGGTGGTCCAAAAGGCCGGACTTAGCGCACACCCCTTAGGGGCCCGCGCAGCGCGGGCAGGCGGGGAACGGGTTCGCGGTCTCGTGGCGGTCGCTCTCGGTCGCGCTGGTGGCGCTGATTGCGGTCATCGGCGCGAAGCGAGCGCGCAGAGCTCGCGGTGAGCGGTGCGAGCGAGACGCGAGCCCGTGTCCCCATCATGCCGCGGGGCGAGTGAGGAACGAGCGAGCCCAGCCGGCTTGATGCGGGACGCGCGCGCCCGATGACCTGACCGCAATCAGCGCGCGGATCGGGTAGAGACATCGCGAAGTCGCTGCAAGGAGCTAACACCCGCGGGGCACTCGCTCGAAAGTACTGTGAGCGGAGGAGGGGAATCGATGCCGACGAGCGACGCCACTAGCACAAAGCACGTCGGTCATCGCGTAGAGATTACTCTGCGCGATTCTGTGAAGGGGGATCGTCCCGTTGTAAAGGAATTCCGGCGGGCGTACGATGTAATGGTGCAAGTCGCGCATGGAGGAAAGTTCGACTCTTGGATCTATCACGACGCCAGGCACCCTGTCCTCGGCAACTCGTTTCAGCTGTCCGAAATTCGTGCGATTGGAGCCGCCCTCACGGTTTGTTCGACCGATCTTCTCAATGTTATCGATACGCTGAAAGCTGGGACTGTGACGATTCATAAAGTCTGGTTGCCACCGTCGTTGGAGACGTCCCTTAGAGGTGCGTTGTCGGAGAGGGGGCTGACGGCGAGCTTCGACGACACCTCAGAGAGGTCCGAGCCATGTCTAGGTGAGTTCTACGGCCTGGAGAAACTCCAGGACTTGGAGAGGCACTATTCGGCCGTCCCTGCTCCGCAATCACGCCGTTCGAGCGGGAAGAAACCCTCGGGGATCGCAAACGGACTCAAGCGAGCCTACGTTGGGCAGAAAGTGGTCTTGGATGAGGGAAAAGGAAGAGTGGTGGGCATCCAAGGTGTCACGGTTACAGTAGAGTGGTACGATCGGAAAGAACCTGTCATCTACTCTCTCACCAAAGATCCCACGAGCTGGGTCCGCCTCGGAAAGTGCATGGTCTGGTAGGCACGAATACCGACCGATTCCACAATGTGCTCACTCATCGTCGGCCCCGAGCGATGCTCACGAGCGGTCCCAGGAGGACAAGCCCGGGAACGAGAACAGATCCTAGAGACGGGTTCGCAGGTTCGGAGCGGTGCGGACTCCAGACGCCCAAAAACACTGACACGAGAAAAGCCACTCCGACGACGGTAAAGTCGGCCCACGCCAGCGACAACCGCAAGTAGCGAATCTGATGGGCTTGCTCAGTCGCCATGAATCAGACCCGATCACCGATACAATTCAATCTCTGGGATTCCGGGTGGGGGCAGGCGCAGGGGTCGGATGGCAGCTGAAGAGGGGGGCCAGCACTCACTTCTACGGCCCAGGACAGATGCGCTGGTGAAACAGCTGAGGTGCGTCATTGCTCGACGTTCAAATGCCACATACAAATCTGCCAGGAATAGTCACTCTTGTCATAAACGCAGAGCTTCATCCAGGAGTCTTGATATCAACTTCACGTTTGGATTACCTCGGATTATGCCCGAGAGTAGCCAACAGATTTTCGCCACGCAGCGAGTCCGACTCGTGAAACTAGCGAACGTCCCCGTCCGATACGCGTACGACTGGCTTACCGATTACCGACCTCAAGATGGACGATTTTCGCGACTCCACCCCCGGTACAGGGTTCTCCGGCTTGCGAAGGACCGGGTTGTGCGGATTCGGATACATCAGGATGAGAGTCGCGATACTCATGTCGCCGTGGACATGATCCGTGTTTCTCCACCTGACCGGTGGCACGTCGACCAGATTGACGAGGACGATTTCAATACGGGGGATTTCAAGCTCACTGCTGTGACCCCGAGAAAGACTCGTATCGAAGTGGCCATCCTCGAACGATGGATGACACCCACGCATCCCTCGAGGTCCGAGCTTCGGGATCGCCTCGACGTGTACTGGGACCGAATCATCGAGGGACTTGAAAGTGATTATCGGGAGGGCCGGACTGCAACAGGGTAACCGTGGTACGTCGCCCTCGTTAGATGGACGCCATGGAAATCCGGCCGCAGCCGGCCGATGCCATGACCGCGATCAGAGCGAGGTAGGTCAGGCCACGATACTTAAGAACGTCGTCGCGCGGACCTTCGTACCGAAGAGACTTGTCCTCCGCGATGGACCAAGAACAGGTCCGCGCCAATCAGGTTCATTCCTTCAACCACCCGCGTGCAAGCAGAACCGCCCCAAGGATGAGGACGATTCGCCGGGATCCAAAGACGAAAGGTATCCCTGACCAGCAGACCTCGAAGGGCGGTCCAGTCACGCATCCGCTGGGGCCATACGGTGTAGGTGGAGGAGAGCAGAGAGCGACTCGATCAGATGATGACACCACAACCAAGGTGAGCAACAAGATTCCCGCGATTGCCAGAGTGAGTCCGACAATCTGAGTATTGCTGACCCGACTGACTGCGGGGGGGCGTTGCTCCTCCGGACACCATCAATCAATTCTACAACGGCACATGTTGTCTTGCTAAATCCGAGTAGACCACTCGCTCACGTTAACCGACTACGCAATCGCGTTGTGCGAAGGCAGAGCGGGTGACGGCCGCGACACCCAAGCCGGACCGACACGCTATCCTGCGACAGAGTAGCGGCCGATGTCCTCATTGAACGTAGGACGCAATCAGAATGTCCCCCGACCCAATCTAGGAGCCGAGGAGCGGAGGCGATGTTAGGACGTTTCGAACCGCAGCCTACGCCTACGAGAATCGAAGCCCTCTGCAGTGTTAGAGGCGGTCCTCCTCGTTTTCTCGTCAGTGACGCAATACTTTGTCCACTACACGCTCCACCATCGAATGGGACCCGTCCGGACCAACGTCGGGGCCTATCTCCTGTCGCTGGTGGGCACTGGTATCGGCTCGGGATATCTCGTGAGACGGTGAGTCTGTACGAAATCGCTGGGGCTCTGATCATAATCGGCGGAGCCGCCCGGGTCATCACCCCCACCAATCGACCATATGAGTGATATCTGGACTAGGGGCGTGGCCTCCCTCCCGGACTCGGAGGAGAGTGACGGCTGGGAGGCCCACCTTCCTTGTTGTGCACTATCCCCTCCCCCCGTGGTGGGGGTCGGCGCTCAGGCTCGGGGTACTCCCTCGGGTACTCCCTCGGAGAGCTCCCCAGGATACTCCATCCTCTTGGCGACCTCCGAGGCCTTCTCCTTTCCGAGGAACCGCTCAACCAGGTGGAGCGCCATGTCGATTCCGGCAGAGATCCCTGCTGAGGTCACCACGTCTCCGAGGTCGATGTACCTTCGGTGGTCGACCGTGATCCTGGGGAACGCCCGCAGGTCCTCGAGGGCGGCCCAATGCGTCGTAGCCCGCTTGCCATCGAGAATACCCGCGGCCGCGAGGACCAGAGCCCCCGTACACACCGACGCGACCACAGTCTTAGCCGGGTGCACGCCACGAAGGAATTCGAGCATCTCCGGGCTTTTCATCACTCTCCGTGCACCCTTCCCGCCGGGCACGATCACCACGTCCAACGGGAGCGCATCCCGAGCCGCGGCCATCACCTCCACCTTGAGACCGTACGCGGCTCGAATCCCTTTGCCGTCGAGAGAGAGGAGCTCGGTCTCGAAGGACCCCGGGGAGACCCGCTCCGCCTGCCCGAATACTTCCCACGGACCCACGAAGTCCAGTTCCTCCACCTCGTCGAAGACCAGGATCCCTACGCGTCGGGCCTGGCCGGGGGACATGCGCTCAGCAACTACCGCACTCTACTTAAGTCAGGCTGCGCGAGCAGCGGACTCGGTCGCGTCCGTGCCCGAATGTCTACTCTACATCATAGGTCAGTCTGCAGACGATCCGGACGAGATACGGGTTCTCGCCGTTTGGACGAGCAAGGAAGCCCCTGACCGGGCCAAGAACGATCCGACCACCCGAAAGTTCGCGGAGGAAGCCGTACCGATGATCAGTGGAAGCCTTCGGCTGTACGATGGACTGTCCGCGGAGGGAAGGGGATCGGATAGTGAGATTGCAACCACACCTCTGCCTGTCATCTTTCCGAGCTCTCTCTGGCGGCAGTCAGGTCACCACCCTGGAGGAGCTCCTAGGTCCTACTTCGGTTCAGGCCCGTCACGCGCAGAACATGAGCACCGTGCGTCCCGTCATCGGGCGTACGCATCCTCGCCGCTAACCTTGAGCGCTGGTGATCGTGGCGAAAATCGCAGGTGGCGCGCCCAAGAAGACCGAGGGCGAAAGGTGCGAGCCCCGAAGTTGCAGTCGTATAAGGGCGAGTGTTGTAGCTAGGCGAATGGGGTCGGCATGCGGCTTTTGCGAGATCAGGACGTCCAAGGATTGATCGATATCCCTGCTGCGGTTGCATGTATCCAAGAAGGGTACCGAGCCGACAGCCGCGGGGAGGTAACTCCGTTTCCACGGAGCCGCTTCAACGTCGGGAGCGTATCGCTGGCTTGGCAAGGAGCCGCGATTCCGCCGAGAGACATTCTTGGGTACCGTTCCTATGCGTACAACGGTGAAGGGTACGATCGTGGGGAGCAGGTCATCGTGCTCTATGGGTACTCCGCAATGGACGTTCGGGCGGTGTTTGTCGGGCGAATCGTGGGCAACCTCCGCACCGGTGCCGCCCTCGCCGCTGCCTTGCGCCTTGCCGAGCCAGACCTGCACGAGCTGGGACTAATCGGCACGGGTGACCAGGCCCGCAACGCCCTGGCATGCATCGCGTCAGTGACCCGACTTTGTCGAGTGGTGGCGTGGAGCCCGGACCCGACCCGACGAGCTGCGTTTCGAGAGTGGGCGGACCGGGTACTCGGACTACGAATCGAACTGGCGGCAGACTCCGGCGAGGTAGTTCGCAGTGTGCCGGCGACCGTGCTCGTGACCTCGGCGGAGAACACTATCGTCACTAGCGAAATGGTCGCGCAGCCGAAACTTCTTCTGAGCATCAGCGCGTACCGACGCCCCGAGATCGAAGGCCGGATATTGGACTCGTTGTCTCGCGTGTGGACGGACAGTGTCTCCCAGGCGAGCGGCCCCGGAACCCTGTTCGAGACAGAGGCGCGTCGAGAGAAGTTGCGACCTCTCGGGGCCGGCATCACGGACGGGACGGCCCGCCAACGAAGCTCCACCCGGCTCATCATCAATACCGGTGCGGCGTGGGAGGAGTTGGTCGTCGCTGAGATGATGTATGAACTAGCGGAGACGCGGAACGTGGGTGTTTCGATCGACCTTCCCAAGGCCCGACCTGGGGCCGCGGTCTTTTGAGTCTCACCCCCCACAGGCGCCGATCGCTGTCTTGGCCCTGACCTGGCAAGTCCGATCTGGATTGGACTACGGCGCGCGTAATCCGTGTGAACCTCTCCGGCGTGTCCCAGCTCACGAGCGCCTACGCGGGCTGTCGTCGCACTACTCAGCGTCGCGCAGACGGACTCCGGTTCGACCAAAATCTGAGCCGAGACCGTTGGCTCCACTAACGTGCACCTCGCGGTTGGATCTCCGGGCCCCGTGCTTCGGCCGGCAGGAGCCCCCGCGTGGACCGAGGCCGCCCCGGCCGCCCGACGGGGTAGCCATAACCACTCCGGTCGTCGTGTCCGACCCTGTTCGGGGGGCTCCAGATAGGTCGCGGATGCGCTTCGAATCGCGTATCACGTTCCCCGGCCTGGACAGGGACGAAGAGGGATCGCGACCCCGACGCGGCGCTTTGGCCTTGTCAGGTTCACGAGCGGTCCCCCGGACGACTGGCGAGAGGAGGACGAACTGGAAGCGGAGCGGGGGCTTCGCGATGTGCGGGGGCAGGTAGCGCGCGCTTATGCAGTGGTCGCGAGGACGCCCGGGCGCGCTTACCGCCTGAAAATCACCCTAACGCGCGCCGAAAGTCGCACCACGGGTCAGTCGCTCACGGGGGTCCTCACTTAGGTGCCCAAGCCGTATCTTGTCCAAGGGAACGCAGGCTACCCTTGGTAAAACTACTTTGACCCGGATGGAACTCCGAGGGACACGGCGGCATCTCCCCCTCGTCGAGGGCGTCATCGGGCTGCCCGCCCCGATGCACCGGAATCTGATGGAGCTTGGTACCCGGGCGGCCGAGCTCGAGGTCCGCGCCGGCGCGGACTCGGCCGGTCCGATCGCCCTGACCATCGGTTATCCGGTCGAGGGCCACCCGACGAACCTATTCACCTTGGTCGATTCGGTACCCGAACCGGCCGCGCGACGGCGGGTCGGGGGATTGCGAGGCTCGCGGCTCTCTCCCGGCGATCACCGACCCAGAAGAGCAAGGTGAGAGGAGCCAGCGCGATCCCGCCGGCGAACCACCACGCCACCGTGTAGCCGTCGACCTCCGCGAGATAACCGAACGCGATCGCGAGGCCGCTGCCGAGGAAGATCTGGATTGAATCGATGAACGAGACGCCGAGTGTAAGCGTTTCCCCGTGCGTCTCGGGCAGGTACGACGGGAGGAGATAGAGTATCGCGAAGACGATTCCGTCGGCGAAACCCAAGAAGGCGAAGAGCGCGACGAGCCCCAGAATCGGAACGTACGGGATCAGGAGGATGCCGACCCCGCAGGCGATCCCCCAGTACAGGAGCTGGCGCTGCATCTCCCCCGCTCGTTCTCCCAGCCATCCTCCGAGCGGCCCGCCCGGGATCTCGAGGACGATCATGACGGTCGGTAGCGCGGCAGCCAGCGCGGTCGACCAGCCGGGGTGGACCGAGCTCGTGAAGTCGATGAAGTATTGGGCCGCGATGTAGTACGCAGCCCAGAGCCCGGCAGTGCCGACGGAGAGCGCCCAGATTGACCGGGAGCGCAGGACCGGGGTCGTCGCGTTCCAGATCCTCCTCCATTCCCGGCGTTCGGGGGCCAGGGTCGGACGGGGGAGCTTCAGCAGTCCGAGGATTGCCACCGCGAGCAAGAGAACCCCGCCGACTAGCAGGGCCGCTGGCCAGCCGAACCACTCGCCGACGAGGGCCCCGCCGAAGAGCCCCGCGCCCGAGCCGATGCTGAACCCCGCGTTATAGAGCCCGATCACGGGGCCGCGGGCACCGACCGGGTAGAAGGAGGTCACGAGCCCGAGCGCCGGGGCGAAGAAGAACGACGCGCCTGCCCCGGCCCCAAAGCGGAGGAGGGCAAGGACGATCCAGTTCGGAGAGAACGCCGACGCGAGCGAGAAGGCCGCCATCAGGAACAGGGCGAAGATCGAGACCGTCCGGTTACCCCAGCGCAACGCGGCGATCCCGGCCGGGACCTGGAACACCCCGGCACCGAGGAGGAACGCTCCGAGGATGAGGCCGAGCTCGAAGGTCGAGGCGGGGAGCTGTCTTCCCAAGATCGGGAGGACCGCTCCGATGTTGAACCAGTTGAACGCGTAGACGATTCGAGCGAGGAGGAGGGACGTGGCCGCCGACCGTCGCTCGGATCGGTCGAACGTCCTCAACGAACCCCCGGACCGATCAATCCATGGGTATCAAAGTACCGCAGGAACCCCCGGGCCGCGAACTCGTATCCGGATACGAGGAACTCTCGCTCGTCCGTGGCAGTGACTGAGAGGGTCGGGGCGTCGTCCCCTCGTAGCCGGCTTGTGACGAACTCCGAGTCCGTCCGCTGGCGAATCGCGGCGAGGGCGAAGGCTCCGGTGACGGCGATTTCATCCAATCGGTCAATCAAAGACCTCTTGGGGTGCAGCGAGGAGACCGCACGCTTGGTGAGTCGGTCGCCGGCAGATGCGTGGGGTGACAGGCCTGGGGCAAGTCGCCACATTGAACGCGGCGCACTGACCCGGATAATCGAGGGACCGGCGGGCATCGGTGCGAGCACAGGGAGCGTAGCGACCAGAAGGGCAATAGTTGACGCAGGCAAGTATTTATCGCACATGGACTTCTGGACGCACATCGTAGACCGATGGCAAGACATCCTTCAATCTTTGCAAAGTGCGTGGAGGACGTTCGCCGGTTCAATCGATTCTACACTTCGAAAATCGGCGTCCTCGAAAAGGACTACTTAGGGACTCGCCACTCCGTAACTGAGGCCCGAGTCATCTACGAACTCTCACTCCGAGGAGCATGCACCGCTTCCGACGTGGCTCGGTTCCTCGAAGTAGATGCGGGTTACCTAAGCCGACTGCTCAAATCGCTTGAGCGAAGTGCGGTAATCTCTCGCTCCCAGTCCTCGGCAGATCGCCGGGAGTCCATCATTCGCCTGACGGGTAAAGGTCAGTGTGAGGCTGCCCTTGTCGACCAGCGTTCCCAGGAGATTATCGGCAGAGTAATCACCGGATTGACACCCGCAGAACGGCTTAGGCTCGTGCATGCGCTAAACGTTGTTGAGCGTTTGCTGGGGGCGACGCCGGCGCGAGGGATTCCCCAGCGAAGCCGTCCTTCCGTGAGCGGCCCCAACAGTCCACCCTGTGCCTACCGAGGTATCATCGGTTTGACGAAAATCCTCCCGGGGGAGAAGACAGGTGAGCCACTCGCGACCCCAGGTCGAGTTACCTCGAGGACACCGATCTCAGGGACCGTCAAGAAGGATTGGCCCGGTGAAAGAGTGGAAAGTCGGCCTGGGAATGACGAGACTGCCGGCGCACGGGACTCGCGTCGCTCATCCGGCGCGCGCGCGAGGATGTCGCAGCACAAGAGAGGAGAGTAATGGCGCTCGAAGGCGAACGAATCGGACAAATCCGGGAGTGGGTCGAGGATCGAGCCGACGAGATGGCGGAGTTTTTGACTCGTCTCATCGCTGAAGACACTGAGAATCCACCGGGTCGAGGTCTGCGGCGCTGCGCTGGGGCGCTCCTTTCTCAGATGGAGTACCTGGGCCTGAAGTCGGAAATCCTCCCCCTCTCTCCCTCCGGCTCGCTCGAGGATCCCTGTATCATGCGCGCGACGGTCGGTGAGGGTCCAAGAATCATGTACTTTCACGGCCACTTTGATGTTGTTCCGGCACAGGACCAGCACCAGTTTTCGGCCGTTCGGCGTGAGGGCAAGATCGTCGGTCGCGGCTCAGCGGACATGAAAGGCGGATTGGTAAGCATGCTCTACGGTGCGGCAGCCGCCCAGACGCTGGGTAAGATCGCTGACGGTAGGATCGTCCTACACTTCGTATGCGACGAAGAGACCGGGAGCGTCGCAGGCTCGGGATTTCTGCGAGAGTCGGGTCTGATCGACCCTGCGGCGGTAGCCATGGTGACCGCCGAGCCGAGCGGGGGACAGATCTGGAACGCGGCTCGCGGCGCAATCAGCCTGCGTGTGAGCGTTCCGGGACGTGAGGCCCATGTCGGACAAGCATACCTCGGCGTGAACGCATTCCAACGCATGATCCGAATCGCACAGTCGCTCGAGCCATACGCGCACGAGATGGCGGAGAGGCATACGAGCTTCGACGTGGAAAGCCATGATGCGCGCGGCTCGATGCTCGTGATAGGCGGCCAATCAGGTAGTGGTTCGAGCTTCAATGTGGTTCCAGGGTCATCGTGGTTCACAGTCGATGGCCGATTCAACCCGGAGGAGAACCTCGAGACTGAGCTAGAGCTGATGAAAGAGATAATCCGCCAAGCCGCCGAATCAAACAGCACCCGTGCAATGGTCGAAGTGACACAATTCCAGCCTGCTGCGTCTACCCGGAAAGACCACCCCGCCGGAGAGTCGCTCGCGCGCTGCATCGAAGAGGTAGAGGGCACGGCACCACGATTCGAGATGTGTGCGGGCATTCTGGAGACCCGATGGTACACACAGCTCGGAATCCCAGCCTTCTCCTACGGTCCGGGGCGTCTGGACGTCTCTCACGGCCCCATCGAGTACGTCGACGAGGCTGCGATGCGGCGCTGTGCCGCCGTCTACGCCCTCTATGCCGCTCGGATGCTGTCGTAATCCTCTATTCACCGGACGAGCCGCTCACAAGGGCGTTCCTTCGGCGCTGCCAGTCACCTCTACGGGAGAGATTTAGGCCGGGAGCGTCTGCAGGATGTTGGACGACAGGCGAGGAGGGGGATGGTGCAAATTCCGGAACAGGTCCGACGATTCGTTGAAGAACAGAGGTTGGGATTCGTCGCCACCGTGAACCTGGACGGCTCCCCCAACGTATCCCCGAAAGGGACAGTCACGATTTGGGACGAGGAGCACTTGGTCTTCGCCGACCTCGCTTCACCGACGACGGTCCGAAACCTCGAGCACGACCCGCGATCAGAGGTTTGCGTGGTCGACCCGGTTAGCAGGAAGGGCTGGCGTTTCCGAGGGCAAGCTGAAGTCCTGCATCTGGGAGACCGGTTCCGGGAGGGAGTCCGTTTCTTCGAGGAGCGGCAACTGCCCGACGCGCCGGCAAGGATCCGCTCGATTGTCTTGGTCGGAGTCGATGCGTTGGCTCCTCTCATCTCTCCCGCGTACTCGACAGGGCTTACGGAGGAAGAAGTCCGGCGGAGATCGTGGAGCCGATTTCAGAAAGTGTACGGTCAGGAGGGACTTGGGCCAAAGTAGTGACTCGCCCGGCTCTGTCGAGTCACTTGGATCCTTCCCGCGCGCAGAGTTATGTAAATGTCGCCCGTGTCAGCTCGATTCGTCGGATGGCGGAGTTTCTCCCCGCACTAGTGTAAGGCCACATGGTCTCCTCGAGCACTTGGTCCCCTCGTTTCAACGCACGAATCGTAGTGACGAACCGCTCGATCACCTCCGGAGAATGGGTCGAGTCTCGTCAGACATTTCAGCGACCCTGTCGAAGGACTAAGGGCAGCGTGGCAACCCCAGTGCCAGTGAAGCTTGCGGATGGAGCTTCGCCTCCAAAGAATCGAAGACTGTAAGCGTCCGCGTCTAAATGGCACGTGCGTTTCCTACCCGTGGGATGAAAGTGGGGTCGTCCCAGTTTCGAAGCGAACCCGATTCACCCCCAGTACAGGTTCAAGTTATCGATCAGTCCGTGCTTCACAACAGTCGCCATATACAGGAGATGCTCTCGACTTGGAGCACGGAGCCATGACGAAATCACACCACTACCGAGCACGTATGGAGTGGGTTGGAAACCGCGGTGAAGGGACTAGTGATTATCGCGCGTACGATCGAGACCACGTCGTGACCTTTCCCGGAAAGACTCCGCTCATCGGCTCTTCCGACCCGGAGTTCCGTGGTAACCCTGCCCGTTACAATCCCGAAGAGTTGCTGGTCGCGATTCTGTCCTCGTGCCACATGCTGTGGTATCTGCACCTATGCGCGGACGCGGGAATCGTCGTCGAGCAGTACACCGATGACGCAGAGGGGGTGATGGAGTCGGGCCCCGATGGTTCGGGACGCTTCACTCGCGTCACCCTGCACCCCAAAGTGACCATCAGTCGCGGATCTCCGACCCACGCCACTGAACTCCACGAGCGTGCCCACCGGATGTGCTACATCGCGAATTCAGTGAACTTTTTAGTCGGCCATGAACCCTCCACGACGATGGTAGACTCCTCCCATCTGACGACCCCGCCCGATAGACGTTGAGTCCTACCGCAGGGAAGATACAACGGAGACTGTTTTCTCTCCGGGCTTGCCACGCACCCCCAAGCGCCAATCGCGATCACAACGTGGGCGGCGCTCGCCTCACCCCACCCGATGAAACTACGCGGAATGCATCCCAACGCCCGGTCGCTAAGGTTAGGTCATCGCGGGTGAATACTCCATCCTGGAAGCGACACTTTCAGCCACCTCTTTTCCGAGGAACCGGCCGACCAAGTGTAGCGACATGTCAATCCCAGCAGAGATTCCCGCGGCTGTCACAATCTCGCCGGTATCGACGAATCGTTGTCTCACCACGGTCACTTTCGGAAATGCACTCAATTCGTCGAGTGCGGACGCGTGAGTGGTTGCCGACTTGCCGTCCAGAAGGCCGGCGGCAGCCAGAACCAACGCGCCCGTGCAGACGGAGGCTAGCAGAACTCCGTCGGCACTTGCCTCCTTCAGGTGGGAAAGTAGCCGGGAGTCCCGCATCACCTTCCGTGTGCCCGGGCCCCCCGGGATCACGAGGAGTCGCGGCAAAGGTGAATCGTACAACAATCCATCCGCGTCGATTGTCAATCCGTATCTTCCACGAAGCCTCTTCAGTTCCAAGCCGAGAAGCCGTGTCGGAAACGAGTCGGGATGGAGGCGATTTGCGACTCTAAACACCTCCCAAGGGCCGATGAAGTCGAGTTCCTCCACGTCGTCGAAGACCACTATCCCTGTGGAGATGGATACCGGCTCGATTTGGTGCGCGCTTGTTCGGTGATTGGTGCTCATCGGTGTCATATCGACGAACCCGCGTCCGTTTTCAAGCGTACGCTATGAATCCGCTCGGCCGTTTCCTTGCGCGCTAACGCTCGCTCGGCAAGCATGAAGAGGGCATGGCCGCCCCTGTCGCTCGAATCGCTCCTGTGGCGGCCTCCGCGCTCACTCCGCGTTGATGAGCACGCCGCGGCTAGAGCGACTTCCAGTCAGACGGAGGGAGTACCCTCGGAGGGAACCCCCCTCGCAGAACGATGACCTTCCCCGTTGAGTCCGCGTCCTTTAGGAGAATCACGATTACCTTCGCCACATCTGCGGGGGCTAGAATCGGGGGAAGCCCGGCGAGGTCGGCGGGGGACATCTTCAGTCGAACACGCCGGGAGGAGGGTGTATCGACCTAATCCGGGCAGATGCAATGCACGCGAATTCCAAGCTTCTCTTGAAGTGGTGCAAGGGCCGAAGTGAGTCGAACGAGTCCCGCCTTTGCAGCGGCGTACTCAGGAGAAGAGTGTGCGCCCCACCCCAACCCAGCGACGGACGCAACATTGACGATTGTCCCGCCGCCACGTCGTGCCATCAAAGGTATCGCCAGTTGGGATGCGAGCATCGGCCCGCGCAGATTGAGGTCGATGGTCCGGGACCAGTGTTCGAGTGGAGCGTCCGGGAAATGCGGGGCCGTAGTACCCCCCGCGTTGTTGACCAACACATCAAGCCCATCTCCTCGCTTCTGGACATGGGCGAACACTGTTCTAACGCCCATTTTCGGTGGTCATGTCCGCTTCAACAAACGTGCCGTCGATACGTCGAGCCACTTCTTTCCCGGACTCGGCGTCGATGTCGGCAATGACTACTTTCGATCCTACCCTCCGCAGTTCCTCGGCAGTAGAATGTCCGATGCCGGCCGCACCGCCGGTCACCAACGCGATCTTGCCAGCCAAGCTCGTGGTCGGCGTCGGAGCCATGCACTTCAAACTATCCGGCTGGATTAACTCTTCCGGTGTGCTAACCAAGGCCGACGCTCCGAGAAGAAGCTTCGACTATTGGTTGCCGCTTCGCTCCGACGGTCGCCTCGCGCTCCTTGCCGTCCCGCATCGACCGCGCGCGTCCTTCATGAAGGCGTCGCCGCCGCGGCCCCCCGCGCCGCCATCATGAGGACACGGCCGTCCGCGTCGCTCGCGCCGCTCCGCGACGGCCTGCGCGCTTGCTTCGCATCGATGATGGCAATGAGCGCGCAACGCGCCTCCGAAACTCCTTCGACCGCGAACTCGTTCCGCGACCGGGACGCGAGACACGGGGCGAGCGCGAGTCCCCAGGCGAATCGCCGTCGCGGTCCGCCTACGGAGGCTCAGCTTGTTCGATGAAAAGCGACACTAACTCTTAAGGAACCAGCGAATCGACCCAGTTCATCTGCTTCTCCTTTGATTGCCGACGCCACAATGCGTGAAAGTCGGCCGAACGGTTCGACCCGTACGTTTAGGCGGTCACCATCGCGATGCTGTTCCCAGACTCCCTCGACCTTTCCGTCTACGAGAACAACGGGAGCGATCCATCCTTGGTTTCGATAAACCCTCCGATGGTGGATCGACTCGACAAGGTGTTCTCTCCTAACATGGCCGAGGAGGAAGGAATCAAAGTACGGGAGCAAGCGAACCGTAGGCCGCTCGATTGCCGCATCCTTAAGGTCCGAGAGATCCCGGCGAAGTATCCATGCCGGCCAGCCTTCGACGTTGACGAGTGCCAGGTCTTCTGCTTGTCGCGCCCAGATCCCCCTTGCGTCCGCGAGCGTCATCCCAGTCCATGCCACGAAGTCTTGGACCGTCGCGGGTCCGAAGGAACGCAGGTACCGTCTCAGAATCTCGTCCTCAGCCTCCACCGGCTGCATATCGTGCCATTCGGGGAGCCACTCTTCGGCGCGAACGAAGGTCGCCTCGTCCCCTTCATTGGGTCCCGAACAGACCACGGCCCGGGCACCCAATAGATGCACGATGTACCCCGCGGGGAGGTACCGCCGGCCTATCGAAACACAGGGCACCTTTCGGTCGCTCCCCCAACCGCCGGCGGCCTCCCACCGCATAGGTAACGCGAGCCTCTTGCACACCCGCTCTGCCATCTCGGTTCTAGTGATTGGCTCATCCAAACTAGAAAGAGCGACTTGTAGGACCTGCTCAAGGGTGGTCTCAGAAATCCCGTGCCTGAGGACCCATCGCATCTCCTTCTCGGCCCGCCGAGCGGATCCTCTCACAAAGGCGGCCAGCTCTGTGGAGGGCAGAAGATGCATGGTCCTCCGCATGGACCATGCCTTCGCGAGGGTCCGGTTTCTCCAGAGTGCTGTCTCGACGTCTCCCTTTCGTAGACCATGCACGCGGGCCCAGACAGAGAGTTCGGCGGCCGACAGAACCTGCGCCTGAGCGCCTCCCATGTCTCCTATGATGACGGGCAGGGAGTTGCGAGAACCCCTTTGGTCGAGGTGATGCCGGCGCAATCGAAAGGCTCTCACTCCTTCCCACGAGACCAACGATGCGGCAGATGGCGCCGATTCGCGACGTTTCATGGCGGCCAGTCGAATCCTAGGGGAGCTCGATGACTCGACAGTTCCCTTCGACTATAATCTAGCACTTTGCTCGGGCCCCCTCGCGTGATCGGGGAACCATTGGCCGAAACGACCGGCGGACTGTGTTCGCGTTGTTCTGCCTCGTGTTCGGCTCGCCCCCGCGCTTGTCGCGGTCTCAATCGGCCGCGCGCGCCTCACATCAAGTTCGCGGCGAGCGAAGCATGCCGCTCGTTGGGCTCCGAAATCACTCCGTCCAGTCGAGCTGTGAGGGAGGGACTCCTCGAGACCGACCATAATCTTGAGCTTCTCGCCGTTGTTGTGCATCACCACGTCGATACCGAAATGCCCTTTTCGGATAGACGACGAAAACCTCGTCTCCCGCAGTGAAGTTACAATACCAGACGAACGGCTTATCATCGAGCACCGCCGCCAACGCATCTGACAACCGCGTAGGATCCTCTGTCGATTCGAATTCGATCCCCGTCCAAATGGGCGGTTGGTCCGGGGTGGCGTTGGCTGCGACATCGCGAGATATCTCGGTCAGAGTGAGGGGAATCCCTTTCAAGCTCGAACCAGGTCGAATGCTTTCCGTGATGAGAGTTCCGCGAATCATCAACGGGGGAATCGAGTTGTCACCCTTAAACTTGCATCCTTAGGGAGGTCGAGACGTTAGGCCAGCCCTCGGTCCCGCGCCCTGAACGCGGTCAACACTGAGTCGAAATTCCTTCTCCTTTCCCATGCGTTCGACACGTGGAAGGTCTGCCGAGTTTGCTTACATACGGACATACGAAACGGGCGGTCCCGCACGGCCATCCTACGCCTTGGCGCCACGTTCGAGGGAGTCCTTCGGTTCCATCGTCTCGCTGTGGAGATGATCCCACGCGACTCGGCACGCTTTTCCATCCTGGATTCAGAGTGGCCGCAGATTAAACTCCGTTTGGCCGGTCTGCTCACGCGGGGATCGGCCACGGGGTCGTTCGGTCTTCCGTTGGAAATCCTCTCGAGAGCATCAGGCTTCCCGGACACGTCGGGATTCTCCAAGACGCCGAAGGGAACGAGGACAGGGATACTGACCGCACGACCACCACCGGGGCAACGTTCGAGCCCCCAGCGTCCTCGAATTCTGCGCGGCCGAATGGACCTCTCACGAAAGATGTTCGCGTTGCAGAGTCTCGTCCACTCGATGTCATCGAGTGCCATCTTGGACCGGCGGCACGCGGCGTTCGGGGCTTCCTTGGTAGGTCGACAACTTGCCGTTCGGGGTCCGGGCTTGAAGACGTAGGCTCCGGCACCGAGAAGAAGATGCATCGCTCAAGGAAAACGGCATCGCTGAACGGTGCGATCGCCGAAGGATTGGCGCGAATCCGCTCGGCGGACTGTTCCTGGCGGGTCTCACGCAAACCGGTGATTTCCGACCCGTCGATCAATGGCCACAGAACAGGGGGTCCAACACGAAGGATCGGATCGGTGAGCTGGATCGTTCCCAAGGTACATCTGTGACGAGTCCAGCGGGACCAGAAGCACATCACGGATGAGATGAGGGCCCTCCGAGCGCTTCGGGTAGCCAAGGCTCGGTCGACCTACCGTTTCGAGATGGATTCCCGGTCTGCGAGCTCCCCGAGTCCTCGCCGAGGGCACTCGGGGAACGGCGCGTTGTTCGGATTGGGTCAGGTTCCGAGCTGGTCCGCGTCGACATAGCCGCCCAGTCGCTGGACACTCCAGACGACGATCTCCACTTCGTTGCGCGTCGTGACCGTCATGCCGTCAAATTGCTCACGCACGGACTCGATGGCCTCATGGTGGGAAGGCTCCGGAATCCTCCATTGGCTGGAATAGACCCTCCTCTCCAGCATCGAGATCACCTCCGACGCCGGCACTTTTGCCGTCACCGTCCCGATGCGGATGCGTTTCTCGGGGGGAAGACGGGCCGCCAGGTCGCGTTCGTAGATTCCTGGACGTTTCGTCTCTCCTCCCGCGGCCTCTACAAGCCGAGAGTACTCGGCGTCCACGTCGGGGTCGGCCGATTCGCGTTCGAGCACACTGAGGTAGGTATCTCTAGTGACCCGGCAAACTTCGCGGAGCGCCATCCGCCAGTCGGCAAGTAGGTGGAGCACACGATTGGTCATAGCGGTTCCAATTGTCTTATCGATGAACGGGAGGTGGAGGGCATCCGCAAGGAGCAATCCGCGGGCGCCCTTCTTGACTCCAAGGCAGATCATTTGGGAGGAGACATCCGTTCCCACTACTGGCAGGCCGGCACGTTGAAGGGGTATCGAAAGTCGGCCGGTTCCAACGCCCACCTCCAACAATCGACCGCCCGGGTGAATGCCGGAAATCTCGGAGACGATTCGTGCAACCACCTCGTCCGGCAACCAACGAGACTGGTCGTAGATCGTTGCTACCCGATCGAACGAATAGGGGAATGCGCCCACCGGACCTTCCTTTAGCGAGACATCGAGACCTTCACCGTACACGAAGACAACACGGGCTCCGCCGGAGAGTTAGGCATCGCGAGAACAAACACTCTGCCCGGAGGTAATCAGCAGGTGGCTTCACTTTCGATTGGCCCGTTCTCCACGCGGCGTTCTCCAACACGAAGCATTGCGACCCGCACCCCCCCGACGACGCCCGACTTATTTGAGTTCGGTGAGGTTTATTCGTTGCCGACCCTTTCGAAGCGATGGCTGCACGTCGCTACGAATGCTGGTATCGGACCCACCGTAATTGAAGGCAATCCGCAGGTCCGCGATTAGATGTGCCGAATTCTGGCCCACGTTGACACGTTTCTGAACCTTCTGTCCACCTCGAGTCTGGAAGACATTCAGGAGGCAACCGAGTCCTTGAGTCGGTCCTCGAGCCGACTTGTCACCCTCACTCAGTCTCTTGACCGGTCGACGGGCCGAATGATCCGGCTTACGACTGCCCTCGTAATCGAGTCTCTCGCGATTGCTGGGTTAACCCTAGCCCTCCTGTTCCTTGTGTAACTGCCGCCGTTCCACGCGACCATCATGAGGGACGCGCGCGACCGATGGAGGACCGCAAGCAGCGCGCGGGCGATGGACGACCGCGAGGAGGGTGCCGACTGACTAGAGGTGGTAGACCAGTCCCTGGGGCGCGTAATCAAGGATCAAGATCTCGCACTTTCGGCATCGGACTGCGGGGATTCGGAGAGTCTTCAACGCTTGCGCAGGCGCGAGGACCTCGCGGTGGAGCCGGAGCGTACTCGTCTCCTTTTCGTCTTCGGGGATCCAGCCGAGTGCCTGGACTGTAATCCAACCCGGCTGCATCGGCTCGCCGCATCGATGGCAAGCGGCCGGCATTGGAGCGGACAAACCGGGGCTTGTCACCCGAACGCCCGATATAACGTTCGAGAACGGTGTGGTGCTACCGCATCGGTGTGAAGTGGGACGCGCGCGGCCGAGTCGTGGGGGCTTACCCGCCTGATCGAGCGGACGAATTCGCGGGGTTCGTCCAGAGACGGAACCGCAGTCAGTGCGCGGGACAAGGGCCGGCCGATCTAGTCGTAAAGTCGGAGTTCCGAGAGCTCAGGAAGTGCGAAGCCCTTCCGGAGAGCCTTACGAACATGCTTCCGAGAGGCTTTCCTCGATGATTTCAGTGACGTCAGAACGTCCTTGAAATCCGGGCCGGTGATGAGCCGTAGGGCCTCTGGGGCAGATTGACCTTCCTCTGAGACTTCGGCGACACCCAACCTGTCCGCGGTCATGTCAGCAAAGCTCTTGGTTGCCACGTCGGCGGTTCCCACCTCGATCGGCTGCTGGGCGTCTTTCAATAGACCCTCAACCTTCAACCCCAGCCTGATTGCGTCGGACGTGAGCAGGTCGGGACTGGTGATTGCAGTCCGCTTGAAGTTCGCAAGTTCCGACTTTGCACCGGATAGGTCGCCCTTCCTCACTCGCTCATTGAACGAGGCATAGGCGTCTTTCACATCCGGAATATTGAACCAGTCATCGCGGTTCGGGGCGGCTTGAACGCCGAGGACGATGTAAGGGTAGGCTTCCACCGGATTGCCCTTCTCGTCCAACAACACGTAGTTGAGGTCGACCCTTAACGACGACACATTGACAGTGCCCTGCTTCGCGCCTAGTAGGACAAACTCTCCCGTTTGCGGGCTGTCAAGGGTCTTACTCAACCCAATCTCCAGCATGATGTCGCTCCCGGCCCCTGCGAGCAGATTGATTCCCTCGATGATTGGTCCGATGAAAGGCATTGCCGTCTTTACGAAACTTACTCCGGCGGCGTTGGCCATCTCCTCAAGAACCTTAAGATACGGACCCACAAGATCGGTAGACTTTACGGAAAACAATCCGACCTGCAGATTCACATCACCGCCGCGATATGGCACCGGACCGAGAATCCGACGATTTAGCGAGATGACGCGGTTGAGGCCCGTCTTGTCGATGTTCTGAAGTTGCGTGGGAGTCGTCACCACGTCGAATTGAGCGATGCTCCCCGACAGGTGCGGTAGCGAAATGAAACTGTGAACGGTCCCATAGAACTGTTTGAACCCCTGACGAACGTAGGGTACTCGCATCGACCTTACGAACATGCTGAGGTAGTCCGCGTCAGATTGAATCGATCGACTTGCGGTGCCGGCAGGTAGTTGCGCGGTAGAGAGAGGTTCGAAAGTCCAGTTGGTTGACGGCTTCTTCAGGACCTCGTCCCACCACCCCATGCTCTCTCTCCCAAGCCTGATCGACTCTCGCCGGAACGTGGAGGCGCCGTATAATGGTAGGGCGGAGATTCACTCCTGGGGTTTGACTGGCGGGTCTACCTCACCCCGATGGTCGAGCACCCTCCCTCGCAACCCTCCTACCTTAAGAACGGCCCGTTTCGAGACCCCACGTCGGGGTCCATGCACAGCCACGATGCTCTCACGGGCATGGAACCCACCCCCACCTGTCGGACCTGCGGTACTCCGGTTGACCTGACCCGGCGTAACGCGGTGGATTCCGTGATCTACCGCCACGTGATGTGTCGTGGCTGCGGGGTCATCTGCATCCTGGAAGGGCCGGTACGAAATGTGGTCGACGGGCCCACCCAGACCTCTATCGATCCTGTGGTAGCCAGTGTCCGATGACCGCCGCGAGGAACTCTTCAATCCGGAACTGCCGAAGTGACTGCGGCGCGTCTACCTGTCGTCGCCAACGGTTAAGTAAGCGAACCGGAAGTCCCCAGCGAACACAGGTTGTAGCACAAGGACTGCGCGCAACGGGCGCGCGGTCTGGGTCGTGCCGGGTACGACTTCGGACCGGCACGGCAGTGCATGGAGGCGGCCACATTTCGCGGCCGGCACGCTCGATGGAGCGTGATTCTCCCGCAACCTC
>Ga0335078_10002394_pt1 | contig 28466 bp, 31 predicted proteins | sample Lox_Sample_32_FD_206711 | JGI IMG/M metagenome (GOLD analysis project Ga0335078, IMG submission 206711) | Soil microbial communities from Loxahatchee National Wildlife Refuge, Florida, United States - Lox_Sample_3.2 | ecosystem: Environmental > Terrestrial > Soil > Wetlands | place: USA...
GCGTTCGAGATATTCTTGGCTTTCGACGGAGGCACCGAGCCACACGTTAGGCAGCATTGGGAAGTAGGGCTTGGACAGGATTTCCAGCATCCGTTCCGGCCGCTTGGTGAGAACCTGAAACGAATGCCAATGCGCGCGCTCCATTACACGCCAGACTTGTCCGATGAACGCTTCGTCCGCTCTGTCCTGAAATAAATCGGACATGGAGTTGACGAAGAACCGTTGCGGCCTTTTCCAACCGAGAGGCGCGATGAGGGCCGCCTTGTCGATATTCAACCGTCCGGTCCAGATATGACGCTTGCCAGACTTCCGTGTAGTGCCCGCGTATTTCGCCATACCCATGGCCGGCAGACGCGGCGCCATACGCATGGCGTAGCAATTTGTGCAGCCGGGAGAGAGTACCTTGCAGCCGGCGATCGGATTCCACGTCGCCTCGGTCCATTCGATGTCGGATGCAGCCATCGTCAATCTCCGGACCCAGATCAAGGTGCAACGCCGGACCACGCTTGCTTGGGAGCGACGGAAGTCATCCCTGCTTTTATCGATTGAAAGTTTGGTGCTTGGCGCCAGCGAGGCGGAAAGCGCCTCAGCGCTCCGTCAGATGCACGCTGTGCTTCGGCTTAGCGGCGGTCTTGGCGTCGCGCTCTATTGTTCTTGCCGGCGCCTCGGCGGCATCGTGCGCCGCTCCCGGTTTTGCTTTTGCGTCGCGCTTGGCCGACGCGGCTTTTTGCGCAACGGCGCGCGTCGGCGGCAGCGGAATGCGGTCAGGACCATCCCAGGCGAGGAGACCGGCGGCCTCCTGGCAGGGCGCGTGGCGCGGCAGCTTGATTGCCGGGCTGCCGGCTTCGGCGGCGGTCCAGTTTTCCGCCGGCCGGCCGGTGATGGTCTTCACGTAGTCCTTCGTCTCCTGCGGCAGCGTGCCTTTGCGGGAAAGCCAATCGCGGATGCGCTTGGCCCCGGCATTGTAGGCGGCGGCGGCGAGGCCGAGATTGCCGAAGCGCTGCGCCAGATCGCGTAGCAGGCTGGCAGAGGCGGCGATCGCCTGCAGCGGATCGAACGGATTGTCGAGGCCGCGGTCGGCGGCGGTCTCCGGCATGAACTGCGCGACGCCCTCGGCGCCGGCGGAACTCACCGCGCCGGGGCGGAAGCCGCTCTCGTGGTAGAGCAGCCGGATGAAAAACGGCGCCGGCAGATTGTTGCTGTGCGCGGCGTCGGTGAGCGTGTCGCAGATCTCGGCGCGCGAGCGCGGGATGATCGGCTTCACGATCGGCTTGAGCGTGCGCAACACGTCCGGCACTTTTTCCGCGATCGGGTCGGGGACCTCGTACTGGTCGGCATAACCTGCGGACGCCAGCGTGGCCGCCTCGTCGGCCTTGGTTTCCGCGCGCACAACCGGCGCCGCGGCGACGGCAATCTCGGTCTTCGGCATTGGCGGGAAGCGGACGACGACGTGCTCGCCGTCGTCGGGCAGCTTGGCATAGGACAGTTCAGGACCGATCGCGCTGCCCCACGTCAGCAACCCCAGACAGACCGGGACAAACAGTTGCCGCATAGCGTTCGGTCCTCGGACTCGCGCGCGCCGGCGGCCCGCGCGCCGCGACAGATTGGTGGATAAGGAAAATCCCCGTTTCGAACTTAAGCCAGTGGTACCGAAACGGGACAAATTTGCGGATCGTTTGCGGGCAAAATCGGGGCAAAGGAACCACAGTTCCCTCGCCGGGCGATAAAGGCAGAGGGCGCAATTCGATTAAAAATGATCGGCGCGCGCCTCAGGTCGCACGTACCATGCCGTGCTGCTAGGATGCATCCGGAACTCCGGCCGCTGCCTGGAGTTGGCGTGGGTGGGGCTTGGCGAGTTCCGGGGCCGCGCGATGCCGTTTTTCGTCTATGTCGCCATTCTGTTCACGGCGGTGTTCAGCGTCGCGCTGGAATGGGACGCGCTGGTCGTCCCCTCGACCAAGACCTGGCACGAGATCCGGCAAGTGAGCGAGCTCGGCAAGGCGCCGGCGCAGCCGGCCGGTCCGCAGACCGCCGCGTCCGCCGCCGAACAAAAACCCGTGCCGAAAACGGCGGCTGTGACGCCCGCGCCAGTCAACGCCGCCGGGCAGGTGAAAACAGGCGACGAGGCGCTGGCCGCGGGTGACGCGCAGCCGCAAAAAACCGCGGCGCCGCTATGCGACGTCAACGCCTGCGCCGCCGCCTATTTCTCGTTCCGCGCGTCGGATTGCACCTACCAGCCGAATTTCGGCCCGCGGCGGCTCTGCACCAGGGGTGCGGCGGCAAACGCTCCGGCCGCCGTCGCCAATGCCGAGGCGCCCGCCGGCGTGACGTGCCATTACCGCACTTGCGCCGAGCACTACAGCTCGTTCAATCCGCAGGACTGCACCTACCAGCCGCTCGAAGGGCCAAGACGCGTGTGTGAGAAGTGACAATTTCAATAAATCACCACGCTGCGGATCGACTTGCCTTCGTGCATCAATTCGAAGGCGTGGTTGATTTGAGCGAGCGGCATGGTGTGGGTGATCAGGTCGTCGATGTTGATCTTACCGTCCATGTACCAATCGACGATCTTCGGCACGTCCGTTCGCCCGCGCGCGCCGCCGAAGGCGGTGCCTTTCCACACGCGACCGGTGACGAGCTGGAACGGGCGCGTGGCGATTTCTTGGCCTGAGCCGGCGACGCCGATGATGATCGACTCGCCCCAGCCGCGGTGACAGCATTCCAGCGCCTGGCGCATCACCTGCACGTTGCCGATGCATTCGAACGAGAAGTCGGCGCCGCCGCCGGTGAGATCGGCAATCGCCTGCACCACTTTGTCGCGGCCGATTTCGTCCGGATTGATGAAATACGTCATGCCGAATTTTTCGGCGATGGCGCGCTTGCCCGGATTGGTGTCGATGCCGATGATCTTGTCGGCGCCGACGAGCGCTGCGCCCTGGATCACGTTGAGGCCGATGCCGCCGAGCCCAAACACCGCGACATTGGCGCCGGGCCACACTTTGGCGGTGTTGATCACCGCGCCGATGCCGGTGGTGACGCCACAGCCGATGTAGCAGATCTTGTCGAACGGCGCGTCCTCGCGCACTTTGGCCACGGCGATCTCCGGCAGCACGGTAAAGTTCGCGAACGTCGAGCAGCCCATGTAGTGGAAGACGTTGTCGCCGTCGCATTTAAAGCGCGAGGTGCCGTCCGGCATCAGCCCCTTGCCTTGTGTCGCGCGGATGGCGGTGCAGAGGTTTGACCTGCGAGAGAGACAGGTTTTGCACTGCCGGCATTCCGGCGTGTACAGCGGGATGACATGGTCTCCCGGCTTGACGCTCAAGACGCCGTCGCCGATCTCACGCACGATGCCGGCGCCCTCATGGCCGAGGATGGCCGGGAACAGGCCTTCCGGGTCGGCGCCCGACAGCGTGTAGGCGTCGGTGTGGCAGACGCCGGTTGCCATGATCTCGACCAACACCTCACCGGGCTTGGGACCTTCGATGTCGATCGTTTCGATGGTGAGCGGCTCGCCCGCTTTCCAGGCGACGGCGGCGCGGGTTTGCATGGGCGTGTCTCCCGAATTGCACGATTTTACTAGCTTACGGCTGCCAGGCGTCTTCTGGTTTCGCCTCGTCCGCACCTTCGCGCGCCTTGTCGATCACCTTCATCAATGCGCGCAGGATGTCGATCACGCCCTCGCCCGACGCCGAGGATAAAATCAGCGGCGTCTTCTTGCAGGCCTTTTTGAGCTTCGCGCTCTGTGTCTTGATCTGCGCCGGCGCGAGCGCGTCGGTCTTCGACAGCGCCACAATCTCCGGCTTGTCGGTGAGCCCCGCCCCGTAGGCTTCCAATTCGCCGCGCACGACGCGGTAGGCCTCGCCGGGATCGTCGGCGGTGCCATCGACGAGATGCAAGAGCACATTGCAGCGTTCGGTGTGGCCGAGGAAGCGGTCGCCCAAGCCTACGCCCTCATGCGCGCCCTCGATCAGCCCGGGCAGATCGGCGAGCACGAATTCGCGCGCGTCGACGCGCACCACGCCGAGCTGCGGATGCAGCGTGGTGAACGGATAATCGGCGATCTTCGGCTTGGCCGCGCTCACTGCGGCGAGGAAGGTGGACTTGCCGGCATTGGGCAGGCCGATCAGCCCGGCGTCGGCGATCAGCTTCAGGCGCAGGCGGATGGTGCGCTCCTCGCCCGGCTGGCCGGGATTGGCGTGGCGCGGCGCCTGGTTGGTCGACGACTTGAAGTAGGCGTTGCCGAAGCCGCCATTGCCGCCCTTCATCAGCATGATGCGCTCGCCCGCGGTCGTCAGGTCGGCGAGCAGCGTCTCGCCATCCTCTTCGTAGATCTGCGTGCCGACCGGCACTTTCAACACAACGTCCTTGCCGTTGGCGCCGTGGCGATCCTTGCCCATGCCGTTGCCGCCGCTCTGCGCCTTGAAGTGCTGCTGGTAGCGGTAGTCGATCAGCGTGTTCAGCCCGTTGACGGCCTCGACGATGACGTCGCCGCCCTTGCCGCCGTCGCCGCCCGAGGGGCCGCCGAACTCGATGAACTTCTCGCGGCGGAACGCGACGCAGCCGTTGCCGCCGGCGCCGGACTGCACATAGACCTTGGCTTCGTCGAGGAATTTCATGTGCTCAGTCGGCCTTTGCCTTGGAGCGCTTCACCGGCGTTAGGGCGCGCTCAAGCGCAAGGCGGATGAAGCGCTGATAGGGCACGCCTTCGCGTTTTGCGTTCTCGCGCACGGCATCGAGCAGTCCCTCCGAAAGACGGAGATTGATGCTCTTCTCCTTGGGTCGAATCTCGAACTGCATCGGCTTGAAGTTGCCGGGATGCAGATAGTCCGAGAGATCCTGTTCGAGAAAGGCTTCCGCCTCTTCATCGGTTTTGAAGTGAGGAACTTTCTTTTTCATATTTTGCGATTTCCTTCTTGTGCATATAGCGCGCGCTGATCGGCCGCAGCAGGAGCCTTTCGCCGCGTTGCCGCGGCGTGAACGCCAGGAACGCGTAACGGCCGCCCGGCGTGCGGCCAACGGCGATGAAACGCTCCTCGAACACCGAGTTCTTGATGTCTGTGACGATCAACGTATTGGCATGGCCGACCACATGCTCAATGTCGGCAAGCGAGAGGCCGTGCTTGAGGGCACTTGTCGCGATTGCCGGCGTCCCAATCGAAGCCGTCCGCCGCCACGGCCACGGCGTGGATATAGGCGTTTGCCTATACAAATGTCAACCGACGCGGCGACCGGCTCACCCCCATCCATCCCGGGAATAAATCGCCGCGCCGCCCGATCTAGTCGCCGTAATCCGCATGGGAGACGGACGATGGCAGATCACGAGCAGGGCTTAAGCCGCCGCAAGGTGCTGGAATGCATGACTTGGGTCGGCACCGGGGTGGTGTGGAGCGTGGCTGGCGGGGTGCCGCATTCGCTCGGCCTCATCGATGAGGCGCTCGCCGCGGAGCCGAAGGGCTTCACCTTCGTGCAGATCAGCGACAGCCACATGGGCTTCGACAAGCCGGCCAATGCCAACGCCAAAGGGACGCTGGAGGAGGCGATCGATCGCGTGAAGGCGCTGCCGCAAAAGCCCGCCTTCATGATCCACACCGGCGACATCTCGCATCTGTCGAAGGAGCAGCAGTTCGACGACGCCGATCAGATCATCGCGCAAGCCAAGCTCGACGTGCATTACGTGCCGGGTGAGCACGACATCGTCGATCCCGAGATCAAAATCTACAAAGAACGCTACGGCCGCGGCACCAAGGGCCCGGGCTATTACTCGTTCGACGCCAACGGCGTGCATTTCATGGGCCTGGTCAACGTCGCCAACTTGAAGGGCGGCGGCATGGGCAGCCTCGGCGACGAGCAGCTCGAGTGGATCGAAGACGATCTCAAGGGCCGCTCCGCCTCGACGCCGATCGTCGTCTTCGCGCACATCCCGCTGTGGACGGTTTATCCGCAATGGGGTTGGGGCACCGAGGACAGCGCGCGGGCGCTCGCCTATCTCAAGCGCTTCGGCTCGGTGACCGTGCTCAACGGCCACATCCACCAGGTGATGCAGAAGGTGGAGGGCAACGTCACCTTCCACACTGCGCGCTCGACGGCCTTCCCGCAGCCGGCGCCCGGCACCGCGCCTTCGCCCGGTCCGATGAAAGTGCCAGACGACAAATTGCGGACCATGCTCGGTACCGCCAGCGTCACCTTCAAGCAGGGCGAGCAGCGCCTCGCCATCATCGACACGCCGCTGAAGGGCTGAGCCCCATGACATTTGCAAGAGTTCTCGCACTCGGCGCGACCGTCTGGCTCATGGGCGCCACCAGCGCGGCGTACGCCGACAATTTCGAAGTGAAGATCGACAACTTCACCTTCAACCCGCAGCAGATCACGGTGCACGCCGGCGATACCGTCACCTGGGTCAATCACGACGACATCCCGCACACGGTGACGTCGAAGACGATGATCTTCAGATCCAAGGCGCTCGACAGCGACGATAGATTCTCATTCACATTCACGACACCGGGGAGCTTTCCCTACTTCTGCTCCTTGCATCCGCATATGACGGGAACGATTGTGGTGGACGTCGCGAAATAGTGGGGTGAGGCCGGGTCCACGATGATGGCGGGTGCGATCGAAGCGAGCGACGGCGGCAAGGCCGAGCGTTTCAAGGCGCTCGCTTTGCCGCATCTCGACGATGCCTACACGTTGGCGCGCTATCTCACGCGCAACGCCAGCGATGCCGATGACGCGGTGCAGGAATGTTATCTGCGCGCCTTCCGTCATTTCGACACGTTCCGCGGTGGGCCGATCAAGCCGTGGCTGTTCGCAATCTTGCGCAACGTCTGCCATGCGGCGCGCGCCGGCAGGGTGCGGCTGGTGTTCACCGGAGACAGCAACGAGCCGCCGGCGCCGCCGTTGTGGCGCGAGCCGGCCGACACGCCGGAGCAAGGCGTCTCGCGCCGGCAGGATGCGGACATTATGCGCCGGCTGATCGGCGAATTGCCGGACGAATTCCGCGAGGTGGTCGTGCTGCGCGAGATCAACGATTTGTCCTACCGCGACATCGCCACGGTGATCGAGACGCCGATCGGCACCGTGATGTCGCGGCTGGCGCGCGCGCGCGGGCTGTTGCGCGAGGCCTGGATCGCGGCGGAAGGCGGGGGTATGGCATGAATTGCGACGACGCCGGCGTTCTCTTGCATGCGCTGATCGACGGCGAGCTCGACGCCGGGCACGCGCGCGAGCTCGAGGCGCATATCGCGGCCTGCACCGGCTGCGCGGCGCGCTTGCGCGAGTTTCAGGATCTGCGCGCGGCGATGAAGCCGGCGACGCTGCGCTATGCGGCGCCCGCAGACTTGCGCGCGGGCATCGAAGGCAAGCTGCCGGCCCCGCGCCCGGCGGCGGTGAGCCGGCGTGCCGTGCTCGGGGGCTTTGCGGCCGGCGCCGGCGCGACTGCGCTCGCGGCCTCCGGCCTGCTGCTGATGGTGATGCGCGCCGACGATCAGAAGCGCATTTTGGGCGAAGTCGTGTCGGCGCATCTGCGCTCGCTGCAGGCCAAGCATCTAATCGACGTCGAGTCGACCGACCAGCACACGGTGAAGCCGTGGTTCAACGGCCGTCTCGACGTCGCACCGCCGGTCGCCGATTTAACCGCGCAGGGCTTCACGCTGGTCGGCGGGCGGCTCGACACCCTCGACGCCAAGCCGGTGGCGGTGATCGTCTATCGGCGGCGCGTGCACGTCATCAATCTATTCTGCGCGCCGGCGCCCGGCTCGGCGCACCGCGCCGCGGTGATGGAAAGCCTGCACGGCTTCAACGTGCGGCGCTGGAGCGAGAACGGATTGAACCTGTGGGCGGTGAGCGACCTGAACGCCGAGGAATTGTCCGAATTCGGCGAGAAGTTCCAGGCGGCGCTGCGGCAGTGAGCTTCGCTCGCACCTCAGGATGACGGATCAAAGGAGCGGCGCGCGGCCGCCTCAAGGTGACCGGTTAGCTACTGAAATGCGTCGTGCCGTCGCGCTTGACGCGCTCGAGCAAGTCGATCTCCCACGACAGATATTCGTTCATCGCCGCCTTGGGATCGCCGGCGCGTTCGTAGGGCTTGAGCCAGGCGTCGAGCGGCTCGTCGGCCATGCGCGCTTCGGTCGACAGCGGCAATCCGGCGGCGGCCCAGGCGGCGTTGCCGCCCTTGAGCCAGCGCACCGACAGCCTGGTGAGCGCGCGCGCGTCGTCGACGGCGAGGCCGGCGAGCACGCCGTCCTCCGAGCTGAGCACCAGCGTGCCGCGCGGTGAAATTTTGTCGAGCGCCTGCGCAAGCCGTGCGCGGATGGCGAACCAGGCGCCGGGGATGTGGCCTTTGCGATAGTGCGTGCTGCGCGCAAGATCGACGATGGTGGCGTCGCCGAGCGCACGCAGCGCCGCCGCATCGATCGCCGCGTCATCCGGCAGCGTGCCGAGCACGCTCGGCACCGGCCCGCCCGTTTCACCGCCCGCTTCCGGCAGCACCGCGACGTCGCGCCAGCCCATCTGCCTGAGCCAGGAGGCGGTCATCACCGCGCGCACCTCGTTGTCGTCGCTGAGCACAATGCGCGCGCCGAGCGTGCCGGCATATTGATCGGTCGCCTGCACCAGCTGTCCGCCTGGCGCCGGGATCGCGCCGAAATAGTGGCCAGCTGCATATTCGCCCGGGTCGCGCACGTCGAACACGTAGGTCGTGCGGGCTTCGTCGGCGCGCCAGCGCTCCAGCGTCGCCGGAACGATCCAGTTGATGTCGAACCTGCGCGCGACTGCGGCGGCCGCGTGCTTTGCCCAGGCGAGGCCGTCGGGCGTCACCGCCGGAAAACGGCGCGACTTGCCCTTGTCGCAAGTCAAGCCGGCGAGATGCCAGCCCATGGTGCCATTGCGCAGCGCCACCACCTTGTTCGGCACGCCGGCATTGATCAGCGACTGCGCGCCGATGATGCTGCGCGTGCGCCCGGCGCAATTGACCACGATCAGCGTGTCGGGCGAGGGCGCGATGTCGTGCACGCGCAGCACCAGTTCGGCGCCCGGCACGTTGATGCCGCCCGGGATGGAGACGCGCGAATATTCGTCGAGCGGTCTCGAGTCGAGCACGACCATGTTGGTCTTGGCGCGCATCAGCGCGTTGAGCTCGTCGGCGCTGACGCTCGGCGTCCCGCTCGCGTGCTCGATGAATTCGCCGAAGGCCTTGCTCGGCACGTTGACGCCGGAGAACAATTCGAAGCCGGCCGCGGCCCAGGCGGCGTTGCCGCCGTCGAGATAATAAATGTCGCCATAGCCGGCGCGGGCGAGAACGGCGGCGGCGCGCCGGGCAAGCCCGTCATTGTCGTCGATCAGCACGATGCGCGTCGCCTTGCGCGGCACCAGCTGCGCAAAGCGCAGCTCCAACCGGCTGAGCGGGACGTTGCGCGCCCACAGCAGGTGACTGCGCGAGAAAATCAGCTCCTCGCGCAGGTCGATCAGCGCCAATTCGCCGCCGTCGCCGAGCGTGGCTTTGACGGAGGAAGCGGGGAGGGGGCGGGGAAGTTTCTCGGTGGCCATCGGATTGCTTTCTTCACCTCTCCCTGTGCGCGGGGAGGGGGATCGCGGCACACGCGGGGAGAGGTGAAGGAGAGAGCTACGACGCCTGGCGGGCGTGGATCTGCTCCACCGCGCCGGTTTTCAGATCGATCTTGATGCGGTTGATCTTTTCCAGATCGGTGCCGGTGACGCGCACGAAGCGGGCGTCGTCGGGATAGTCGATCGAGTGGATGGCGCCGTCCTGATAGATGCCGGCCTGGCCCGGATTGAGCCGGTATGACTTCGCCGGTTTGAGCTTGGCGCGATTGGGATTCCTGCCGTCGTCTTCCCGCGCCCATTCGGTCATGTCGGTGTATTTGGTGGCCTGGCCGTAGATCGCCCAGGAGGCGCCGTGATCGTGCGGCGGCGATTTGTGCGCCTTCGCGTTGATGTGCGCGAGCACCTGAAAGCCGAGCTTGGGGTCCTCGTACAACACCTTCACGCCGCGCGGCTGGTCGTCGCCGCAATAAGTTTTGACGAACGCGGGATTCGCCAGCAGGCGCTCGAGGTTGCCGCGCACCTGTTCGCGCCCGGCCGGTCCAGGGTCGCGGGCGAGCGTGGTTTTACAGTCGGCGATGAACTGGTCGAGGGCGTAAGCCATTGTCATCCTCCCTGACGATATTTTTGGCGAGTTTTGCGCAAACCCGCGCCCGACGCCAGCGCCCGTCTCATGCTCTCCCCGCGTGCGGGGAGAGGGAAGCTCACATCACCTTCTTCGAGCGGCCCCAGGTCTTGAGCGCCGACCAGATGCCGCGTTCAAGGCGGAAGCGGTCGATCGGCGCCGAGGACTTGATCGAACTGATGCGATAGAGGCCGACTCCGGTCCACTGGAAGCCGCATTTCTCCAGCACGCGGCGCGAGGCCGGGTTGGTGACGCGGGCGCCGGCTTGCAGCGACTCGTGCGCGAGATCGGTGAAGGCAAAGTCGATCACCGCGTGCAACGCCTCGGTGGCGTAGCCTTTGCCCCAATGCTCGACGCCCAGCCAGTAGCCGAGCTCGGGCGCGGGCTCCTGCTGCAGCACGCCGCAGGCGCCGATGATCGTGCCGTCGCGCAGCGTGATGAGGAACACCGCCTCGCCGCCGGCCTGGTTGGCGCCGGCAATGAAACTCTCGGCATCCGCCATCTTGTACGGATGCGGAATGCGCGCCGTGTTCTCGGCAATGCGGCGGTCGTTGGCGAGAGCCGCTACCGTTTTAGCGTCCTCAAGACGCGGCGCGCGCAGCGCAAGCCGCTTGGTCTCGAGGACGGGGATACTGCCCTCGTGGAAGGTCTCTCTTGGGATGCGTTCCAGCAGTGTCATGGCACGGGCTCCTTTGTCTCAACGCGGGCTGCGTTGAAATGCGAAGAGGGGGAGCCGGTCACCCGTCTCCCCCTCTCAGAACCCATTGAGTTCCGCCGGTTCGACTGGATGTCCGGCAGACCTCGAATTTTGGTCTACCTTTACTCGGCCGCAGCCTCCGTCATCGGTACAATCGACACGTAGGTGCGGCCTTTGGTTTTGGTAGCGAACTGAACCTTTCCATCGACGAGCGCGAACAGCGTGTGATCCTTGCCACAGCCGACATTGCGGCCGGCATGCCATTTGGTGCCGCGCTGACGCGCGAGAATATTGCCGGCGAGCACGATTTCGCCGCCGGTCGACTTCAAGCCGAGCCGCCGGCCCGCTGAATCGCGGCCGTTTCGCGAGGATCCGCCTGCTTTCTTATGCGCCATGACTGCTCTCTTTAACTCGGGACCTGTCTACACCGATTCCGTGAAGGAATCATCTCACTTTTTCTTGCTTTTGGCCGCAGGCTTTTTTGCGGCCGGCTTTTTGGCCTTCGCCTTTGGCTTGGCGGCCTTGGGCTCGGCCTCGCCGTCGCCCTCGGGTGGTTTCGCCTTGGGCTCGCGCTGGGGCCGCGGCGGCGGTTCCTTCGCGGGCTTGGCGCCATTGGTGAGGATTTCGGTGATGCGGATCACCGAAAACTCGTGGCGGTAGCCGCGCTTGCGGCGCGAATTCTTGCGCCGGCGCTTCTTGAAGGCGATCACCTTGTCGCCGCGCGTGTGCTGGAGCACCTCGCCGGCGACGGTGGCGCCCGCGACCGTCGGCGTGCCGATCTGCGGGGTTTCGCCGCCGAGCAGCAGCACTTCGCCGAACTCGACGACTTGGCCCGGCTCGCCGGTCACCCGGTCGACCCGGATCACGTCTTCGGCGGCCACCCGGTATTGTTTGCCGCCGGCTTTGATGACTGCGAACATCATTCTTCCTCTCGTGTTCGATCCCGGTGCTCGGAGGGTTCCGGACCGGCTTCTTTCAGTCGGTTTGTTGTGTGTTTTTAAGGGCTTAACCAGCCCTTGAAAAAGCACGCGGACCCAAGGGTCCGCGCCGGCCATGCTTATGAAGGGTCTCGCCGCAAAATGTCAAGAAAGCCGAGGGTTAACCGATCACGGAGCTCGCTCAGCCCTCGCTCTTGGCCGAAGCGCCGGCCATGGCGCCACCGCTGTTGTCGGCCTCGCTGTCCTGCGCCAGCCGGTAGCCGACACCGAGTTCGGTGACCAGGATCTTGGGCGAATCCGGGTGCGGCTCGATCTTCTGCCGCAGCTTGCGCACGAAGATGCGCAGGTAATGCGTGTCGTGCATGTGGATCGAGCCCCACACTTCTTTCAAGAGATGTTGGTGGGTCACCACATTGCCGGCGTGCTGCGCCAGCACCTGCAACAGCCGGTATTCCTTCGGCGTCAGCGTCAGGCGGGCGCCGTTGAGCGTTACCGCGCGGGCGGCGAGATCAATGGTGAGCGGCCCGACCTTGACGGTCGGCTCGCCGGAGACCGCGCGCATCTGCCGGCGCAGCGCCACGCGCACGCGCGCCAAGAGCTCGGCCATGCCGAACGGCTTGACCACGTAATCGTCGGCGCCGAGCTCGAGCAGGTGCACCTTCTGCGCTTCATTCGAGCGCACCGACAGCACGATGATCGGCACGATCGACCAGGCGCGGATGCGCTCGACGACTTCCGCGCCGTCCATGTCGGGCAGGCCGAGATCGACGATGACGAGGTCGATCGGCCGCAGCGTGGCCGAGCGGATCGCTTCGGCGCCAGTCGCAGCCTCGTGCACGACGAAGCCATTGAGCTCGAAACCGGTCCGCAAGAAGCGGCGGATTTGAATCTCGTCGTCGACGACGAGGACGATCGGGGACGGCTCATTCATCTGCTTCGCCTTCCAATTGCGAGACTGCGCCTTGCGTCAGCGGCAGTTCGATCGACACGGTGGCGCCAAGCCCGGGACCTTCGCTGACGGCGTTGATCTTGCCGTCATTGGCGGCGATGAAAGCCGAGGCGATCCACAGGCCGAGGCCGGACCCGCTGGTGGTTGCGGTGTGGCGGTCGCCGCGCGCGAAGCGGCCCCACATCTTCGCCTGCTCGTCGGTGGTCAAGCCGGCGCCCTGGTCGGCGACGCGCAGCATCATGCGGCCGTCGGCGGCGCTCGCGCCGACCGTGATTTGCGAGCCGGCTTTCGAATATTTCACCGCGTTGTCGAAGATCTGCACCAGCGCCTGCTGCACCAGCACCGGATCGACGTGCATGAGCGGCAGATCGGCCGGCAGATCGAGCACCAGGCGGCGCTCGGCTAGGCGGCGGCGGCAGCGTTCGATTGCCGAATTGACGATGTCGGCGGGATCGGCCCATTCGGTGTGCGGCTTGACGCCGTCGCTGGATATGCGGCTGGCATCGAGCAGGTTCTGGATGTCGTGGTTGAGGCGTTCGGCCTCGTCGCGCACGTCGTGCACCAGCGCCTTGAGCTTCTTTTCGTTGGCCAGCGCCGGCGCCGCGCTCAACACCGTGGCGGCGCCGAGGATCGAGGCGAGCGGCGTGCGCAATTCGTGGCTGACCGAGCCGATCAAGGCCTCGCGCAGGTCTTCGGTCTGCGAGCGCATGCGCGCCTCGCTGATCGCGTGCGCGACGCCCAGCCGCTCCAGCGTGGCGGTGGCGTCGGCCAGCACCGCGCCGACGCGGATGCGCATCTCGTTCGAACCGTCCTTGGATTCGCGCCCGAGATTGATGGCGATGACGCCGAATTCGGGACTCTTGGGCGATACCGCGCACACCAGCCAGACGTCGCCGCTCTCGGCGCTCACCATGACGCCGCTGTTGCCGTCGGGCCGGCCGGACGCGGCCCTGACGACCTCGGCGCGCACCGGCTCCGGCACGGCGACGCCGGCGTGCCGCCCACTCGAGGCCGACGCGTCGCGCGCGCCGGCGAACAGAACGACCTTGCGTTGGGTGACGGCGGCGAGGTGATCTTCGATCGCCGCGTGGATGTCGGACACGTCGAAGGCCACGGCCAGCCGCCGGGAGAAGGCATAGAGGTCGCGCAGGTCGATTTCGCGCTGGCGCGCGGTCTCCAGCTGCTGCTTGAGCCGGGTCGCCAGTTGGCTCACCACCACCGCCACGAAGACGAACAGGATCAGGTTGATGACTTCGTGCGGATTGGTGATGCGGAAGCTGTAGATCGGCGGATAAAAGAAGAAGGCCGAGGCGAGCACGCCGCAGACGGCGGCGACGATCGCTGGCACGATGCCCCAGCGCACGGCGGCGACCACCACCGGTATCAGATAGACGACTGAGCCGTGTTCGAGCCCGGTTTCGCTGACGAGGGCGAGGACGAAGACGGTGATCGCCGCGACCATGCCGAGCGTCATGAGGACGCGGAGCAATTCCTTGTCGAGGCGGTCGCGTTTGTCGGCGGCGAGCATGGTTTCTGCGCGTTGCAGGCCGGGTTTCGGGGGCTGCCGACAATATACGCCGGCGAAGCCTTGTCTGTCTTGGCCCGCTTGGCTACATAGCAGCCGTCCAAATCGGCGTTTTTCGGGCGATTCCCGGGCGTACGGAGAGGTGGCAGAGCGGTTGAATGCACCGCACTCGAAATGCGGCATACTCGCAAGGGTATCGGGGGTTCGAATCCCTCCCTCTCCGCCAGTTCAAAAGAGCTGAGTCTTCAGTATCTCCCGCCACATCAGCAGTTCCGTAACCGCCCATTGGTACAAAGGGGTGGTACAGAATGGTGTTCAAGCCGCCGATCGTCACGCCGTCACGCGTGACGGAAGATAGCGGCCGCCTGAGATCGCCTCCAACGAGTGCCGAACACTGAGACTGTCGGCATGATGGCGCCGGCACCGCCGCCGCCCGGGTCACGTGGGTGTATGCGCAGACACTTGACCCTTACGGCGTCAATTCCGAACTTCCGGACAAGCACCAGCAGGTTTGTCGTGAATACTTTGCCCGATCTGGTGACAGCGACGTGTGGGTATCGTCTGGCGATCTACCCGAGAAAACCAGAGATGCTCTGTGGGAGAGTGACGTTGCCCCCGCGGTTTAATCCAGATTGAACTGGAGTCTGGCCCTTACTGCAGTGAGGCCGAACTTTGGATCGCCGGAAGGTAGATTTTTCCGAGTCAAGAAGTTAGGGGAACGCCGCGAGCTGTAGCCATCTGCGTCAATTGCCGCAGGTATCCAATCTTTTCATCCACTGTGCGCTGGATGTGGGCGATCTGTTCCTCGCTTAGGTGCCGATACTTCCCGATCAGCTTGAGATAGTTCGCCACCGGCTCCGGCCGCTCGACCGGATGCGTGAAGCGCAGACCGTTCGTCGGATCGTACTCCCACAGCGCGATGAAATTGGTGCGAACCTGCATGCGGCAGACTTCTGTGGTCATCGACGACGGAAAGCGCCAGCCGGTCGGGCACGGCGCGTAGACGTGCAGGTAGGCCATGCCGGTCTTCGACACCTCGATCGCCTTGGCGAGCTTGGCGTAATAGTCCTCCAGGTACGCGGTCGAGGCCGTGGCGACGTAAGAGCAATTGTGCATAGTCATGATGACCGGCAGGTTCTTCGCCTCGGTGCGCTTGCCCTGCATGGCGCCGCCGACTGGCGTGGTCGATGTCCAGGAACCGTAGGGCGTCACGCCGGACGACTGCATGCCGGTGTTCATATAGCCTTCGTTGTCGACGCAGATGAATAGGATCGGATCGTTGCGCTCGGCCGCACCCGACACCGACTGGAAGCCGGCATCCGAGGTGCCGCCATCGCCGGCGAGCGCAATGGCGGTGACGTTCCGACCGACGCGGTTGTACTGCATCTTCACGCCGGCCAGCATGGTGGCGGTGTTGGTGAGCAGCGAATGAAAGATCGGTACCTTGGCGCCGGTCTGTCCGTTGTAGCCGACCGTGCCCATGCCTGGGATGCAGCCGGGCGGCGCCGCCACCACCGAGTCGGGACCGACCTTGCGCATGGTGTGGCGGATCAGGAGCTCGGAGTTGCAGCCGTGGCAGGCGGCAAGCCCGCGGCAGAACAAATCCTCCTTATCGGCATATTCGTTGAAGATGCCCGCCTCGGTGCGATATTCGAGCGCGCCCTTGGTGCATACCTTCACGCAGGCCGGCTCACCGTCGCAGCTGTCGCACTTCGTCACATGGCCCACCTCGGCATCGTAAACGATGCCGGCGTAAGAACAGCCGGCCGTGCACAGCAGGCAGTTGACGCATTTGCTGCCGGCCCAGTCAATCACCCCGGTGTCGGCGTTCTTGACCAGCGCACCTGACGGACAATTCGCTACGCAGATTGGATCGGCGCATTGCCGACAGAGCGCGAGCTCAGGGCCACCGCCGTTGGCGGCCGGCATGATGCGGATACGCGACTGCGCCAAGTTGGCTGTGCCCGACTTCGCCTGCGCGCAGGCGGTCATGCAGTCGTAGCAGCCGTCGCAGCGCTCGGCGTGGAATTGCAGCGTGGGGAAACAGCTCGCCATGCGCTACCGCCAATGCTGCGACATCAGCTGCCGCCCGGTGAGTTGCGGATTGGCGATGAACTGTTCCTTCACCGCCGAGAGATCGGTGCGGCGCAGGATCAGCTGCCACATGATGCCGGCGTCGACGAAATCGTTGATGGTCGAGATGCCGACCAGTCGCCCGTCCTTGAGCACAATGTGCCGGTAGCCCCCATTCGAGCCCGCCTCGGTCACCTCAGAGCCGGGTCCGCCAGAATGGCCGACTGAAATCGCCTGTTGGCCGAAGAAACTGTAGGTGTTAAGCGGCACCGCGCCCGGGAACGGCTGCACGCCGGCATCGTTTGCCATGTCGGCGCCGGCGGTGCGGCCCTGCTCGACGGCATTCGGCAATATGCCGTTGACGACTTTGTCGCCCCAGAAGCCGTGCGCCTGCGCGACATCGCCGGCCGCCCAGACGTTGGCGACGTTTGTGCGCATGCGATCGTCGACCAGAATGCCGGCATCCGTCTCGACGCCCGAGCCGTTGAGGAAGCCGATGTTCGGCCTGACGCCGGTGCAGACTAGCAGCAGATCGGCGTCGACGGTGGTGCCATCGTCGAGCTTGGCAGCGATACCCTCGCCCGCGCGCGCGATACTGGCGAACGTGCGGCCCATCAGCATGCGTACGCCGTGCTCGGTAAAGGCGCGTTCAATAATGGCCGAAGCCTTGGGCTGGAAATAGGCGGACAGCGCGAAGGGCTGCAACTCGACTACGCTGACCTTGATGCCCGCCTTGGCCATGTTCTCAGCCGCGTGCATGCCGATCAGCCCAGCGCCGAGTACCAGTGCCGACTTGGCGCGCTGCATGGCTTGGCGTAAGGCCACGGCATCATCGAGCGAACGCAACACGTGAAAGCGCACATCGTTGAGGCCGCGCACGGATGGAAGACTGGGCGCGGCTCCGGTGGCGATCAAAAGCCGCTCGTATTGCCAGATTTCACCTGACGCGAGGCGCACCGTTAACTGCGTCGGATCGACCGACGCGACGTCTGCGCCGGGCACGAAAACGATGGAGTTGGCGCGGAAATAACCCGCGTCGCGCAGCGTCACGTTGTCGGGCTGTGCGCGGCCGGACACCACATACGGCAGAATGGTCGGCGAATAGGGCAGATGCGCATCGCGCGTGAGCAGCGTGAGCGTGCCGCCAGTGTCGATAATGCGGATTGCGGTGGCCGCTTCGAGCGCCGTGTGGCTCGAGCCGATGATGAGGTATTTGCTCTGCATCTCAGTCGTTCTCGTTCAGCCAGACCGGTTCCTGCGCGCGGCCGAATTGCGCCTCGCGCGTCAGCGCGATGGCGCGGGCGAAATGCTCGGCGGTGATGTCGGCGCCGGCCAAACCGCCGATGAAGCTGATGGCGGAAATCTGCTTGCCAGTGCGATAGAGCGCACCCAGCGTCTCCTGGTAGACCGGGCCGGAATTCCAGCCGAAACTGACCGAGCGGTCGACCACGCCGACGCGCGTGACTTTGCCGAGGGCGGCGGTCATCGCCTCGAGCGGGAACGGGCGGAACGTCTTCACCTTGATCAACCCGACGCCCTCCCCCGCATCGCGCGCGGTGTCGACGGCGTCCTTGGCGGCACCGGTCATGCTGCCGATGGTGACCAGTGCGTAATCGGCATCGTCGAGGCGATACTCCTCGACCAGCGGCGCGTGGTAGCGGCCAAAGCGCTCGCCCCAGGCCGCGTGCACTTCGCGGATGACGCGCAACGCGTTCTGCATGCCGCGGCACTGACCTTTGCGGTAGCGCACGAAATTGCGCGGGCCCGGCCCGCCGGCGCCGCCGGTGAGCGGATCGACGCCCATTGGCCGTTCGGGATCAAGGGCGATGTGCCAGTTGATATTCGGCGGCCCGAGGAACTCGTCGACTGCCTGCTGCTCGGGCAGTTCGACGCGCGTCACGCCGAACGACAGATAATTGCCGTCGTGGCAGACGTTAACCGGCAGCATGACGTCGCGATGCTCGGCGATCTTGTAGGCCATCACCGTGGTGTCGAGGATCTCCTGCACGGTCTCGCAATACATCTGGATCCAGCCGGCCTCGCGCACCACCATAGCGTCCTGCTGGCCGCCCCAGACGCATTGCGGGCTCAAGAGATCGCGCGTGACCAGCGAGGCCACCATCGGCAAACGCAGGCCCGGCGTGCGTACGTAAGGCTCGAACATGAAGGCGAGGCCGGGCCCGCAGGTCGCGGTGAAGGTGCGGCCGCCGGCCAGCGCCACACCTTGCAGGCCGTTAAGCACCGCGTGCTCGCCTTCGACGTTCATCAGATCGGCGCGCAGCCGGCCGTCGGCAATCATCTGCGAAAGATGCTCGACCAGCGAGGATTGTGGCGTGATCGGATACACTGCGACCACATCCGGACGCGACAGACCGACGCCGATGGCCGCTGCCTCGTTGCCCTCGCATACGACATAGGCCGGCTTGTTGGACTTGGTCGCGGCAGCGGTGGCGCTCATCGCCCGGCCTCCTCGACCATGCTGATGGCGCGCTGCGGACATTCCTGCGCGCACACGCCGCAGCCTTTGCACACCGCCAGATCGAACTCGAACCAGCGCGGCTTCTCGGTCACGCACTGCACCGGACAATAGAGCCAGCAGAGCGAGCACTTGACGCATTTGCGCCGGTCGATCACCGGCCGCAGGCTGCGCCAGTCGCCCGGCAGCATCTTGCTAAGCACGGTGGCGATCGGCGCGAGATCGTCGGGAATCGTCGACGCGTCGAAGTGGTCACGCGACTGCCGCTGCATGCGCCACCTTTCTGAGGTCGTAGACCCGCGTTTCGTTGTAACCGCGCTCGACCGCGTCGAGGTTCTGCGTCAGGCCGGCGTCGCGAAAATCCATCTGCTCGAGCGCCTCCTTGAGCGACGCGAGCGACAGCAGCCCGGTGGTGCGCGCGAAGGCGCCGAGCATGACCGCATTGGTCACCGGCTTGCGGTAGATCGGCAACGCGATGCCGACGGCGTCGCACAGACCGACGCGCTCGACCGCGTCGGGCAATTTCATCTCGTCCGGCTTCGCCGTGGTGGCGAGCACGACGGTGCCGCCCGGCTTCATGCCGGCATAGATGTCAACCGAGCGATGCACGGTCGGATCGATGCAGACCACGCAATCGGGATGATAGACGTTGGTCATCGCCCGGATCGGCGCATCGGAAAAGCGCAGGAAGGCGGCCACCGGCGCGCCGCGCCGCTCAAACCCGAACGAAGGAATGGCGACCGCGTGCTTGCCGTCGTCGATCAGCGCTTGGGCAAGGATCGCACAGGCGAGCACGGCGCCCTGCCCGCCCCGCCCGTGAATGCGGACTTCGTGCATTTGGTGTACGGAATTGCTCCGAAATTCACCCAAGACCTGGCAGTCTCTTAAAGTCTGATTGGCCCATTACTTTCAGCCCGTTGTTCGTTGTGACGCCTTGACCTTAGTCAAATCTTTTGCGTGGGGAGCGTTTGCGGAGGTTATGTCAGCTTTCCGCCGTAACGCGCTGGCGTCCCTGTGTGTACCGGAAACCTAAACTCGGACATATTGGTGATGAAGTCCGCCCAGGATCGCGTGTGAATTGATTGATCCGGTCCGCTGAACGGGGCGAGAGAGCGGTACATCGTTGTTCAACGACCGGTGCGTTCTTATGCCGTTGGAATCGCCAGCTTAGACTCGCAGAATCCGACGCAGATGGGCCTCGCCTAAAACGATGAAATCGTCTACGCACTCGCGCCGGATCAATCCGGTCAGCCGCTCGGCAAATGCAGTCTGCCAAGATGAGGGCGGTGTAGTAAGCTTGCCCCGGATGCCTGTGGCACCCATCCGGCGTGCGACAATGCTGCCGTAGATTCTATCCCGGTCGCGGCTGATGTAGTGTGGGGCGCCATTCCTGGGGAATGCCTCGGTTAACTGGCGTGCAATCCATTCAGCGGTTGGGTTCGTCGCGACATTGACCCAGACCAGCTCTCTACGGCCCGGACTAACGGTGACGAAGGCATAGAGCAGGTTAAAGCCAATGGTTGGAACAGGCAAATAAACGGTCCACCAAAATTGAGTACGCTCGGCGTTGCTAGGAACTGAAGAGGTCCTTTCGGCTTTCGGATTGACGAGGTGCACGGCAATTTGCCGCCTTATAGAGGGTCGGCAGCGTCGACGATCACTGTGACCCTTATTCGTTGCCGACGGCGCTGCAGGAGGATGATGCCACCAAGCAGCAGCAGCGCGGGAATAGCAAACCAATAGCGGGTCGGCCGGTGTGCAGGAACCAGCACCGCGATAACCTCGTCTCCAGGCGCAAGCCCGTATTTGGCGGCCTCACTGTCGAAGCTGACCAGTTGGACCGTGACCTTGTCCCGCTTGACGATAAGGACAGTCCGGCGTGTTGCATGCGTTCTATTTCGGTCTTGCCTGAGCGCATGGTCAGTCGCACGAGCTTTTCGACATCTTCACCAGCGCGCGATTGGCTCATTACGCGAAAACGCAGGGTTAGGCCACGCGGAATAGTATCGGCAACTTAAAAACTCTCCGCAGCCGGCTGGCATAAGAATGTTCAAGCTCGAACTAGAACGCTGACATCTCGATACACAATCCTACTGCGTTACCCGACGCCTAGATAATACCGGCGGACGAGCTCGTTTTGCTGAAGCTCCTGTGGGTCGTCGGCCGAAAGTACGATTTGGCCGTGCACGAGCACGTAACCTCGGTCGGCGATTCGGATTGCCTGCCGGAAGTTCTGCTCCGCCATAAGGACGGTTAGGCCAAGCTGTCGTTTAAGATTCGCGATCGTTTCGATCGTCTTTGAAACCAGTATCGGAGCCAATCCAACTGACGGCTCATCGACGAGCAATATCTTCGGCAACGCCATCAAAGCACGTGCAATCGCCAGCATTTGTTGCTCACCGCCGCTCATGCTGCCTGCCAGTTGCCGCCGTCGTTCCTTCAGGCGCGGGAACGCCTCGAAACAAAAGTCCAGGCTGTTGGATATGCGTGTCCGTGCAAATTCTCGAAACGCGCCAAGCAAGAGGTTCTCTTCCACCGACAGCTTGGGAAACAGCCGTCGTCCCTCCGGGACCAACGAAATCCCAAGCCCAACGATATCCTCGGTGCTGCGTCCGATCAGATCGTGGGACGTTCCGTCAATATCCGCCACAATGCGTCCGGCCGTTGGGCGAACCTGCCCCATGATGCATTTGATCAATGTACTCTTGCCATTGCCGTTGGTGCCGAGAAGAACGACTGTCTCCCCGCCCTGCACATTCATGCTGATGCCAGAGAGCACGCGAACCTCTCCGTACCCGGCATGTAGCCCCTCGATGGCAATGCTATTCGCCAAGATAGGCCCTTTCGACTTCTTCCTGCTTCATGACATCGTCGGGCAGCCCGTCGGCGATTTTACAGCCGGCGACAATCACAACGATCCGTTGCGAGAACAACATGACGGCCCGCATGATGTGCTCGATCAGCAGAATCGAAATCCCTTCCGCATTGAGCCGGTTCAAGAGTTCGAGGATCTCATCGACTTCGCTTTCGGAAAGGCCCGCCATGACTTCGTCGGCAATCAGCACCTTTGGCTGCGCGGCGAGCGCTCGCCCAAGCTCAAGCTTACGCAACTCAACCTGTGTCAGCCCCCTCGGGCTGAACTCGGCCTTGTCGCCAAGTCCGACCTGCTCGAGGATCACCTGCGCCGATTCGGTGATGGCGCGTGCCGACGTGTGGCCGACCGCAAAGCGCAATGGTACCTCAATATTTTCCCGAACGGTGATCCCACGGAATGGCCGCGGGATCTGATAGGTCCGCGCCAGACCACGCCTAGCCCTGAGCCATGCCGGAGTTTTGGTGATGTCGTGAGCGTCGAACGTTATCGATCCTTCGTCGGGCGCCAGGATTCCCGTCAGGCAATTGACGAACGTGCTCTTGCCGGACCCGTTGGGGCCGATGAGCCCGACGCGCTCCCCTTTCAACAGCCTGAAGTCGATTGTGGTGAGCGCGGCGAAGCCGTCGAACCGCTTGGTGATGCGGGTCGCCTCGAGGATGGTCGGGATCATCGGCGTCCCCGCTTCCAGCCGCGCACGATGCCGACCACGCCTCTCGGGGCAAGGGTCAGGAAGCCGACGAGCAAGATTCCAACAATGAACAGATTTGCCGCCGACGAAATCGTGACCGTCAAGATCTGCTGCGCCGAACCGAGCAGGATGGCGCCAACGACCGGCCCCCACCAAGCGGCCGTTCCGCCGACCAGCGGCATGGCGATGGAATTAACCGCAATCGCAAGACCGAAGGCGGTCGCCGGATCGACATAAGTAACGTAATAGGGAAACGGCGCGCCGGCCATACCCATCAAGGCGCCGCTCACGGTCGTTGCAATCAGCTTGAGCCGAAGGCTTGGCACGCCGGATGTCTCCGCCGCCGCCTCATCGTCCCTGATCGCCGCGAGGCCGATGCCGATCCACGATTTTTCAACTGCCCAAGCCACGAATATGGCGAACGTCGCCAGCCCCACCATAAGCACGACCAAGAACTGAACGTATGAAATAAAGATACCGGAGACTGCCGGCCTTATGACGTAGACGCCGCGCGCGCCGCCGACGAAACTCCAGTTGACGATGAGCGTTTGCAGCACGATGGCGAGCGCCAGCGTCGCAATCGAAAAGAAAACGCCGCGCAGGCGTAATGTCAAATATCCCGTCCCTAGTCCGATTAGCCCAGCAGTGACCGCCGCCACGAACATCTCAAAAAAAAGCGGCATCGGGAAAATCTTGTTGAGAACGATCGTGGTGTAGCAGCCGATCGCGAAGAAGCCGGCCGTACCGAAATTGACGTAGCCGCCGTAACCCCCGAGGATGTTCCACGCGGTGCCGAGAATAATGAATTGCAGGATCGTATAGGTCGCAAGATAATAGTATTCGCCGATGTGGGAGCCGAACAACATCGTCGCAACGATCAAGGCGACGCCGATCAGTATAATCGCCATGCCGGAGCGGGATCGGCCAGACACCGGCAGCGGCTTGCGCAACGGAGGCACAGAGGCGGCCTGGTTGCTCATCGCCCGAAGATCCCAGCAGGCCGAAAGATGAGCGTGAGCAGCAGAAGGCCGAACGATACGGCAGGCGACCATGATGGGCCATAAAACGTCGTCGTCAGGGCTTCCGCTACACCCAGTATCAGAGAAGCAACCAGGGTGCCTGGGATGCTCGCGATGCCGCCGAGAACGCAGATCGCAAACGCGCGCCCGATATATTCGCGCGTGATCGACGGTTCGACCGGTTGAATGATGATGAGTAGAACGCCGGCAATGATTGCGGTCGCAACGGCGATGCCGAATGCCACTTCCTTCGCGTGGATTGGATTGGCGCCGACCAGGCGCAGCGCTTCCACGTCTTGCGAAACGGCTAAGATTGTTCGTCCGGTGAACGTACGCGAGAGGTAAAGATTGATGCTACCGAGCATGCCGAGACCGACAAGAAACGGCACCAGCATCCGCCAAGGAACCGAGACAAATCCTACGCCGATCGTGGATTCGAGATAGGGCTCGCTAATGGAGCGATAGTCCACGCCGAATATCAGAACGACGCCGATCTCAACGATGAAGAGAATGCCGAAAAAGAAAGCAAGCCCTTGAAGTGACTCGTCACCGCGGCGTTCGAAGAAAAAATGATAGGCCCGATAGAACGCCCGCCCGAAAAGATAGCCGCAAGGCGCGAAAACGGCCATCGAGACGAACGGGTCGAAGCCACATTTTTCGCTGCCCCAAAACGCAAGATACGCGCCGGCAATCATGAACGCGGGGTGCGCGATGTTGACGATGTCGAGCATCCCGAAGGCGATGGTCACCCCGATCGCCACCGACGCGTAGAAACCGCCCAAGATGACCCCGGTGACGATCGCGTTGATGACGAGGTCCCAGCTGAATTCCATCAGCCGTCTCCATCTCGCTCATCGGCGGCCGGCGCAGTCACATTTTTTGACTGATATAACGATGGCTCGACGGCGTTAGACGTCCGTCGCACGATGCACGTAATAAGCGCGCTGCGCCTCCTCCACACGCTCCATCCTCCCAGGAGAACTAACCGCCGAGCCTCCCTGGAAGCCACGGTCGTTTGCGCAGCAATCCCACTATTACCCACTGAACGAAAAATCATACTCGAAGCAGAAATCCTTTGATTTAAGTCAAGCGCGCGTCGCTGTGCGTTGTTCGATGATGTGCGCGAAGGAATGTCGCGGCCTCAGCGCGATCATTCGACCATTCTCGATGGCCGCGTGAACAACCGGCAGCTCAGACATTCAAGAAAGTGCAGCACCCTCGTCAAACAAAACGCATCCGCCGAACGGGTGCGCCAATGTCAACGGCAAGGTCACCGACCTATGGAGGAAATCACTATGAGCGGAATCACCCGACGCGAATCGACCGCGCTGATCGGATCAGCGCTGCTGAGTTCGACATTTCCCGCGCTGGCTCAGAACCAGCCGCCGATCAAAATCGGATTCAGCATGGCGCTGAGCGGCGGCCTCGCCGGCGGCGGCAAGGCCGCGCTTCTGACTTATCAAATTTGGGCCGAGGAAATGAATGCAAAAGGCGGGCTGCTCGGCCGCAAGATCGAGTTGGTCTATTACGATGATCAGAGCAGCCCGGCGACAGTCCCCGCCATCTATTCCAAACTGCTCGACATCGACAAAGTCGACTTGGTGATCTCGGGCTATGCTACGGTGCCGACCGCCGCAGCGATGCCCACCGTAATCCAGCACAAGAAGGTGTTCTTGTCGCTGTTTGCTTTGGCCTTGAACGATCAATTCAAATACGACCGCTATTTCCAACTGCAACCGAACGGTCCTACAGCGAAGACCGAAATCTCGCGCGGATTCTATGAAATTGCCAGCGCGATGACTCCGAAGCCGAAGACAATCGCCTTCACCGGCGCCGACGCGGAATATTCGCAGCTTGCGTTGGAAGGCGCCCGCATCAATGCCAAGAAGTACGGAATGAAGATTGTCTACGATCGGACGTATCCGTCGAACACCGTCGACTTCGCTTCCATCATGCGGCCGATCAAGGCGGCCAGCCCGGACCTCATATTCCTCGCCTCCTACCCGCCCGATTCGGCAGGCTTGGTGCGTGCGGCTTACGACGTCGGCATCAAGGCACAGCTGTTTGGCGGCGGGACCATCGGACTGCAATTCGCGACGTTTAAGCAACAGCTGAATACAATGTTGAACAACGTCGTCAGCTACGACCTGTACGTGCCCGAAAAAACGATGAACTTCCCCGGCATCGAGCAACTGCTGGTGCGCTACCGCGAACGGGCCAAGGCCGCCGGCGTCGATCCACTCGGCATCTATATCCCGCCGTTTGCCTACGCGGAAATGCAGGTCCTCGAGCAGGCGATCAAAGCGACCAACAGCATCGACGACGGCAAACTTGCCGAATACATGCACAAGTCAACGTTCAAGACCGTCGTCGGCGACATCCGCTTCTCGCCGGAGGGCGAATGGGCCAAGCCACGTATACTGCTGGTGCAATACCAGAATATCGTCGGCTCGGATGTCGAACAATTCAAACAAGCCGGCAAGCAGGTCATTATCTACCCGCCTGAATTGAAATCGGGCACCGTAAGAACACCTTTCGACGCCACCCATCGTTGATCGGCTGCCGATCGAGATAGGCCGCGGCCATGAAGCCCGCCCGGGACTTGTTCGCAGTCGCTCCGACTGCAAGCATGTCCCGGGCGGTTTCGTAAACGAAAGGCCGATCCGATGAAGGCCGTGCGTTTTTCGCGATTTGGTGCTGCTTCGCAAGTGGCCGAACTCGTTGAGGTTCCCGAGCCTGCGCCGCCCGGATCGGGAGAAGTCCTAATCGAGCTCGAAGTCGCACCCATCAATCCTTCCGGCCTGCTTCATTTCGAGGGCCGCTACGCCCAAGCGGCTTCCCTCCCCGCGTTCGGCGGCGCTGGCGTCTTCGGCCGGGTCGCCGAATTAGGCTCCGGTGTGTATCACCTGAAGCCGAGCGACCGCGTGATCGCCGTGAACACGCAGCGTCGCGCCTGGTGCGGCCGCTTCGTCTGGCCCGCCGCGCGACTCATTCCATTGCCGGACGCCGATCCCGCCGAGCTAGCCCTTCTTGCCGCAAACCCGCCCACGCGCTTCTTATGCTGGAGGGCTTCGTCAATCTGCAACCTGGCGATTGGGTGATCCAGAACGCCGCGAACTCCTCCGTCGGCGTGAGTCTGATTCAGATCGCGAGGACGATGAACCTGAAAATCGTCAATATCGTGCGGCGCCCGCAGCTGATCGACCACCTCGCTGCATTCGGCGCCGACGTAACGCTCGTTGACGGCCCCGACCTTCGCGCGCGGGTGGCCGAAGCAACAAATGCGCGCGGATCAAACTCGGCATCGACGCGATTGCCGGTGACGCCATACGCCGACTAGTGAGCTGTCTCGCGGACGGCGGCACCGTCGTCAATTACGGCCTGCTTTCGGGCAAGCCCTGCGAAGTGGATGCCGCCGACATTGTGTTTCGCGACATCAGTCTGCGCGGTTTCTGGTATTCGCGCTGGTTTGCAAGCGCGAATCCGGCCGCGATCAAGTCCGTGTTCGAGCGACTCGTCGACATGCTGCATGCCAAGACACTGCGGGTCCCGGTCGAAGCCAGCTATCCGATCGAAAAGCTCACCGAAGCGCTGGCTCATGCGCCGCGTGAGGGGCGCCTCGGCAAGGTGGTGCTGCAGTGGACGCGATGAGCGCGTCTGCCTATTTGACGGCCTGCGGATTGATCGGCGAGCCCGAGCCACCGGTAATGATGAGCGGCGGCGCGGTAAAGAGAAACTCGTAGACGCCGTCAGCCGAGCAGTCTTCCGCAAGCTCCTTCAGGTCGAAGATCTCGCCCATGGTCAGCCCCATGGCCGGGATCACGACCCAGTGCCACGGTTGCTGGGCTTCATTTGTCTCGTTTGGACGCACCTCAACGCCCCAGGTATCCGAACAGATGGCTGCGATCTCCTTTTCGTGACACCAGTAGCAGTTCTCAAACTTCACGCCCGGGCCGTCGCCACCGGCATAACCACCCCACGTCCCCGCCTTCCGGCAGGCTTCCATCTGGCCGGTTCGGATGATGACGAAGTCGCCGCGTCGGATCGCTACGGCTTGTTTTCTGGCGCAGGCGTCTAGCTCGGCGTTGGAGATTCCATAGCCGTCGGGCAGCACGTCCATGCCCTTGAAGCGCGCGACGTCGAGCAGCACACCGCGTCCGATCATCTTATTGCGGGTGTGCTGAATGCCGTTCTTCTGGATGCCCGCGCTATTCGCCAGCGCGGCGTCGTAGCCATTATACATCTTGTTCTTGTAGAAGACGTGGCCGAGCGAATCCCAATGCGTCGCGCCTTGCACGCACAACATCAGGACGTCGTCGGCATAGCTGGCCGTGCTCGTCCCTTCGTATTTGAGCGCGATGCCGTCGACGCCGCTGTGCAGCATCATGTGGATGGGGTTAAAGCGGCGGCCGAACAATCCGGTTTGCGGGCCGCCGCTGTCGAGCGGAATGCCGAGCGAAAACGCCTTTCCCTTGCGCACCAGCTTGGTCGCGTCGACGATGTCCTGTGGCGTTACGAAATTGAGAGTTCCGATTTCGTCGTCCGCCCCCCAGCGCGCCCAATTCGAAAGCTTCTTGCTCGCTTCGGCGATTGCTTCGAGCCCAACTTTAATATCCATAGGTTTCCTCTCGCATTTCGAAAATGAAGTTGAGATGGCTACAATATCAAGCCGCGTGAGCACGCTCCATTGACCGATATCAAACCTACCGCTTAGCTCGGCCGAGTTGCGGCTTAATGCGGCTGTGTGCGGGCCAATAGCTCAGAAATTCACCTTGTCGCCGCCCTTGAGCGAAAGAATCTCGCGCGCCTCGTCGGGCGAGGCGATCTCCAGGCCCATGCCTTCGAGGATCTTGCGTACGGTGGTGACCTGCTGAGCGTTCGACTCGGCGAGCTTGCCGGCGCCGATCCACAGCGAGTCCTCCATGCCGACGCGCACATTGCCGCCCATCGAGGCCGCCATGGCGGCGACCCGCATCTGGTTGGCGCCGGCGCCGAGCGCCGACCAATGGTAATTGTCGCCGAGCAGCCGGTCGGCGGTGCGCTTCA
>Ga0335078_10002395_pt1 | contig 28459 bp, 22 predicted proteins | sample Lox_Sample_32_FD_206711 | JGI IMG/M metagenome (GOLD analysis project Ga0335078, IMG submission 206711) | Soil microbial communities from Loxahatchee National Wildlife Refuge, Florida, United States - Lox_Sample_3.2 | ecosystem: Environmental > Terrestrial > Soil > Wetlands | place: USA...
ACAGGTCGAGGGCCAGGTCGCCGCGGGGCTGTGAGCAGCAGATCAGCACGTCGCCCGCGGCCGGGTCGTCGACGGGGTCGGGGGCATAGCCGACCTGGCCGGACAGCAGGGCGGTCTCGCACGTGTGGCACACGCCGGTCCGGCACGACCAGCGCACGGGCACGTCACAGGCCTCGGCCAGCTCCAGCAAGCTGGCATAGCCCGGGTCCCAGCGCACGGTGAGCCCGCTGCGGGCGAACCCGACCTGCGGGCCGTCGGACGGCCCGCCCTCGGGCGGGTGCGGCGGCCGGGCGGGCGCCGCGGCGATGCCCGGGGTCTGCGCGGGGGAGGCACCGAAGATCTCCGTCCGGATCCGGGCGCCGGCGATGCCCAGGCTGGCCAGGCCGGCGGACATGTCGGCCATGAACGACGCCGGGCCGCAGAGATAAGCGTCGGCGTCGCCCGGGATGTCCAGGGCGGCCAGGGCCTCCGGTGTCAGGTGTCCCGCGGACTGTTGCTGCGCACCGTCCGGGATGTCGCCCGCAGCAGGGTGACTGTAGTAGATGTGCCGGTGCCCGCGGGCGAGCGCGCGGACCAGGGACCCGGCCTCGGCCGCGAACGGCTCCTCGGCGTGGCTGCGGGCGCCGTGCAGCCACCAGACGTCACGGCCGGACCCGCTGGCGGCCAGGGCATGCAGCATGGCCAGGACCGGGGTGGCCCCGACGCCCGCGCTGATCAGCAGCACCGGCGCGGTCCCGGGCTGGAGGATGAACGTGCCGCGCGGGGCGGCCACATCCAGCGCGTCGCTGGCCCGCACCCGGGTGTGCAGGAACTGGCTGGCCGCGCCGCGAGGCTCGATCTTGACGCTGATGCGGTAGGTGTCGGCACCCGGGGCCCCCGACAGCGAGTAGCTGCGCAGCAGCGGCGGGGGGGGGGGGGCGGGCCCGGGCCGCCCCGGGCGGGCCCGGCCCCCCGCGGCGGCGCCGCCCCCCCCCCCCCCCGGCGACCTGTTTCCGCCCCCTCCCCAACCGTCCCCCGCAAGCGGGGGAGGGAGAGCCGGCATCGCGCCCTCCTCGCTCACCCCGATCTCGCTTGCCGCCGCGCGCGTGGAAGCCGCGCGGCAGGAGAAGATCGACCGCTCGACATACGAGTGCGTGCGCACGCCAGCGCGTCTCAAGGAATGGATCGCCCGCGCGCATGAGACCGGCGTGGTCGCGGTCGATACCGAAACGACCAGCCTCGACCCGATGCAGGCGGGCCTGTGCGGCGTCTCGCTCGCGGTCGCGCCCAACGAAGCCTGCTACGTGCCGATCGGACACCAGAAGGAAGGCGGCGGCGACGGCCTGTTCGCCGCCGGTCTCGCGCCCGACCAGATTGCGGAGGCCGACGTGCTCGCCGCGCTCAAGCCGCTGCTCGAGGACAAGAGCATCCTCAAGGTGGCGCAGAACATGAAATACGACTGGCTGGTGTTCGCGCAACGCGGCATCGAGATCCAGGGCTACGACGACACCATGCTGATCTCTTATGTCTTGGACGCCGGCAAAGGCGGCCACGGCATGGACGATCTCGCCAAGCGTTGGCTCGACCATGATACCATCCATTTCCATCACGTGGCCGGTTCGGGCAAAGCGCAGGTGACGTTCGACTGCGTCGCCATCGACAAGGCGACCGAATATTCGGCCGAAGACGCCGACGTGACCTTGCGGCTGTGGCACGCGCTCAAGCCGCGGCTCGCCGCTGAGCGCGTTACCGGCGTTTACGAGACGCTGGAGCGTGCCATGCCGGCGGTGCTGGCGCGCATGGAGCGGCGCGGCATTTCCATCGATAGGCAAGTGCTCTCGCGGCTGTCCGGCGAATTCGCGCAGAAGCAGGGCGCGCTGGAGGACGAAATCAAGCAGCTCGCCGGCGAGCCGCTCAATCCCGGCTCACCCAAGCAGATCGGCGACATCCTGTTCGGCAAAATGGCGCTGCCCGGCGGCACCAAGACCAAGACCGGGCAATGGTCGACCGGCGCCCGCGAGCTGGAAGACCTCGCCGAGGCCGGTCACGCGCTGCCGCGCAAGATCCTCGACTGGCGGCAGGTCTCCAAGCTGCGCTCGACTTATACCGAAGCGCTGCCGACTTACGTCAATCCGACCACGCACCGCGTGCACACGTCTTACGCGCTGGCGTCGACGTCGACCGGCCGTCTCTCCTCGTCCGACCCGAATCTGCAGAACATCCCAATCCGCACCGAGGAAGGCCGCAAGATCCGCCGCGCCTTCATCGCCGATCCGGGCATGAAGCTCGTCTCCGCCGACTATTCGCAGATCGAGTTGCGCCTGCTGTCCGAAGTCGCCGAGGTGCCGGCATTGCGCAAGGCGTTCCAGGACGGTGTCGACATCCACGCCATGACCGCGTCGGAAATGTTCGGCGTGCCGGTGAAAGATATGCCCAGTGAAGTTCGCCGGCGCGCCAAGGCGATCAATTTCGGCATTATCTACGGCATCTCGGCCTTCGGTCTCGCCGCGCAGCTCGGCATCGACAAGAACGAAGCCGGCGCCTACATCAAGAAATATTTCGAGCGCTTCCCCGGCATCCGCGACTACATGGACGAGACGCGCGAATTCTGCCGCGCCAACGGCTATGTGCTCACTTTATTCGGCCGCAAGTGCCATTACCCCGACATCAAGGCGTCGAACCCGTCGATCCGCTCGTTCAACGAGCGCGCCGCCATCAACGCCCGGCTGCAGGGCTCGGCCGCCGACATCATCCGCCGCGCCATGATGCGTATGGATGGCGCGCTCGCAGAGGCGAAGCTCAAGGCGCAGATGCTGCTCCAGGTGCACGACGAATTGATCTTCGAGGTGCCGGAGAACGAAGTGAAGGACACCATCGCCATCGTCCAAGAGGTGATGGAATCGGCGCCGCATCCGGCGGTCGCGCTGCACGTGCCGCTGCAAGTCGATGCCCGCGCCGCCGACAACTGGGACGAGGCGCATTAATCCGTCACCCTGAGGTGGCCGCGCGCAGCGCGGCCCTCGAAGGGCGACGGCCAATATCCTGGAGAACTTGGTTGCTAGTGTGGCGGCGTCTCCAAAAGCAGCTTCATCACTTTAAACAGCTCGTTCTTCACCTCGAAGCCGATGCCCGGCACGTCCGGCATGGCGATGCGGCTGTCCTTGACCGCGGCGTTATCGGCAAAGCCGCCGAACGGCGCGAACACCTGCGGATAGCTTTCGTTACCGCCAAGCCCCAGGCCCACGGCGATATTGAGCGCGAACTGATGTCCGCCGTGCGGCACGCAACGCCGCCGCGACCAGCCGTGTTGGGCGAGCATGTCCAGCGTGCGAAGATACTCGACCAGTCCGTAGGACAGCGCCGGATCGAACTGTAGCCAGTCCCTATCCGCACGAAGCCCGCCGTGGCGGATTAAATTGCGCGCGTCCTGCATGGAGAACAGGTTCTCGCCCGTGGCGAGCGGCGGCCGATAGCGCGTGGCGAGCGCAGCGTGCAGCAGATAGTCGAGCGGGTCGAGCGGCTCCTCGTACCAGCGCAGGTTATACGGCGCGATCGCATCGCCGCAGGCCAGCGCCTCGTCGAGATCGTAGCGGCCGTTGACGTCGACGCAGAGGTTGTCGCCTTTGCCGACCAGCTTGAGCACCGCCTCGATGCGCTTGATGTCGTCTGTGAGCGGAGCGCCGCCGATCTTCATCTTCACGCAAGAATAGCCGAGGTCGAGATAGCGCTTCATCTCGTCGGTGAGCGCCGCAATGTCCTTGTCGGGATAATAGTAGCCGCCGGCGGCATAGACCCAGGCGGTGTCGTCGGCCTTGCCGCCATTGTAGCGGTCGGCAAGCAGGCGCCACAGCGGCACCCCTTCGGCTTTCGAGACCGCATCCCACAGCGCCATGTCGAGCACGCCGACGGCGACCGAACGCTCGCCATGGCCGCCCGGCTTCTCGTTCGTCATCATGACGTCCCAGCATTTCGCCGGATCGATCAAACCGCGGGAGTCGACGATCTCCGCGGGCTTGGCCGCTTTCAACCGCGGGATGAAGCGCTCGCGCAACAGCCCTTGCGGCGCATAGCGGCCGTTCGAGTTGAAACCGAAGCCGACGACCGGCTTGCCGTCGCGCTTAACGTCGGTGTGGATCGCGACCACGCTCGCCGTCATCTGCGAGAAATCGATATAGGCGTTGCGGATGGCGGACGAGATCGGGACGACGATGTCGGAGATAGCGGTGATGCGCATGAGGAACTCTTAGCGGCAGATCGTTGAAGCTGCTTAGCGCCTGCCGGGCCATCAATCCAGTTATTCCGGGGCGCGTGCGCAGCACGCGAACCCGGAATCCAGATTGACATTCCGTGCTAGTTTCTGGATTCCGCGTCCGGCGCTTTACACCGTCCCGGAATGACGAGGAAAAATGCATCGCGGGCCGTTCGCCTGGCTGCTCAAGGCCGTCACCGCGCACGACGTTTCGCCGCACGAACCGGCCTATTTCTGGCTCACCGGCCTGCTCTCGGCCTTCCTCGACAACGCGCCGACCTATCTCGTGTTCTTCCAGCTCGCCGGCGGCGACGCCGCCGAATTGATGGGCAAGCTGTCGAGTGCGCTTGCCGCCATTTCCATGGGCGCGGTCTGCATGGGCGCCCTGACCTATATCGGCAACGCGCCCAATTTCAATGGTCGCGGCCATCGCCAACGAGCGCGGCGTCAAGATGCCGAGCTTCTTCGGCTACATGCTGTGGTCGTTCGCCGTGCTGCTGCCGGTGCTGGCGCTGCTCACCGTCGTTTTCGTCGGCTCGCCTTGACCTTCGCTTTGCCGCGCTTGGCGGCCGCCGGCTTTGAAGCCGGCTTCGCAGCCTTCGCCGGCAGCACCGCGATCGCTTCGATCTCGAACAGCGCGCCGGGACGCGCCAGTTGCGAGATTGCGACCGTGGTCGAAGCCGGCGGCGCCGCCATGTTGAAATGACGGTCGCGCACGTCGCGGAATAGCGCGATGTGCGCCATGTCGGTCAGATAATTGTTGATCTTGACCACGTCCTTGAGCGTGGCGCCGGCGTCGGCGAGCGCCAGCTTGAGGTTCTGCACCGCCTGTTCCGCCTGCGCGGCGAAATCGCCCGGCGCACCGACCAGTTTATTCTCCATGTCGAGCCCGAGTTGACCGGCGAGAAAGATCACCCGGTTCGGCCCGGTCGCCTCGACCACGTAACTGTAACCGGGCGGCTTGGCCAAGGTGTTCGGATTGCGGAAGCGAAGATTTGCGGCCATCGAGAGACTCCGTGTTTTCTACTCCATCAGCCTCAGGCGCTGTCCCAGCCATTTGGTGGTTGGCGCCTGAATGAGAATCGTCATCAGGATCGCGATGAAAGTGACCGAGGCGATCGCCGGCGCGCCGGGCGCCTTCATGCCGAGCAGCAGACCGGCGAGTGCGGCCGGGATGACTCCGGTTTCGCGGGTCCAGCACATGAACAGCATCTCGTTGAAGCTCCATTTGGCGCGCCGGTCGGGTAGCGCGCAGGCAAACACCGTCACCGGCCGCGCCACGAACATGAGGATCAGCACGACCACGACGCCGCCGGCCCAGTACTGGCTCATCAAGGCGAAATCGACCTGGGCGCCGAGCAGAATGAAGATGAACAGGCGCATGATGAACGCGGTCGTCATCACAAAATCGTCGAGCCTTTGCGCTTCGCCCGGCTCCATCGCGAATCCGAATGCATCCTTGTTGCCGATCATGATGCCGAACACGAACACGGCCATGAAGCCCGACGCCTGCAGGCCGTCGGCGGCGAAATAGGCGCCGATCACCGCGACCAGCGTCACCACCGGGGCGTATTGCGCGAGAAAGGCCCAACGTTCATGCGCGATCAGCAGCGCGGCGAAATAGCCGAACAGCGCGCCGGCGACGATGCCGACGGCCGATTGCTTGAACAGCTCGAACAACGAAGTGCCCAGCGAAAATTCGCCGGTGCCCATGGCGACCGCCAGCACGCCGAAGGTGACGATCGCGCCCATGGCGTCGTTGAACGCCGATTCGCTCATCACCGTCTGCGCCACGCGGTCGCGGATTTTGACCTGGCGAAAGATCGGCACCAGCGTCGCCGGATCGGTCGAGGCCAGCGCCGCGCCGAGCAACAGCGCCACGATCCAGGGCAGACCGAGCGCGACGTGCGCGGCAAAGCCGGTGATCGCCGCGGTGATCAAGACGCCGATCGTCGCGATCACCACGATGGTGATCCAGACGCGCTTCAGGACGTTGAACCGGAGCGACGCGCCGCCGTCGAACAGAATGTAGCTCGCGCCGAACAACAGGATGATCTGATAGAGCGCCGAATCCGCCTTGATGTCGATCCAACCGAGTCCCTGCGGGCCGATGGCGATACCGACGATCAGGAAAATCGCGACGTCCGGGATCCTGCATTTCTGCGCGACAAAGCCGGTCACGGTGCCGATGGCCAGAATGATCCCGCCGGACATCAACGTATGTTTGGCGACTTCGATGGCGGCCGAGGATTCCACGACTTCCCCCAAATCCAGCCGCGACTGCGATCTCAGCGTCTCGTCCGGCGCGGACGATGCTGCCCGACACCCCATAAATTGACAAGGCGCTGTGCGCGCGACGCCGCTGCAACCTTCCGCCCCGCCAAACGTTGGTCAATGCGCTTCGCCCGACGAGCGAGGCACCTTCAACCACAGGGGCTTGCCATGGCCGCCCGCGCGGGCGCGCTGTTGCGCGCGTCGACAGCAGTTCTTGCCGCCGGCTTGCTGAGTCTGGCGACGCCGGCGTCGGCGCAGGGATTTTTCGAACGCCTGTTCGGCGGCTTCCGCCAGCACGTGCCTCGCGCCGCGCAATCTTATGCCGATCCCTTCGCGGACTTCTTCCATGCGCCCGACCGAATGGCGCGGTCCGACAACGGTCCGGCGTCCGGCTACTGCGTGCGCGTGAGCGACGGCTTTTATTTCCCGGTGCAGGCGCATCCCGGCGTCAGCGCCGCGCAAGCCTGCCGCGCGCTCTGTCCGGCGAGCCAGACCAAGGTCTATTCCGGCAGCGGCATCGATCATGCGGCCGCCGCCGACGGCAGCCGCTATGCCGATCTCGACACCGCGTTCCTCTATCGTAAGGAACTCGTCGCCGGCGCGACCTGCAACGGCCGCAACCGCTTCGGCGTGGCGCCGATCGACGTGACCACCGACCCGACGCTGCGGCCGGGCGACATCGTGGCGACCAAGGGGGGCATGGTCGCGGTCACCGGCATAAAAAACCATGTGGCGGACTTCACGCCGATCGACAACGACCGCTCCATCCCCAAGAGCACGCGCGAGCAACTCGCCGGCGTGAAGATTATGCCGCCCAACCCGGGCGCGCCGAAGATCGCGCCGATGTCGATGGCGGCTGCGCCGCGTGCGCGCGATGCGAACCGCCGCGCTCAGCTGTCGAGATAGCCAACTACATCCTCGGCCAGCGACAGCGACGAGGTCAGCCCTGGCGACTCGATGCCAAACATCTGCACCAGCCCGGGCAAACCATGCTGCGCCGGCGCGTCGATCAGGAAGTCGGCCTGCGCTTCTTTCGGCCCGGTGAGCTTGGGCCTGATGCCGCAATAATCCGGCGCCAGCGAGCCATCCGGCAGGCCGGGCCAATAGGTGCGGATGCGCTCGTAGAACGAGGCGGCGCGGCCGGCGTCGACGTCGTAGGTCTCGCGCTCGATCCATTCCACGTCCGGCCCGAAGCGCATGCGGCCGGCGAGATCGATGGTCACGTGCACGCCGAGACCGGCGACGACCGGCGTCGGATAGATCAGCCGCTTGAACACCGGCCGCCCGGTGAAGGAGAAATAATTGCCCTTGGCCATGACCAGGCGCGGCACGCGGCTTTGCGGATAATCCTCGATCGCGCACGCCACCGCTTGCGCGCCAAGCCCCGCGCAATTGACCACGGCGTCGAAAGCGAACGTGTCGCCGCCGCCGAACTTGACCTGCCATCGCCCATCTTTACGTGCCGCGCCCACAACCTTCGTGTTGAAGGCGATGGCGCCGCCTTGGTCCTCGAGATCGCCGCGTAGCGCCAGCATAAAAGCGTGGCCGTCAATGATGCCGGTTTCCGGCGACAGCAGCGCGCCGACGCAGGACAGTTCCGGCTCCAATGCGCGCGCCGCATTGCCGCCGATCATCTCCAGGCCTTCGACGCCGTTGATCGCGCCTTGCTTCTCGATTGCGGCGATCTTGTCGAGTTCGGCGTCGCTGGTGGCGACGATCAGCTTGCCGCATTTGCGGTGCGGCACGCCGTGGGAGATGCAGAATTCGTAGAGCATGCGCCGGCCGCGCACGCAGTGGCGCGCCCGCACCGAGCCGGTCGGGTAATACATACCGCCGTGAATGACTTCGCTGTTGCGCGAGGAGATGCCGGTGCCGATGGCATTGGCCGCCTCCGCCACGATGACCTCGTAGCCCTTGTCCGCCGCCGCGCGCGCCACCGCGAGGCCGACCGCGCCGGCTCCAATCACCAGGGTTTGCATGACGAAGTATGTCTCGACGGCATCGGCAACGAGTTCACGGAACTGCCACTAATCCCTGATTTGCACAAGGATCGCTATGCCCGCCCGTCCGCATTGGCCTTGACCGCGCGCAAGGCTCAGGCAGATTGGCGCGCGATTCCACGAAGGCGGGATGAGACGATGCGCAAAACGGCACTGACATGGGCGGTCATCGCGTTCGGCGCCATGCTGGCGGCACCGGCGCTGGCCGCCTCCTGCCACAACACCGGCAGCTACGAAGCCTGGCTCGCCGCCTTCAAGAAGCAAGCCGCCGCGCAGGGCATTTCGCCGCGCGTCATTGCCGAAGCCTCGCCGTCGATGACCTTCGATCCGGCCATCATCCGCCGTGACCACGGCCAGGCCGTGTTCCAGCAGACCTTCCTGCAATTCGCCGACCGCATGGTCGGCGGCGCCCGCATCCCCAACGGCCTCGCCAAGATGAAACAGCACGCCGCGACTTTCGCCGCGGTGGAGAAGAAATACGGCGTGCCGGCGCCGGTGCTCACCGCCTTCTGGGGCCTGGAGAGCGACTTCGGCGCCAATTTCGGCAACTACAAGATCCTCAGCGCGCTGGCGACACTCGCCTATGACTGCCGCCGACCCGACTTCTTCCGCCAGCAGTTGCTCGACGCGCTGCGCATCATCGAGCGCGGCGACCAGCGCGTCGACGAGATGATCGGCGACTGGGCCGGCGAATTCGGCGGCTTGCAGTTCACCGCCTCCGACTATCTCAAGAACGCGGTCGACTTCGACGGCGACGGCCGCCGCGACCTGATCCACAGCGTCCCCGATACGCTCGCCTCCGGCGCCAACTTCCTGGTCAGCCTCGGCTGGCATCGCGGCGAGCCCTGGCTGCAGGAAGTGCGCGTGCCCGCCAACCTGCCGTGGCAGGAGGCGGACTTGAACATCCAGCATCCGCGTTCGCAGTGGGTGTCCTGGGGCGTGCGCGCCGCCTATGGCGAGCCGTTGCCACCCGACGATATGGCGGCGTCGCTCATCCTGCCGATGGGCCGGCACGGGCCTGCTTTCCTTGCGTACCGGAATTTCCAGGCCTTCCTCGGCTGGAATTCGGCGATGGTCTATTCCACGACGGTCGCCTATTTCGCGACGCGCCTTGCCGGCGCGCCCGCTTTCAACCACGCCGGCGCCAAAGACGTCGTGCCGCTCTCAACCCAGCAGATGATGGAATTGCAGCGGCTGCTCAATGAGCATGGCTACAAAGTCGGCGATATCGACGGCAAGCTCGGCGCCGGCACCCGCGCGGCGGTGCGGCTGGCGCAGATGAAGACCGGACTGCCCGCGGATTCCTATCCGACGGTGGAGCTGATCGAGCGCCTCGGCGGCAGCCGCATCGGCGGTGTCAAGCCCTAACCGCCAGAGCGGTATTTCTCGCGTTCACGAAATTGCGAAGCGCCGCAGGTTAGGCGGCGCTGCATCGTTGATTTTTATACAAGGCATCGGGGCGCCTGCAGTGCGCCGTCTCTGCGGATTGCGCAATGCAGCGATTCGATGCCACGCAACGCGATATGCCCATGATCACAGACATGAGCACAATTCATGCATATCCGCGGCGAACGAACGAAGCTTTGCACGGTTTAACGATACGCCCTGGGACGGGGCGAGGATGTGGAGGATATTCCATCATGCAGAAATATTTCGCTTGCCTGACGGCCGCATTGCTGGCGAGCGCGCTGGCACTGCCGGTCATTGCCAATGCGGCAGGGCCGCAGAGGTCCGGCGGTGCGCCCGCCGTGCACGCTGCTCCGCACTTCGGCGGTGGAGCGCCGCATTTCGCGCCGCACGTGGGGGGCGGTGTGCCGCACTTCACCGCGCGCAGCGGCGGCGGGGTTCCGCATTTTACCCGCCACTTTTCGATGCCGCACATAACGCACCACACCGCGACGGTGAATCGCAGCTTGCATGTCACGCAGCCCAACCACCTGAACGGTGTGCGCGGCGCGTCGTCGGTGCGCCTGCACGGCCGCAATCTCGGCCATCAACTGGCGAACCCCAGCGCGCTGCATACGCAGCCGGGTCTGGCGTCAACGCCCAACACGCAGGCCGGTCGCCACTTCCACCGCAACGGCACCGCCGGCATCAGCACGCAGGCCGCGCGGCAAGGCCGCTTCGCCTCGCGCTTTGCCTCGCGTGCGCAATCGGACCCGAACTGGCGGTCTGAGCACATCGCGGCGCGCCGGGCCTGGGCTCACCATCACCGCGCCGGTTTCGTTGGCTGGTACGGGCCGGTGTTCTGGCCCTACGCCTATTCCGACATTTTCGACTACGCGTTCTGGCCCTATGGCTATGACGAGGGCTACTGGGACTACGCCTACGACGATTTCATCGACGGCTTGTTCTGGGGCGAATACGGACCGCCGGAGGACTATGCCTACGCGTACGCGCCGCCGTCCGGCTCGCATGGCACCCGCGTGAGCTATGCCGGCGTGCAGGAACTGTGCAGGGAGCCGGGCACCGGCATCACCGCCTGGCCGTTCGCCGACATCCAACGCAAGGTCGGGCTCAACGACGAGCAGAAGCAGTTGCTCGCCGACGTGCGCAAGGCCGCAGCGGACGCCGCGGCGACGTTCAAGGCCTCGTGTCCGGCGGAAAACACCTTCCCGCTGACCCCGCCAGGACGGCTGACCGCGATGAACGGGCGCCTGCAGGCAACGCTCGAGGCCGTCAAGATCGTGCGGCCCGCGCTCGACAAGTTCTACAACTCGCTGAGCGACGAGCAGAAGGAGCGCTTCAATCAGCTCGGGCCGCAGCAGCCAGTCAACAATCCGGAGACGACCGCGGCACTGCCACACGACAGCAAGAGCTGCGCGGAGGCAAAGCCCGGCCTCGCCACGCTGCCGATCGAAAAGATCCGGGACGTGGTGCAGCCGACCGACGCGCAGCAGGCCGGCTTCAAGAATCTGCAGGACGCGACCGAGAAAGCGGTGGCAACCCTGCAGGCGGCCTGCCCGGACGAGACGCCGCTCACCCCGCCGGGACGCCTCGAAGCGATGCAGACCCGCCTGCAGGCGATGATCGACGCCGCCAACACGGTGAGGCCGGCGCTCGAGAGCTTCTACGCCTCCCTGTCGAACGAGCAGAAGGCGCGCTTCGACCGCATCGGTCAGGTGCTGGCGCAGGCGAACGAGTGACCGCCTGCCAATGACTTGAAAAGGCGGCCGGTTCCGGCCGCCTTTCTTTTGCCGTCTTCGATTCTCGCAATGACACATCGTTCGCGCGGAGGAGGAATTTTCTCCGGCGCGTTTGCACCTTGTTCAGCAACACGGGACATCGCCGTACACGGTCGAAAAATTTCAGCTTAGTGTGTTAGGATTCCGCCGGCGGGGGGCTCCGGATTGAAAGGCGCAGCAACGGGCGAAGTTAAACATCCCGCACGCCGTCGCGTTCTCGACGTTGCGCTCTACGCGCTAGAGCTCATCGCCATCGCGGCCGCGTATTTCAGCGTGGCCGAGACCGCGCAATTGCTCCCGTCAATCAACCCGGCCGCGACCCCGTTGTGGCCGCCGAGCGGACTTGCGCTGGCGCTCATCCTGCTGCGCGGCTATCGAATTTGGCCCGCAATCCTGGCTGGATCATTTTTTCCCGGCGCCACGGCCGCCCGGTCGATCTTTGAATCCGGCTCGGTGGCAACCGGCACGCTGCTCGCAGCATTGGCCGGAGCCTGGCTGATCAACCGCTGGGCAAACGGCCGCAAGGCGTTTGCCGCTCCAACCGATGTCTTGAAGTTTGCGCTCGTCGCCTTCGTCCCGACGGCGCTTTTGAGTTCAACAATCGCCGCAGCCGGCATATGGCTCGCAAATGCCGCGATACCCGAGCATCCGGTCGCCGTCTGGGCGACCTGGTGGCTAGCGGATGCAGGCGGGAGCGTGGTCTTTGCTCCGGTTGTCGTGCTCTGGGCGATGACGGCGTTCCGTCCCTTCTCCAAACGGGTTTTATTGGAAGCGCTCGCGATCTTCGCGCTCACCGGCATCATCGGCGTCGCGGCTTACGGCGGTCCCCTCACCAGCAGCGGCCTCGTTAGCGGTAACCTCGATGCTCTCCTGCCATATCGTGGTCTCGTAGGGGTTCTTGTGGTGATCCCGCTGATGTGGGCCGGCCTGCGCGGCAACCAGCGCAACGCCGCGACGGCCTCGCTTATTTTCTGCGTCATTGCGATGTGGGGCTTCGCAACCGGCATTAGTCCGTTCGCCAAGACGGACCTGAACGGCTCGCTGCTGTTGCTCCTCGTTCTGACCGTGAGCACATCGGTGCCGCCGCTCGTTCTCGCCGCTGCAGCCGTCACCCGCCGCGACACGGAGTTGCGCCTGCTGACGGTGCAGGATCAATTGAACCGCAAGATCGCCGAGACAAACCTGGCGCTCGACAGCGCCAAGCGGCATTTCCAGATTTTGATCGAAGGCGTCGTCGACTATGCCATTTTCGTTCTCGACACGGCGGGACGCGTGGCGAGCTGGAACAGTGCCGCGCAGCAAATCATCGGTTACAGCGCGGGCGAAATCATCGGCAAGCATTTCGGGATATTTTACCGGCCGGACGAACGCCGCGCCGGCGAGCCGAACCGCGCGCTGGAACTGGCCGTGCAAAAAGACAAGCACGAAGTGGAAGGCTGGCGCATCCGCAAGAACGGCACGCTTGTTTTCGTCACCGGCTCGGTCTCGGTCATTCGCGACGACAAAGGCAACCTGATCGGATTCGCCAATGTCATCCGCGACGCCACCGAGCGGCGCGATGCGCAGGAGAAACTGGTCGAAGCGCGCGAGCAGCTGGCGATGGCGCAGAAAATGGAGGCCATCGGCAAGCTCACCGGCGGCATCGCCCACGACTTCAATAATCTGCTGATGATCATCGGCGGCAACGCGCAGACATTCAAGCGCCTGCTCGACCCGAAGCTGCCGCGGGCCATCGAGGCCATCCAGACGGCGGCCAAGCGCGGCGAAAGCCTCACCCGCCAATTGCTGACTTTCTCGCGTCGCCAGCAACTGAGTCCGACCGTCGTCGACTTGAACGCCTGTATCCGCACCATGCGCCCGATGATCGAAAGCTCGCTGCGCGGCAACATTGTGTACAACGAAAAGATCGGGGCCGGCGTCTCGCCGGTCAAAATCGACCAAGCCGAGTTGGAGCTCGCGATCGTCAATATTGCGGTCAATGCGCGCGACGCCATGCCAAGCGGCGGCACGTTTACCCTCGCCGTCGGCAGCGCGGCGAAAGTCCATGAGGTCGGCGACGATCAGCCGAGCGGCCCGTTCGCCGTGATCGAATTCAGCGATTCCGGCATGGGCATCCCGCCCAATCTTCTGTCCAAGATCTTCGATCCGTTTTTCACCACCAAGGAGGTCGGCAAAGGCACCGGGCTCGGCTTGTCGCAGGTCTACGGCTTTGCCCACCAAGCCGGCGGCACGGTCAAGGCCGAGAGCAAGATCGGCCAGGGCACGACCATCACGATGTATTTGCCATTCTGCTCCGAAGCGGCCGGCGCGGCCAAGGAAACACCTGCGCGCAGCGCGCAGCGCGTCCAGCGCCCGACGGTTCTCGTCGTCGACGACAGCGCCGAAGTGGCGCAGGTGACGTCGTCGCTGTTCGAGCATCTCGGTTACGACACCGTCTACCGCGACTCGGCCGAAGCGGCGCTGAAATTGCTGGAAGAGGGCGAAAAATTCGAGCTTGTGTTCAGCGACATCGTGATGCCGGGCACCATCGACGGCGTCGGACTGGCGAGCGAAATCCGTTCGCGTTATCCCAATTTGCCGGTGATCCTGACCACGGGGTACAGCGACGCCGCACAGGCGGCACCGCCGAACTTGCCGATCCTGCGCAAGCCGTTCGACACCGACGCGCTCAGGGATTTCATCCAGGACACGGCGGACGTGCGCTTGACCGCCTGAGACGTCAGCCCGCTAGAAGCAAAGATTGCTCCAGACCTCGCCGCGCTTGTTCTTGAGCACGTAGGGGCAGTTGAGGCGCTTGAGCGCGGCCTTGGCGTCCTCATCGCCGAGCGCCGCGGCGCGCTCGTAATAGGTCTTGGCGGCACGTGGATCCTGCGCGCCGCCGCGACCGTTTTGCGCGAACGCGCCCAGCCACTCCAAGGCGAGCGGATGATTTTGCGCGGCGGCTTTTTCGAACAACGCGCGCGCGGCAACGTCGTCCTTAGGGCCGCCGGTGCCCTGCGCGTACATCAAACCGAGCTGGAATTGCGCTTCCGCCGAATTGGCCTCCGCCGCTTTCTCCAGCATGGCGCGCGCCTCGGCCGGATTTGACGCCGCGCCGCCGTCGATCGCCGCGAGGTTGGTGACGCCGCGCGGATTGCCGGCCTTGGCCGCACGCTGGAATAATTCGCGCGCCTTGGCCTGGTCCTTGGCGACGCCCGCGCCGGTTCCATACATCACGCCGAGCTCGACCATGGCCGCGCTGCTGCCCTTGTCGGCCGCCTTGCGGTAGGCGGCCATCGCTTCGGCAACTTGCCGGTTGGCGGCATAGGCGCGGCCGAGCTCATACAGCGCGCGGCGCGACGATGCCGACGCCATTTTGCAGAACTTGATCGCGGTCGCGATATCGGATTGGGCGATGGCGGGCGTGCCTTTGACGTCCGCCGGCTTGTCCGGATCGGTCGGATCGGCGGCAATGCGGTCGCACAGCACGAGGTCGGCCGATTGCGCGCGCGCCGCCGAATGCAGCGACAGCACCAGCAGGCCGACGGCAAGCGATACGGCAGCAGATCGTTTGCTCATGATCCGATCTTAACTCCTACGCGGCGGAGGCTCCGACGGGCCAAGCTTACGGCTTACGATTATCGCCCATCAATAAAAAAGGCGGCCCGTCGGGGCCGCCTCTTGTCCGGACAACCGGACGATTTACTCCGCCGCGAGCTTCACCGACGGCGCCGCCGCCTTGATGTCGGCCGTGACGTGATCTTCGTACTTGGCGAAGTTCTTCTGGAACATGCCGACCAGCGCGCGCGCGGTCTTGTCGAACTCGGCCTTGTCCTTCCAGGTCTTGAACGGATTGAGCAGATGCGGCTCGACGCCGGCCACCGAAGTGGGCACCGAGAAGCCGAAATAGGGATCGGTGCGGAAGTCGGCGTCCTTGAGCGAGCCGTTGAGCGCGGCGGTCAACAGCGTGCGCGTCGCCTTGATCGGCATGCGGCGACCCTCGCCGTATTTGCCGCCGGTCCAGCCGGAGTTCACCAGCCAGACGTCGGCCTTGTACTTGTTGATGTAGTCGCGCAGCAGGTTGGCGTAGACCGACGGGTGCCGCGGCAGGAACGGCGCGCCGAAGCAGGTGGAGAATTCCGGCTCGACACCTACCAGGCCCTTCTCGGTGCCGGCGACTTTGGCGGTGTAGCCGGAGAGGAAGTGGTACATCGCCTGCGTCGGCGTCAGCTTGGCGATCGGCGGCATCACGCCATAGGCGTCGGCGGTCAGGAAGATGATGTTTTTCGGGTGCCCGGCGCGGCCGGAACGCGACGCGTTCGGGATGAAGTCGAGCGGATAGGCCGAGCGGGTATTTTCGGTCTTGGAGCCGTCGTCGTAGTCGGGAACGCGGGTGTCCGCATCGTACACCACGTTCTCCAGCACGGCGCCGAAGCGGTTGGTGGCGTCCCAGATCATCGGCTCGGCTTCTTTTGAGAGCTTGATGGTCTTGGCGTAGCAGCCGCCCTCAAAATTGAAGATGCCGTCCGGGCCCCAGCCGTGCTCGTCGTCGCCGATCAGAATGCGCTTCGGGTCGGCCGACAACGTCGTCTTACCGGTGCCGGACAGGCCGAAGAACAGCGCGCTCTCGCCCTCGCGGCTGACGTTGGCCGAGCAGTGCATCGGCACCACGTTCTCGGCCGGCAGATAGAAGTTGAGTGTGGTGAACACCGACTTCTTCATTTCGCCGGCATAGGAGGAGCCGCAGATCAGCACGATCTTGCGGGTGAAATCGATCGCCACCATGGTGTCGGAGCCCTCGCGCCCGCCATGCCGCTTGGCATCGGGGCGGAACGACGGCAGGTCGACGATGGTGAGCTCGGGCACGAACTTGGCGAGGTCCGCGCGCTCCGGGCGGATCAGCAGTTGGCGAATGAACAGCGAGTGCCAGGCATATTCGGTGAACACGCGCGTCTTGATCTGATACTTCGGATCGGCGCCGCCGTAGAGGTCCTGCGCGAACAGCGTCTTGCCCTTCACGTGCGCCTGGAAGTCGGCAAGCAGCGCGTCGAAATTCTCAGCGCTCATCTTGCGATTGCCGTCCCACCACACGGAATCGCGGGTGAGGTCGTCGACCACGGTGTGCTTGTCCTTGGGGCTGCGGCCGGTGTGATGGCCGGTGAAGGCGGAAAGCGCGCCACCCGCGACAATGGAAGCCTCGCCGGCGCGGATCGAATGCTCGTAGAGCGGAGCTTCAGTCAGATTCCAATGGATCGCGGCCAGATCTTTGAAGCCGAACTTGTCGGCGCCGTAAGCGCCGTTCCGCACACCCGTTTCTTGCACGCGAATTCCTCCCGAAGCAGCAGACCGCCGGTTTTAGCCCGCGCGAGGCCAAGAGCGGTCTTGCAATAAGACCTTAGTATAGCCCCTCGTTCCAAGGCGCGCGACCATAGTCATCGACCGCTTGAATGCCAAGGACAAATCATATGCAGCGCAAGCGGATATCGTTGCGCTGCATCAATTCGGCGAAGGCGATGCAAGCGCGGCTGATGTCCGCGCAATCAATCCCTTGCCGGATTCCGCCGATCCGGCGCCGCCGGCCGTCGCATTAACCACAGCCGCAGGTTCTGGCGCGGCTGCGCCGCTAAATCGCGTCGATCGTCCAGCGCACGATCTCCCCGGCCACCTGGGAAAAAGCCTGGTTGAGCGCCGCGACCGCGTCGGACGCGGCCGCGCTTTTGGCCGGGACGCTGGCCGTAAAGGTCCGCGAGCCGGCGATCGCGCCCTTGTCGCTGACCAGCCGCGCGGTCAGGCCGACCATGGCTTCCGGCGCGGGGCCGGCTTTGATCTGGAAACTCTGGATGACAAGCTCGAGCCGGTAGTCCGCCGTTAGCTGTTCGAGCGGCCGGCTGACGGCGCTGAGCTGATGCGCATTTTCGAAGCTCTGCACGATCCGCGCCTGGATCAGCTTGGGCAGGTTATCGGCCCACTGCGCGTCGTCGAGATTCGAATAGGTGCCGGCATCGCTGCGAATCAGGATTTTCTGCGAGTCGAACAAAATCAGCGCGCTGGGATCGGGCACCACCAGTTGCGCCTTGATCGCCTTCTCGCTCGGCGGAAAGTCGGTCGCGGCGGCGAGATCGTAGATCGTCGGCCCCTGCTTGGCCGCGCCGGTGCCGGCCAATTTCTCCAGTCCGCCGATGAGGCCCTCGACGCGCGCGGCATTGCGCCCGAGCATGTCGGCGAAGGCGGCGATTCCGGTGATGGCCGTGTTCAGCGGCTTGGCGTTGTCGCTCAAGATGGTGTCGACGTGACGTAACGTTGCCTGCACAGATTCGGTCAAGGTCCGGCCGACATCGGGACCGGCGATGAGCAGCGGCGGTTGTCCGTCCTTCGCCGTCAAGCGCGGCGCCTGCGTCGACCCGCCCTTGAGCGCGACGGCCGCGGCGCCGGTGAAACCCTGGTAGGCGATGTCGACCTGCGTGTCGGCGCGCACCGGCGTGCTCGGGTCGAGCGAGATCGCCACGGTGACCCGGCTCGGCTCGTTGGGATCGAGATCGATGCGCGTCACGGTGCCGGCGCGAATGCCGTTGAACAACACGTTCGCCCCCGGCACCAGTCCCGACACCGGCTGCTGGAAACGGATCTCGTAGACCGCCCGCTCGCCGAAACCGCCGAGCGTCTTGATCCAGTAGACAAAGCCGAAACCGCCAAACAGGCAGATCAGCGTAAAGGCACCGATCAAGACATAACGAGCGCGGGTCTCCATGGTGCCGATCCTCGCCGCGAAGTCAGTTCCGGCTGAGCGTGATGGACGCTTTGACGATCTGTCCGCCGCCTTGTGAATCGATGGTCACGGCTTGCCGCCGGCTGCGCGTCACCAGCACGAGATCGGCGGCAAAGCCCGAACTCTCGGCATGGATCTGCAGGCGATCGCCCTGCGCATTGCCGACCGCGGTGCCGCCGATATTGCGGCTGTGCTCGGTCCAGCGGCCGCTGATCTGGTTCTGCTCGTCGGCGGTGAACTGGCCGCTGAGATCGAAATTGTAGCTGTCGCTGGCGCAGCGCAATTGCAGATCGACTTCGTGCTCGCTGCTGCCGCGCGGGCGGTATTGCGCCTTGCAGCGGATGCGTTCGGCGGCGCCGTTATTCGGCCGCAACGTTCCCGTGCCGGACCAGTTGCCGGAATAATCGGCAAACGGACCCGAGGCGGCGAAAGCGGCCGACGCGGCCAAAAGCAGGCCGGCGACGATGGCAGCGGGCCGATGTGGCAATACACGGCGGAAATGGTGTTGCACGGGCAAATCCCTTTCATGTTTCGATGGCGGAGAACGCCGCCTTAACCACGAATGGGGTCGTTCTGGTTCCGGGAAAAGTTCAACTTAAGTTCCATGCAAGGCCTCCGATCGCATTGCGCTACATCAATCCGCCGAACCCCGGCAGGCGGCCGCAATAACGCGCCGATTCACGCCGTCCGCGCCTTGTCGGCAAGCTGTTTGAGCGTCAAGCGCAGCGGGCCCGGCCCGGTGACCCGTTGCGGAAAAAACAGCCGCAAGGCGGTCTGGCCCTGCTGCAGCTCGATGCCGTCCGGATCGAGGCCGACACAGCGCCAGTCGCCCCCCGGCGCGCCGAGCAGCTTACTCGCGTAGAGCCGGCAGGCTTCGGCGTGATCGGCATTCATATGCGCGATGGCGCCCGCTTCCGCCGCGATCAATTCGTCAGCGCCGACAATGTCGGTGAGCACGTCAACGGCGGCGAGATCGGCGGCGCGGGCAAAGCCGCCATTGAGATGCGCCGAGACGATGCGCATGCGCCAGAAGGCGAAGTCGCCGAAGCCGGCATAAAGCTCCGACTTGGGATGCCGGGCGAGAAAGCGGTGGCGGATGCGCGCGTCATCGGCGCTGTCGCGCGCAACCGCCGCGAAGGTGCCAAGCACCGTGAGGCGCGGATGCGCCAGCGCGTCGCCTTTGCCCAGCTCCGCCAGCAGCAGCGAGGCGCGGCCGTCGACCTCCAGATTGGCGGTATGGGTGGCGAGCCGCGACACCAGGATGAGCGGGGCGCCATCCACGTCGGTCGCCACGTTAACCAGCGAAGCAAAGGGATAGCCGGTGTTGCGGTCGAGCGTCGCCAGCGTCCCGGCGCTGGTTGTCCGCAACAGGATCTTGGCCACCAGCCGCGGGTCGAAGTCCGCCGCTTGCGGGGCGTTTTCCGGGGTGCGGCCCGGCATGACACCGGGCAAAGGGTTTTCGGGGCTCATCGGATTCCGGCCATTAACGCTGCCTTTGTGCGCTTCCTAGGGCTTGTATTCGCTATGGAATCACATAGTTGTTGCAAAGAGGCCACATTTCGGACCCGGTTTATGGGCTTCAAAACCTGCGGGAACGTCACGCCAGGCGACGCAAATAGAGGGGCTCCATGCCGACCATCGCTCTCGTCGACGACGACCGCAATATCCTGACCTCCGTTTCCTTGGCGCTCGAATCCGAGGGCTATCGGATCATGACCTACACCGACGGGGCGAGCGCCCTCGACGGTTTCAAGACCTCGCCGCCGGATCTCGCCATCCTCGACATCAAGATGCCGCGCATGGACGGCATGGAGACGCTGCGCCGGCTGCGCCAGAAAAGCGACATTCCCGTCATCTTCCTCACCTCCAAGGATGAGGAGATCGACGAGATGTTCGGCCTCAAGATGGGGGCCGACGACTTCATCCGCAAACCGTTCTCGCAGCGGCTCCTGGTCGAGCGCGTGAAGGCGGTGTTGCGCCGTGCCACGCCGAAGGACGCCGCCGCGCCGAAAGAAACCGACGCCAAGGCGCTCGAGCGCGGCCAACTGCGCATGGACCCCGAGCGCCACACCTGCACCTGGAAGAACGATCCGGTGACGCTGACGGTCACCGAGTTCCTCATCCTGCAGGCGCTCGCCACCCGGCCCGGCGTGGTGAAAAGCCGCAACGCGCTGATGGACGCGGCCTATGACGACCAGGTCTATGTCGACGACCGCACCATCGACAGCCACATCAAGCGCCTGCGCAAGAAGTTCAAGGTCGTCGATGACGACTTCGACATGATCGAGACGCTCTACGGCGTCGGCTACCGCTTCAAGGAAACATGACGCATCATTAGCGCAAGGTCCCGAAAAGTGGGTACCGGTTTTCGGACAAGACCTTGCGCAATGTTAATGATGCGAGGGGCTTGAGTGGCCTGACACAGCGTCCCGGCTTGCGGTAAAATCACATCGACCCGGCTGGATTTAAACGACGTGCTCGATCGGACCGCAGAGATTGCCGCGCCGAACGCCGAAGCCGAAAGGCCCGGCGAGGACGTTTCGCGTCCCGAGCGCAAGCGTCTCGATGCGATCCGGCGCCCGCTGCGCTCGGCCTGGGCCTTCTTCGTTTCGCAAAGTTTCTCCAGCCTCACCCGCCGCATCGTCTTTCTCAATCTCACCGGCCTCGTCGCGCTGGTCGCCGGCGTGCTTTATCTCTCGCAATTCCGCGCCGGCCTGATCGACGCGCGCGTACAAAGCCTGCTGGTGCAGAGCGAGATCATCGCCGGCGCGATCGCCGCCTCGGCGACGGTGGAAAGCGATGCGGTCACCATCGATCCCGAACGGCTCCTTGAATTGCAGGCCGGCCAGAGCTACGGCCCGGCCGACGAGGGCCAATCCGGCATCGAATTCCCCATCAATCCCGAGCGGGTGGCGCCGGTGCTGCGCCGTCTCGTCTCCCCGACCAAGACGCGCGCGCGCATCTACGACCGCGACGGCGTGTTGATCCTCGACAGCCGCAATCTCTACGGCCGCGGCGACGTGCTTCGCTTCGATCTGCCGCCGCCGGACACCGAGCAGCCCGGCCTGATGGAGCGCGCCTTCATCGCCATGCGCCGCTGGTTCGGCCGCGGCGACCTCCCGCTCTACAAGGAGCTCGGGCCGGAGAACGGCAAGGGCTATCCCGAGGTCGAGCAGGCGCTCGACGGCATGCATGCGAGCATGGTGCGGGTGAACGACCGCGGCGAGGTGATCGTCTCGGTCGCCGTGCCGGTACAACGCTTCCGCGCCGTGCGCGGCGCGCTGATGCTGTCGACGCAAGGCGCCGACATCGACGACATGGTGGAGGCGGAGCGGCTCGCCATCGTCAAGGTGTTTCTGGTCGCCGCCGGCGTGATGGTGGTGCTCTCGATGCTGCTCGCCGGCACCATCGCCGGCCCAGTCCGGCGCCTCGCCGATGGCGCCGAGCGCGTGCGCCGGCGTATCCGCAGCCGCGTCGAGATTCCCGATTTCACCCGCCGGCGCGACGAGATCGGCGAATTGTCGGGCGCGCTGCGCGAAATGACCAACGCGCTCTATACCCGCATCGAGGCGATCGAAAGCTTCGCCGCCGACGTGGCGCACGAATTGCGCAATCCGCTCACCTCGCTGCGCTCCGCGGTGGAAACCTTGCCGCTGGCCAAGACCGACGAAAGCCGCCGCCGTCTGCTCGAGGTGATCGAACATGACGTCAAGCGGCTCGACCGCCTGATTTCGGATATTTCCGATGCCAGCCGTCTCGATGCCGAATTGCAGCGCCAAGAGGCGAGCACCGTCGACCTCGTCAAGCTGCTCGAGGCGCTGGCCGCCACCGCCAACGAGGTGCGTCCCGACGACGTCAGCGTGACGCTCTCCTTCGAGGGCGCCAGCAAGACAGCGTTCAAGGTGCCGGGTCACGATTCGCGCCTCGGCCAGGTGATCAGCAATCTGCTCGACAATGCGCGCTCGTTCTCGCCCGCCGGCGGCAAGGTGCGCGTGACCTGCCGCAAGCTCAAGGACGAGGTCGAGATCGTGGTCGACGACGACGGTCCCGGCATCCCGCCCGACGCGTTGCAGAAGATCTTCGAGCGCTTCTACACCGACCGCCCCAACCAGAGCTTCGGGCAGAATTCGGGTCTCGGCTTGTCGATCTCTAAGCAGATCATCGAGGCGCATGGCGGCCGCATCTGGGCGGACAACCGCACCGCCGCCGGCCGCGAGCCGCGCGTGCTCGGCGCGCGCTTCATCGTGCGGCTGCCGGCGACTTAAATCTTGGACGCGACCATCCACGCTTCAGCCGTGCTCACCGGCCCAAAGGCCGTGTTGATCCGCGGGCCGGCCGGGGCGGGCAAGTCGCATTTGGCCTGGGAGTTGATCCAGGCGGCGGCGCAAGGCGCCCTGCCCTTCGCGCGGCTGGTGGCGGACGACCGGGCCCATGTCGAAGCGCGCGCCGGCCGCCTGCTGGTGCGCCCGGCGCAAGCGCTCGCCGGCTTGCTGGAAATCCGCGGCCTCGGCATTCGCCGCCTGCCTTTTGAGCCGGTGGCGGTGGTCGGGCTGGTCGTCGATTTGGCGGCCGCCGACGCCGAGCGCTGCCCGGCTGCGGAGGCCGCAAAGACCAGCATTGGCGGGGTTTTTCTGCCGCGGCTTGCGGTCGCAGCCGGCGCGCCGGCCTCGGCCCTGGTATTGGCCTACTGGGGCACTTCTCCCCGGAGCTAATTGACCTTGAGCCGCCATCTGGGCTAACCCCCCGCTCCCCGCAGCTCGGTTGAGAAAATTAACCATACCGGGCCTAGGATCGGCGCCGCCGAAAACGGACACGTCAGAACACCCCTTTGGCCTCACCTTTTCGCAGTGCAGCAGCGCGCATATATAGCGAGGCAAGCCCTTGCAACGGGCCTTCGAATGAGCCTCAATGCGCGCCCATTCGTGCGGCGCAACGTAGCGCCCGCGAGGAGTTCGGGATGATCGGCCTCGTACTTGTGACCCATGGGCGGCTCGCCATCGAGTTCCGCTCAGCGCTGGAGCATGTGGTCGGCCCCCAGCGCCAAATCGAAGCGGTCACCATTGGCCCCGACGACGACGTCGACCAATGCCGGAAAAATATTCTCGATGCGGTGAAGCGGGTCGATAGTGGCGACGGCGTCGCCATTCTCACCGATATGTTCGGCGGCACGCCCAGTAACCTCGCCATTTCGGTGATGAGCCAGCCCAAGGTCGAAGTGCTTGCCGGCATCAATCTGCCAATGCTGATCAAGCTCGCCAAGGTGCGCGAGACCTGCCCGCTCGAACAGGCGGTCGCCGCCGCCCAGGAAGCCGGCCGCAAATACTGTACGATCGCCAGCCGGGTTCTCACCGGTAAATGAGCGGCCCCGCTCACGTCGAGGGGGATCTCCCCCAGCCAAGCGCCGCCATCGTGCGCGACATCGAAATCATCAACAAAAAGGGCCTGCACGCCCGCGCCTCTGCCAAATTCGTGCAATGCGCCGAGCAGTTCGACGCCGCCATAACCGTGACCCGCGGTCATGAATCGGTCGGCGGCACCTCCATCATGGGCCTGATGATGCTGGCCGCCGGGCCCGGCATCACCATCACCATCCAGGCGACCGGCCGAGAAGCGGAAGTGGCCGTCGATGCCCTGTGCCGACTCATCGCCTCGCGCTTCGGCGAGGAAGAATAGCCGCGATCGCGGCCGGCTCGGCCAAGTCGACCAAATATAAAGAAACCTTTATATATGCGTTGCGGGAGCGGCGCCGGCCTGTTATAGGCTCGGCCCGACCCAATCGACATTTCACACGCGCACAGGATCGTCATGACCGCTTCCGCCAAGCCGCAGGCCAAGGCCGCCGACTACGTCGTCAAGGACATCTCGCTCGCGGCCTGGGGCCGCAACGAGATCGCCATCGCCGAAACCGAGATGCCCGGCCTGATGGCGACGCGCGAGGAATACGGCCCCGAGCAGCCGCTGCGCGGCGCCCGCATCGCCGGCTCCCTGCACATGACCATCCAGACCGCGGTGCTGATCGAGACGCTGACCGCGCTCGGCGCCGACGTGCGCTGGGCCTCGTGCAACATCTATTCGACACAGGATCACGCCGCCGCGGCGATCGCGCAGGCCGGTATTCCCGTCTTCGCCGTCAAGGGCGAGAGCCTGAAGGACTACTGGGATTACACCCACCGCATCTTCGAATGGGCGGACGGCGGCTTCCCCAACATGATCCTCGACGATGGCGGCGACGCCACGCTGCTGTTGCATCTCGGCCTGCAGGCCGAGACCAACCCCGGCGTGCTCGCGCATCCCGGCAACGAAGAAGAGGAAGTGCTATTCGCCGCCATCAAGAAGCGGATGAAGGAGCAGCCCGGCTGGTACACCAAGCTCGCCAAGCAAGTGCGCGGCGTCACCGAGGAGACCACCACCGGCGTGCACCGGCTCTATCAGATGGCCAAGGAAGGCCGCCTGCTGTTCCCGGCGATCAACGTCAACGACAGCGTCACCAAGTCGAAGTTCGACAATCTCTACGGCTGCCGTGAATCGCTGGTCGACGGCATCCGCCGCGGCACCGACGTGATGATGGCCGGCAAGGTGGCCATGGTCGCCGGCTTCGGCGACGTCGGCAAGGGCTCGGCCGCCAGCTTACGCCAGGCCGGCTGCCGCGTGTTGGTGTCCGAGATCGATCCGATCTGCGCGCTGCAGGCGGCGATGGAAGGCTACGAGGTGGTGACCATGGAGGACGCCGCGCTGCGTGCCGACATCTTCGTCACCGCGACCGGCAATGTCGACGTGATCACGCTCGACCACATGCGCAAGATGAAGCACCGTGCCATCGTCTGCAACATCGGCCACTTCGACTCGGAGATCCAGATCGCCTCGTTGCGCAATCTGAAATGGCACAACATCAAGCCGCAGGTGGACGAGGTCGAGTTCGCCGACGGAAAGCGCATCATTCTGTTGTCGGAAGGCCGGCTGGTGAACCTCGGCAACGCCATGGGACATCCGTCGTTCGTGATGTCGTCGTCCTTCACCAACCAGACGCTGGCGCAGATCGAACTGTGGACCAATCCCGGCAAGTACCAGAACCAGGTCTACACCCTGCCCAAGCACCTCGACGAGAAGGTGGCGCGGCTGCATCTCGACAAGATCGGGGTCAAGCTGACCAGGCTGTCCGACAAGCAGGCCAATTATATCGGCGTGCCGCAGGCCGGCCCGTTCAAGAGCGATCATTACCGGTATTGATCAACGTCAGCGCGGCGTGTCGGCCTCCGGCCGCGGCGGCACGATCATGATCAGGTAGCGCTGCGGCTTGCCGGCAATGCCCCAGAACCTGCGCGTGAGCGTCAGCTCGACATTGCGCGGCGGCGGATTGCCGGCGATCGCCTTGTCGATTGCCAGCCTGATCACCGTCGTGCAGACGCGAAAGCCGGGATATAGCTGGCATACCATCGCTGCGCCGTCGCGGGCGATGAGCACGGGCGTCACCCAGTCCTCGGTCTCCGGCTCCAGCACCGGATAAGGCGACGGCCGGTCCGGCAGGTAGAACGCCGTCGCGTTGGCGAGGCCGAAGTCGCCGCCAACGACGCGCAACGGACGCGCATTGGTGCGATGCCATTCCTCATCGACCCGCGCGGCCAGAAGCTGTGCGTGCGCCGACACGGGATCTGGACCGGCCATATGGATCGCAATCGCGATGGCAGGCGAGGCCGCCAGCATTGCCACCGGCAAGACGATCACCAGCGCGACGATGGCGCCGAGCGCTTGCCGGCTCAGCGTCAGCAACGGCGATGATAACAGCACCAGCGGAAACAAAATGAGGTCCGGCATCGTCCAGATCGGATTGAGGTCGATGCCCAACAGCGGCCCGACCAGAACCGGCAGCAGCAGCGTCGCCCAGAACGCCACCGCGACAAAGCGGCGTTCCGGCGCCGTCGGCAGCAGCATGTCGGCCAATGCGGCGCCGCGTGGGCGGGCCAGGGCGAGGACGATGAGTGCCGGTGCCGCGGCATAGCCGAGGCCGCCGCCGACGTAGCGGCCGGCGGTGATCAACGTGTCGCCGAACGTGTTCACGCTGTGCGCGCCGAGCGCATACGTGAGCGGCATGAAATCGTGCTGCAGCAGCCAGACGAGATGCGGCGCCAGCAGCAGCGCGCCGACGCCGACGGTGACCCACGGCGCGGCCGAGCGGAAATAGATTGCGCGGCGCGCATCGACGAGGGCCGCGAGCGCCAGACCGGCCAGCAGGAAGATCGACCAGTACTTGCCGAGCACTGCCGCCGCCGCCGCCGCGCCGGCCAGCGCCGCCCACGACGCGCTACGGCTCTCGAAAGAGCGGATGAAGCAGTAGGCGGTCGCCGCCCACAGCGGTCCGAGCACGGCGTTGTGGTCAAAGCGGATGCCGTGGAAATTGAAGTATGGCACCAGCGTCAGGCAGGCGAGCGCGACGATACGCTTGTCCGGCGCCAGCAGGCGCCCGTAGAGCCGCCAGGCGATCCACAGTCCGACGGTCACGTAGGCGATGGCGAACAGATAATAGGCCCAGTCGCGGAGCGGAAACACCGTGAACCAGGCGCGCACCAGCCAGGCGGCGAGCGGCGGGTGTTTGGCGTAACCGAGCGCGAGATGACGCGACCACGACACCAGTTCGGCGGCGTCGACCTGCATGTCCTGGCTCGCTTTGGCGATCACGCCGTAAAGCGTCCAGATGACGGCATAGGCGACCAGCAACGCCAGCATCGTCCGCTCGCGCCGCAGCGGATCGATCAGCGCGTCGATCAATCTTTCAATGGCCCTGAGGGCGGCGTGCAGCGCCCGTGACCCTACCAACTCCTCGGCCGATTCCATTATCCCCCACTCAAACGGATCACGCCGATGCTTACGGCAGCGGCGGCACGATCAAGATCGTATAGCGCTGCGGCCGCCCTGGGAACCGGAGAAAATTGCGCACGATCTCGGTTTCGACGCGGCGAACCGGCGCAGCCTGCGCTGCCGCCTTGGCAAGACAGGCGGCGTCCGCGGCAAAGCACACGATGACCATGCCGTCGCGCCTGAGTTCCGCCGCGTCCGGCGCCGGCATGTCGGTCAGCACGCGCGGCCGTTCGACCGCATAGGCGGCGACGCCGTCGGCGAGATCGCCGGCGCCGCCGACAAAACGCAGCGGTTGCGGGATCGTCTGATGCCAAAGCTGCTCGACCTCGCCAGCGAGCAGCGCGGCCTGCGCCGAATTCGGCGGCGGACCGTTGCGCTGGGCGATGATGGCGATCGCGGGCGACGCGATCAGCATCACCACCGGGATCGCCGCGGCGGCGGCGAGAATACGGCGCAGGTCGACGTCGCGGATGGTCACCGCCGGCGGCGACAGCAGCAGCACCGGCAGCAGCGTCCAGGCCGACATCGACCACAGCGAGGTGATCTCGATACCGCTCACCAGCGCGGCGACGGCGGGCAGCAGCAGCGGCGCCCAGAATGCGGTCGCCACCAGCCGCCGCTCATCATCGGCCGGCCACAGCATATCGGTGATGGTCGCGCCGCTCGGCCGTGCCGCGATCAGCACCACGAGCACCGGGATCGCCACATAGCCGAGCGACCCGGCGAGATAGCCGAGCGCGCCCACGGCGACGTCGGCGAACGACTTGGCGCCGTGGATGTACATCGCGTAGGCAAACGGCTGGGCATAATGCTGCGAGAGCCAGACGAGATGTGGCGCAAGCGCGATCAATCCGACAATGACCGTGATCCAGGGCGCGGCGGAACGGAAATAGGCCGCACGCCGGCGATCGAACAGCGCGGCGAGCACCAGCCCGGCGAGGAGAACGATCGACCAGTATTTGCCCAGCATGCTGGCCGCGGCCGCGAGGCCGGCGAGCGCCGCATAGAGCGCGCTGCGCGTGCGATAGGCGCGCAGAAAGCAGAACGTGGTTGCCGCCCAGGTCGGCAGCAGCACGGTGTTCACGTTGAACTTCAGCGCATGGAAATTGAAGAACGGCACGAACATCAACAGCGCGAGACCGGCGACGCGCTTCTCGACATCGAGATAGTCGGC
>Ga0335078_10002396_pt1 | contig 28459 bp, 22 predicted proteins | sample Lox_Sample_32_FD_206711 | JGI IMG/M metagenome (GOLD analysis project Ga0335078, IMG submission 206711) | Soil microbial communities from Loxahatchee National Wildlife Refuge, Florida, United States - Lox_Sample_3.2 | ecosystem: Environmental > Terrestrial > Soil > Wetlands | place: USA...
GGGCCGGGTCCGGGCCGTCGAGGCGGGCGCGCCCTCGGCCTCCTCGACCTGGTTCACGCCCATGGTGGCGCGCACCCGGCGGCGCAGCAGATCACGGACGGTCCGCGGGGTGTGCACGACGACCCGGGCGCCGGGCACGATGACCCGCTCGGCCGGCTGGAAGGCCAGCGAGGCGACCAGGTCATCAGCCAGCAGCGGCGGCAGGCCGGCCACCCGGGCGTAGCCCGCCTCGCTGAGCCCGATGACGCCCCGGCCGAACAGGCCGCCGCGCACCTCCGGCAGCCGCTCCCAGACCGTGTAGTAGGAGCGCACCAGCCAGGGCCGGCCAGCCAGGTCGAGGTCCCGGCGCGGGCCGCCGGCCAGCACCCCGGGGCGGCCCAGCGCCGCGGCGAGCGCGCGGATGTCGGCGGCGCCCAGTTCGACGTCCGCGTCCACGTAGATCCGGGGGAAGCCGCTGGCCGCCTCGTCACCGGCGCGCAGCGCCGCCCGCTTGGAGGCGACCGGGATGGACACCACCCGAACCGGTGGGCCATACGATCCGGCCACCTCCGCCGTATCATCGGTGCAGCCGTTGGCGATCACGATCACGTCCAGCTCGCCCGGGCCAGCGCCTGGGCCGGGCGCACCGGGCCGGCCGGGCGAGCCGGGCGAGCAGGGCGAGCCGGGCGAGCTGGCCGGCGCGAGCTGGCCGAGCAGGCGCCCGATGACCCGGGCCTCGTTGTGGGCCGGAACGACGACAGTCACCACAACGGGCAAGTATGCCCGGCGGTTCGGGACACGTCAGGGCATGCCCCGGTACGGGACGGAATTGCGGAATCGGCCGGAACACATCAGCCGGCCGGGCACCAAGGAGCTCAGCTGTGGACAGTGCGCGGGTCCTTCCCTCGGCCGACGTCGACGAGCGCGCCACGCTCGGGACGGGCACCACGGTCTGGCATCTGGCCCAGGTGCGCGAGCATGCCCGGCTGGGCCGCGGCTGCATCGTCGGCCGCGGCGCGTACGTGGGCCCGGGGGTGATCATCGGCGACCACGTCAAGCTGCAGAACTACGCGCTGGTCTACGAGCCGGCCCAGCTGGAGGACGGCGTGTTCATCGGGCCCGCGGCCGTGCTCACCAACGACATGTACCCCCGGTCCACGGACACCGGCGGGAAGGTCAAGCGGCCCGACGACTGGGACGCCCAGGGCGTGCTGGTCCGCGCGGGCGCGTCGCTCGGCGCCCGCGTGGTGGTGGTCGCGGGCTGCGTGATCGGCCGCTGGGCGCTGGTCGCGGCGGGCGCGGTGGTCACCCGGCACGTGCCCGACTTCGCCCTGGCCGCCGGCGTGCCGGCCCGGCGGATCGGCTGGGTCGGCCGGGCCGGGGTGCCGCTGGCCGGGGCCGGGGAGGGCCGGTGGCGCTGCCCGCAGACCGGCGAGGACTACACCGAGAGCGACGGGCTGCTGCGCGGGCCCGATGACCGCGCCGCACGCGGATGACCGGATGGCCAGATGACCGGGCGGGCCAGCCGGCCGGCCAGGCGGCCGGGCGGCAAAGTGCGGCAAAGTGTGATGAGCGTGTCATCCCGCTGACCAGCCTGCGCGTCCAGTTAGTGACCGGCCGGACGTACCGCACGGCGCGGCTGCCATCGCGGCCGGGCGCGCTCGACCAGGGGCGCGGCAAACCACATGACTGATCGGGGAGGATGCTGCATGTCGCCAATCGGGCTGGCCGTGGTCGGCGCGGGGTACTGGGGGCCTAATCTCGTCCGGGCCGCCCGGGTCACCCCCGCGTTCCGCCTGACCTGGCTGTGCGACCGGGACCTGGGCCGGGCCCAGGCTGCCCTGGATCAGTACACCCCGGTCCGCGCCACCGCCAGCTACGACCAGGTCCTGGCCGACCCGCAGGTCGGCGCGGTAGCCATCGCCACCCCGGCCGCCAGCCACTTCGACCTGGTCCGCGCCGCCCTGGAAGCCGGCAAGCACGTCCTGGTGGAAAAGCCGCTGACCTCCTCGGTGGCCGAGGCCGAAAAGCTGGTGCACCTGGCCCAGCGCACCGGCCTGTCGCTGATGTGCGATCACACCTACTGCTATACGGCGGCGGTGCGCCGGATCCGCGAGCTGATCCGGTCCGGGGAGATCGGCGAGATCCAGTTCGTTGACTCGGTCCGGGTCAACCTGGGGCTGGTCCAGCCCGACGTGGACGTGCTCTGGGACCTGGCCCCGCACGACCTGTCCATCCTGGACTTCGTGCTGCCGGACGGGGTGCTGCCGGTGGCGGTGGCCGCGCACACGGCCGACCCGGTCGGCACCGGCCGGGCCTGCCTGGCCTACCTGTCGCTGTGGCTGTCCAACGGCGTCCTGGCCCACGTGAACGTGAACTGGCTGAGCCCGATCAAGATCCGGACCACGGTGATCGGTGGCACCCGGCGGACGATCGTGTGGGACGACATGAACCCGCCCGCCCGGCTGATGGTGCACGACCGCGGGGTGGAGCGGCTGCCCGCCGACACGGTCGGGCCGGATGAGCGCCGGCAGACGCTGATCTCCTACCGGACCGGCGACAGCAGCGTCCCGGCGCTGCCCGAGAAGGAGCCGCTGCTCTCGGTCATGGACGAGTTCGCCAGCTCGATCAATGACGGCCGCGCGCCGCTCACCGACGCCGGCTCGGGGCTGCGGGTCCTCGCGGTCCTCGAGGCCGCGTCGCGCAGCGCGGAGCAGGACGGGGCGCGGGTCCCGGTCGCCAGTCAGGTACTCATGGAGGCAAGCAGATGATCAAGGGGCAGCGCTGTCTGGTCACCGGCGGTGCGGGCACCATCGGCTCGACGATCGTGGACCAGCTGGTCGCCGCGGACGCCGCCGAGGTGATCGTGCTGGACAACCTGGTCCGGGGCCGCCGGGACAACCTGGCCGGGGCGCTGGAATCCGGGAACGTCACCCTGGTCGAGGGCGACATCCGGGACCGCGAGCTGGTCACCGGGCTGATGGGCGGCATCGACCTGGTCTTCCATCAGGCCGCCATCAGGATCACCCAGTGCGCGACCGAGCCCCGGCTGGCCCTGGAAGTGCTGGTCGACGGGACGTATGAGGTGGTGGAGGCGGCCGCGGACGCCGGGGTGCGCAAGGTGGTGGCCGCGTCCTCGGCGTCGGTGTACGGCCTGGCCGAGGAGTTCCCCACGCCGGAGCGGCAGCACCCCTACGACAACGACACGCTGTACGGCGCGGCCAAGACCTTCAACGAGGGCCTGCTGCGCAGCTTCCAGGCCATGCGGGGGCTGGACTACGTGGCCCTGCGGTACTTCAACGTGTACGGCCCGCGGATGGACATCCACGGCCTGTACACGGAGGTCCTGATCCGGTGGATGGAGCGGATCGAGGCCGGCCAGCCGCCGCTCATCCTGGGCGATGGCACGCAGACCATGGACTTCGTGTTCACCGAGGACATCGCCCGGGCCAACCTGCTGGCCGCGGACAGCGACGTGTCCGGCGAGGTGTTCAACATCGGCACCTCCACCGAGACCAGCCTGGTCGGGCTGGCTCAGCTGCTGATCCGGGTGATGGGCGCGGACCTCGGCCTGGAATTCGGTCCGCCGCGCGGCACCAACGGGGTGACCCGCCGGCTGGCCGACGTGTCCCGCGCCGCCGAGCGGCTGGGCTGGAAGGCCGAGGTCGGCCTGGAGCAGGGCCTGCACCGGCTGGTCAGCTGGTGGCGGGAGCAGCGGGCGGCCGGGACCGCGCCGTCATGATCCCGGTGATGCGGCCCTGGCTGGGCCAGGAAGAGGCGGCCGCGGCCGCGGCCGCGGTCGCGTCCGGCTGGGTGGCGCAGGGCCCCCGGGTGGCCGAGTTCGAGGCGGCGTTCGCCGGCGCCCTGGGCATCGGGCACGCGGTCGCGGTGTCCTCGTGCACCACGGCGCTGCACCTGACGCTCATCGCCGCTGGGATCCGCCCGGGTGATGAGGTCGTGGTCCCCTCGCTGTCATTTATCGCCACCGCCAACGCGGTCCGGTACGTGGGCGCCGAGCCCGTGTTCGCCGACGTGGACGAGACCACCCAGAACCTGGTCCCAGCCACGGTCGAGCCCTGCCTGACCGGGCGCACCCGCGCGGTCATCCTGGTCGACCAGGCCGGGATGCCGGCCGACCTGGACGGTATCCGGGCGCTGTGCGAACCGCACGGCGTCGCCGTGATCGAGGACGCCGCGTGCGCGGCCGGCTCGGTCTACCAGGGGCGGCCGGTAGCCGCGACCGCGCCGCTGGCCGCGTTCTCCTTCCACCCGCGCAAGCTGCTCACCACGGGTGAGGGCGGCATGATCGTCACCCCGGATGGGGAGGTCGCCGCGCGGCTACGCCGGCTGCGCGAGCATGGCATGAACGTCAGCGCGGCCCAGCGGCACGCCAGCCAGCAGCCGGTCATCGAGAGCTACCTCGAGGTGGGCTACAACTACCGGATGACCGACATGCAGGCCGCGGTCGGCCTGGTCCAGCTGGGCAAGCTGGACCGCATGATCGCCCGGCGGCGCGCGCTGGCCGAGCGCTACCGCGAGCTGCTGGCCGGGATCCCTGGCCTGGTCGTGGTCGGCGACCCGGACTACGGCCGCACCAACTACCAGGCCTTCTGGGTGCTGCTGCCGCCCGGCTTCCCGGTCAGCCGCAACGAGCTGCTGCGGAAGCTGGCCGACGCCGGGGTGTCCGCCCGCCGCGGCATCATGGCGTCGCACCTCGAGCCGGCCTACGCGGGCCAGCAGAACCGGCCGCTGCCGGTGACCGAGCGGCTGACCGCCGACTCGCTCATCCTGCCCCTGTTCCACCAGATGACCGAGGACGAGCAGGACCAGGTGGTCTCCGTGCTGCGCGCCGCGGCCAGCCTGCCGCAGCCCGCGGGGAGCCGGTGACGGCGTACCCGTCTCCCGGCCTCGACGGCCGGCGCCTGGTCCGGCTGATGGCCGCGGCCGTGGCGCGCTGCCAGCTGGACCTCACCGGCCGGGTGGTGCTGACCGAGGCGGCCAGCGGCGCGTACGCGGTCACCCCGGTGCTGGCCGCGCTGGCCGGGGCGCAGGTCTGCGCGCTGGCCGCCACCACGCGCTACGCGACCGCGGCCCAGCTGGCCGAGGGAACCACGGAACTGGCCCGGCTGGCCGGGGTGGCCGGCCGGATCGAGCTGGCCACCGGGAAGACGCCGGGCATCCTCGGCGCCGCGGATATCGTCACCAACAGCGGCCAGGTGCGGCCCATCGACGCGGCCATGGTCGCCCAGCTCAAGCCATCCGCGGTGATCCCGCTGATGTACGAGGCCTGGGAGTTCCGCGGCGCTGACGTCGATCTGGGCGCGTGCCGCCGCCGTGGCATCCCGGTCGCGGGCACCAGCGAGACCCACCCGGCGGTGGACGTGTTCTCCTACCTGGGGCCGATGGCGGTCAAGCAGCTGCACGACGCCGGGCTGCCGGTCCACGGCAGCGACCTGCTGCTGCTGTGCGACAACCAGTTCGCCCCGTTCATCGCCTCCTACCTGCGGGCCAGCGGGGCCCGGGTGACCCAGGCGGCCACGCTGGCTGGGGCCGGGCTGGCTGAGAGCGGGCCGGCCGGGGCGCCGGACGCGGTCATCCTCGCGCTGCGCCCGGCCGGGGCACCGATGCTCGGCGCGGCCGGGGCCGCGCTGCTGGCCCAGCACGCCCCGGGGACGGTCCTGGTCCAGTACTGGGGAGACGTGGACCGGGCCGCGGCCGCCGCGGCCGGGCTGCCGGTGTGGCCGCCGGACCCGCCGGCCCCTGGCCACATGGGGGTGCTGCCGTCGGCGGTCGGCCCGGAACCAGTGGTCCGCCTGCAGGCTGGCGGGCTCAAGGTGGGCGAGGTGCTGGCCCATGGGCTGGGCCAGGCCCCACCCGATGACCTCGCCTTCGTGCAGCCGCTGAGCTGACGCGCTACTCCGGGCGGCCGCCCGGGCCGCGGTCCGGAACCGGCCGGCCGGGAGGCGGCGGGCTGAGGCCCGCCGCCTGGGCGGCGAGCCGCAGGCGCTCGGCACCCAGCCCGATGTTGACGCCAGCGCCGTACGCGGTGACCCCGGACAGCGCGGTGGCCAGCGTGGTTCCCAGCACCAGGCCGGCGCCCTGCTCGGCGCTGAGGTCGCCAGCGACCCAGAACGCGGTGAACACGGCCATGCCCGCGGCCCCCACCACGGCCACCAGCCAGCCGAGCCAGTGCAGGATCTTCGCTACCTGGCGAGCGTGCTCGACTCTCGCCGAAATCATCTCCTGGTCATCCATTCATCCCCCGCTCGCTGGCGCGCAGCTGCTAGCGCACGGTTCTTTCCCGTCACTCACCGGAGTCAACCCGCCCGGCGCGCCACCGCCCCGGGGCCAGGAGGCACCCGCCTTACCCCTGCTTGACGTGGAAGGTGGTGTAGCTGTCCCGGCCGGTGGGCCGGGCCGGATTGCCGATATAAACCTGGCCGGGCTCGGTGTCGGTCAGCACGTTCGCGCTCGCGCCGATAATGCAGTCCGCGCCCACCGTGAGCTCACCGGATATGCAGCAATTGGCGCCCACGAACGAGCTGCGGCCAATCCGGCACATTCCGCAGATGATGGCGTGTGGCCCGGTGAAAACGTCATCTTCGACCACGGAACTATGGCCGACGACGGTTCCGCTGGACAGGAAGACGTTATCCCCGACCCGGACGTCGTGCTGCACCGCGGTGTGTTCCTGGATGAACGTGTTCTCCCCGATCTCGGCGCTGGGCAGCACGAACGCGTGGCTGCTGACGTACGTGACGCAGCTGAAGCCCGCCTCCTTTACCCCGTCGTACAGGCGCCTGCGTACCCGGTTGAGCTGGGTCAGTGAGACCGAGACAAACGCCCGGTAATCCTCTGGCGGGTAGATCTTTGCGAGCTGCTCGAAGGGCACCAGCGGCAGGCCGCAGAAAGTGTCGGAGGTAATGAACGGGGTTTCCGCGCTGAAGGCCACGACCTGGTGCGGGGAGTCGTAACAGAAATAGTCGTAGGCGAGCGAGGCGGTCTCGCCGGTGCCGACGATAACGACGCGCTCACCTGAGGATTCTGCCTGCCGCGGGGCGAGCCGCTGGCCCCGCACCTGTCCGCCAGCCATGGCTGCACAATATCGGGCCGGTACGGTGGTTCGCACACGCGAAGCGTTGGTCCGCGGCCCGGGCTGGGAACCAGCCGGGCTGGCCGCCCGGGCGTGGATGAGCGGCTCCTCAGCCGTGGATGACCGACACCGCGTGCTGCATGGCCGGCCCATGCAGCTGCCCGTTCAGCCCGGCGAACAGGTCAGCCGCGGTCACCCCGGCCCACTGGGCGGGCAGTAGCTCGAGAGGCAGGCCCGGGTCCAGGTAGGGCAGCCGCTGCCAGGCGATCAGCATTGCGACGTATTCGCGGAAGGCCTGCTGGCCGGTGGGGACCTGGCGGGCGACCCGCCGGGCCAGCGGCCGGTAGCCCCGGATGAACCGCTGGTACTCGGCGGCCAGCGCGTCCAGATCCCACCACCGCCGGACCTGGCCGGCCAGGTCGGCGTAGCCCAGGTGATCGGCACGGAAGATGTCCACGTAGCCGCTCAGGCCGCGCCGGGCCAGGACATCGGTGACCTCGCCCGCCAGGTGCCCGGGGGCGAGCCACACGCCGGGCGCCACGGTGCCGAAACCGAGCCGGGACAGCCTACTGCGCAGCTCATGGCGCCGGTCCCGCTCGGCCTCTGGCACCGAGAACACGACGAGCGCCCAGCCGTCCCGGACCGTCGCGCGGTGCTGGCCGAAGATCCGGGCATCGCCCTCCCGCAGTACGTCCAGCGAGGCCGGGGAGAGCGCGTAGCCCGCCGCGCCCGCCCGTGGCCTGCTGTGCAGCAGGCCACGGCGCTTCAGCCGGGACACCGAGGAGCGGACCGCCTGACCCTCGACCCCGAGATCAGCCATCAGGCGGACCAGTGACGCGATTGACAGCCAGTTCTGCTGGTCCCGTGCGCACAGCCCGTAGATGGTGATGATCAGCTGGCGCGGCCGGGGCGCGGCGGGCTGGCCCTCCACCCGGGCCGCTGCGGACACGGTCCTCCCCGCTAGGGTAGGCCGGCAGGTCTTCGGCTGCCGGGCTGAGCCTTACGCGTTTACATTACTCTCGTCGCAAAGACAGCATACTGCCCGGGAAGAGATGACCACCATGTGGCTGCTGATTGCCATTCCGCGACGCCGATGGTTACAGTCCGAGCCGGGGCTGACCGAGGAGACCTGAGTAGTGGAGTCGTCTGCAGTATGAGCACGGTGGCAACCTGGACGGGCCTGACCAGGCCCTATACCGCTGAAGACACCGAGGCCTGGGATGACCTGGTCGCCCGCTCGGTCAACGGCACCATGCTGCACACCCGCCGGTTCCTCGGCTACCACGGTGACCGGTTCCGCGACCGCTCGCTGGTGATCACCAAGTCCAGCGGCAAGCTGTGCGGGGTACTGCCGGCTGCCGAGGACCCAGCCGACCCGGCCCTGGTGACCAGCCACCCGGGCCTGACCTACGGCGGCCTGGTGCACGACGGAACGCTGTACGGCGGCCCGCTGATCGTGGCCTTCCAGGAGATCGCCGCGCAGTTCCGGTCGCTGGGCTACCAGCGGCTGCGGTATCGCGCCGTGCCATCCATCTATCATTCCTCCCCGGCCGCGGACGACCAGTACGCGCTGTCCCGGCTGGGCGCGGACGGGTACCGCCGCGACCTGGCCGCGGTGATCAAGCTGGCCCGCCGTGGCCGGGTGTGGTCCGGCCGGAAAGCCTGGCGCAGGCGCGCCGAGGCGGCCGGCGTACGCGTCGAGAGCGACTGGGCTGACATCGCCGGATACTGGCGGATCCTGGCGGAGAACCTGGCCGCCCGGCACGACTCGAAGCCAACCCATTCGCTGGCTGAGATCAGCTACCTGCACGACCGGTTCCCTGACCAGGTCCTGCTGCTCACCGCGAAGCTCGGCGGCACCCTGGTGGCCGGGAACCTGTTCTTCGTGGAAGGGCCGGTGCTGCAGGCGCGGTACTCGGCCACCACCGCCGAGGGCCGCCAGGTGTCCGCGAGCGACCTGGTCATCGAGCGGGGCATCGCGCTGGCCGCGGAGCTGGGCTGCGAGTACTACTCGATGGGTACGTCCACCCTGGACGGGGGACGCTGGCTCAACGAGTCGCAGTACGCTTTCAAGGTTTCCTTCGGCGCCGGCGGCGTGCTCCACGAGACCTGTGAGCTTGATCTGGAGCCCACCCCAGCCGCCGAATCCGCCAGCTGACCGGGCGCCCGGGCCGGGTGCGACGAACCAGTCATGTTGTGCATTTTCCTTGACTGCCGTCATTAAGAGAGCATACTGCTCTTACCGGTTTCTCTTCCTGGGGGTCCCGTCCGTGAAGCTCTCGCCATCCGCGCATGCCGACACGTTCTGCCGGGACAACCTCCCGCCCGCTGACCAGTGGCCGACGCTCCGTTTCGGGCTGGCCGAGCTGCAGTACCCGGAGCGGGTCAACTGCGCCACGGCGCTGCTCGACGAGGTGGCCGCGGCGCACGGGCCGGACCGGCCGTGCCTGCTGACCGCCGGGGACAGCTGGACCTACGGCGAGCTGCTCACCCGGGCCAACCAGACCGCCCACGTGCTGACCGAGGACTTGGGCCTGATCCCCGGGCAGCGGGTGCTGCTGCGCGGGCCGAACAACCCCTGGCTCGTCGCCTCGTGGTTCGGCGTGCTGAAGGCGGGCGGTGTGGTGGTCACCACCATGCCCATGCTGCGCAGCCTCGAGCTGGCGCCGCTGGCCGAGCTGACCAGGCCGGCCCTGGCCATCTGCGACCACCGGTTCACCGAGGAGCTGGCCAGCGCCGCTCCTGATCTTCCGCTGGTGCCCTACGGAGGGACCAGCGACGGTGACCTGATCAAGCGGTCCGCGGCCAAGCCGGGCGCGTTCGCCGACGTGGCCACGGCCGCCGACGATGTGGCCATGCTGGCCGCCACGTCCGGCACCACCGGCACGCCCAAGGCCACCATGCACTTCCACCGCGACGTGCTGGCGATCGCGGACACGTTCGGCAAGTACCTGGTGCAGAGCCAGCCGGCCGACGTGTTCACCGGGACGCCCCCGCTGGCCTTCACGTTCGGCCTGGGCGGCCTGCTCGTCTTCCCGATGCGGGTCGGGGCGGCCACGCTGCTGGTGGAGAAGGCCACCCCGGCCGAGCTGGCCGACGCCGTCGAGCGCTTCGGGGTGACCGTGGTGTCCACCTCGCCCACCGCCTACCGGGCCATGCTCAGGGCGGGAAAGGCCGACTGCCTGCGCGGGCTGCGCACCGCCGTGTCGGCCGGCGAGCACCTGCCCAAGAGCGTGTGGGAGGACTTCTTCGCCCAGACCGGGGTGCGCCTGGTGGATGGCATCGGCAGCACCGAGATGCTGCACGTCTTCGTCGCCGCCACCGGGGACGACATCCGGCCCGGCTCGACCGGCCGGGCGGTGCCCGGGTACCAGGCTGACGTGCTCGGGCCGGACGGCCGCCCCGCGGCCGATGGCGAGATGGGCCACCTGGCGGTTATCGGCCCGACCGGCTGCCGCTACCTGGCCGACCCGCGGCAGGCCCAGTACGTGCGCGGCGGCTGGAACATCACCGGCGACACCTACATCCGCGACGCCGATGGGTACCTGTGGTATCAGGGCCGCAGCGACGACATGATCGTTTCGGCGGGCTACAACATCGCGCCGGCCGAGATTGAGCGGGTTCTGGAGCTGCACCCCGACGTGGCGGAGTGCGCCGTGGTCGGCAGGCCCGACCCGGACCGGGGGATGATCGTGCACGCCGCGGTGGTGCTGGCCGGCGGGGCCGCTGGTGACGACCAGAAGGTCACCGAGCTGCAGAACTTCATGAAGCAGCGGATGGCACCATACAAGTACCCGCGGTCCGTCGAGTTCGTCGCGGCGCTGCCCCGGACGGCGACCGGGAAGGTTCAGCGGTTCCGGCTGCGGGGGTAGCCGCCGGGGGTGACCGCGCCCACATTGCGGCGCTACGACCGGGATTCGGTACACTCCCCGGCGGGCATCCGATTGCGGGGGACGCCAAGGAGCCGGGCGGGGGGCGGACGCGGTGGCAGCGGAACTCATCCGGGCGTATCTGCCCGGCGACGCGGACGCCTGGGACGACCTGGTGGCCCGCTCGGTCAACGGGACCATGCTGCACACCCGGCGCTACCTCTCCTACCACCGGGACCGGTTCCGGGACCGGTCGGTGCTGATCACCAACTCCCGTGGCTGGCCCATCGGGGCCTTCCCCGCCGCCGAGGACCCAGCCGGCGACGCGGTGGTGACCAGCCATCCTGGCCTGACCTACGGCGGGCTGGTGCACGATGGGTCGCTGCACGGCGCGTCGATGATGACCGTGCTGACCGGCATCGCCGCGCACTACCGTGATCTCGGTTTCGCCCGGCTGCGCTACAAGGCGCTGCCGCTGATCTACCAGACCCAGCCCGCCGCGGACGATGTGCACGCGCTGTACCGGCTCGGCGCCAGCCGGTACAGCTGTCACCTGGCCGCGGCGATCAACCTGTCCACCCGGGGCCGGGTGGCGGCCAGCCGCCGGCAGCGCCGGCGGCGCGCCGAGGCGGCTGGCGTGCGGATCGGCGACGGATGGCAGGACGCCACCGCGTACTGGCAGGTGCTCGAGGGCAACCTGGACCGTCGGCACCGCGCGACGCCCACCCACTCGCTGGCCGAGATCGAGTACCTGCACGACCGGTTCCCCAAGGAGATCATCCTGGTCACCGCCAAGGTCGGCGGCGAGCTGCTGGGCGGCAACCTGTTCACCGCCGAGGGCCCGGTTCTCCAGGTCCGGTACACGGCTACGACCGAGACCGGCCGCGCGGTGTGCGCCACCGACCTGGTGGTGGAGCGGGGCATCGCCCTGGCCGGCGAGCTGGGCTGCCGGTACTTCTCCTTCGGCACCAGCACGATGCAGGCGGGGCGCGAGCTGAACGCGCCGCAGTACGACTTCAAGATCTCCTTCGGCGCCGGCGGGGTCACCCACGACAGCTACGAACTGACCCTGGACCCAGCCCCGCCTCTGCCGGACCCGCCAACGCCCGGACTCCTCGACTCTGACATGCGATAATGGCGCAGCCGACGGACATTTGCCCGATCTGCCTCACCCACCCCGCATGGTAGGGTCTTGATGCGATTTGACGGCCACATAGCGGGCGTGAGCTGTAGCCACCACGCTGGCCAGCGGCCAGCTTCCCAGGCTGGCGGCCGTTACCTGGTCCTGAGTGGTCCCAGCAGGCCGGGCCGGAACGAAATAGCGGTGTCCTTCCTGTCTGTCACGGCCGGGCCTGGTTCCCGCGGGCTTGCCTGATCTGCCTGGGAGCTGTCTTACCTTGACTTCGGCCTCGCGGGGCATGACGCCCGCCGATGACCCGGGCCCGGGTCGCGGCGGCGATGCCGGCTATGGCGGCCCCGGGCGGGGCGGGGATGGCGGGCATGGCGGCGGAGACGGCAACGGCCGCGGCGGCCGGCCGGGCCGGGACGGCCGCGGGTCGCGGGCCGGCACCTACGGTCACCACCGGCCCCCGGCCGGACGGCGGCACGCCAAGCGCCCGCTGACCCGCCGCATCGGCGGGGGGATCGGGCGGATATTCCTCGACGCGGTCTCCGCCCGGTCCGGCACCCTGGTCATCGGGCTGGTGCTGGCGCGGATGCTGACCCCCCGGGAGTTCGGCGCGTTCGGCGTGGTGGTCGTGGCCCTGCTGGGCGCGCAGAGCATCGGCCAGCTCGGCGCGGGCAGCGCGCTGGCCCTGTGGCGGACCGCCCCGGAGGAGGTCGCGCCGACCGTGACCACGGTGTCGCTGGCCTCCAGCGCCGCCGTGTACGCGGCCGTCTACGCGGGCGCGCCTGCCCTGGCCGCCACCATGGGCACCCCGGCGGCTGCCCAGGTAATCCGCGTCGCCGCGCTGAGCGTGCTGGTCGGCGGGCTGGTCACCGCGCCGCGGGCCATGCTGCAGCGCCGCGCCCCGTGGCTGCGGGTGATGATCGAGCAGGTCGACAACTGGATCGGGGTCGCGGTCACCATCGGCCTGGTGGCCACCGGCCATGGGCTGATGGGTTTCGCGGTGGGCCGGATCGCGGGCAGCCTGGCCTCGGCCGCGCTGTTCATCGCGTTCTCGCCGCGGGCCATGCGGATCGGCCTGCGGCGCGGCCGGGTGCGCGCGGTGCTTCAGGTGGCGCTGCCGTTCGCGGCTTCGGGCCTGCTCGCCTTCGCCATCACCAACGTGGACCAGATCATCATCGGTCAGCTGCTGCACCCCGCCGACCTCGGCTACTACGTGCTCGCGCTGTGCCTGGCCAGCTGGCCGGTGACGGTGCTGTCCCAGCCGGTACGAGATGCCGCCCCGGTCGCGTTCGCCCGGTTCCGGCGCGCGCCGCAGATCGTCGGCTCGGCGTTCATGTCGTCGGCGAACCTGCTGGCCGCGCTGACCTTGCCGGTGTGCGTGCTGATCAGCAGCCTGGCCGCGCCGCTGATCCACCTGGTGTACGGCCCGGCGTGGGCGCCGGCCGCGCCGGTGCTGGTCTGGCTCGCCCCGCTGGCCACGATCCGGGTCTTCTACGCGCTGGCCAACGACTACTTCGCCGTGCTGGCCGCGTCCCGCCGTGGGCTCATCTTCCAGCTGATCTGGCTGGCCACCCTGATACCCGCGCTGGCCGCCGCGGCCTACCAGCACGGCCTGGTGGCGGTGGCCGTGGTCAGCGTCTGCGTCGCACTGCTGTTCCTGGTGCCGTGGTTCCTGACCGAGCTGAGACCCCTGGCGATCTGGCCGCGGCTGCCGGGTGCCGGCCTGGCCGTGCCCATCGCCGTGTCGGCGGGCGTATGGGGCATCGTGGTCGCGGCCGAGCGGCTGGGCCATGGCGGCGAGACACCGCTGGCTATCGGCGCCGCAGCCGCGCTGGCGGCCATGGGACTCCTCGCGTTCCGGCTGCGCACGGTGTACGTAGCGGTACGGCAGGCCGCCGCGGGCGCGCAGCGCCGGCCGGGCCGGGTGGCCGAGGTCTTCGGCCCCGCCCTGGCCGTGGTGGTGGAACCACCGCTGTACCCGATGGCCGCGTCGCTGCGGCCGCGGGTGCTGGCCAGCGAGCAGCCCGCCAAGGACCTGGAAAGCCGGGTCCGCTCCGGCACCCGGTGGAGCATGCTGAACACCATCGTGGTCCGGATCAGCAACTTCGCCGTCGGTGTGGTACTGGCCCGGACCGTGTTCGGCCCGTCGGTGTTCGGGCTGTACGCGGTGTCCCAGATCGTGCTGGCCGTGTTGCTCAGCGCCAACGAGCTGGGCGTCAGCGCGGCGATCATCCGGTGGGAAGGCGACATCCGCAGCTTCGCCCGGACCGTATTCACCCTGTCCGTGGTGTCCAGCACGATCATCTATATCGGGCTGTATGCCAGCGCGGGCTCCATCGCCCGGCTGCTCGGCTCGCCCGACGCCACCTACATGCTCCGCATCCTGTGCATCTGCGTGATCATCGACGGGCTGGCCAGTGTCCCGCTGGCCCTGCTGACCCGCGAGTTCGCGCAGGGCCGGCGCATGGTGGTCGACCTGGCCAACTTCGTGGTGAGCACCGGGGTGACCGTGTGGCTGGCCTTCGCCGGGCAGGGCGCGATGAGCTTCGCCTGGGGCTCGCTGGCCGGCTGCACGGTGGCCTGGCTGGTGGCCCTGGCCGCCGCACCCATGTTCGTGCTGCCCGGCTGGAACACCGCCCAGGCCAGGCAGCTACTGCAGTTCGGCCTGCCGCTGGCGGGCGCCAGCCTGCTCACCCTCGGCGTGTTCAACGTGGACTCGGCCATCGTCGGCGCCACCCTGGGCGCCGCCATGCTCGGCCTCTACCAGCTGGCCTTCAACATCTCCAGCTGGCCGGTCAGCAGCATCTCGCAGGCGGTCCAGCGGGTCTCGTTCGCGGGCTTCTCCCGGGTCGCAGATTCCGGGAAGGGCATGACCGAGGCGTTCAGCCGGGCCCTGGGGCTGCTGATGGCGCTGACCGTGCCCGCCTGCGTGCTGCTGGCCACCACGGCCGCGCCGCTGATCCGCACCGTGTACGGCGAGCGGTGGGTACCCGCCGCGCACGCGCTCAGCCTGCTGGCCCTGCTCGGCCTGCTCCGCGTGGCTTACGGGCTCTTCTACGACTGCATGGCCGCGGTCGGCAGGCGCAACACGCTCATGGCCATCCAGGGCATCTGGCTGGTCACGCTCATCCCGGTGCTGTTTCTCGGCGCCCGGCTGCGCGGCATCACCGGGGTCGCCGCCGGTCATGTGGTCGTCGCCGCCGTCATCGTCGGCCCGGCGTTCCTGTGGGCCCTGTCGCGGGCTGGCATCGCGGTGAGCTCGATGGCCAGAGCCTGCCTGCGCCCGGCCGTCGGCGGTGCCCTGATGGCCACGGTGTCCCTGCTCATCCTGCACGTGCTCGGGCAGGGTCTGCTCGGCCTGGCCGGCGCGATCATCGGCGGCTGCATCGTCTACCTGCCGGTGGTCTACCCGATGCGCGCCCTGCTGCGGCGTGGCCCGGCGCCAGACGAACCGTCCCGGGCCGGCGGCCCCGGCCCAGCTGGCCCGGGCCCGCAGCTGGCCCACACCGGAAGAGCAGCTGGCCCACACCGGAAGACTGGACGAGCAGCGGGTGGACCTTGACTACTGAGCGAAAGCACCTGGTCTGGATCGCCCCGGTGCCGTGGGACGGCATCCCCGGCACGGACCGGCAGCTGGCGTCGGCCATGACCCGCCACGCGGACGTGCTCTGGGTCGACCCACCGCTGTCCGTGGTGACTCCGGTCCGGCTGCGCGGCGAGAACGCGGGCGGGCTCGCTCCCTCGCTGTCCCGGCCTGCCCCGGGGATCACCCGGCTCAGCACGGTGGCCCTGCCCGGCCTCACCCGGCCCGGTATCCGGGTCACCACCGCCGCGCTGCTGCGGGCCCAGATCCGCTGGGCGCTGCGGCGGCTCGGGGCGCGGCCGGCCGCGGTGGTGTCGGGTTACCTGGAGGACGTGCTCGGCCGGTGGGCCCCGGCGGTCAGCGTGCAGTACTGCACCGACGACCACGTCGCCGGGGCCGGCCTGATGGGCCTGTCGGCGCGGCGGCTGCGGGCCCAGGAACGCCAGGCGCTGCGCCGGTCCGACGTGGTAGCGGTGGTGTCGCCGACCCTGGCTGAGCACTGGGCGGCCCTGGGCGCGGCCCCGGTGCTGATCCCGAACGGCTGCCCGGACCGCAGCCCGTGCCCGGACGATCAGGCGGCGGGCACCGGCCTGCGACGGCCGGTAGCCGGCCTGGTCGGCCAGCTGTCCGAGCGGATTGACCTGGACATCCTGATCGCGCTCAGCGACGCGGGCTTCGCGCTGCTCATCGTCGGCCCGCGCGCTCCGCGCTGGGAACCAGAGCGGTTCGCGGCGCTGGTCGCGCGGCCCGGCGTGTACTACCCGGGGCGGGTTCCCGCCGCCGACGTGCCAGGCTACCTGGCCGCCGCCGACATCGGGATCACGCCGTACACCAGCAGCCGGTTCAACCAGGCGTCGTTCCCGCTGAAGACCCTCGAGTACCTGGCCGCGGGCCGGCCGGTGGTGAGCAGCGATCTGCCGGGCGCCCGGTGGCTGCGGGCTGACCTGGCCGCGGCCGATCAGGCGCCGGCCGAGATCATGGCGCTGGCCAGCACCCCGGCCGAGTTCGTCAGCGCGGCGCGCCAGCTGACGGTACCGCGGGACGGCGCCGGTGAGCTGTGGGCCGCGGCCCGGCGCGAACGGTGCCGGGCCTTCGCGCTCCGGCACTCCTGGGCCAGGCGGGCGGACGCGCTGGCCGCCGCCATCGGCCTGCACCCATCAGCCCCACCCGCCGCAGACGGCGCGTCACCAGAGCCGGGCCCGGGCGCCCAGATTCGCGCGTGAATTGCATGGCTAGCCGGATATCACCAGATTTCCTCAGTAAGTTTGATTCCGCCGGGGACCGGGTTGCCCGGCCGGGTACGCCGTGCCAGGCCAGGGTGGCCAGGCACGGCCGGGCAGGCCGGGCGGCGTGGGCAGGGCAGGGGGGGTCGCAGGGGTGAGGGTGCTCGTCTACCCGCACACGATGGAGATCGGCGGATCACAGCTGAACGCCGTCGAGATCGCGGCTGCGGTGCGCGACCGCGGGCACGACGTCACCGTGGTCAGCCGGCCCGGGCCACTCGTCGAGACCGTGCGCCAGCTGAGGCTGCCGCATGTCACGCTGGATCCCCGGGCTACCCGCACCCTGTCCACCCGCGCCCTCGGGCACCTGACCGCGCTGGCCCGGGAGCGCAGCATCGACGTGGTCCACGGCTACGAGTGGCCGCCCGGCGTGGAAGCGATTCTCGGCCCCCGGCTGCGGCTCGGCGTGCCGGTCGTATGCACGGTCATGTCCGGGACCGTCGCGCCGTTCCTGCCGCGCACGCTCCCGCTGATCGTCGGCACCGACGAACTGCGGCGGCACGAGGAATCGGCGGGCCGCCCGCTGGTCCGGCTGCTGGAGCCGCCGGTGGATGTGCGCGCGAACGCCCCCGCCTACCAGGCCGGGTCGTTCCGGGCCGACCTGGGCCTGGCGCCGGACGTGCCGCTGGTGGCCATGGTCTGCCGGCTGGTGCTGCTGAAGATGGAAGGCGTGCTGTCCGCGTGCGACGCGGTCGGCCAGCTGGCCGCGGCGGGTACACCGGTGCAGCTGGTGCTGGTTGGCGACGGGCCGTCCCGGCCCCAGGCGGAGGAGGCCGCGGCCAGGGCCAACGGCCGGGCCGGCCGGCGAGTGGTGACGCTGGCCGGCGAGATGTTCGACCCGCGCCCGGCGTACGCCGCCGCGGACGTGGTCCTCGGCATGGGGGGCTCCGCGCTGCGCGGGATGGCGTTCGGTAAACCGCTCGTGGTGCAGGGCGTGGGCGGCTTCTGGAAGCTGCTCACCCCCGAGTCCGCTCCGCTGTTCCTGGCCCAGGGCTGGGGTGGCAGCTGCGCCGACGCCGACTGGCGTGGCGCGGGCGCGGCGCGGCTCATGGCGATCCTGCCTGTGCTGCTGGATGACCCGGCCAGCCGGGCCCGGCTCGGCAAGTACGGCCGGAGCCTGGTGGCGGAGCGGTTCAGCCTGGATCACGCCGCCGCCATCCAGGAGGAGGTCTACCGGCTGGCCGCCGAGGCCGCCGCCCGGCCGGCCAGGGCCCAGCTGGCCATGGAGGCGCTGCGCACCGGGGAGGGCGCCTGGCTGCACAAGGCCCGGCGGCGCTGGCAGCGCTGGCGCGGGACGGTAGACATCGAGGACTTCAACAAGGTCACTGTGGGGTCGGGAGGAAGCAGCATCATGGTGGATCCAAGGGCACGGGCGCGGTGACGGGTACCGGAGAAGCTGGCACCGCGGGACCCCGCGCCGGGCAGCCGGAGGCGGCGGCCCGGCCCGTGCCGCTGGTCGACCTGGCCGCCCAGCACGCGGCCGTGGCCGAGGAGGTGGCGGCCGGCTGGGCCGAGGTGATAGGCCGTACCGCGTTCATCGGCGGGCCGCAGGTCGCGGCGTTCGAAACCGAGTACGCCGAGTTCATCGGCACCGGGCACTGCGTCGGCGCGGCCAACGGCACGGATGCCATCGAGATCGCGCTGCGCGGGCTCGGGATCGGCCCCGGTGATGAATGCATCCTGCCCGCCAACACGTTCGTCGCGACGGCCGAGGCGGTGTGCCGGGCGGGAGCCACCCCAGTCCTGGTGGACTGCACCGGCGATGGCACCTATCTGATGGACCCGGCGGCGGCCGCCGCCGCGGTCACCCCGCGCACCCGGGCCATCATCCCGGTGCACCTGTACGGGCAGGCCGCGCCGGTCGAGCAGCTGATGCCGCTGGCCGGGCAATTCGGCGGCTGCGTGGTGGAGGACGCGGCCCAGGCGCAGGGCGCGCGCCGGCACGGCACCGGCGCGGGGGCGCTCGGCCACGCGGCCGCGACCAGCTTCTACCCGGGGAAGAACCTCGGCGCCTACGGTGACGCGGGCGCGGCCCTCACCACCTCGGCCGAGCTGGCCACCCGGATGCGGACGATCCGCGATCACGGCTCACCGCGCAAGTATGAGCATGACGTGCTCGGCCTGAACAGCCGGCTGGATACGCTCCAGGCGGTCGTGCTGTCCGCGAAGCTGCGCCGGCTGGCCGGCTGGAACGCGGCCCGGCGGGCCGCCGCGCAGCGCTATGACTCGCTGCTGGCCGGGATCGACGAGATCGTGCTGCCGCAGACCCTGGCCGGCAACGAGCACGTGTGGCACCTGTACGTGATCCGGGTCCCGGACCGGGACCGGGTCCTCAAGGAACTTCATGCCGCCGGGATCGGCGCGGGCATCCACTACCCTGTGCCCGTACACCGCACCGCGGCGTTCGCCGGGCTCGGTTACCCGGAAGGCAGCTTCCCCGTCACCGAGCAGGCCGCCCAGGAAATCCTCAGCCTCCCGCTATTCGCTGAGATCACCGCGGAACAGCAAGAACGCGTGGCGCTCGTGCTCAAGGGCGCGCTGCGCTAGGAGGAGTGCGGGATGATGCAGCGACGACGACGCCATGAGCGGCACCGGGCTCGGCTGCTGCTGACCGTGGCGAGCAGTGTCCTGCTGGTCGCGGCCGCGGTGGTCGCCGGGCTGTCGCTGACCCGGCACCACCAGACCGCGAACACCGCCAGCTCCGGGCTGGCCCCGCAGGCGACGTCATCGGCGCGCGGGCCGGCTACCTCGCCGCCCGAGTCGGCGCTGGCGTCGGCGCCCTCGGCCCAGGGCAGCGGCAAGAAGGCCCATTCGCACGGGGCCAGGCCGGAGGTGCTGCGGTCGACCAACTGCGGGCCGAGCCCGCACCTGTGCGGGTTCCCGGACGAGACCAACACCGGCGTCGCCGCGGGTGCCGCGCTGCGCTCGGTGCCGGGTGACGTCTCCCGCGGGCCCGGCTGGACCTCCAACGCACAGGGCGATGTGCAGGTCTCCGGCAGCGGCGCGGTCTTCGAGGGCTACATCGTGCACGGCTACATCGACGTGACCGGCTCGAACGTAACCGTCAAGGGCAACGAGATCATCAACTCGGGCAACGACATCGACGGCGACGGCGTCAACCTGAGCGGCAACCCCAGCAACGTGACGATCGAGAACAACACGATGTACAGCCCGTCTGGCAGCCACGGCTCGAACGGCATATTCGCCGGGATCAAGGACATCAACGGCGAATCCCGCGGTACCCAGGTGCTCGGCAACAACATCGCCGATGCCTCCACCGGGGTACAGATATATATGGGCCTGATCGAGAACAACTACATCCACGATGAGACGCTGGCCTCGCCGAGCAGCCACCTCAACGGCACCACGTCCAACGGGTCCACGGTTCCGCTGACCATCCAGCACAACACCGTGTTCAATCCCAACGGGCAGACCGACGCGGTCAGCCTGTTCGAGGACTTCGGCCCCGAGGCCAACGTGGTGATCAACGACAACCTGCTGGCCGGCGGCGGTTATGTGGTCTACGGCGGCCAGAACGAGGGCGGCCCGCAGGCCTATAACATCAGGATCACCAACAACCGGTTCAGCACCATCTACTATCCGCAGTCCGGCTACTACGGCTACATCACCGCGTTCGATCCGCACGCACCCGGCAACGTCTGGTCGGGAAACGTCCTGGACTCGAACAACAAACCACTGAGCCCCTGACCAGAACCTCCGGCTCCGCTGGCCTCCCGGGCGGGCCTAGCTGGCCGGGGAGGCCAGCGGGGCCTGCCGCCCGCCCAGCACCTCGGCGTAGATGGCCTCGGCCCGCTGGACCTTGCTGTCCCACCGGGCCACCCCGGCGGCCCGCACCCGGGCCCCGTCGCCGAGCTGGCTGCGCAGCCGCGGATCGGCCAGCCGGGTGATGGCGCCGGCCAGATCGCGCGCATACTGCTCCGGGGTGACCGGGTGCACCCGGATGCCGCAGGACCCGTCGACCACGTTGCCCGGGCCGCCGATGTCGCTGACGACGAGGGGCAGGCCGTGCGCCATGGCCTCGAACACGACGTTACCGCCCGGCTCACGGTAACTCGGGAACAAGAACACGTCGGCCGCCTGGTAGCACCCGGTGACCTGCTCACGCGGCAGGCGGCCATGAAACCTGACCCGGCCGGACAGCCCCAGCTCGGCCGTGAGCGCCTCGCACGCGGCGCGGTCCGGGCCGTCACCCACGATGTCCAGGACGGCAGGCAGGTCACCGGCCAGGCCGAGCGCGCGGATCGCGTCCCGGGCGCCCTTGGTGCGGACGAGCCGGCCGACGAACAGCAGCCGCAGCGGCGCCTCCACTGCCCGGTCCGGCCGCTCCGCCCGCTCGTCCGGGGCGGCCAGCTCGGTGATCCCGGTCTCGCTCATCACCTCGAACCTGTGCAGCGGCAGGCCGTCCAGAAAATCGCGGACGTAGGGCGCGATCCCCAGCACGCAGCTGGCCTGCTGGTAGGTCTGCCGCAGGGCCGGGTCGAAGCGCAGCCGCAGCGCATCGATGCGCCGCAGGCCCACGTACCACGGGGCGGTGTCTTCCTCCGCGACAAAATCTGGCGGCGACGTCAGGCTGCCGCCGACCGGCCCGATCAGGTACGGGATGCCGAGCCCGCGGGCCGGGCACGGGTAGCGCATGGCCACCGGGACCGGCTGGTGGGCCACGTCGAAGCGCTCGCCGCGGGCCAGCGCCCGGCGGATCCACCGCCGGGCGCGGAAGTAGAACGGCACATAGCCCGGCTTGAGCATGCTGTTCAGCCGCTCCGCCCGGCCCAGCCCGGCCGGCTCGGCCCACTCGATGACCCGCGCCTGCGGGAGCTGGCCAGCCGCGGGCGGGCTGCCCAGCTTGTGATAGGTCAGCAGCGTCACCTCGTGCCGGGCGGACAGCAACCGGGCCCACTGGTAGCCGACCCATGCTTCGCCGATGTCGGCACCGTCACAGGTCGGGGCGATCAGGAGCAACTTGAGCACGAGCCAACGTTATCGGTTACACCGACCCCGACCAGGTGATGCCCGGCCTTCCCCGCCCCTATGATCGCAGTCGTGCCTTCGCAGCTGGCCGTCGTCATCGTCACCCACAACAGCGCCCGGGAGATCGGGGATCTGCTCGACTCGCTGCCCGCGGCGCTGGACGGGTGCCCGGCCGAGGTGGTCGTGGTGGACAACGGGTCCACCGACGGCACCGCTGACCTGGTGGCGGCCCGCGGCGACTGCCAGGTGGTGCGCTCGGCCAACATCGGGTACGCGGGCGGGATCAACCGCGGGGTCCGCGAGGCGGGCCCGGGCAGCGCGATCCTCGTGCTCAACCCGGACGTGCGGCTCGCCCGCCATTCGGTGCCGCCGCTGCTGGCCGCGTTGCAGGAGCCCGGCACCGGGATCGTGGTCCCGCAGCTGCGGGACCCGGACGGCGGCCTGGAGCCGTCGCTGCGGCGGACGCCCACGCTGCTCCGCGCGGTGGGCCTGGAGAAGACCGGGATGGCCGCGGTCTCGGAGCGGATCACCCGCCCGGCGCAGTACCGTTACCCGCACGTGGTGGACTGGGCGCAGGGCGCGGTGGTGCTGATGTCCCGTGACTGCTTCGACAAGCTCGGCGGCTGGGACGAGTCATTCTTCCTCTACTCCGAGGAAACCGACTTCTCGCTGCGGGCCCGTGATCTCGGCCTGCTCACCCGCTATGAGCCCGGGTCGGTGGCGGTGCACATCGGCGGCGCGTCCGGCCGCAACAACAAGACGCACTCGATGCAGATCATCAACCGGGTACGGCTGTACCGGCGGCGCAACGGCGTGCTCGCCTCCTGGTGTTATTACTGGCTCACCATCGCCAGCGAGCTGACCTGGGTGGCCCGGCGCCACCCGCAGTCCTGGTTCGCCATCCGGGCGCTGCTCAGGCCGTCCCTGCGCCCGGCCGAGCTGGGCTGCTCGGACCGGCGGCTGCCGCGCTGATCCGGGCCGGGCCAGGCGCCCCCGAGCCCTTAATATCTGCCCATTCAACCTGGATAATCAGGCCATACCGGGTACCCTGAAGCGAGCTTTTGGCCGGTGGCGGGCGCCGTGCTGGCCGCGTGTGGCTCAGCACACCCGGGGGTTTGATGAATCTGCACGGAGGAACGCCGCGGTGACCGCCCAGCTCATTCAGGACCCCGCGGAGATCACTGGGCGCCGCCGCACCGATGCGGTCAGCCTGCTCACCTTTTACACGTTCCTGCTCTTCGTCATTCCGTCCCCGCTGACGTTCTCACCACTCGGCGGGGCGGGCGGCCCGGACACCATTTTCGGCTGCGTGCTGCTCGTCATGTACCTGGTCACGCTCGTGGTGCCGAGCCTGGCCCTGGCCCGCGGGCGGCAGCCGGTCCGGGTGGCCGCGGTGCTTCTCACCTGTGTGGTCATCGCCGCCTACATTTCGGCGAACCGGCGGGCCCTGCCGTCGCTGGAGCAGAACGGCGCCGACCGGGGCATCATCCTGATACTCGGCTGGCTCGGCGTCATGCTGATGGCGGCGGACGGCATCCCGACCATGGACCGTCTCAAGACCCTGCTGCGCCGGATCACGGTGGCCGCCACAGCGGTGTCCTGCCTGGCTATCACCCAGTTCGCCACCGGGCTGGACCTGGCCAAGTACATCCAGGTTCCCGGGCTGAGCGCGCAGACCCTGTTCACCGACCTGCTGAACCGCAACGGGCTAAACCGGCCGTCGGCCACCGCCATCGACCCGATCGAGCTGGCCTGCGTGCTCGCGATCTGCCTGCCGATCGCGGTGCACCGGGCGCGGTTCGCGCCACCCGGCAAACGGTTCCGCCGCTGGCTGCAGGCCGCCCTGATCGCCACCGCGCTGCCGATGACCGTGTCCCGGACGGGTGTTATCGCGCTGATCGTGGCCGCCCTGGTCATCCTGCCGACCTGGCCGAAGCGGGACCGGCGCATCGCGTACGTCGTCGGGCTGTTCGGCGTGGCCTGCATGTACGCGACGATCCCGGGGCTGCTCGGCGAGTTCCGCTCGCTGTTCGGCCAGGTCGGCTCCGATACCAGCAGCGCCTCGCGCACGGGCGCCTTCTCCTCGGCTGCCCCGTTCATCCAGGAGCACCCGTGGCTGGGCCGCGGCTTCGGCACGTTCCTGCCATCGACCTATTTCTTCACCGACGACCAGTACCTGCTGTCGCTGATCGAGATCGGCGTCATCGGCCTGCTGGCTCTGCTGGGCCTGTTCATCACCGGGTGGATGTGCGCACGGAACGCCCGCCGCCGGTCGACCGACCCGGAGATCCGCGATCTGGGGCAGACCCTGGCCGCGTGTGTCGCGGTTCCCACGGTCGCGTTCGCCACGTTCGACGCGCTGTCGTTCGCGCAGGCGGCCAGCCTGACGTTTCTGATAGTCGGCTGCGTGGGCGCCTACTGGCGGCTGGCCACGACCCAGCAGCCCGTGGCGGCGACGTCCAGCGGGTTCCCGGGCGGCGGCTGGCCGGCGTCGCCCCGGCCGCCGCAGCCAACCGGGCCCCGGCCGGGGCCGTGGGGACAGCCGGACTTCAGCGACACCGATCCGATCCCGGTGATCCGCGACCCCATCGCCCGCTAATCCGGTTATCCGGGCTGGCCCCACGCTGCCAAACCCAGCGCCCAGCCGCCCCCTCCCCCCGCCCACCCGCGCCCGGCCCGGCGTGGGACCCAGAGCCCCGGCAGTCCCCAACCGCGCGGTGCATTCTGTGTGCTGGGACGCCCACAACGCACCACGCTGATGGAAAGTGCCCGGGGACACCACGGGTCGCGGGGAGCTGAGTACTCCGGGGGCACCGGGTCGTGGGGGCCCGTCGGCCGCCGGGATCAGGTGCGGCTGTTCTCCGACTGACGGCGTGACTGGTAGTCCGTATCGCCACCGTCGCCCGGGGCCGGGCCGCCCCGGCGGCCGCCCGGCGGCGGGCTGCCGTAGCGCCGCTCGGCCGCCGCCCGGTCGGCCCAGTCCGTGCGGTCAGCCCGGCCGGCCGGGTACTGGTCGGCGCGCGGCGGCGCATAGTCGGGCCGGGCCGGCACGCCGTACCTGGGTGCCCGGGGCTCCGCCTGCGGCGGCCGGCCCTCCGGCGGCGTGGGCGCCCCGGGGGTGCCGTAGTAGGCGGGCTGCGGCGTGCGCTGGGTCTCCTCCGAGTCGACCGCCTCGGCCGGCTCGGGCTGGCCAGCGTGCTGGGTGGCGGGCGTGAAGCTGGTGCTCGCTCGCCGGTCCCGGTCACCCCGGCGCTTGCTGACCTCCCCGTCCACCATCAGCGGGATGGCGAAGGTGAGCACCAGGCCGAGGCCCAGGATGATCACGATGTTCCTGGCCTTCTTGCTGACCAGGAGCTTCGGTGTGGGGTCGGTGGAGACGACCCCGCTGGTGATCCGGTTCTGCGGCAGGTAGCCCGCCTGGATGTAGTTGAGCCGGCTCTGCACCGCCCGGGTGACGCCCCGCAGCGTGTTCTCCACCTGGGCCTGGTTGCTGCCGGTGACCGTGACGTCCAGGATCGGGCCGGTCGTGTTCGGGTCGTCCGCAATCGTGAACGACTCGCCGTACCCCTGGGACGCCAGCTTGGCCACCGTGGCGGGCGACGAGACCTCGCGCAGGACGATGTCGCCGGCCACGTTGAGCGAGCCGCCGAAGCTCATCAGCGGGTTGTTGCCGTTGATCTTCGCCGACTGCTTCGAGGGGTACAGCACGATCATCGACTCAGCCTGGTAGGGCCCAGGAATCTTGACCCAGGCAACGGCGGCCGCGAACAGCGTCAGCAGGAACAAGAAGGAAGTGAGGATCCACCGCCTGCGCAAAGCGCGCCCTGACTCCACCAGGTCCATTAACCCGCCCCACTGTCGAGATCACTACACCCGTGCGACGCACCGGCTGTCCGAAAGGTTTACCGCCGGGCCGTAATCGGCCGGTATCCCGCGTTGTCCCGCTGGTCCGGGAGGGCCCGCCACCATGGCCTTCGTCATGGTACCGGCGGCCTCGCGCGCGGTGCAGGGTATTGGTCCGGTTCGGCCCCGCGCTCCGGCCGGGCCTAACCCGGGGCGACCCGGGCCGACCCGGGGCGGACGGGGCCTTTCCGCGGTTTCCGGCGTCGGCTGGACACCGCGCTTTATCCTGGCTTGTATCGTTCGTGCCGGGGCGCCGGGTAGGCTGCGCCGGGCAGGGGGTGGTGGAGCATGCCGGGACGCTGGCCGGTCGCCGGGACGAGGCGCGTGTCTTGAGCTTGTCCGGGGCTTTCGCGCTGCTGCGCAGGCATTTCGTCGCCGTGCTGGTGATCCTCGTGATCGCGGCCGGCGTCGAGTACGGCTTCAAGCACGCCGCCCCGGCCTACGCCGAGACCGGCACCCTGGTCTTCATCCCGCCGACGTCCGGCGCTCACCCCAACGCCTACGCCGCGGTCGGTGGTTCGCTGCTGGAGGCGGCGGGCACCCTGGCCGTGAGCGCGATGAGCCCGCAGGAACAGCAGCTGGTGCGGGCCCAGGGCGGCACCACCCAGTACGACGTTGAGCTGCTGAACAGCTACAACCTGGAATACCCGAACTACAGCAACGCCTACCTGGTGGTCGCCACCACGTCGGCGGACCCGGCCGCCGCGCACCGCACCTACGCCGTGGTGACTCATTTGCTGTATAAGCAGTTCCGGCAGCAGCAGGCCGCGGCTGACGTGGCGCTGAATAACCGGGTTCTGATGGTCATGGCCGGGGACACCGGGCCGCTCGCCCAGCAGGGATCGTCGAAACGCGCCCTGATCGGCCTGGCCATTCTGACCATTGTCGCGGTCTTCGGCGTGGCCGCGTTCCTGGACAAGCACCCCATCCGGCTGCGCCGGACCGGCTCGGTGCCTGGCGCGGCCCGCCCTCCGGCTAACCTGCCACCGGGCCGCGCGGTTCCTGACTAGGACACACCCTGGGCCAGGTCGGTCGGCCGCGGATGCCCGGCGGGCCCGCCGCCAGCCAGCAGCGTGGCCGCGATCCGCGCCCCGGCCCGGCCATCCCACAGCGCGGGGCGGCGCCGCGGCGGCGGGCTGTCCAGCACGCTCAGCGCGGTCTTCACAATCCGCTCCCGGTCCCGGCCGACCAGCTGGTTGGTTCCTTCGGTCAGCGTGATGGGCCGCTCGGTGTTGTCCCGCAGCGTCAGGCACGGAATCCCGAGCACGGTGGTCTCCTCCTGCACCCCGCCGGAGTCGGTCAGCACCAGGCGGGCCGATGCCTGCAGCGCGACGAAGTCGAGGTAGCCCGCGGGCGGGATGACCTGCACCCGCCCGGACAGGCCGTGACCACGCAGCTGATCGGCGGCCCGCGGGTGCGCGGGCAGCACGATGGGGCACGCCTGGGCCACCTCCTCCAGCGCGGACAGCAGCGGGCCCAGCGCGCCGGGGTCGTCCACGTTGGCCGGGCGGTGCAGCGTGACCAGGGCGTACCCGCCAGGGCTGAGCCCGAGCCGGGACAGCACGTCCGACGCCCGGGCCCGGTCCAGGTTCGCGAGCAGGGTGTCCACCATGACGTTGCCCGCCAGGTGGATCTGGTCACTCCGGTAGCCCTCGGCCCGCAGGTTGGCCACGGCATCGGCCGACGGTGCGAACAAGTAGTCACTGACCCGGTCGGTGACCACCCGGTTGACCTCTTCGGGCATGTCCCAGTCCCGGCTGCGCAGCCCGGCTTCGACGTGCGCCAGCAGGGCGCCGGACTTGGCCGTGACGAGCGCGCAGCCCACCGTGGAGTTGACATCGCCGACGACCACGACCACGTCGGGCCGCAGCTGCTCGGCCAGCGGCTCGAACGCGGCCATCACCTTGCCGGTCTGCACGGCGTGGCTGCCCGAGCCGACCTGGAGGAAATGGTCCGGTGACCGGATGCCGAGCTCGGCGAAGAACACGTCGTTCATGGCCGCGTCGTAGTGCTGCCCGGTGTGCACCAGGATCACCTCGGCCCCGGCGGCGTCCAGGGCATCCATGACCGGCTTGACCTTCATGTAGTTCGGCCGCGCGCCAGCGACGCACACGATGCGCATGACAGCGTCCTTGGCGGTCACAGCGTTTCGACGGTCGGCCCCGACAGGCGGCGCCGGCAGTCGAACACGTACCGAGCGTGCTCGGTGATGGCCGGGTAGTCGAACGCGTCGTGGTCGGTGAGCAGCACGACGGCGTCCGCCCCGGCCAGCTCGGCCGGGGTGGGTTCCACCCGGGGAACCAGGCCATCCACGGCGCTGCCCTCCACCACGTGCGGGTCGGCGGCCCGCAGGTCCGCGCCCATCGCCGTCAGCAGCTGGGCCACCCGGACCGCCGGGGATTCCCGGGCGTCGCCGGTGTTCTTCTTGTAGGCCAGCCCGAGCAGCAGGATGCGCGCCCCGCGGACCGGGCGGCCCCGGTCGTTGAACGACATCATGATCCGGTGCGCCACGTAGTCCGGCATGTGCCGGTTGATGTCGTCGGCCAGCTCGACGAAGCGGAAGCTCTTGCCGAGCGCGCGCTCCACCCGCCAGGACAGGTAGGACGGGTCGATGGGCAGGCAGTGCCCGCC
>Ga0335078_10002397_pt1 | contig 28458 bp, 20 predicted proteins | sample Lox_Sample_32_FD_206711 | JGI IMG/M metagenome (GOLD analysis project Ga0335078, IMG submission 206711) | Soil microbial communities from Loxahatchee National Wildlife Refuge, Florida, United States - Lox_Sample_3.2 | ecosystem: Environmental > Terrestrial > Soil > Wetlands | place: USA...
GTGTTCGGGTACAATCGCCATCCTTCCTGGGAGAACGATGGGGAGGGCTGCTACCACGAGGACGAGCTGATCGCGCTGGAATCGGTGATCCCCGGCATCACCAGCGTGCCCACGGATGTGCTTGGCGCAGACGGTTCACATCCGATGAAGGCCGGTCCATGCGCGAGCAGTGCGGGGCTGGAGCCGTTCCAGCGCCTCCGGACGAAGATGGACGGATGCCTGACGGGTTCGGGGCTGGCGAAGGACCGTGCGGCCGAGGCGCTGACGAAGGTAATGATTCCGGCGGCGCTGGACTACCCGGCATGAGTGAACGCTCGGCAATGGATGTGGATATCGTCTGTGTCGGCTTTGGGCCGGCCACGGGGGGATTTCTCCACACCATTGCGCCGAAGCTGGCGGAGATGGAGACGCCGCCGGCAGTGATCTGCTACGAGCGGGCAGAAGGGCTGGGTTTTGGTGTCTCCGGTGTCGCCACGCGGGCGCTGGGCATTCGCACCTCCTTTCCCGAACTTGACCCATCGCAGATCCCGATGGCCGCGCCGATCCATGAGGAGAAGCTGCTCTATCTGCTCGATCCGACGGGTGCCAGCCGGCGATCGCCGGGGGTCCGAGCACTCGATTTGCTGGCAAAGCTGCCGAGCGACAATCACGCCGTTGAGGTCCCGTGGATTCCTTCTTTCCTGCACAAGAAGAATGGCCTCGTTCTCTCCATCGGGCAGTTCAACCAGTGGGTGAGTGAGCAGCTCATGATGACGGGCACCGTGCAGCTTTGGCCGGGGATGCCGGTAGCCGAGCCGCTGATCGAGGGGGAGGCGGTAGTGGGAGTGCGGCTGGCCGACCAGAACGGGGAGCCGGGCATGGACATTCGCGCGGCCCTGACCGTGGTGGCCGACGGACCGGTGGGGCCCGTGGGCAGAAAGCTGGACGATTACTTCGGCGTGCCGCCGGGATTCGAGCGGAACGATTGGGCGGTGGGATCGAAAATGGTAGTGGAACTGCCGGACAACTGCCCACTTGAGCCGGGCACGGTTTGGCACACCGTCGGCTTCCCCGAGCCGGAGATCTTCGGCTTCTTCTATGTACATCCCGGCAACGTCGCGTCGGTAGGCATCTTCGTGCCTTCGTGGTTCGACAACCCGGTGCGCACCTCGTATCGATACCTGCAGCATTACGTAATGCACCCGTTCCTCTGGCAATGGCTGGAGGGTGGAAGGCTGCGCTCGTGGGGAGCCAAGAGTTTGCAGGAATCAGGACGGCACGGAGAGCCATGGCTGGTTGGCGACGGCTTTGCGCGTATCGGCGAAGGTTCCGGGGCGACGAACGTCCTGACGGGTTCAGGCGTGGATGAAGCGTGGACAACGGGCGTGCAGCTTGGCGAGAGCGTACTCGAGCTGATGCGTGAGCACGCGCCGTACACAAGCGAAAACCTGAAGCGAACGTATGTCCGCCGGAGGCGTGAGAGCTGGCTGGACGCGGAGAGCCGCGTGGCCGCGAACGCACGGAATGGTTTCCAGCGCGGCTTCCTTACGGGAATGGTCGGGATGGGGTTGGCGGCGATGACACGCGGGCGGGTGACTGTGCATGGGCACTCGCGGCCTTCGCAGGATCGCGTGCAGCCGATGGAAAAGTACTTCGCCCGCCGCATTCCGCTGCCCGAGATCTCTCGAATCGAGAAGCAGTGCCGTACCGATGGTATCTCGTTACACGACCGGCTGATGGACCGTGTCGGCTGGCCGCCTATCCCGTTCGATGGGGAGCTTCTCGTCTCGCATCAGGACGCGCTGTTAATGGGCGGCAAGGTGCAGGGCGCAGCCGGATTCGGCGATCATGTGCGTTTCGCCGATCATGACCTTTGCGAACTGTGCCGCCGGCGGATTTGCATGGAAATGTGCTCGGGTGAGGCGATCGCACCATCGAAGGACGGGGGTGCGCCAGTATTCGACCGCGAGAAATGCGTGCATTGCGGGGCGTGTTTGTGGACCTGCGACAACATCCAGTTCGAGGCGGGCGGCGGCGGTTTGCACTCGGCGGAGAACTAAGGAGAGTTCACCACAGAGGCACAGAGGACACAGAAGAATCAAATGAGTGAGACATTCCATATCGTGGTCTGTGGCGGCATCGTGCCGGACCCGCTGCAGACGCTGGAGCCGGTAGCCGGCGCGAATGGGCCAGCGCTGAAGAATGAAATGCTGTTACCGCACGTGCTGGATCCCTGGGCGGGGCATGCACTTTATGAGGCCGCGCACCTGGCGAAAGCGCGGGCGGGGAGCAAGCTCTGGCTAGTGAGCCTGGCGCCGAAGGCGAAACTGCAACAGGTGATGATGACAGTGGCGCAACGTGTCCCGCTGGAGCTGGTGGCAGTGGATGGAGCATCCGGCGGATTCACGGACTCGTTCGATGTCGCGGCGGCGCTGGCCGGCGCAATCGAAGCGATTCCCGGGTTGGATCGCACGCGGCTGCTGTTATTCGGCGGATGGGAATCGGCGTCGCGGGCCGCGGGCGCGACGCTGCAGATGGTGGGTGAGCGGCTGGGGATAACCGAGCAGTTCCAGGGTGTGGATGAACTGACGGTGAGCGACGACGGTTCGCTGCGGATCCTCGAGCGCGTGGAGGGCGGTCAGCATCAGGTGTCGGTGTGTTCCGGACCGCCGGCCGTGCTTGGCTGGGCGACCGGTAACCTGCCTGAACCCGCGAACAGCCCGCAGATCGGGATGCAGAACATGCGCGCCATCATGCCGGCCCTGCAGAAGGCGAAGGCCGCGCAGGTGACGGCTGGGTGCACGTTCGCCAGCGTGGCGCTGCCGAAACAGCAGCGCGAAACGCGCGTGGTGAAGGATGCGCCGGTGGAAGACATCGCGCGCGAGATTGTGGATTGGATTATTGCCGAATGAGCGAGACGATTCTGTTTCTGGCCCACACGGAAGTGGACGGCTCGCTGAGCCGGGTGGCCCTTGAGGCTCTGGCGGCCTCGATATCGTTAAACGGGTTGCTGGTGGCCGGTCTCATTGGCGCCGATGTGCAGGCGGCTGCGAACGGCATTGGGGGCTGCGGAGCCCGGCGTTTTCTCGGTGTTGCCGGCGAAGGTTTTGCTGCGTCGTGCTACGGCGCGGATGCGGCGGCCGTGGAAGCCCTGGTGAGAGCCGCACAGGCCACGATTGTGATCGCACCGCAGACTTCGCGCTTTGCGCGATGCCTGGCGGGCGTAGCGCAGCGTCTTGGAGGGCGCATCGACACGCACGTTACGAATGTCGCCTCAGGACCTAAGGTCACTCGCTGGTATTACCGCCAGCGCATGGAGGCGGTGGTTGAGCGGGTGCAACGGCCGTGGTTTCTGCTGGTCGAAAGCGGCACGGCACCCGTGTGGGAGGGCGCTCCGGGAGCGGCCAGCCTCGAGCTGATTCCAGTTGAGGTTTCCCCGAGAACCCGCGTTGCCGGCCGCCAGGCGCCGAAGGCCGAACAGCAGACCATCCGTCCCGACGCGAAGCTGCTTTTCGTGGCTGGCGCGGGCTGGACGAAGAAGCAGGCCGATGGCGCGGCGCACATCGACGATGCCGCGCGGCTGATTCTCGGTTTTCTCTCCGCGACGGGCGCATCGCTGGGCTCGAGCAAGTCGCTGGTGGATCTCAGCGGCGAAGGCCAGGCCGTGCTGCCGTTTCTCTCGCACATGAATCAGGTAGGCCAGACCGGTTCCACCCCGCGGCATCCGAAAGGGCTCTCCACCTGTTGCCATGGCGAGGAACCGCACGTGGTCGGATGGCGATTCATCCGCGAGCGCCGCGCCGTCAATCTGGACGCCAACTGCGGGTGGTCTCGCGGAAAAGCGGATGTTCTGTATGTCGCCGACGCTTTCGCCGTGATCGAGCGGGTCAACGCAATGCTGGCGGAGAGAGGCGTACACTGAGTTTGTTCCACCCCGAGGAGGTCTGATTGAGTATCACTGTAGGCGTCATCAAAGAAACGTTCCCTGGCGAACGCCGTGTGGCCATGGCTCCCAAGGTCATGGATATGCTCGCCAAAGTGGGCGCGCAATTCACGGTACAGCGCGGAGCGGGGACGGATGCTGGGTTTCCCGACAAGGAATACGAGGCAAAGGGCGCGCGGATGGCCGCAACCGCGGACGAAGTGCGCCAGAGCGTGGAAGTGCTCCTGCAGGTTCGCGTGGAGGATTCGCCCGCGCTGCAGAAAGGCCAGATTGTCGCCGGAATGTGCGACCCGCTGAGCGAGCCGCAGTTCATCGCGAAGATCGCCGGGCGGGGCATCACGCTGTTTTCGATGGAGCTGATTCCGCGCATCACGCGCGCCCAAAGCATGGACGTGCTGTCTTCCATGGCGACAGTGGCCGGCTATAAGGCCGTGCTGCTGGCGGCCGTCGAGCAGCCGCGCATGTTTCCCCTGATGATGACTGCGGCCGGGACAATTCCCGCGGCGCGCGTGCTGGTGATCGGGGCGGGTGTGGCCGGATTGCAGGCCATCTCGACGGCGCGCCGCCTGGGCGCGGTGGTGAGCGGGTACGACGTACGCGCGGCGGTGAAAGAACAGATCGAAAGCCTGGGCGCGAAGTTTGTAGTGATCGACTCAGGCGAGAGCGGCGAAGGCACGGGCGGCTACGCGAAGCAAATGAGCGCCGAGGCCATCCAGAGGCAGCGCGACGCTTTGGGCGCGGTGATGAAGGAAATGGACGTGGTGATCACCACGGCCGCCGTTCCAGGGAGGAAGGCGCCGCTGCTGATTACGGCGGCGATGGCGCGCGGCATGGCGCCGGGTTCGGTGATTGTGGACCTGGCGGCCGAGCGCGGCGGCAACTGCGAGTTGACGAAACCGGGCGAGAAGGTGGTGGACAACGAAGTGGCCATCCTGGGCCCGGTGAACCTGCCGGCGTCGATTCCCTATCACGCCAGCCAGATGTATGCGCGCAACGTCTCGACTTTCATGAAAAACATGATTAACAAGGAAGGGCAGATCAACATCGATATGTCCGATGAAATCACGAAGGAGACGCTGGTGGCGCGCGATGGTAAGGTTGCGAATCCGCGCGTGGAAGCGTTGCTGGGAGTGGAGGTGAAAGCATGACGGGGCACAATCCGGGGGATGTGTTCGAGCTGGGGATTCTGAGCGTGTACGTGTTCCTGCTGGCGGTGATTCTGGGTCTGGAGCTGGTGCGGCGGGTATCTCCGCTGTTGCACACCCCGCTCATGTCGCTGACCAACGCGATCTCGGCCATTTCGGTGGTGGGCGGTATCCTGATCGCGGGCGAAAAGGATGTGCGCACACTGCCGCAGATTCTGGGCCTGGTGGCGGTGACGGCGGCGATGCTGAACATCGTGGCCGGGTTCATGATTACCGACCGCATGCTGAAGATGTTCAAGCGCGACGACGCCAAAGGAGGTAAGCATTAATGGACGCGCTTCTTCAGAATTTCTGGCAGTATGCCTACCTGATTGCCGCCTTCGCAACGGTCTTTTCGATTAAATGGCTGAACCATCCTTCGACCGCGCGTCGCGGCGTGATCGCCGGCGAGATCGGGTTCGCGCTGGCGATTATCGGCACTTTTCTGCGGGTTGAAGTCTCGCCGAATCACTATCTGAGCATTCTCATTGCGATCGTGATCGGCGCGATGATCGGAGCTCCGATGGCGCGGTTGATGCCGATGACCGCCGTGCCGCAGTTCACGGCTTTGTCGCACGCGTTCGGCGCTCTGGCGGCCGCGCTGGTGGGCACGGCGGAGTACTATTTGACCGACACACCGCCGCACGGGTTCACGATCGTGGCCCTGATCATCGAGGTTCTGCTGGGCTTCCTGACGTTCACCGCGAGCCTGATGGCGTTCGGCAAGCTTCAGGGTCTGGTCCCCTCGCCGCCCATTACGTATAAGGGCCAGAACTTCGTGAATCTGGCTTTTCTTGGCATCGGCGTGGTGTGCGGGATCTGGCCAATGGTAACGACAGCCCCCGGCTGGGTCTATCCGGTGTTCGTGCTGATCGCCCTCATCTTCGGCGTTATGTTCATTCTGCCCATCGGCGGCGGCGACATGCCGACGGTCATCGCACTGCTGAATTCGTTCGCGGGCGCGTCGGCCTGCGCCATGGGTTTCACGCTGGAGAACCGTCTGCTGATCATTGCCGGTGCGCTGAATGCGGCTTCCGGTTTCATCCTGTCGGTCATTATGTGCAAGGCAATGAACCGGTCGTTCACCAACGTGCTGTTCGGCGCCTTTGGCCAGGTACAGGACAAGGTCGCGGGGAAGGCGGAGACGCGGCCGGTGCGCAGCGCGAGTGCTGAAGATGCGGCGATGCTGCTGACCAACGCTTCGAAGGTGATCATCGTGCCCGGATACGGTATGGCTGTTGCGCAGGCGCAGCACAAGGTGCGCGAGCTGACCGATCAACTCATCAAGCGCGGCGTGGACGTGCAGTTCGCCATCCACCCAGTGGCCGGGCGTATGCCAGGTCACATGAACGTGTTGCTGGCCGAGGCGGACATTCCCTACGATCGCCTGCATGAAATGGAAGACATAAACGGCGAGTTCGGCGAGACGGACGTCGCGCTGGTGATCGGCGCAAACGACGTGGTGAATCCGGCGGCGCGGCACGACAAGACCAGCCCGATTTACGGCATGCCCATTCTGGACGTGGACAAGGCGCGCAACGTGATGGTGATCAAGCGCAGCATGAATCCCGGCTTCGCGGGCATCGAGAACGAGCTGTACTACGATCCGAAATGCCTGATGCTGTTCGGCGATGCGAAGGGGTTTGTGGCCGAGATTGTGAAGGAAGTGAACGCGCAGGCGCCAGTGGCGGCGTAGGTCGCGTGCTTAGCTCACCACCCGCTTCAGGAACGCACGAGTGCCCGCGAAGCCGCAGAGGCCGATTCCGAACAGCAGCGCTACAATCACCCAGCCGATGCCGAGGGTGTCGATTTCGTGGCCATGAAAGGGCGGCACCATCGCGTAGCGCAGACCCTCCGAACAATACGTCAGTGGGTTGAAAAGCGTGACAATCTTGAACCAGAGGATGTTCAGGCGCGCCCAGGGATAGTAGGTGCAGCCCGTGAAGATAAGCGGTGTGAAGATCAGGGTGAACATGAGGCTGATCTGCTCGGGCTTAATTACGGTTCCCATCAGCAAACCGATCACCGCGCCGGTGGCCGCCGTCAGCAGGATCATCAACGCCAGCGTAGGCAGGCGGTCAGTGCGCACTGAGAAGGAGCTGCCCAGGATCAGCCAGCCGACAGGGAAAATTGTCAGGCCGGCGATGGTTCCCCGTACGGTCGCTATCAGCAGCTTCTCCAGCGACACCATCCAGGCGGGTTGCGGCGCCAGCAGCCGATCATCGATCTCGCGCGCGAAACCCAGGTCCAGCACGAGCGGCAACGTTACACCCTGCAACGAGGCCAGCATCGACGAAAGCGCAACAATGCCGGGCAGCAGCAGTGCGGTGAATCCCTGCGCAGCGAGGCCAATGCCGGGCAGCACTTTGCCGAAGATGAACAGAAAGAACAGCGGCTGCATCAGCGCCTGCACCAGAAATTGAACGAACTCGCGGCCGGTCACCACCAGATCGCGATGCAGCGTCGCCCTGAAGGCATTCAGCGCGAGGTGAAGGCGGCTATCTTCTCTCGATTCGCTCATCGCAGATGCCTTCCCGTCAGATAAATGAAGACTTCTTCCAGCGTTGCCCGGCGAACGCTGATATCGCGCACACGTGCGCCGGACTCGAGAATCGTCTGCGCGGCCGAGCCGACCAGACTCTGCGCTTCCGATGCATAAACGTGAAAAGAGCGCACGCCGTCCTCGCCTGCCGCCGCCTCTTCGTCCACCTTGGTGACGCCGGGCAGCGCACTGAACTGCTCCGCCAGCCGCGCGGGGTCGGCGGTCTCCACGTGCAGTTCGAGCGAATTTCCGCCGGGGATCAGCTTCTTCAATTCCGTCGGCGTATCGTTCACAAGGATCTTGCCGTGGTCCATGATGGCGATGCGCTGGCAAAGCTGATCGGCTTCGTGCATGTCGTGCGTGCTGAGCAAAATGGTCAGGCCTTGCTCGTTGAGCGCGCGAATTCGCTCCCACAGGAACAGGCGCGATTGCGGATCGAGATTGTTGGTCGGTTCATCGAGAAAGAGCACGTCGGGCTTGTGCATCAGCGCGCGGGCGATCATGAGGCGCTGCGACATGCCGCCTGAGTAACGGTCGGCCTTTTCGTTACGGCGCTCGTAGAGGCCGAGTTCCCTGAGCAGCTCGTCGGCGTGGGTTTCGCGTTCGCGCCTGGCCACGCCATGATAAGCCGCATGGAAGGTAAGGATCTCGCGCACCAGGAGGCTGCGATCGAGATTGGGCCGTTGCGGCACGACCGCGATGCGCTGCTTTACGCGGACCTGCTCGTTCACGACGTCGAAGCCCATGATGGAAGCTTCGCCGCCGGTAGGGACCACGGCCGTGGTAAGGATGCCAATGGTCGTCGTTTTGCCGGCGCCGTTGGGGCCCAGGAGGCCAAACACACCGCCGCGCTCAACCTCGAACGACACGCCATCAACGGCATTGGCCTTTGCCTGCGGATACTGCTTCCTGAGGTCGCGTACGACGATGGCTGGCGCGGAATTCATGGGCGGATCAGTGGCCTTCGGCTTCCAGAAACCGCTCGGCTTCGATGGCGGCCATGCAGCCGGCGCCCGCGGCGGTGATCGCCTGGCGGTAAGTGCGGTCCTGAACGTCGCCGGCGTGAAACACGCCGGGAATATTTGTTCGAGCGCCCCCGCGAGAGACGATATAGCCGTCGGGGTCCAGATCGATCTGTCCAACGAACGGTTTTGTGTTGGGAACGTGACCGATGGCCACGAAGAAACCATCGACCGCGCGTTCCCATGTCTCTCCGGTATTCACATTGCGCAGTTTGACACCGGTCACCAGGCACTGGTCGGCGCCGAGAACGTCTTCGATGACGGTGTTGGTGAGGAAAACGATCTTTGGATTCGCGCGTGCGCGATCGAGCATGATCTTCGATGCGCGGAACGTATCGCGGCGGTGAACAATTGCGACTTCGTCGGCGAAGCGAGTGAGGAAATTGGCCTCTTCCATGGCGGAGTCGCCGCCGCCGGCGACAATTACGCGCTTGCCGCGATAGAAGAAGCCATCGCAGGTGGCACATGAGCTCACGCCGTGGCCGATGAGCTTCTGCTCGCCGGGCAGGTTCAACCACCGCGCGGAAGCGCCGGACGCAATAATCAGAGTTCGGGTGAGCTGCCACTCGCCATCGACGTTAATGCGGAAGGGGCGCTGGGAGAGATCCGCCTCCAGCACTATGCCGGTGAGGTACTCGGCGCCGAAGTGCTCGGCTTGGCGGCGGATGTTCTCCACCAGTTCGGGGCCGTCGATCCCCTGGGGAAAGCCGGGAAAATTCTCAACCAAAGTGGTGAGGGACAACTGGCCGCCGGGCTCGTGACCGGCGATAACCAGCGGCGAGAGGCTGGCACGCGCGGTGTAAACCGCCGCCGTGTTGCCGGCGCAGCCGGACCCCACGATGATGACATTGCGCATGAACTCTTCATGCTAACATTGCGCCGCCGCACCAGCCACGAATCGCCCGCGAGTGCGGAACATTCGTGCGCCAGAGCGGCGGCGACGATTCCTCAAGTCTCCGAAGCCCGGTGCGAAGGAGATCCGTTACCGGCGTGTTCGGCGGCGGCCGAGGAAGGCCAGGCCTAGCAGCGCGCTGCCCATTAGCGCAAGGGTGGAGGGCTCGGGAACAGCTCCGTAGACCACGCCGTTGCCGCAGTCGGCCGAAGCCACTTCGAAAGTCAGGTTGCTGTTGAAGAGACCCAGGAGGTTGTGGCCGCCAACGGGATTGATGTTGTTAATCTGAACATCCAACTCGGGGGCGCTGACTCCGTTGCCGTCGGGGTTGATCACCACGGTTCCCAGGCCGATCTCGACCGCACCGGTTGGATTTGCCCAGACGTCAAGGCTGGAGCGATACTGGCCGCCGATCCCGCCAAGCGCGGTCGACGCCGTTTCCTCGCCCGTGAGCTGGTAGAGACCTCCAGCGACTAGTCCATTATGCGAGCTGAGGATGAGGGCGTATTCGCTCGCGCCCACCGAGAAGAGCATGTCGGCGGCGGAGAGCGTGACGCCGCTATAGGAGAACGGTGTCAGGTTCGAATCGCCGAAGTTCGTGAAGATCTGAGCGCTGGCGCTGCCGTTCCCGCTGTTAGCAGTGTTATTTACGGTAAAGGTGGCACTTTGAATCGCGAAGTCGGTGGCCGTTCCGATAACGCACGTCGGAGTGGTCGGATTGCCGCCCGGACACGCGTTGGTTTCCCAGGTGGAACCATCGGTTCCGGATGCGGTAATGGTCGCGGAGAACGCGGGCGCGGCCGCGATCAGAAGAATGGGCATCAGGTTGAGGAGTTTCATGCGGTTTCCCTAAAGAAAACTCGCATTTGAACGGATTGTGGGAGAACGGTACCCGCGGCTGATCCGTACCAGCACCATGCCCCGTACCCAGGCCGCTTTCAGGTTCCGGTACTTTCAGGTCGCGTGCGGTATCAACGGGTTGGAGTATCGAGGAGGTGAGGACCAAAGGGATTGAGGAGCGCGATCATGCCCTGACGCGCTCCTCGTTCCTGACGTTCGGAGGGAATACCGTCAGACAAGACCGGGCTTCAGCGAATTGTCTCGTGCTGGGCCTGATCAGGCTGACTACCGATGGGGTAAGAGTGATCCCACAGAGCCATGTCACCGATGTTCTGACCGGAGATGACGATCTCCACACGGCGATTCTGCTCGCGCCCGGAGGCTGTTGCGTTCGAGGCGAGAGGCCGCTCGTGACCGAATCCGGCGGCGCTGATAGAACCGGAGGCCACTCCCCCCGCGACAAGCATGTCCTGCACCTGTTGGGCCCGCCGTTGTGTGTCGGCGTCGCTCCCCCGGTCATCGGTGTAGGCCTCGACATGGACGGTAAGGCCGGGGCGAGACGAAATAAGCGCGGCAACCCGATTCATTCGACCGGAGATGTCCGATCGGCTTACCGTCGCGTCGGGGACAGTAATACAAAGGCCGCGCGGCGTGTCGCGGGTCGGCAATACGCCGTTTAATTGTGCGAGCAATTCGGCACGCGCTTCCTTCTGCTGAGTTAATGACTGTTCCTGTTTCGCTTGTACCGCCTCGGCAGCGGCAGCGTGAGCCTCGCGCTCGCGTTGGTCAGCGAGCGCCTGAGCCTGGGCTGCGTCCGCCTGCGCCTGTTGTGCCACCGCTCGCTGCGATTCAGCCTCCTCGTGCTCCGCCGCAGCCTGTGCCCGAGCCTGCTGGGCGTCGGCTTCGGCCTGATTGATTGCCTGGCGTTCAGCCATTCCCTCCTGTGCCTGGGCTGCCAGGCGCCGTTCGTCATTGCGCCGTTGTTCGGTGATGCCACGCGCGTCCTCGGCGGTCTGGGCGGCTTCCCGGGCCTCAGAGACGATCACGTGGGTGTCGCCTTTGCCCGCGTTCAGTTCCTGCGCTTCATGCAACAGATTCGCGGCCTTGGCGAAGGTATCAGGGGCGTATTTGTCCGCGCCCATGGCCTGCGCCATCTGGACGGCATTCTGCGCTTCGTAAACCTCAAGCAGGGCCTCATAGCGGTCATAGGGTAGCCTTTGCGTTTCTTCTTCGGGCCGCTGTTGGACGGTCACTCCGGTATTCACCACCATGGTGTAGCGGCCGCGCGGCAACAACTCGTATTTCGCGGTTACGACTTCGCGCTTGCCGATGGTATCGGGGCGGATGACATTCTCAGCCACGACAACGTCGCTGGGCATGCTGACCGAATAGTACGGCTCGGCGGTCACCATCAGTCCAATGGCCTGCAGATCCGTCGTGACGTCGATATTCGCCTTATCTGAGGAACCAGGGACTACTTCTCCGAGATTCTTCGCCCGCCCTTCCGGCGTAATCGCCCAAAGCACATATGTAAGATACTCAGGGCCGAACCGGTTGGGGGGCGCCATATGCTCGAAACGCGCATCTATCTGCAACCTGCCGCGTTTGCTCTCGACAATCGCCTGGCCTTTCGCCCGCGGCAGTAGCACGGTGCCCTGAAAATCGATGGGCGTCGGTCCAGTGCGGTGCTCGTAGTTAACGGCCTCGAGAGTCCGCGAGACCACGGTCACGTGGTAAATCGGAGCGGGACCGCTTTGCGGAATAGCGTCGGTTTGCGCCATGCCAACCGTTACACCGAGGATTGCGGCGCAGGATGAAAAAAGCAATTTGCTCATTCGCACGAGACCTCCCAATGCGAATGACAAGAGGTGCACGTGACTTGCCGTCCCATGTAAATGTCACGCAAATCGGGGTGACACAACTTGTGACCTGCAGAATTGCCTGGAAGGGCCTGGAAATAATTCCAGGCGCGAGGCAAGGGCGGGACTCCGCTTCAACGAGTTCCAGACGATTGTGGACTGGTCCACACATTGCGGGGTATTCCGCTCGAAGGAGTTACCCAATGAACTGGGACAGACTGGAAGGAAACTGGAAACAGGTAAAAGGCAGCGTTCGCGAGAAGTGGGGCAAGCTCACCGATAACGACCTGGAGCAGATTGCCGGCAACAAAGACAAACTAGTCGGCCGGATTCAGGAACGTTATGGGATCGCGAAAGACGCGGCTCAGCAACAGGCCGATGAGTGGATGCGAGCACAGGGGAGCGAACAGAAGCATCACGACCGCGAGCACGCTCCTGCTGGCCAGCGCTGACCTCAACACGGGGGCCCGGTGCGAACCGGGCCCCGCAGAGGCAACGACAGCAGCGCAAAGAGAATAAGCGCGGCGGCGGCTCCCGCGCCAACGTAGACGGGCCAGGGGCCCAGAAAATCAAGAATCGTGCCGTGAGCGGGCTTGCGGCACAGGTACATATAGTTGGTTTCGAAGAGCGCATTGATTACGCCTACAGATGCCGCGTATGCGGCCAGTATTCCGAAGGCCCGCCATATTGCGAAGCGCCGTGGCGTGTAAATTCCCCCAAACACCAATACGGATGCTCCGACGACAATCCCGCCGTGGGCAATGAAAAAGTAGACCGCCGGCCACGATGGCCACGGCGACCACAAATCCGGCGTCAGGAGCGCCATGCCCGCTCCCGCAACTCCAGCGAAATAAGCGAATTCGACGAGCAGAGAAATGGGTGCGAAACAGGCGATTACGGTCACCCACAGGCTCACGTCGCAAAGCTGTAGCGGGAGATTGGTGATCCGCAGCCCCTCATGCGAATATCGAAAAGTCCACCAGACGACTTCGTTCGCGCCAATAAGAAGGCCGAGTAACCGCCGGATCGTGCGAGCGTGATTGGGGTTGCGACGGCACTCGATGCACAGCAGTACGCCAATCGCGGCAATGCAGGCCAGCAACAACAGGTGAGTCGGACCGAATATCTTCATTGCAGACAGAATGCGTACAGCAGTGTGCCGACGGCGGCCTGCCAGACAGCGAAATCGATAGGCATGACGGAGTCAGGGCCACCGATCTGAAACGGGATTGCACCGATTAAGCCGGCAGACGCAATCAGCGCCAGCGAGCGTACGCGGAACAACTTACGGCAGCCGAGGGCAGTTGCCAGAGAGACGCCGAGTCCTCCTGCGAACCCGGCCACACACATGTTGACTTGTGGCGCTGGTTGATCCAGCGCGACGGCGATTTGGACCGCGCCAGTCCAGACCGCGCAGTGAAGAATGGCCACCAGCGGCGTCAGCCATGCCGGCCGGACGCAGAGCAGGACGGCCAAAATCGCGAATGGAAGGGCCGCTGGCGCATTGCCGAGAAATGTGCGCGTAATGCCGGTGTCGATCAGGACCTCGGTCAGGACCCCCGTCCCCGCGAACAGCAGCGCAACAAGAACGAGCTTAATCGGTTTTGTCATCGGCCATGCTCCTTATAAGAGGCGCCGCAGACGTTCGCGGAATCGCGTGTACACCCACGAGACCACCAGCAGAATCAGCCCCAGCGCCACGAACGAGAGAATGCGGTAGATCGTCTCGAGGTTGCGGAGATCGTAGAGAAACAACTTCAGGATACATGCGATCAGCAGCACCAGCCCCTGAAGCCGCAGGACACGCTCGCGCAACGGGAATCCCGCGGCGAGCAGCGCGACTCCCTCCACGCCGCACGCGACCGTGAGCAATCCGCCCGAGACTTCGCGATAGAGTAGGGCCGTCAGCAGCAGCGTGCCGCAGACTGAGAACGCCGGGCGAGCAGCAAGTCCAGCGGAGCGGCGCCAGAAGTAATAGCACGCGGCGATGGCGGCGCTCGCGACGACGATTCGGTGGTGAGGATCGTCGAGGTTAACAGCCAATTCCCAGACCACCACCGGGACCAAAATGGCGCTCCCGAGCCAACGGAAAGAACTCCTGCGCAGCGCAGAACCGAGCTCCAGCCAGAGAATAGCGAGAGCAGCCCAGCAGACGGCCACACCAACGTCTGGAGTCACCATCCACAGCGCAGGCAACGCGAACAGCACGCCGAACAGCGCCGCGAAATCGCTAAGGAGAGTCTCTTCGCGATTTAGCAGGACCCGCGCCGTTAAAGCCCACGCGAAGATTGCGGCGCCGAACCAGGAGATACTCACCGGGGCGGCCGGGAATTTCGCGTAGCCCGCGGCATGAGTAAGCATCACGGCGATTCCACCGAACATACCGACGGCCAGCGATACCGCGCGTAGTTTGGACGGCAATTTCCACAAGCCCAGTTCGAACAGCAGCACGGCAAGCACACACCAGGAAAGGGCGACGTAACCGACGGGGACGGTGCGCCACAGCAGCAGCATTGCAAGTGCTGCCGTCGCCAGGGCCTTAACGAGCGCCAATGCGGTCGATTCGACGCCTTCGGCGAGCCGTACGCGCAGAACATTGCCATAAACCAGGGCCAGACTCGAGGCGACGGGAACCCACAGGCGATGCGGATTCCCGGAGGCATGGGCCACTGCCGTGGCCACGACACCGCTCCCCCCGAGCAAGTAAGCCTGCGTGCGGAATTCGCGCAACCGGGTGTAGGAGCCGGCCTCGAACAGCAACGTCGCCAGCAGCAGCCACGCGGTACCAGCGAACCAGCCGGGGCACTCCGCCCCAAGTACCAGCATCAGGAGTCCGGCTGCGCCGTAGGTGAACGCTGAATGCGCGCGAAAAAGGCCACGGTTGACGTAGAAGAGGAAAACGTGAAACAGCAGAGCCGGTGTATAGTTCCAGATCGGCCGACCGAGGACGACGGTTTGCAGCGGCGGGAAATTGCGCCAGAGCACGCTCGCCAGCGAAGCGACAAACGCTCCGCCGGCAAGGCGCCGCAGGAACCTTGCCTTGAAGCGAACACCGGCGAGATAGACGATCTCCGTTTCCAGGGCCAGCCCGGCGCTCTTCCAGACTCCAGGCACGCGGCCCACGATTGCCAGTGCCGCTAGTACAACCGCCACCAGCAGCGGGCCTTCGTAGCTGCCCGCGCGCATTCGCGCAAGCAGTGCCCCGTCACTTTCGAAGCTGGACGGGGGGCGAATGCCGGCTCGGATGATGGTGCTTGCGAGGAACAATGACGCCGCGCATGCCGAGGCCAGCCAAATCCGGTCCGGCGCATGATGATCCCAGGCCAGATACGAAAGACCGAGAAACCCCGCAGCGTTGAGCGGGAACATCCATTCGATGCGGCCGCTGAGAGACCGCCGCCCCACACGCAATAAATCGAATGCTTCAAACAAAACCCAATAAGCCAGGAAGAGCGCCTGCGTGGACGCCAGCGGCGCGTTCGAGTCTCCTCGCGCGATGCAGGTGGCATATGTGGCCATAAGCCCAAACAGCGCCATGGCGTTCCACCCGAACGCATCCGCCAGGTAGAGCATGGACGCGGCGAGCGGGATGAGGCTCATAACGGCGAATGGCGTTGACGGCGTCGCCGCGAGCGCGGCAAACGCGGCGGCATAAGCGACGCCGGTCACGGACTGCGTGCGATAACGCAATGAGTGACCGATGATTCCGGCGGACACCAGCAACATCACGGCCGACCCCGCGAGCGGACTCTGGATGATCCGCGCCGCTGGCAGTGCGTAGATCGCGTAGGACGTCGCATACAAGCCAGCCCATCCCGCGCCGATCAGTCCGCGCGAGAATACGCGGTATTTCGCGCGACGCTCCACCTGCACGCCGGAGAAGAGCAGAGCCACACTTCCGGCGATACAGACAGCCGCACGGCCTGCCGGGCTCATGTACGTAAACGAATAGGCAAGGAACAGCGCGATGCCGATCACGAGCACGACCGCGCCGATCTTATTCAGCACGCTGCCGCCGATCAGCGCCTCCCACTCCTCGTTACCAAGGGTCTGGCGCAGGCGATCGGAGAACGAAGGCTCGGGAGGCGGAGGTGGCGGCGGGACAGGGCGTGCGGGCGCTGCCGGGGGGACAGGCGCGACGAACACGGGCAACGGGGGAGGCTGAACCGGCGCCGCCGGCGTCGCGTTCTCCGGGGCTGCGGTCGGCTCTGGGTAAGAATCGAGCATGAGCACCGTCTCGGGCGCGTGCGCTGGCGGCAGGGTGGCTCCCATTGGCTTGCGGTCGAGATCTGCTTCCACCCGCCGAAGCCGATCTTCCAGTTGAGCCACGCGGTCCCGCAGGAGCAGCCATGCAATCAGCAACACGATGACAAGGACAGCCAAGACGTATTCCATGTGAGCCTCCTGCGCCGTCAGGCAACCGGCTGTTTCCTGGCCGCGACCTGCTTCTCGGCGAGCTCGCGCGCCCTCCGCAGATCCAGCTTGCCGGTGCCCAGCGTGGGAATGGCATCCACACGGTAGTAGTTTTCGCGCCTGGGCGACCACAGCGGCGGGAATCCGCTGGCACTGAGATGTTCGGCAGCCTGCGCGGGTGTCACATCGGGCGATGTGTAGAGCGCTACCAGCCGCTCACCGCGCATCTCGTCAGGAACCCCAACGACGATGCAGGGCGTCTCGCCGAAGATTCCGGCAAGCGCCTCTTCCACTTTGAGATGCGGCACCATTTCGCCGCCGATTTTGCTCATTCGAGAAATGCGGTCCAGGATGTGCAGAAAGCCGTCTTCATCCACGCAGGCGATGTCTCCGGTTATGTAATAGCGGTCGCTCAGGGCACGGGCGGTGCGCTCGGGGTCGTCGAGATAGCCCTGCATACGGCCCGGACCGTCGACCAGCAGAAGACCTTCCTCTCCTGGCGGGACCGGTGTAAAGGTCTCCGGGCTAACTACGCGAATGAGCACGCCGGGGAGGGGACGGCCGGAGGAGTTTTGGCGGGTGCCGGTCTGGGGCGGCTCAGCACCGGCCACATCGCGTGTGTTGACCGAGACTACCGGCCCCATCTCTGTGCAGCCGTAGCCTTCGAGAAGCGCAACGCCAAACTTCTCGCGGAAAGCGCTGGCCAGCGCGGGCCGCAGTTTTTCCGCACCGACAATCGGAAAACGCAGTGTGGCGAACTGCTGGGGCGTGCATTGGCGCAGGTAGGTTCCATAGAACGTGGGCGTCGAAAGGAGAAAGGTGGCCTTGTGTTGCCCGGCCAGCTCACCGATGGTTTTCGCGTCGAGCGGATTGGGATGATAGACGACACGAAATCCCTGAATCAGCGGGAACCAGAGCGTATAAGTGTAGCCAAAGGAATGGAAGAAGGGCAGCACGCCGAGCATGCAGTCCTGGTGGCTCAAATCGAAGACCTGGGCGGTGTTATCCATGTTGGCGATCAGGTTCCAGTGCGAAAGCATCACGCCCTTGGGATCGCCGGTGCTGCCACTGGTGAAGATGATCGCCGCGGTGTCGTCGGGCGTTGCTTTTCCAGCGATCCAGCGGACCGGAGCCAGACGCGCGGCGAGGAGTGCGCGGAGCTTCCGCGCCGCGCCGAACCTAAGCATGTCCTCGGCGAAGACCATCTCGGGGCCAGCTGGCAGCTTGATCTTAGCCAGGAATTTGCGCGAGGTTACGACGGTGCGAAGACCGCTCTTGGCCGCAGCGGCGTCGATGCTCTCCTGGCCGGTGGTGAAGTTCAGGTTCACGGTCGTGCGGCCGGCCAGAGCGATGCCCAGATTGACCAGCGCGCCGGCGACGGATGATGGCAGCAGAACGCCGATCCGGTCTTCGTTCGGCCGATGCTCGTTGAACCAGTCGCGCGCCAGCAGTGCGGCGGACAAAGTTCTGCCGAACGTGAGCCGCTGGCCGGTGGAATCGGCTATGGCCAGCGCTCCCCAGTTGTTTCGGACGGCGGCGATCAACCGATGTGGGAGCGTGGTATCGGGCTTCTTATGAAGCGTGGCGGCCTGATTCGCGAGATCCAGAATTCGCTGACGTAAATCGAACGGCGACACCTCGCCGCGTAACGGCTCACCGATGTGAATCGTGACCGGCCAGCGGAACCAGCGCCAATTGCTGAAGAGCCTGCCACCCCGATAGCTGAGCGGATGCCCCCACACCCCGTCGATGTAGATCGGGACGATTGGCGCATCCACGCCTTCCATGGCCTTCTCAAAGCCGCGCTCGAATGGCATGATCTGGCCAGTTCGGGTTATGGCGCCTTCGGGAAAGATGCCGATCATTTCACCATTGCGCAGTTCCTCGCGCGCGGCGCGGAGGGCGCGAATGGCGCCCTTGGGGGAATGCGTGGGAATCGGAATGGTATGCAGAGTTCGATAGAACGGTTTGAGCCCGCGCACGTCATACAGCGGCCGAAACATCAGGAAGCGGATGAAGCGCGTGGTGAGATAGCCGAGCAACACGGGGTCGGCGTAGGAGACGTGGTTGGAGGCCAATACCGCCGGGCCTTCCTTTGGGATACGCTCGGCGCCGACGACACGGATTCGGAAGACGACTCGCAGAATCGCGAGGATCACGAAACGCAGCGTGACATCGGTAAGCACCGAAACGACATGCGCGGTAGCCAGGATGGTGGCGCCCCCCAGGCCGATCAGAACCTGTGCGGCGGTCCAGTGCAGCCTGTCGTGCAGCAGCCAAAGGGCTCCGGACGCAAGGACCACGCCGATCATGTTGAGGAAATTGTTGGTGGCGAGGATCCGCCCCTTTTCCTCGGCGCCGGCGTGCTCTTGCAGCCACGCATTGAGCGGCACGACGAAAACCCCGCCGGAGAAGCCGACCACGATGAGCCAGACTACGGCCCACTCGTAGGAATGCGTCAACCCGAGCGCGATTGTGAAGGCGCCGAGCAGGACCGAGCCGAGGGGGACTAATCCTAACTCGACGTGATCGCCAGACAGCTTGCCGGCCGTTACGCTGCCAACACCAATTCCAATGGAAAGTGCGGTCACCAGGAAACCCGCACGGACGGCCGAGACGTGCAATGATTCCGGCCCGAACAGGAGAAGCGAGATCAGGAACAGCCCGCCGACGAACCAGAACCAGGAAATGCCAACGACCGTCAGCCACAGCGTTCTGCGTCCACGCATGCTACGGATGCCGACCACGACCTCGTGAAACGGGTTCCAGTGGAAGGACTCGCGAGATCCCGACGGCTGCGTGCGCGTGATAAACAGGCTACAAAGCGAACCGATGGCCGCGATCCCGAGCAGCGTGCCTCCGATGCGCAGCGGATCGCCTTGCGACTTGTCGAACAGAAAGGCGCCGAAGCTGGTGCCCACCACAATGGCCACGAAGGTTGTGAGCTCCAGTAATCCGTTGGCACGGGCGAGCTGCGCCTCGCCCATCATTTCCGGCAGAATTCCGTATTTGGCGGGGCTGAAGAAATTCGCCTGCATAGCGAGCAAAAACAACACCAGCAGAAGCATGTTCACGTTGTGCGAATAGAGCGCGGCAATGCCGATAAGCATGACGACAATTTCCAGCGCCTTGGTGCCCTGCAGAACGCGCGTCTTCGAGAAGCGATCAGCCAGTTGGCCAGCGGGCCCGGCAAAGAGCAGGAACGGAATCACGAAAACCGCGCCAGCCAATTCCAGCGCCTTGCTGCCCCCGTGTCCCGAGACGGCCATCGCGGCGGCGGTCACCGACACGATCATCTTGTAGACGTTGTCGTTGAAGGCGCCGAGGAACTGGGTCCAAAGGAAGGCCTGGAACCCGCCATGGGCCAGAAGCCGGGCATAGCTTCCTGAGGGATCGGCGTTCTCCGTGCGGTTGCTCATGCCCTTATATGGCGCAAGTCGATTGCCACGCTGCAACGACATGAGCATCCAGTATATTGTTTGGCTTGGCTGGGTTGGGCGCTATTCATCAGAGACATTCAATGTACATTCATGTACATTGAATGCATGGATCTCTACTCAACTGCCGAGCGGCGATTCCTCCGGGCGGTGGCTAGCCTTGCCTATTCCAACCCCTTTCTGCCGGAGAGGGTGGAGTATGAGCGGGCTGCCCTGGGCCGAGAATTCATTACCGGAGGCCCGATTTGGAGCGCCTCTGTGACCGATCCCGCCGCCGAATTCCCCAATGTCTCGCGGATCCAGGCGCGGCTTGAGCCGCTGGTCGAAAGCATCCACTCGCGTCTCGAGCGCGCGGGAGACGTGAGTGCGGCCGATCTCGCCATTTATGAGGAGTCGGTCCACGAGATGCTCTTCGAGCGCTACTACCGGCGATTCACCGGAGAAACTCGCTGGCAGTTCTACCGGCAATTCCTAAGTGACTGGAAACGCTACTTTAACATTGCGGGTAAGCGGTTCGAGACGGCCCTGCAGCCGGCGCATGTTTTTGCCTGCTACCGGCAGATTCGGCGGGCGTTTCTGCAGATCTTCGACAGCATCATTGGCGAGTCCATGCCCGCCGCACGTCTGCGCGCCAGCGTCTGGCAATCGATCTTCACGCACGACATGCGCCGCTATCGGCGTGTTCTGTACGCGCGTATGGGTGATTTCCCGACGCTTATCACAGGCCCGTCAGGGACGGGCAAAGAACTTGTTGCACGAGCCATCGCCTCGGCCCGTTACATTCCATTCGATGCAGAACGTCTGGAGTTTGCCGATGCGGCGGGCGAATCGTTCTATCCGATTAACCTGGCGGCGTTTTCTCCGACACTGATCGAATCGGAGCTGTTTGGACATCGACGAGGTTCTTTCACGGGTGCGGTCGCGGACCGAAAAGGCTGGCTGGAAGCATGCCCGGATTCGGGTTCGGTGTTCCTCGACGAGTTGGGCGAGATGGAGCTATCGCTGCAGGTGAAGCTGCTTCGGGTGATTGAGACCCGGCGCTTCTCCGCGGTTGGCGAGACGGTGCAGCGTCTGTTCAAAGGGAAACTGATCGCCGCCACCAACCTCAATCTGCCAGAGGCAATCGAAGCGCGCCGCTTCCGCGAGGATCTCTATTACCGGCTCTGTGCCGATCTGATCTGCACTGTGTCGCTGCGCGAGCAGATTAACGACTCACCGGCAGTCCTGCACGACCTGTTGCTGTACATGCTGCGCCGCGCGCTTGGGGAGGAAGCTGAGCAGTGTCTGCCGGAGGTGGAGACATGGATCAAAACGAATCTCCCGGCCGACTACCACTGGCCCGGCAATTACCGCGAGCTGGAACAGTGCGTCCGCAACATCGTGATTCGACGTTCCTATCAGCCGATCGCGCGGGAGAGCTCTGCCACCTTCCCGGCGAATCTTCAGGCAGGCCGGGCAACGGCGGATGAACTGCTCTGCTGGTACGCCGCGCTGGTGTACCGGCAGGCAGGCAGCTACGAGGAAGCCGCGCGGCGACTGGCGTTGGATCGGCGGACGGTGAAATCCAAAGTGGAAGCATACCTTGCAAGGACAGCGGGTTAATGCCCAGGACGTTTTCGAGAAGCCGCTAAAGCAAAGCCCCTGGTCCGCCGATTCACTAAGCGTGGAAGAGAACGACATCATCCAGCGGGTGATGGCAGACTTGCAGCGAGCCGTTGACGAAGATCGAGGGATAGACGTCGTTGCGCCCCTGCTCTCCACTTTGGCGTTGTATTCGAGTGAACACTTTGCAGCCGAGGAACGGGTTCTGCGCCGCTATGGCTACTCTCGCGTTGGCGCAGCGGCGCACAAACGTCTTGTAAGGCGCATTCCGGCGCTGCGGGATCAACTCTGTCATGGCAGTTCGAAGGGACGCGCCGATGTCACCAGCTTTCTGCACCGGCTCTCGGCGAGGATGGGATACGGACAGAGTTCCGCGGCTTGATCGCTTCGTTTTGGGAGTTCTTCTCGGCGATTCACACTGGAAGCTCCAGGACTTTGGTTTGGAAAGCTGTTACCGCCCTCCTATTGAAAACCCTGCCCGAAATTCAGAGAATCAGTTTGATCGACGACTCCGAAACGGGAGGAGCATATGCCTGAGCAATCCGAGCGCCGCACTGAGCCGAGAGTTACCTTTAATGGACCGTGTTTACTGAGCCGCATTGGCGAGAGAGAGCCGCCGCAGGACGGGATCATCTCGAACGCTTCGGAGCATGGCGCGCGCGTGGCTGTGAAGTCCGCTGTCCCGGAAGGCGAGATTGTCAGTCTGGAAGTCGGCGACGATTTGTTCGTCGCGACGGTGGCACATTGCCAGCCAGACAACGATGGGCATTCGGTTGGTCTTGAGCTGATTTCCGGCACCGTCAAGCCGAAGCTGCGGGAAGACATGACCTATTTCTCGATCACGTCACCGGGCGTGTGACGTCAAGCCCGATCAGGTGTCAGCCACGACCCGCGCCAAGTCGATATGATGTTGGACGGCAATGCCGTTCAACCGACGCTCGCGTCTTCGCGGTTTCGGCGTCCGTATTCGGCGCGCCCGTTCACTACTGCACGATAGAGTGCTCTGTCCCGTTGACCGCGCGCTCGGCGCGGGGTCAGGCGTAACCCATTCCCCATTCCCTAGTACTCCGGGAGATCCGCGTCCGAGAGCGAAATTCCAGCATCTGCGTGCACTAATCATGTAGCGAGAATCCAAAATGCCCAGCCTCTTTACATACCGCGTGTTACCCGCGATTCCACCTGCTCTGGCGCCGCTGAGTGAGTTGACGATGAATCTGCGATGGTCGTGGGATCACGACACCATCAGCCTCTTTCGAAGGATGGACCGGGATGCATGGGAGCGAAGCGGCCACAATCCTTGTCTTCTGCTGGGGAACATCGATCAGGTACGGCTGGAAGAACTGGAAGCCGACGAAGCGTTTCTGGCGCACATGCGGCGGGCCCACGTGTCGCTTAAGGACTACCTCCAGGCGCCGGGATGGCTGGCGCGCCGGCACCCCCAGGCCGGGGACATTCGTATCGCCTATTTTTCCGCCGAGTTTGGCCTCACCGAGTGCCTGCCGAACTACGCGGGAGGCCTGGGCATTCTGGCCGGAGATCATCTGAAATCGGCCAGCGATCTCGGTCTGCCGCTTGTGGGGGTCGGGTTGCTGTATCAAACCGGCTATTTCCAGCAGTATCTCAATGCGGACGGGTGGCAGCAGGAAACGTATCCACTGAATGATTTCTACAACCTTCCCCTGGAGCCGGTGAACGGGGCCGATGGCGCTCCTCTCGCCATTGCGATCGATTTCCCCGGCCGTCAGGTGCGCGTGCACGTCTGGGTCGCACGAATTGGACGTATCCCGCTCTACCTGCTGGACACCAATGTGGATGCCAATACCCCGCATGATCGGAACATCACCAGTGCGCTATACGGCGGCGACAACGAAACGCGCATTCAGCAGGAGATCGTTCTGGGAATCGGCGGCATGCGCGCTCTGATGGCTTTGGGACTGCCGCCCACGGTTTGCCACATGAACGAGGGGCATTCGGCATTCCTGGGCGTGGAACGAGCGCGGCTGTTCATGAAGGCCAACGACGTGGATTATCACGTTGCCCGCCAGGCGACGGCGGCGGGAAACGTTTTCACGACGCACACACCCGTGGAGGCAGGCTTCGACCGCTTCGATCCCGGCCTTGTGCAACGCTACTTCGGAGAGTACGCCGGCAAACTGGGGCTCAACTTCGATCAGTTCATGGCGCTGGGGCGCAACAACAACGCCGATCATGCCGAGCCTATGAACATGGCCGTACTGGCGGCGCGGCACAGCGCCTGTTGCAACGGAGTCAGCAAACTTCATGCCGAGGTGACCCGGCGGATGGCCCGCAACGCCTGGCCGGGTTTCCCCGACAAGGAGATTCCAATCGGGTACATCACTAATGGCGTGCATACGCGTTCCTGGATCTCACAGGAGATGAGCGCGCTTTTGGATCGGTATATCGGACCGCGGTGGGCCGAGGACCCGACGGACATGGCGGTCTGGAATCGCGTGCACGACATACCGGATGAGGAATTGTGGAGCGTGCGGCAGAGGCGGAGAGAGCGGTTGATCTCCTGGGCTCGGGCACGGCTGGCCGTTCAACTGCGCGCGCGTGGTGCCTCCGAGCAGGAGTCCACCAAAGCGCAGAGCGTGCTCAACGCGGAGGCGCTTACCATTGGCTTTGCACGCCGCTTCGCATCCTACAAGCGGGCTACGCTGATACTGCGCGATCCCGCACGGCTGAAACGTCTGCTCAACGATCCGAACCGGCCGGTGCAGATCGTGGTGGCGGGGAAAGCTCATCCGGCCGATCATGACGGCAAGGAACTCATTCGCCAGTTATTGCAGTTCGTCCGGGACCCGGAAGTGCGGCGGCGCGTCGTCTTTATCGAGAACTACGATATGTCGGTCGCGCGGTATTTGGTGCAGGGTGTCGATCTATGGCTGAACACGCCGCGGCGGCCGATGGAGGCCAGCGGCACGAGCGGCATGAAACTGCTGGCTAACGGAGGTCTGAATTGCTCGATCCTCGACGGCTGGTGGGCGGAGGCCTATGATCAGGAAGTCGGATGGGCGATCGGCAAAGGCGAGGAATATACCGACTTCGAGTATCAGGACCGGGTCGAATCGGAGATGCTGTACCACGTTTTGGAGAACGATGTGGTGCCGCTCTTTTACGAGCGCGACAGCGAGGGAGTCCCACGAAGGTGGATCGGGCGCATGAAGTTCTCGATGGCCATGCTTTCGCCGCTCTTTAACACCAATCGCATGGTGGCGCAGTATGCCGAGCGATTCTACTTGCCATCGGCCAAACGGCACGCAGATCTGGCGGCGGAACACGCTGCCCGCGCGCGGGCGCTGATGGAGTGGCGCTGGAAGGTACGCGGGAACTGGTCTCACGTGCGCGTGGAGCGTCTATCTCCGGTGCTGCCGAAAGGTTTGGCCGTGGGCGGGTCCATCGACGTCACCGCGGAGATCGGCCTTGGCGGCCTAACACCCGCGGATGTGCGCGTTGAACTCTATTACGGGCACATGGATCCAGGCGGCGGAATCCCCACGGCGGCGAAGGTGCTCATGAACGCCGGCGCCAGCCGGGGCGACGTCTACACCTACTTTGGCAAAGTGGCCTGCGCGGATAGCGGCCAGTGCGGATTCACCGTGCGCGTTCTCCCTTGGCATGCGGATGCGGTTGTGCCGTACGAGCTGCCACTGATTGTCTGGGCCGATGCCGCAGTGAACAAGGCGTGCGAGGAAAACGGATCGAGGTGATCAGCCGCCGCGGTTTTCTGGCCAGTTCAGCCGGCGTTCTGGCGATACGTGGAGAGCCTGCGCCAGCTCCGGCGCACATTGCGGTACTGTGGCTGCCCGGCTTCCCATCTGTGGACCTGTCGCCGGTGGGGCGCGAGATGCTCGAAAGGGCTCTTCAGGGATTCGATGTTTCCTGGATGGAAGGTGGCGGACTCTCCGGGTACGATCTTCTAATCACGCCGTACGGTTCGGCCTTTCCGGTGACGATGTGGCCGGCGATCTTCGAGTTCCTGAAGCGTGGCGGAAACTGGCTCAATCTGGGCGGCGTGCCGTTCGCGGTCCCGGTAGAGCGCGCCTCAGGTGGGTCGCGCCCGGAAATCCGCCAGACCGCGTTTCACAAAGCGCTGGGGATTACGCACGCCTTCGAGGTGCCGGGTGGCAAGATCCTATCGTGGAAGGGCGATGCTGTTGGCAGCGGTTTGTTTCATGCCGAGGTAGTTTACGAACTGGACGTGAGGCTTACCAGCGCGCGCGACCGCGCCGACGAAATCGGTTCAGCCGGCATGCGCGAAGCGACAATGAAGGCACTTCTACAGGGCCTCAACGCAAGTGGGACACCGATCGCCGCGCCGTTCGTACAGATCGACCGGCTGGAAGGACCATTTGCCGGCGGACGCTGGGTACTGGCTAATCTGCGTGGGACGCTGGAGCCGGAAGCGATTCGCACGCTGGCTCGGATCGCCCGTGAAGGCGCCAGTGAGTTCGAGGTGAGCCCGAGCTTCGCCTGCTACTACGGCGATGAGCGTCCATCGTTCACGGTGCGGCTGAAGAGACCGAAGGGCGACGTGAAGGGGGGAGTGGCAAGCATCATTCTGCGGAGCGGCGACCGGAAGGATGCAATCGCAACGGCGACAGCCGCGCTTACCGTATCGCCGATACTCGCGGTTGGAGAAGGTCAGGTCTCCCACGGTCTCACCCCTGGCATGTACGTTGCCGAAGCACGCTGTGGCAATCTCCGCGCAGAAACAGGCTTCCTCGTCGCCGCGAATCCCGGCGCCGCCGGCGGAACGCCGCTCACCTGCAATCGCGATTACTTCCTCCGTGGCGGCCAGCCCCTCGTCCTCACCGGCACAACTTACATGGCCGCGGACGTGCAGCGTAAGTTCCTGCTCGATCCCAACCCCGCCATCTGGGACCGCGACTTTGCGCGGATGAGAGACGCCGGAGTCAACATCGTCCGTACAGGCATCTGGACCGGTTGGAAGACCATCATGCCCGAAATCGGGAGGGTCAACGAAGGGTGCCTGCGTGCGCTGGAGACTTTCGTCACGATTTCAGCCCGCCACGACATCGCGGTCATTTTCAATCTCTTCGCGTTTCTTCCGGAGATGTGGGGCGGCAGCAATCCGTATCTCGATCCACGGGCGGTTCGGGCCCAGAAGCAGTTCGTCTTCCAGTTGGCCGACCGCTGCCGGGGCGCAAATCATGTCCATTGGGATCTGATCAACGAGCCCGAATTCTGTTCACCCGAGCATCCGTTCCAGTGCCGTCCGAACTACGACGAGTATGAGCGCGCGGCATGGCGCGAGTGGCTCAACAAACGTTATCCCGATGAAACGAAACTGCGCGAGTTGTGGGGATTGACTCCGCTCGATCCAATCGATCTCCCCACGCTTGAAGATTTTTCGGACCAGAACATCTTTGAGCGGACCCATCCACTGCCGGTGATCGATTACCATTTGTTCGCGCAGGATATGTTCGGCGCGTGGGTGCGCGAAATGAGCGAGGCGATTCACGCCAATGGAAATCCGAACCAGCTCATTACCGTGGGGCAGGATGAAGGCGGACTGTCCGTGCAGCCGAGTCCGCTGTTTCACGACCAGGCGGTCGACTTCACTTGTGTTCACAACTGGTGGCTGAACGACGACCTGTTGTGGGACAGCCTGCTGACCAAGTCTCCGGCCCGGCCGAATCTGGTGGAAGAGTCCGGCATCATGTTCTACGAGACCATCCGACGCGCCCCCGGCCGGACCGAGCAGCAGGCGCGCGATCTGCTGGAGCGAAAAATGGCCTTCGCCATGGGCGGCGATGGCGCGGGCTTCATTCAGTGGCTGTGGGACATCAATAACTACATCCCGGACGATAACGAAGTCAGCATCGGCTTCTTTCGTGCGGATGGCACGGCGAAGCCTGAGTTTGAGGCATTTCTGGCCATGGCTGCGTTTTGGCGAGAGCACGGCGCTTTGCTGGTGAAGAAGCAGTCCGAGGATGCGGTGATGATTGTTCCGCAGTCGCAGCTATTCTCGGTCCGGGATCTAGCTTCCATGGCCACGAAGCGCGCCGTTCGGGTGATGCACTATGAATGCCTGACGCCGATGCGTGTCGCCGGCGAGTACGCGCTCGATCGCGAGTTTACGCCCGCGCCGCTGATCCTGTTGCCGTGTCCGCAGGTGTTTAGCACAACGGCATGGAACGTGTTGATGGCTGCGGTCCGCGATGGCGCGACGATGCTCGTCACCGGCGTGATCGATCGGGATGAACACTGGATCCCGGCTGACCGTCTGAGTGAATTCGGCCTGCGAACAAGTATCGCGCCGGCCGCCCAGGAAGAAGCTCTGCAGATCGGCGATTCCACGTGGCAAATTGGCTTTCACGGCGATGTGTTCCAGCGTGTGGAAAAAGCGATTGTCGAGGGAGGGGGCGTTCCGGCGGTGCGAACGTTCCCGGCCGGCAAGGGAAAGCTGATCTGGTGTCCACTACCGTTGGAGATAGGCAACGAAAGCGCTCCCATCGCCGCGCTTTACCGCCATGCTCTCGATCAGGCCCGGGTTCAGCCGGTGTTCTCCGTCGACCAGGCTGATCCTGCGGTTCTGATCCGCCCCATCGTTTTTGCGGACCGCGTGCTTTATACGCTGATCTCGGAGTCGGGTGAAGCAAAGCAGGTGAGCCTTAGGGACCTTCGGACCGGCACTCAGATCGGTGTTAGTCTGCCGCCCGGCCGGGCAGCGCACGTGATTCTCGATCGAACAAACGGC
>Ga0335078_10002398_pt1 | contig 28456 bp, 27 predicted proteins | sample Lox_Sample_32_FD_206711 | JGI IMG/M metagenome (GOLD analysis project Ga0335078, IMG submission 206711) | Soil microbial communities from Loxahatchee National Wildlife Refuge, Florida, United States - Lox_Sample_3.2 | ecosystem: Environmental > Terrestrial > Soil > Wetlands | place: USA...
ACTACACGCATTCCACGGCGCCCAACCGCCGCTTTCCCGACGTGATAACGCAACGGCTGCTCAAAGCGTGGCTCAAGAAGCAGCCGCAGCCTTACTCCGAAGATCAGCTCGATGCAATCGCGCAACGCTGCACGGAGCGCGAGGATGCGGCGCGCAAGGTGGAGCGCGACATGCAAAAACGTATTGCCGCGGTGGTGCTGCACCCGCACATCGGCCAGAGCTATCCGGCTATCGTCACCGGCGTCAACCAGCACGGAACATTCGTGCGCACGCTCGATCCGCATGTGGAGGGAATGCTCGTGCACGGTGGCAAAGGCCTGGATGTGGGCGACAGAGTGACGGTTAAGCTGGTGGCCACCGATCCGGAGCGTGGATACATAGATTTTGCGGCATAAGACTTTTGTCTTTAATGATTTCTGAAGAAGAACCGGAGAAAGCCGAACCGCTTTTTGCCGCTTTGATCTCCGATTCCGGCCGAGGCCGGCAATTCCCTGTGTCCGGCAATCCGGCAAGCGCGTCTAACAGTAAGAAACTGTTGTTTCGTGGGAAGAGCTCGCTTGCAGAGTGCTCCCATAGGCCCCAATCGAACCAATCGATTCATACTACGAGCAAAATTGCCGTCTGCGGGAGAATGCGCGGCAGGCGCCGGCTCACATGCAACGAAGGGAAATGGATGCGATTCAACTTTTGGCCGATCACCGGACCAGTGTTCTCCTGGATGGCCCTCTTGGGGCTTCCCGTCCATCTTTGTTCGCAACGCCAAGACGGCGAGGCAACATTGGCGCCAATCGCACTGCCCGATGCTCCACAACCCCAAGCCACGCCGCCGGAACCGCAATCGCAGAGACAAACGCAAACCGCGTCAACCTCTACCGCGCAGAAGCCGGCAGCAAGCAACGCTGCAGCTCGCAAGCCTCCTCCGCAACCCAAACGCATACTGGGTGTCATGCCCAACTATCGCGCAGTCAGCGCGGGCGTCATCCCTCCACCGCCCACGCCGCGCGAGGCCTTCATGGTTGCCACCAAAAACAGTTTCGATTACTCCGCCTTTGTTTTCGTCGGCCTAACTTCACTGCTTGCCAAAGGCACTGACGCGCACCCGCAATTGGGCAAAGGTGTTGGCGGCTACTGGGCTTACTACTGGCGCGGCTATCTCGACAAGACCGACGGCAATTACTGGGTCGATTGGCTGATGCCCACGGTGTTTCATCAGGACGAACGGTACTACGCCTTGGGCAAGGGCAGCATTCCAAAACGGGGAATCTATGCGGCTTCGCGTGTGTTCATCACCCCGAACTATCGCGGGAAAGTCGGCTTTAACACTTCGGAGATCCTGGGCCGAGGCATCTCACAGGCCATCTCGCTCGCCTACTACCCCAACCAAACTCAGACTTTGGGCGGCTTTGCGCAGAAGTATGCATACGCCGTCGGGCGCGACACTCTCACCAGCGTATTTCGTGAGTTCTGGCCCGACATCAACAGTCACGTGATCCATCGCCACTACTAATTCACAGGAGATTGAAGATTCTTCAATGGATGAACATATGCGCACGGCTTCGCGAATCTCGAGACTGTCGACTTATTTCACCATTAGTGTGTCCCTGGCAGCTTATTCCATGCCTTTTGCCTTGCACGCGCAACAGGCTGCCCCTCCCGCGTCGTCAACTCTTCCGGATGCGCCGTCGGTTCAGGCAGTGCAACAGACGCCAGAGCTTCAGCGCCCTGCTGCCTCACCGGACAACTCCGGCACGATGCCCTCACAAAAGATGCCGCTTGTCACAGTGCAGCAGTCGGGCACCATCAATGGAACTGTCACAGACGTGCAGGATGAGGTGATCCCTGGCGCAACGGTTGCACTTGCGGGCCCCAGTCCAGGCAGCGAGAGGACAACGACGGCCAACGACAATGGCTTTTTCGCATTTGCTGATGTAATGCCCGGAAGCGGCTATCGCCTCACCATCAAAGCCAAGGGATTTGCCGATTGGGTATCGCCTGCGATGGTGCTTTCTCCCGGCCAGGTTGAAATCGTGCCCGATATCAAGATGGTGCTTGAAGGCGGACAGGAGTCGGTCACGGTATACTCTTCGCCTGACGAACTCGCTACGGAACAAGTGAAGATCGAGGAGCAGCAGCGTGTTTTCGGCATCATCCCCAACTTCTACGTTGCCTACGATCCCTCTGCGCCGCCGCTGACGGCGAAGTTGAAGTTCAAACTCGCGCTCAGGGTTTCGGTCGATCCCATTACGCTTGCGGGAGCATTCTTCATCGCCGGCGTCAATCAGGGAGTCAGAATCCCCGACTACAAGCTTGGATCGGCAGGCTACGGAGAGCGTGTGGGCGCGAGCGAGGCCGACGGGTTCACCGACATCTTCTTTGGCGGCGCGGTCCTGCCCGCGCTTTTGCATCAGGATCCGCGATACTTCTACCAAGGCACGGGCAGCAATCGCTCGCGTCTAAGGCACGCGCTTGCTGCCCCGTTCGTCTGCAGGGGCGACAATGGCCGAACCGAACCAAACTACTCGACCGTGGGCGGCGACGTCATCTCGGCCGGCCTCTCCAATCTCTACTACCCGCAAGCGGACCGCACCTGGACGGTTTTTGGCGAGAATGTCATGATTAGCACCCTTGAGCGCACCGCGAGCACCATCACTCAGGAGTTCGTGTTGCGCCGCTTCACTTCCGGCCCCAAAGGCAAGAACTCCGCTGCTCAAAGCAGCCAATAGGCCACAGCGGTCCGCACAGCGGAATCGCTCCGGCTTTGCAATTCGGGATAGCACGTTCTTTTCGACTCACCACTATCTAACGACGTGGTCCATTTGCCGCCCAAACAAAAAGGGTCAGTGTGCTACCGCACTGGCCCTTCATCGTAATTCGCTTGACGTATCGAGGCTCTTACGCCTTTACATTCCTGTAGGCGAGTTTCGCCAGCCCAAGCATCCCCAGGCCGAGCAGCGAAAGTGTTCCCGGCTCTGGAGTGACCGTCCCTGACCCTGCCCGCAACTGAGCAATGGCAAAGTCGTCGGATGTGTCGTCTGTGATAGCAACTGAGCTGATTGACGCTCCAGGCGTCGTGTCGGCCAGCGCGAAGAGCAGTGCCCCACTGCTCCAATTCACATCCAGATTAACCGAATCGATCAAAGTGGCGCCGTTATAGAAGGCCGCGCTGACTGCATCGTTGCCAAAGTCCGGTTCAAGTTCAAAACCGACGATGCTGGGGCTACCGTTGAGCGTGAGTGTCACGCTCGAAGGGCCATTGGTATACAACACATTCGGCGTGCTGCTCTCGACAGCGGGTGGGGCATTCCAAGTCTCCCAGCTCGCAGTTACAGCGCGCTCATACATGGTTACGCTGAAGGAGAACGGCCCAAGCGATGTGATATAGCCCCCGGAGCCATCCCCCCCGCCGTAGTTGGTGGTCATGGTCGTGTAGGGCGCAGATGGTTGGCTGAAGGTCACGAATGAATCGGCATACGCAGGTAGGGTAAGCACCAGCAATGCAGCAAACACGATGAAGGTAAAAATCGAAGTCTTCCGCACTTACTATTCCTCCTCTACGGCTTCGAAATCCGGTTCACATCGAGAAGCGACTTACTAAGGAGCGATTGCAATTCTGCTTCGCACCTGTCCTGCCGCCCGTGTAGGCAACTTGCAGGCGCAATGCACTTGCAAGCCGCTGCTTCCACACAGATTTTGGGAACCGCCCGTCCCTCAGCCAGCCTGTTAAGCTTTCCGCAAGTCACCCCAGATGCGCTTGCGAATGAAACCGGTGATGCGGGACATCTCCCCCAAAAGTTCCAATGCCTCAAGGCTTACCGCAAAACCCGTCACTGACCTTAGGCGTACGCCCACTTGCACGGATTGCGGACAACCCGGTCATCTCCTTGCACGTAACGCTCCATCCAATCTAATTTTAGAATCAATAATTTAACGGGCTCCGTATGCGGTCGATATGCAAGCCCCTGCATATCCAAAATGAAAGCAGCTTCCTTCGCCACAATTTTCGCCTAGCTGTCTTTCAGAAGAGTGGATGGTGAACCGGGACCAGCTGCCGCAATAGGCGCCGCCTATGTCTGCGCCTCCCGTGACTGGCTCTGCCCAGGGCGCGAATGTTTCTCTGTCGTCTCTCCATGAAAGACCAGTCTAGATGCACAAAGGCGCCCGGTAAGTCCGGACGCCCTTCGTAAAACCAGTTGCAGCCGGGAAACCTTATCCCATGATCTGCCGCAACAGGACGAACAGCCCACCAGAAAGCAATGCCGCGGCCGGCAGTGTGAAGACCCATGCCATGGCGATGTTGCGAATCGTGGAGAGCTGTAACCCGCTCTTGTTCGCCGCCATGGTCCCGGCCACCCCCGAGCTCAGCACGTGCGTCGTAGAAACCGGCAATCCGAAGTTGTCGGCCGCTGAGATGGTTGCCATGGCCACCAGCTCCGCACACGCGCCCTGTGCGTAGGTCAGGTGCTCCTTGCCGATCTTCTCGCCCACCGTGACCACAATGCGCTTCCAGCCAACCATGGTGCCCAAACCCAGCGCCAGCGCCACGGCCACCTTCACCCATGAGGGAATAAATTTGGTGGCCTTGTCGATTTGGGCCTTGTAATCGTTCAAGGTTTTGGCTTCGGCCGGCGAGAAGTTCCCGACGTGGTTCTTCATCATGAGCCGGATGGCCTCGCTGACCACGTACATGTCGTTGCGCACGTTGGTCTGCTGGTTGGCCGGAACCGCTTTGTACTCCTTGTAGAGCGCCACCTCGTTGCTCAGGTCGTTCACTAGTTCGCGAAGCGCGATCATAGTGTCGGGCTGCAGTTGCTTAGTGGCGACGAACTGCGTCACTTCGGCGCGCGCATCGGGCCCCAGAATGGCGTTCGCTTCCACGTGCTTGTCGATCACCTGATCGGCCCGCTGCGACGCCACAACGAATTGCTGTACGCCGCGCGCAGGTACGGCATGGTTCAATGCATACGCCGTGGGCACGGTGCCGATAAGGATCAGCATGATGAGCCCCATGCCCTTTTGCCCGTCGTTCGATCCGTGAAAGTAGCTCACACCCGAGCAGGTGAGAATCAACAACGCCCTGATCGGCCACGGAGGAGGCGTAGTGCCCTCCGGCGCCTTAAACAATGCCTCCGGAGTCGGGATGAAACTCAATCCCACAGCCAGCGCGACGGTCACGCCGATGGCGAATCCCGCGCTCCACAGCAGGCTCCATCTAAACATGAAGTACGCGGACAGCCCGAGAATCACCGCCAGGCCTACCGAGCCGATCAGGCGCGATGCCGGCTTGAACACCAGGAAGAGAATCGCCGAGCAGCAAAACCCAACGATGGGCGAAATCAGCAGCACCTTGAACACATTGCCGGCCTGCGTCCAGTCCACGCCCGATGTGCCCGAGGAGACGGACATAATCTGGTTAGCCACGCCCACGCCAATAATGGAACCGACCATAGTGTGCGAGCTAGACGCGGGCAGCCCGAACCACCACGTCCCCAGGTTCCAAAGGATGGCGGCGATGAGCAGTGCGAAAACCATGGCAAACCCCGCGCCGGCACTGACCTTCAGAATCAACTCCACGGGCAAGAGCGTGATAATGCTGAATGCCACTGCACCGGCCGACATCAGCACGCCGGTCAGGTTGCACAGTCCCGACCACACCACGGCGAGGTTGGGATCGAGCGAGTGCGTGTAAATGACGGTCGCCACAGCGTTCGCCGTATCGTGAAAGCCGTTGACGAACTCAAACCCCAATGCGATGAGCAGCGCAACGCCTAGCAGAACGTATGGCCACATACTCACGACCACTACGTTGCTCAGATCCTGCGCGACATGGACGCCGATGTAGCCTAGCCCTCCCAGAAGCGCAATCAGAACGATTCCGCCGCTCACCCAGGCGGAGCTTTTCTTCATTTTCTTGTCAAGAAGCGACCCGCCAACAGGCAGGCTTTCGACAGTCGTCGCCAGATCGGACATGGGAAATCTCCGGAAATCGTTGAGGAATGTAGGATTTCGTCCGGAGCCCCTGGGGAAAAACAACCTCCGGACCCCTCACACATATCGGAGCGGTGTGAATGAGGAGTTAACAGCAGTTGAATATCTGCGCGCAATCGGCCGGGTACTGCGCCGCTCGAGCCGAAAAAAGGCACACGGCTGTGCCGGACGCCTTTCCGGATTGCTGCTTGCGGCAAAAGACTTGCGGACTAAGAGATGGTGTGGAAGAGCAGGTACAGCGACCCAGAGAGCAGCGCCGCAGCCGGCAGCGTGAATACCCACCCCGCCGCAATATTGCGCACCGTAGATAAATGCAATCCGCTGCCGTTGGCGGCCATCGTGCCCGCCACGCCCGAGCTGAGGATGTGAGTTGTCGAAACGGGCAGGCCCCACAGGTTAGCGGCAAATATGGTACCCATGGCAACCAGCTCCGCGCTGGCGCCTTGCGCGTAGCTCAGGTGCTGCTTCCCGATCCTCTCGCCGACCGTCACAACAATTCTCTTCCAGCCGACCATTGTGCCCAGGCCCAGCGCCAGAGCCACGGCCACCATTACCCATCCGGGGATGTACTTGGTCGTCTTGTCCAGCTTGCTCCTGTAGCCCTTGAGTACTGCGCTTTCGGCAGGCGTAATGGCGGGGTAATTCTTCTTCGCTAGCAGCCCCAAGGTTTCGCTGGCCACATACATGTCGTTGCGCAGTTTTGCCTGATCCTGCGCTGGAACCGACTTCAATGTCTTGTAGGCGGTTACTTCCTGGCTCGTCTCTGCAACCAGCTCGCGCAGCGCCGGGAGCGTGCCCGGATGGATCTGCCCGGTGCGAAGAGAAGCAGTCAGTTCCGATCGGGGATCTGCGGTCGGTTTGCTGCCTGGAACAACATATTTGTCAAGAACTCCCTCAACCTGCGCCGACGCGGCTAGAAAACTCTGTATCTCCGCCGGTCCCACCGCATGGTTCAGTGCATACGCCGTGGGTACGGTGCCGATAAGGATCAGCATGATGAGCCCCATGCCCTTTTGCCCGTCGTTCGATCCGTGCGAAAAACTGACGCCTGAACATGTGAGCAGCAGAAGCGCACGAATGGGCCACGGCGGCGGCTGGTTTTTCTTCGGTTCCTGGTAAAGTGAGGGCACTTTGACTAGCCGCTTCGCTGCAAAGATCAGCAGTCCAGCTAACGTAAATCCCAGCAGAGGAGAGATCAGAAGAACCTTCAGAACCTTGATAACCTGATCCCAGTCAACGCCCGACGCGGTGGCTCCGGGGTTCAACAGGTGATACACCAACCCGACACCGATGATGGAGCCTACCAGGGTATGCGAGCTCGATGCCGGCAGCCCGAACCACCACGTGCCGAGGTTCCACAAAATGGCCGCGACCAGTAGTGCGAAGATCATGGAAAAGCCCACGCCCGAGCTGATCTTCAGAATGAGCTCGACCGGCAGCAGTGCAATGATGGCGAAGGCCACTGTGCCCGACGACAACAGCACTCCCGTCAGGTTGCAGAGCCCCGACCACACCACGGCGATATGCGGCGGCAGGGAGTTGGTGTAGATCACTGTGGCCACCGCGTTTGCCGTGTCGTGAAAGCCGTTGACGAATTCAAATCCGAGCGCGATAAGCAGCGCAATGCCCAGAAGCAGATACGGCCCGATGCCTGAAACGCTCACATTGCCGAGATCCTTGGCAACGTGAACGCCGATATATCCTAGAGCGCTCAACACTGCCAGCACGAAGACCGAGGCGCCAACACGGCGCGAGCGGCCCGTGAGCCTGTGGTCGGCCAGAGACGGGGCCACAGGAATGACATGAACTGCCGTCGCGAGATCGGCCATCAGAAATCTCCAGTCAGGCCGGAAGTATTCCGGAGCCGCCTGGGCCTCCCCGATGGAAACTCAACCACGGTGTCTACTGTTAAGTGAAATAGAGATGAATTGTGGCTGGAGAAAAACGTGCCGGAGAAAATGGCGTCCATAAAACCTCAACAACCGCAATCCATCACGGTTGCTTACCCGGAAAATGAGGAAATCGAAAACCGGGCTACAGACAAGTTTAAGCCCCGCAGTCCACGAAATGTGGAAGATCGCGGCCTTTTCATTGTGAAGGGAGGGTTTCTGTCTGCTAAATAAGTTATGAATCTAATTGAATTAAAAAGATTTAGATTGGAGTCAGCCAGATTTTCTCTCATTTGGGACGATTTTTCGGAAAACCCTTGACAGCTTTTGTGCCAAAATGGGCGTTTTTTGGTGCGAAAGCGCTCCATGTTGCTATTTTCGCGTGACTTAGTTCATAAGTGGGAGCGAGCCTTCCGCTTGAGAGATCCCAGTTGTCCTTGCTGGAGAGCGTTTGGGCTGCCGGGGCCCGTCTTTCTCGCGGTTTCGTGTAACCTTTCTGCCAATGCTCCCGTAAACATGGGCAGAAAGGGAAGACGGATGCCCGAAGGCTCCAGCAGCGTGTACGCCAACGTGTTGCAGCAGTTTCGCAAGGGCGATCTCGATGCTTTCGAAACACTCTTCCGCGAGCATCAGCGCCCGGTGTACGGCTGGATTCTGCGCATCGTGCGCAACGCGGCTGCGGCAGAAGACCTCACGGTGGAGACCTTCTGGCGCATCCATCGCGCACACGAACGTTTTCAGCCCGAGTTACCATTCGGTCCCTGGGCGAGGCGCATCGCTACGCGCGTGGCGCTCGATTGGCTCCGTGCGCAACGGCCCGAAGTCGAGCTGACGGCGGAAATGACCCGCGCTTTGCCTTCCGCATCTGTGGGCGATCCTGGCATCGCGGCCGAGATTCGCCGCAAAACCGCGCTCGCCTTTGCCAGGTTGCCGCCCAGCCTGCGGGCAGCGGCAGTGCTTGCCGTGGTGGAGGAGCAGCCGCATAGGGAAATCGCCGCGGCGCTCGGCATCACCGTTGCCGCTGTCAAGCTACGCGTCTTTCGCGCTATGCGCTTGTTGAGAAAGGATCTGGAGAAACAGGGGATCACGCCATGAATCACGATGATCGGATTAATCAACTGCTCCGGCAGGCGCTGCCGCCCGTTGAGGCAAACGCGGAATCGGAACGCGATCTGTGGCCCGTCGTGCTCCGCCGGCTCGATGAGGATGCCGCCGCGGCTCGCCGCGCTACTCCTCAATCGGTGCCCTGGTTCGATTGGGCTTTACTTGGCGGGCTCGTCGTTTTCGCCGTCTCGTTTCCGGCGACGATCCCGGTGTTTCTCTACTACCTGTGAACTGAACAGTGGTCACAGACCACTGTTCACTGGCCTGAAAGGAGGCCCCTCGTGAACAGCCGCTCCTACCTTCGCGCGTATCTAGCCGGCGTCTTCATTCCAACGCTCATCCTTCCCGTCATGCTTTCCGCGTTCATTGTATTGCGCCTAGTGCTCAAGGTTCCCGTTCCGATTGAGCGCGGACTTGTGTTTCCCATGGCGTTGGTTCCCGCGGGCTGGGGGCTTTGGAACATGCTCTGGCTCGCCAGTCATGAGCGCACGCGTCTCGCCGTCAGCGTGCATGGCGCAGTGTTGCCGTTTTTGCTGGTGCCCATTGGAGCCGTCGTCGGCCGTTGCCTCGGAGTGCTCGAACTGAGCGCGACCGGTGTCACCTGGTTCCAGGTCTGCCACGTGCCCTACGCATATATCGCCCTCGGGCTCCTTATTGCTGTCGCAGTCTACTACCTGGTCTGGAAGTACATCATCGGCCTCGTGAATCGCGAGTTCGGCATCGCCTGACTGAAGGAGGCAGCGATGTTCGTCATCGTTCGCACCATTACATACGCCACGCTTTTTGTGGGACTGCTGCTGGTTTACTTGCCGGCACGCATCCTCGCTTGGTCCGGCATCGCGCGGCCCACCGTCTATGGATGGCCGCAGATCGCAGGCATCTCCATCGCTCCTGCCGGAGCGCTCGTCGCACTTTCCTGCGTGTGCGCCTTTGCATGGATAGGCAAAGGCACTCCGGCGCCCTTCGATCCGCCGCGCAAGCTCGTTGTCCGCGGTCCGTATCGCTTTCTACGGAATCCCATGTATGTGGGCGCGGGGCTCGCTGTTGCCGGAGCGGCGCTCTTCTTCGAATCCATCCAACTGCTCGCGTTTGTCGGCCTGTTTCTGCTCGCCACGCATCTGTTCGTAATGCTTTACGAGGAGCCCACGCTGCGGCGCACCTTCGGCCCCGAGTACGAAGCGTATTGCCAGCGTGTGCATCGTTGGTGGCCGAGGTTGCGAGTCTGATCAGGGATTTTCTCGCGAGTCGAGTTTCCGAGCCCCACCCTGCTTGCAATGACTACCCGGCGCTGTTGGCGTCACTCCACCGTTTTTTCAGAACGCGGCGCGTTCACGATGCGCATCACCGCGCCGCCATCCAGCCAGTTCAACTCGCACCGCTCGCAATCTTCCATCACCACATGTCCGCCACCGTAGTAGAAATGCGTTTCCATGGGATGATGGCATTGCGGACACTCCAGTCTGCGGCTCAGGTCGCTGCCGTCGTCGGCCATGGGGATCTTCGCTTCATGTCGTTCCCCGCGAGCTTGGTCAATCAGCGCTTCAAAGGCGCCCATCGCCACCAACATGCCGCGGCACTTTTTGCAGGCGCGAATGGGTACATCCGCCAGATTCGCGTTCCACAGCGGAACGTCGCACACCGGGCACAGCAGATTCTCCAACTCGTCCAAGTAGCGTACGCCTTCATCGTCCGGCGCGGAGTAGTACAAGCTCTTGCAATAGTCGCAGCGCAGGCTGACTAGCCCGTCCGCAAGCCTCATGGGCGCTCCACACGAAGAGCAATTCATTGCGGCTTTCCGCATTCGGGGCAGAACTTCGCCCGTTCCGGCATCGTCTTGCCGCATTCGATGCAAAACTTGGCGCCGGCCGCCGGCGCCGTACTGCTCGCGCTCGATGCGGGCCGCGCCCCGCCCGGCGCCGCCGTTCCGGGAATCGCCTGGCCCATGAGTGCCTGCGCCATCGTCGCGCCCGCGCCCAGTCCCACGCCCATGCCTGCCGTGCCGCCCGTGTTCTGCGCCGCCTCTTCCAGCGATTCCGCCGCTTCGAATTGCGTGAGGCGGCCCATATCTCCGGCCATGTTCATGCCGATGCGCTGGTCCATGATTTTCTGCAGGTCCTCAGGCAGCGACACGCTGGCCACGGTAAATTGGTTCAGCTCCAAACCGAGCGCGGCAAAGCTCGGCTTCACGTCGGCCGCGACCTTCTCGGTAAGCGCGCCCAGGTTTGCGGCCATATCGACAAACGAAATCTCGCTTGCGGCAAAGATGGCCGTCAGCCGTGCGATAACCGTAGTGCGCAATTGCCCTTCGAGATCGGCGGCGAACACCGTCTCGCGCGTGCCCGTCACTTCGGTAAAGAATTTGCGCGGATCGGCGATGCGATAGGCGTAGTTGCCAAACGCCCGCATGCGAATCACGCCGAACTCCTTATCGCGCGTGGTGATCGGCGCTGGCGTGCCCCACTTCTGGTCCAGCTCGAGCCGGGTCGAGAAGAAATACACGTCCGACTTGAACGGCGACTCGAAGTCCTTGCTCCAATTCATCAGATCGGTGAGGATGGGCAGGTTGCGCGTGGCGAGCCGGTGCAGCCCCGGCCCGAACACGTCCGCGATCCGGCCCTCGTTCACGAACAGGGCCAACTGCGACTCGCGCACCGTCAACTGCCCGCCGTTCTCGATCTCCATGTCCTGCATGGGATAGCGATACGAAAGTACGCCGTCCGCCTGCTCGTTCCATTGGATAACGCGAATGAATTGTTTGCTGATAAAGTCGCTCAGAGCCATATCGCCTCCCGGCACGCAATGATAGCATCGCGCCCGCGCGCGGCAACTCTCACCGTGGTGATGCGGGCGCTAGTCTAAGTCTGCGCCCAAACTAGTCGAGTGCCCGCTGGCTACTGGCCCGGCTGCGTGAACGCCGTAGATAAACCGCCTGTTGCGACTCCGGTGGTTCCCACGTTGGTCAGCGTTCCATCGCTGTTGACCGCATAGATGGAAGCAGCGCTCTCTTCGTTGGTCACGTAGACAAATTTGTCGCTTGGATCGAAGTCGATGCGAAATGGCACTGTGCCGGTGGCGACGGTACCGGACGCGTTGGCTGCGGTTGAATTCAGTGTGAGGTTGCCGGTGCTGGCGTCGATCTTGAACATTGAAACGGTGTTATCGAGGCGGTTGACAACATAAGCAAAACTGCTTGTCGGATCGACGGCAATTCCTGTAGGCGCTTGTCCTGTGCCGACGGAGCCTGTCGGCGTCAGCACACCGGTAGTGGGGTCAACCGTGTACGCGTAAACACCATCCGGGCTGCCGATGGAGTTGAGGTTATTCACCGCATACGCGAACTTGCCGTTGGGCGCCACGACGACCTGAAACGGAATTCCGCCCGTATAAACCATGGCCGGCGAGGTCGGTGTCAGAACTCCGGTGGTTTGGTTGATGCTGTACATAAAGACGGCTGCACCCTCGCTCAGCGATGCAGTTACATAGAGGAATTTGCCTGTGGGGTCGACAGTCAGGAAACTGGGATCCGATAAAGGCTCGCCGGGGACCAAAGTCGACACCGAGGCCGGCGACGTTGCGGTCAGAACGCCGGTGGTCTGGTTGACGGTGAACATCGAAACCGTGCTGTCGTCCGAGTTGGCGGTATAGACGAAACGCCCCTGCGGGTCGATTGCGATTCCCTGCGGAAACCAGCCGGTGGCAACCGTGGCGGGCGTGGTCGGCGTCAGGACGCCGGTAGTGGCGTTGATCGTGTACATCGAAATGCTGGACGGTCCCGACGCGTTGGAGACCAGGTTGGCAACGTACGCAAATCGTCCCAACGGATCGGCGACCATCTGTTCCGAGTTGTTGTTTTGCGGGTACGAATACCCGGTACCGACCGACGCAGGCGTCGTGGCGGTGAATTGGCCCGTGCAGGAATCGACGGTGAACATGGAGACCGCATAACCGGTCAGGACATAGGCCGCTTTCGGTTTTGAAGCGGGCACGCATGCGCTCGAAGTTCCAGTGGAAGATGACTGAGTTGGATTTCCGCTGCAACCCGCGGCAAGCACAACTACAAGGCTGAGGATCGCAGAACAAACTAGGGAGGATTTCATTCGACGCTCCTTTCGATTCCCGATGCAGCGCGATTCTACTCTCATTCCATTAATAAGAATCCCAAGCTTTCTCTCGCCCGCGCACCACAACTATCTTGTGCGCAAGCTGCGGTATGCTCCCCGTCTCTGGGAAACAGACGAGCCTTGCCGCTCGCCAATTGTATAGCCGTTTTTGAATCCCCCCGAGCTGGTTACGAACGGTGAACTACAAACTGTAGATGCTTATTGTTGGCTGTCAGTTGCTTTTGAAGAAGCTTTCCAGCCCCGCCCGCTCCGCGTGCGCTGCCATCTGCGCCTGAATCGTCAGCGCAAGTTCCAGCGCCGCGCGCCCCTGCTCGGCCGTCACCTGCGGCTGGCGCCGCGTCCGCACCGACTCAAGAAAGGAGAGAAGCTCGAACTTCAGCGGTTCGCCCGGCACGACCTCAGGCTTGAAAAAGCTCAAGCCTGGCGCCGGTCCGTCGTGGCATTCAGCGTGGGATTCAGTGTGCGCCTCAGCCAGACTCTTCGCAATCTCCTGCAGCTTTTCAGGATCGTTCTTCGCCGCGAGGACCTTCATAAGCAGTCCCGCCGGAATCTGCCCGGATGCGAGAAGCGACTGTATCGTTGCGGGGTCAAGCTTGCCGCTGGCGAGGAATTGGGCGGCTGCCTTTCCGACTGCCTCTCCCGACGAACCTTGTCCCAAAAGCTGCTGCACCGCAGGTGCCATGCGGATCACCAGCACGTCGCGCCGCGCGTAGTCGATCGACACGTACTGCCGCGGCTCAAAGAAGCGCAATTTCCGCACGCGCTCCGTGGAAACGCGCGACGCCGTAAAGTTGGCCACGCAGCCGGACTCGAACTCCACGCGGACATTGGCAATGTCGACTTTCGGCGAGACCACCGGCAACCCCACCGCGCGCACCTCACGCACTGGCGACCGGGCAAAGGTGAGGACGATGTCGAGATCGTGGATCATCAGGTCGAGCACCACGTCCACGTCGAGCGAGCGCGGCGAAAACACGCTCAAACGGTGCGCCTCAAAAAACATGGGGCGCGCTAGCTTCGGTTCCACGGCCACCACCGCCGGGTTGAATCGCTCCAGATGCCCCGGCTGAATGATCCTCTTCTGATTCCTTTCCTGGTCTTGGATCAAGGCATCGGCTTCGCGCAAATTTGCCGCCAGCGGCTTCTCAATCAACAGATCCAGCCCCGCGTCGAGCAGTTGCGACGCCACTTCGTAATGCTTGACCGTAGGTACGACGACGCACGCCGCATCGAGCTTCAAGTCGGCTCTGAGCAGCGCATCGATGCTCTCGAAAACGGGAATCCCGTACTGCTTTGCCGCTTCATCGGCACGAGCCGTATCGGGCTCGACCGCCGCAACCACCGTCACGCCGGCGCGCTCTGTCTCCAGCTCGCGCAATACACGCAGGTGGTTGCGCCCAAAGATTCCCGCGCCCGCCACCGCCAAGCGTACCTGTTGCTTACCTGCGATTTCACTGCCTCTTTCTCTCAGAGCTGACCCGCAAGCTGCCTGTCCGTGTAGCGCCGCTCTTCAGAGCGGCTGTACTGGCGGCGCCGTGCGGGCCAGGAGGCCCGCAAGACAGCCGACCCGGACGTCGGCGTTACGGAAAAGCTCTTACCCATTACCCTGCACGGCCTTCAGGCAGCGACTGTAGAGCTCAAGCAACTGATTCACGTGCTCCTCGGGTTTGGCTGCGCCCGCGCCGCTAAAGCCCGTAGAGGGCGCAGCCGGTTTGCCCACGCCCGCCGTCCCCGCCACAAACTTCATCAAATCGAGCGCGATATCTTCGTTGCGCCGAGCCCCAAGCGCCATGCTGTTGAGTGAATCCATTGGCAAATTCTCCGAAGTCCGATGCTACCAGATTCAGCGGATGCTGGAGCCAGCTAAAGCTGAATCTCCGCTTCCTGCACCGCGCTGAGTGCGCGGCAACTGCTGTCTAACGGGCATACTTGCTTACTCACTCCACCTGCGCCGCCAGCATCTCCACCACGGCAATGTTCTTCAGCAACTCCGGCGGCAGACCGTGACGCTTCCCCAAGTATTCAGGAGTGTTGTAGGAGATCCATGCCTTCCCGTCCTGGTCTTCCCACACCAAGATCTTGAGCGGCAGATCGATGGCTGCGCTCGGTGCAGCAAGCATCAGAGGCGTTCCGGCTTTGGGACTGCCAAAGATCAGCAGTTTCGTGGGCCTCATCTTCATTCCCACCTTCTCTGCTTCTCCGCTGTGATCGATCAGCGCAAACAAAGTGACACCCTTTTCCTGCAGGATGGTCTTGAGTTTCTCTACCGCCTGTTCGACGCTGTAATGGCTCGGCCTGTTCGTTATTCCGGTCTGCCTTGCCTCTTCCATCGCTGCCTCCTCGTTGCCTCAAGAGCGATCGTCTTCACTCGCCCGTTCCAATGTCCCGCCCGCTCGCGCCCGACTCTCGATTGACTACTCCCTACTCCCTGTCTTTATCCGCTTCGCCTGCTCCTCGCCGTCCAGCACGCGAAACACCCCTTCGGCCAGCGCCCGCAGCTCATCCTCACCGGGAAACACCACTACCGGTGCAATCCACTCTACATATCTGCGCAGACGCGCCACCATGCGTTGCGAGTGCGCCATGCCGCCGGTCACCAATACTGCATCGACCTTTCCCTCCAGCACCGCCGCCATCGCTCCCGCTTCCTTGCCGATCTGGTAAACCATGGCCTCGAAGACCGCCATGGCCTCCCGATTGCCCGCGTCGATTCTCCGTTCCACCTCGATCAAATCCCGCGTGCCCAGGTAGGCGAACATCCCTCCGTCGCCAAAAACCTGCCGGTCCAGCTCCTGCTCGGTTATCGTACCGCTGCAACAGAGTTTGATCAGCGCCCGCGCCGGCAGCGAACCCGAGCGGTCCGCCCCGAACGGGCCCTCATCGATTGAGTTGCTGTCAATCATGTATCCTTCGCGATGCGCCGACACAGTCATCCCGCTGCCCATGTGGATCACGATCAGCCGCAGCGACGCGTAGTTCCGTCCCGGTCCGCGCGCGTAGCGTTTCGCCACGGCTCTGGTGTTCAGTGCATGACCGATAAACGACCGCTTGATTAGCGGCGATCCCGAAAGCCGCGCGCATGGCTGCCACTCCTCCACCGTCACCGGATCGACAACGTATGCATTTACGCCTGCCGCGCGTGCAAAGCGCAACGCCAGCACAGCTCCCAGGTTCGATGCATGTTCGCCGCGCCGCGCGCCTCTCAGTTCCTCCACCATCGCGTCGTCTACCAGGTACGTCCCGCACTCCATCGGTGGCAACATTCCGCCGCGCCCCGCCACCGCCTCCCAGCACTCCGTGCTTCGACCATTTGGAGTAAATCCTGCATTGGCCAGCGCTCTCTCAATCAATTCCACTCGATACTCCAGTTGGTCCAGCATCGGCCGCCCGCGGAACCGCCGCATCTCATCGTCCTCATGATGAACGCTCCGCGCCAATTCCTCGCCCGCTCGCGTAAAAATGCCGAACTTCGTTGAGGTCGTTCCTGGATTGATCGCCAGAACACGGCCTGCCGTCGGTGCCCCTTCATGAGTCTTTTTTGTCAATCGATTCAAGAACCGTGTTCCTCCTTCCAGCGCCCCAAGTCGTATCGACCACCGCGGTCGGCTGACTTCACAAACAGGAAGCGGTCAATCTGCACAAATTCTGCCGGATTGCTGCGTTGCCAACATTCATAATTGTCGATCCGGCCTGGCGCATGCTACTAACTTTGGCGCATGCGAAACCGAGTGACAAGCTCTAGAGTTTATCTTGCTTCGCGGGTTTTTGCCTGTGCGGAGCACCGCTTTTTTGCACACCTCTCCCCTGTTACCATCATAGGTGCACTCTCCATTCCAGCGAGACCATGGAATCTACACAAAGGAAAGAGGTTGAAACGGTGGCAGACAGCAAAAAGATCACGGATAAGGCGGAACGCAAAAAGCTCAAGCGTGCGTCGCGCAAAAAGGCCGCGCCCAAGGCCAAACGTACCTACGTTCGCGGTTCTCATAAGCGCAAAGTGAAGAAGATGGCCCGCGGCCAAACCAAACGGTAAATACAGGGGTCAGGGGTCAGGTTTCAGGTGTCAGTTCCCGGCGCTTGAGCGTCGGCGGCTCCTTGACTGACCCCTGAACCCTGACACATGCCCCTTGAGCCCTTTCATGCCCAGTCAACTGCTCGCCCGCAAGTCGATCGACAAGCTCATCCGCGATTCGCAAGAGCCTCGGCACGCCCTCAAGAAGAGCCTTGGACCTTGGTCGCTCACCGCGCTCGGCATCGGCGCCGTCATTGGCTCGGGCATCTTCACCGTCATCGGCACCGCGATCTCCGGCGAGCAGCTTCCGCACGCCGCAATCACCGACACGCCGCTCATCCACTATGTCATCACGCACTCGATTCTCGCCGGCCGTCCCGGGGCCGGCCCTGCCATTGCGGTTTCCATGGTGTTGGTCGCCTTGGTCTGCGCTCTCACCGGGCTCTGCTACGCCGAGCTGGCGTCCATGATTCCCATTGCCGGCTCGGCCTACACTTACACCTACGCCACCCTCGGCGAACTGATCGCCTGGATCATCGGCTGGGATTTGATCCTCGAATATGCGGGCTCCAATATGAGCGTCAGTGTCGGCTTTGCCGCGCACGTCGTCGATCTCCTCGACTGGTTCGGCCTCCATCCTTCCGCGCGCTGGATCTCGCCCGCCTATCTTCCCAGCGGCCTCCAGGATCTGGCCGGCAACACTATCTACAACCCCGGCTGGCACTTCGGATTCAACATTCCCGCCTTTCTCATTGTGATGATTCTCACGGTGATTCTGGTCCGCGGCATTCGCGAGTCGGCCCGGACCAACAACATGATGGTCGCGTTCAAGCTCGTCGCCATCCTCATCTTCGTCTTCGCCGTCATCGGCTTCATTCATCCCGCCAACTGGCATCCCTTCATGCCCAACGGATGGTCGGGCGTGCTCACCGGCGGCTCCATCATCTTTTTTACCTACATCGGCTTCGATTCCGTCTCCACCGCGGCCGAAGAGTGCCGCAATCCCCAGCGCGACCTGCCCATCGGCATCATCACTACGCTCGTCGTCTGCACCGTGCTCTACGTCGCCGTCGCGGTTTGCCTGACGGGATTGGTCCCTTGGCGCTCCATGGTCGGCGACGCTGCGCCGGTCGTCAACGCGCTCAAGAGACTCTCGACCGTGCCCGGTGGCCATCCTCTCTATTGGGTCCGCCTCGTCGTCCTCCTCGGCGCGCTTATGGGCATGATCTCCTCCATCCTCGTCTATCAAATCGGCCAATCGCGCGTCTGGTTTTCCATGTCCCGCGACGGCCTCTTGCCGCGCATCTTCTCCAATGTCCATCCCCTCTTCCGCACACCCGCCTTTTCCACGTGGGTTGCCGGTTTCCTGGTCGCTATTCCCTCCGGTCTCTTCGACATCGGCACTCTCGCCGACCTTTCCAACATCGGCACTCTCTTCGCCTTCGTCCTCGTTTCGATCGGCGTCATTGTTCTGCGCCTCCGCGAGCCCGGCCGTCATCGCGGCTTCGTCGTTCCCGGCGGCCCCGTCATTCCCGCGCTGTCCGTCGTCTTTTGTTTTCTCCTCATGGCCGGACTGCCCATCATTACCTGGTTCCGTTTCATCATCTGGCTCGTCATAGGCCTCTTCATCTACTTCCTTTACAGCCGTCACCGTTCCGAATTCGCGTCGCCGGGGTCACAGACCCATTTCGTCGAAAAACGGTAATCGGAATGAAAGCGCTCCGCGATCACCATTGCCTTTGGCTTGTTGGGCTGGGCTCTCTGCGCGGCGACCATGGGAATCGCAATGGCGGCCACCACGCTTCCACGGGCTCTCGTGATCCATGCGATCGCCGCGCCGCTCATCTTCGCTGTCGTCTCGATCATCCATTCCGAGACGTCACGCGATCGGTCGCCAATAGCGACAGCAATCCTCTTCACTGCGGTCGTGATTCTGATGGACGTATTCGTCGTCGCTTTTCTAATCGCACGAAGCTTTCGGATGTTTGCAAGCCCCCTCGGAACCTGGATGCCCTTTGCGCTGATTTTTCTCAGTACGTGGGCAGCAGGGAGTCTGCTTGCGCTTCCACGAATTCGGCAGAACAACGGCTCCTCGTCCAAAGCCCGCCGACGCGCTTCCGCCACTACACTGAAGCAGTGATTGAAATCAAGGACTTCATTCGCCGCCTGCCCAAGGCTGAACTGCACCTGCACCTCGAAGGCACCGTTTTGCCCGCCACGCTTGTCGAGCTCAGCGCCCGGCACGACTCACGGATCATCACGCTCGCCCAAGCCGAAGCCCTCTATCGCTTCATCGATTTCAGCGGCTTTCTCATGGCCTTCAAAGCCGTCACCGCGCGTCTTGTGACTCCCGATGACTACGAGTTTGCCGCCTGGCGCATGATGCAGCATCTCGCCGCGCAGGGCGTCGTTCACGCTGAGGTTTTCGTCTCGGTCGGAGTCATTTATCACTGGCGCAGCCACGATGACGCCGCATTCGAGCCTATCTTCGCCGGTCTCGAACGCGCCCGCGCGCGCGCCGCGCGCGAACTCAACCTTTCGCTCTACTGGATCTTCGACGCCGTTCGGCACTTCGCCCTCGAAGAAGCCGAGCGCGTCTTCTTGAAAGCCGCCGAACTGCGCCGGCGCTACCCCTCCATCGTCGGCATCGGCCTTGGCGGCGACGAACGCCGCACCGGCTCCGAGGCATTCCATGCCCTTTATGCCGAGGCTGCACGGGCGGGGCTGCGGTTAACCAACCACGCCGGCGAAACCACCGGTCCTGAGGCCGTCTGGGAGGCGCTTTCCATCGGTTCCGAGCGCATCGGCCATGCCCTCTCCGCTATTCAAGACGAAAAGCTACTTCAAGAGCTAAGAGTGCGGAGCACGAGCATCGCGCTCGAACTGAACCCCACCTCCAACGTCCGCACCGGCGTCTGTCCCAACTTCGCCGCTCACCCACTGCGCGCCTACTTCGATCGCGGCCTCCTTGTTACGCTCAACTCCGACGATCCCGCTTTCTTCGGCTCCGATCTCGCCAACGAGTTCCTCCTCGCGCATACCGAACAGGGGTTTACCCGCGAAGAGCTGCGCCGTCTCGCTGCCAATTCCATCCGCGCCAGCTTTCTTCCCGAAGCGGAAAAGACCTCGTGGCTGGCCCGAATCGATACAATTAAGTAGATGAGCCCGCGTTTTTCGCAACGCCCACGCCAGCCGTTCAATCACGTTCTGCGCTATCATGGATTTGTAGGAGGCTGTTCGCAATGTCCACGGTAGTCAGCACCCTCACGCCCGTTGAAGCAAATCCCACCCCCGCAAAAGCAGGCTCCACTGCACTGCGGGTGCTTACCTGGTTTTCCGTGGGAATGGCAGTTGCTGCGCTGGGTATTTTTGTGGGTGCCGAGCTGCGAAGCCGTTACCGCTTTAAGAAGCGCACTCCCTACGATTTCTATTCGAACGCCGGCGAGCAGCAGGCCGGCGAATTCGGCGTCGGCATCTGAGCGCACCGCTCTATGCGTCTCACGCGATTCCGTCTAAGGCGGGACTGCTGCGAGTAAGGAAAGGGACGATTGTCTAATTCCAACTCCCTACTCCCAGTTTCTATCGCCGGAATCGCGACAAGAGATACAGAACCGCCGAGAGCACAATACTGATCAAAATCGAAGTTCCCAGCGGAAAGTAGAACGAAAAACTCTTGCCCTTATAGGAAATATCGCCGGGCAATCGCCCCAGCGGGAGGCCCACGCGCGCTACCAGCAGAATCAACGCGCCTACCAGCGCAATCGCCAATCCCACACCCAACAACATCTTTCCGAGATCATTCATCGGCGCCTTATCCATCGCTCGTGCAGTCTACTCCCCACTCCCTAGCCCCTATTCCCTGCTTTTTTCACTTCGCCCCAATCAACCGGATGCGCGCAGTGAATGCGCGCCCCTGCGCCTCGCTGAACGTCCCAAACTCCGGCGAGTCCACCACATTGTTCACCACCAACGGGTTTTCGCTGCCCGTCGCATTCTCCAGCACGCCGCGCAATCCCCAATACTGCCCGCGAAAATGAAACTTCCACTCTAGGCCGGGGCTGAAGTTCACATAGTCCGAAAACCGTTGCGCTCCCGCTGCGCCCACCACCTGATCCGCTGCATTCACTGCCGTCCATGGGAATCCAGTGTGCCAGTCGAACAAATAAACAAAGTCCCACCGCTTTCGCACCATTTTCAGCGGCACCGGCAACCAGCCCCACGAAATCATCCGGTTCGGTGTATCCCACGCTAGCGGCCCGCTTTGCTGCAGCCCCAGCGGCGAAGGCGTCGGCAGGTAGTCCAGCGCCGCATTCGTCCGCGCCGACGAATGCGTGTAAGCCACATACACGGTGTAGTCATTCGCGAACAGCTTCTTCAGATCGAACTCCTCCGAGCTGTAGTAGTCCTCGCGACTGTTCGTCAGCAGATAATTTCCGGCCTGTCCGTTCGTGCCGCTCTCATTCGCAAAGGTGAACACATCCGAAGTTCGCTTCCGCATGAAATTCGCGCCGGCCATGATCGACCACGGCAGCATCCGCTCCACGCCCACGCTCCAGTTCACCGCTCGAGGCGCGCGCAACGCCGACTCATTCTCTGTAAACTCGGTCTCCTCGGTCGTCCCAACCGGAGTCACGCATCCTGCCGAGTAGCACGTGTCGGTTCGCATTCCGGCGAAAGTCTGCGCCAGGTATTCGAGCTGCGTGTGCTCGTAATAAAGCCCGATCCCCGCCGAGACCTTGGTCTTGTTTTTGTCACCGGGCGGGGCATACACCGCCGACAGCCGCGGCGCCGCCAACGCCCGCCGCACAATCTCGTCCCAGTCGAAGCGCATTCCGGACTCAATGAGCCATCCCTTCGCCGGCTGCCATCGATCCTGCACGTACGCTCCAACCTCGCCGTTGTGCAGCGTGAACGCCGGTGCCGGCGCAAACACGCTCTGCCGGTCGAGAGTCCCGTTCTCGCCGGGAGCCGCGCCCTCCCGCAGATAACTCACCGGCGTGCGCGTTTGATCCTGGTAGTAGCCAATGTGATCGAGATCTAAACCCAGCTTCACGTCGTGTTGCCCGGCCAAGTGCCGTGGCGGCAGATACAACACTGCCGTTCCCTCCAGCCGCTGCGAGCGCCCGGTTAAATTTTCGAAGTAAATCCCACCCGCCCCCTCCGGCGTGATCACGTACGCCGTGTTGTTCCCGCCCGGCGGTGTCGGCTGCGGCTCGTAGCCGTCGCGAATCCTCAGATACCCCACGCCCAAATCCAAAAGCCCGCCGCCGGCCAGGCTCTGCTGGTCCCGCAAATAAGGAAGCCAGGCGATGGTATTCCGCTTCACGGTGCTCGCCTGCGGCGTCAGCGACGAAATGCCGTCATAAGGCGAGTGATAGTTGTTGTAGAGCAGCCCGGCGGTAAGGCTGTTTGTCGCCGTCAAGTTGTCCTGCACCTTCGCTAGATTGCTGCCGCGAATCAGTTCGTCCGTGTCCGCGTTGGCCGGCAACTCCGAAATGTAGATGTTGTCGTACTCCACTTCCGCGCCGCCGTACCACCATGTACGGTCGCGCTTGATCGGCCCGGAAAACGTGATGCGCGGCACGAATTTGTCGAAGCGGATTCCGTTCAGATTGCGATAAGACGGAATGAAATTCGTCGCATTGAAGCGGATTTTGTTGTCGCCCATGCCCGTCGTGAAGGCCAGCACGCCTCCCGTCGCGCGCCCGTATTCCACAGGGTACCGCGTGCTTTCCGAGTCAATTGATCGCACGGCATCGGCGCTTACCCGCAAGCTCAATGAACCGCCGACCGGCGAGCGGATATCGAATCCGTCCAGCGTGTCCAGCGTCTCCCACGTCTCCGATCCGGCCACATGCACCTGCTCGGTCGCATCCTGAACCACTCCGGGGAAATACGGCAGCAGATAGCGGATGTCGCGCGAGGTCGGATAGGGAATGTTGACGATCTCCGGCGTGTTCATCGTTGTCCGGTCGGGAATCTCCTCGGTATCGATTCCCGGCGGCGAAGCGGTCACATTTACTTCCTCACGCACCATCTGCTCATGCGTCAGCACTACTTTTATGCGCGTCTGGCCCGCTTCGATCCCGCTCGCGTCTGTCGCGTAGAACCCCGGCTTCTCCACGTGAAGCTGATACGGGCTTTCCTGCCGGTGCGTATAGCTGCAATTTCCCGCGAAATCCGTTCGCAGGTGCAGCGGCTCCAGTCCCGGCTCCGTCACCGTCACCTGCGTCCCTTCAACGGCCACGCCATTTTCATCCACCACGGTCACCGTCACCGGCGCACACTGCACCTGCGCGCTCGGTAGCGCGGCGCAGAGCCACAGAAGCGGGCCCACCACGGCCCGCCGCGCTCTCTCGAACCACAGCATCGACACTGATCCGAAACCAGGAAAAGAGTTCCGCCTCGCCGCCAGTATAGCGCTCTGGTTCTCTTCGATTACGTTTGGGAGCCGGGTCTCTGCAATATTGCCGATGCCGTACGTTTCAGATCCGGTCAGTGCGACGGCGTAAAAGATATCCAGTATATCGGCTACAATGTGAAGATAATTGACACGCAGGCTGCGATAGGGCTTTCGCAAATAGCACAACTCATAGCTGTTGATGCGTGCGTTCTTGATGGCGTACGAGGATAGGATCATTCGCTTATGCTTACGGTTTCCGTTGTGATTCCCGTCTATCGAGCCGAGCAAACGCTGGTCGATCTGTACCGCCAGGTTTCCGCCGCGATGTCGGAGATGACGCCGGTTTTTGAGATTATCTTTGTCGAAGATGGAAGTGGCGATGGTTCTTGGCCGATCATTGCACGCCTGGCACGCGCGGACCATCGGGTGCGCGGCATCCGCATGAGCCGGAATTACGGGCAGCACAACGCGCTTCTTTGCGGCATCCGGGCGGCAAAGCACGGCATCATCCTGACGATGGACGACGATCTGCAGCATCCGGTCAGCGAGATTGCGCCAATGCTGGCAGCGCTGAAGCCTGAGTACGATGTCGTCTACGGCGCGCCGCAAGAGGAACAGCATGGCTTTCTGCGCACTCTCGCTTCACGCATGACAAAGATAGCGCTTGCCAGCACCATGGGCGCAGATACCGCCCGCAACGTGAGCGCCTTCCGTGTTTTCCGTACACGCTTGCGCGACGGCTTCCAGGAATATCGCAGTCCCTCTGTGTCAATCGACGTGCTGCTGACCTGGACCACCACGCGTTTTACCGCCATCAGAGTTCGTCATGCGGCTCGCGCCAAAGGCGTATCAGGCTACACCCCAGGTAAACTCATCCGCCACGCGGTCAACTTAATGACGGGCTTCAGTACGCTACCGCTCCAGATCGCTAGCGTAGTTGGCTTTGTCTTCGTCTTGTTCGGTTTCTCTGTCCTGGCTTATGTCTTAGCCAATTACGTGATCCGCGGCGCCTCGGTGCCAGGATTCACTTTCCTGGCCTCTGTGATTGCGATATTCTCCGGAGCGCAGCTTTTCGCTCTCGGTATTTTCGGCGAATACCTCGCCCGCATGCATTTCCGCACCATAGACCGCCCGCCCTATTTGATCCGAGAGACATTCGCTTTGCCCGTGCCGGACGCAATCCTTGCAGAATCTGTTTCGGATTCCGTTCAGGAGAATGGAATTGTTTAGTTATGTCGAAGAGCGAACAGAGTGTCTAGCGCTGCACTTGAGTTACCACTTGGCGCCTTGGGACGAACCGGTCTTCCATGGCAATACAGCCGTCATCGCGTCGATCCACGTACGAATGCTGAAAGAAGCAGCAGCGGCTTTCGAGGTTTTCCGGGATTGGTGCTATCGTAACCGCACCAAACTCGTTTGCTGCCGACTGCCTCAGGATCAGTTGACGGAATGCGGGTTTCTGGAAAAGCAAGGTTTCCGATTCATCGAGTTGAATTATCGCCCTGTTTTGGCCGGGCTTGGCGGTTTCTCTGAGGATCCGGAAATTACCGTCTGTTCAGCTCTCCCTGAAGACGCAAAAGAAATCTCCGGCTTCGCGACCCAGATATTTACGACGGGGCGACTTCATGTTGACCCGATGGTTGGGGCGGAGATTGGCAATCGTCGCTACGGCGCTTGGGCCGAAAACGCCTTTCATCATCCGGATCAGCGTGTGCTGAAATGTCAGATGGGTGGCCGCACCGTCGCTTTCATGGTGGTGGAGCAGCCGACTCCCGCCAGTCGGTTCTGGTCCTTGGTAGGACTTGCCCCTGGCTTGGCTGGAAAGGGACTCGGACGCCGCGTCTGGAAGGCCGTGCTCGCCTTCCATCACCGCGAGGGTGTGGATGAAGTTTCCACCAGCATTTCATCCCACAATGTCGTCGTACACAACTTGTACGTCGAGCTCGGTTTTCGCTTTCCCGCGCCCACAATCACACTCCATTGGTGTCCATTCGGTTCTCTGGGGTCGCCTGCGCTATGATCACTCATGAACTTATCCCTTCGCCGTCATTGCTTTTCGACCAGGCTGCAACTCCACGCTGTGCTCGCTGTTCCCTTTCCGTTTCCACCGCGTCATGACTCCCCGCAATAGGTCGTTGGCATGAAGATCCACATACCATTCAACAAACCATGCATCGTCGGCTCCGAGTTGATCTATGTCGGCCAAGCCCTTGCCGGCGGTCATGCCAGCGGTGATGGCCCGTTTACCCTGCGTGCGCAGAAGCTGATGGAGGAGCACTTCGGCGCGCGGCGCATACTGCTGACCAATTCCTGCACTGCAGCGCTGGAATTGGCAGCGCTGCTATGCAACATCGTCCCAGGCGACGAGGTGATTCTCCCATCCTATACTTTCGTCTCTACCGCCAACGCCGTTGTCCTGCGGGGCGCTACACCGGTGTTCGTGGATATTCGGCCGGATACGCTGAATATCGACGAGCGGCTGATCGAAGCCGCGATTACGCCGCGCACGCGGGCCATCTTCCCGGTCCATTATGCCGGTGTCGGCTGCGAGATGGACGAGATCATGGCGATCGCCAGGCGTCATAATTTGTTGGTGGTCGAGGATGCGGCACAGGGTGTCTTCGCCAAATACAAGGGCCAGTGGCTCGGTACCATCGGCCAAATGAGCTGCTATAGTTTTCATGAAACCAAGAACTTCTCGTGCGGAGAAGGCGGAGCGTTGACCATCAACGACCCTGCTCTAGAGAAACGGGCTGAGATCCTGCGCGAAAAGGGCACCAACCGCAGCCAGTTCGTGCGGGGGCAGGTGGACAAATACACCTGGGTGGATATTGGCTCGTCCTATGTGCTATCCGACATGTTGGCGGCCTTCCTTCTTGGCCAGCTCGAAAATATGGAGAAGATCACCGCACGACGCCGGGAAATCTACCTCCGCTATTCCAGCATGCTCGCTCCCCTCGTCGAGAGCGGCCTGATACGCACCCCGTTCACGCCTCAGCACTGCACCACGAATTACCATATGTTCTACTTGCTGGCTGCAGACCTCGCGAAGCGAAACGCGCTTATCGAGCATCTACGCCAGGCCGGCATCCTTGCGGTCTTTCACTATGTGCCGCTCCACTCCTCGCCCTACGCCAAGTCTCTCGGCTTGCCACAGTCGGATCTGCCGGTAACGGATGATGCGAGCAGCCGGCTGCTCCGGCTGCCTATGTACTATGATTTGAGCGATCGGGAGGTCGCTGAGGTTGCCGAGGCCGTGCTCGATTTCTACAAGAACAGGAAGACCCTATAGTTACGCAGTTCGATCTCGCATCCCTGGCGCCGACCCTGGAGCAGCGCGAGCCCGGTCTTTGGTTCGCCAGGCAAAAGCAGGAGCCGATATCCTATCCGGCGCACGGCAATGCGGCGTGCCTTGCGGTTGAGGATCGCTCATTCTGGTTTAAGCACCGCAATCGGATGATTGTGGAGTTCGTAAGCCGCTTCCATCGCGACGGGATGTTTCTTGATGTGGGCGGCGGCAATGGTTATGTTGCAAAGGCTCTCATCGCTGCAGGCATTCATTGCGTTCTCGTCGAGCCCGGTGTCGATGGTGCTTTGGCCGCCCGTTCGCGTGCGGTTGAGCCCGTAATCTGTGCGCGGCTGGAGGACGTGAACCTGCCATGCGGGTGCTCCGCTTCGGTCGGCCTTTTCGATGTGTTGGAACATATCGAGGATGAAGCTGCTGCTCTGAAGCTGATCCATTCGATTTTGGAACCATCGGGGCGCCTGTTTCTTACCGTGCCGTCCTATCAATTCCTCTATTCTTCCGAAGACGACGTAGCGGGTCATTTTCGCCGCTATACAATCCCTCACCTGCGTCGTGTTCTGGCCAAGAGCAACTTCCGGATCGAATTCTCTTCCTACATCTTTACTCCACTTCCACCATTGATCTTCCTCACCAGGACGATCACGACACGCCTTGGCATGCGTCACGCGGAGAACCACGAGACTGCTGGCTCAGAACACACGCCGGGGACCCTGCCGTCTGGGTGATGGATCGCATGCTCGACCTCGAGTTGCGCCGCCTGCGAGCCGGCAAGCGTAGCCCCTTTGAAGGCAGTTACCTTTGCGTTGCCGCCAAGGAGTAGATCAGCGCCGGCCAGGATTCTGAGAGGCCTTATAGCCGAAGGTAGTTTCCAGGTTGTTCACCGTGGTAAATGCCCGGCCCAGATTCACTATTCAGAAGCCACCTTTGATCTCTGCGGTGTGTTCGCCGCCTCTCCATTATCCACTTCGTCGGGTATGCGTTCCATCAACCACACGCCATCGTAGTTACTCACCTGTCGATAATGCGACATCAGATATGGCTCAACAATTAATTGATCCGGACGGGGAAGAGGTGCTCCGGGAAATGATTGCCTCTCGGATTTTTCAATAAAATTAGTATCCCACAATACGATTCGACTTTTACTGTCATCCAGAACATGTGTGACCTCTCGAAACTGATCTGGCGTGTTAAATCCGTACATCAAAAAACTGTATCGTGTGGCATTTCTTGCCCCAGAAAGGAAATAATAGAAAGGGGAGTACGGATATACAAAGATCCCTTCGCCAGGTTTTACCTCCTTGTCCAGGAACCCCAACACCCTCGGCGCATTTGGTTGTATAACCGCAATGTTGCCCCTCCTGGTAACCACAGTCCTTGCCCCGAGCGTCACTACGAGAAGGCTGCAAATCGCCAGAGAGATCGCACTGAAATTAATGAGGAATACGGCGCCACGGCCAACTGCCGAACGGCTCTTGTCGAGCAGGTGGGCAAAGAGAATGATCAAAAGTGGCGACCCCCATATAAGGTGGGTCATATCTATCCGCTGACATTCGGACAGAAAGAGCGCGTATCCCGTAAACCAGAGCAGAAGGACAGCGGGGCTATCTGTCTTCAATCGATATCTAATCCCCAGAA
>Ga0335078_10002399_pt1 | contig 28455 bp, 19 predicted proteins | sample Lox_Sample_32_FD_206711 | JGI IMG/M metagenome (GOLD analysis project Ga0335078, IMG submission 206711) | Soil microbial communities from Loxahatchee National Wildlife Refuge, Florida, United States - Lox_Sample_3.2 | ecosystem: Environmental > Terrestrial > Soil > Wetlands | place: USA...
GGCCCGTGTCTCCGCCGGTTTCATATGGCAGGTCTTTCACCAGCTTGGTCCAGTGCGCGCCGGCATCCATGGTCTTGTAAATCGCGCTTTCCGGACCGCCGCCATTGAATCCCCATGCCGTGCGGCGCCGTTCGTACATGGCCGCGTACAGCGTGCCGCTGTCGTTCGGGTCCATCACAATGTCCGTCGCGCCGGTGTTTTCGCTGATGTACAGCGACTTTGTCCAAGTCACGCCGCCGTCGGTTGTTTTGTAAACTCCGCGCTCCGGGTTCGCATTCCACAGCCCACCAAGCGCCGCCACATACACCACATTCGGGTTGTGCGGATCGATCACGATGCGGCCGATGGCCTGCGTCTGATCGAGGCCCATGTGCGCCCAGGTCTTGCCGCCGTCGAGCGACTTGTACACGCCGTAACCGTACGACGCGCTCTGGCGATTATTTGCTTCGCCGGTGCCGACCCACACAGTGTCATGCGACGACGGCGCGATGCGTATCGTGCCGATCGAAGCGCTGACTTCGTGATCGAAAATAGGTTCCCACGTCGTGCCGCCGTTGACCGTCTTGAACACGCCGCCCGCTGCAGTGCCGACATAAATTGTGTCGGGATGCGTTTCGTCCACGGCGTAATCGTCAATGCGTCCGCCCATCACTGCCGGGCCGATATTGCGCATTTCCAGATGACTCAGTGCGCCGCCCAAATCCGGCTCATTCAGAGCTGCCGGCGGAAACGCTGCAGGCGCGCCATTGGAATTATTCCGGCTGGAAAACGCCGGCACGGTAATCAGCACAAGCCCCATAATGAATACGAACGCAAGACTCCATCCGACGGACTTTCGTGACATTCTCTTCCCCCTCATCACAAAATTACCGACTCCTACCGCTGATAGGACTCGGTGATGCTATTGCGCCCCGCTCAGAATTGCAACCGACAAAAATTTGCACACGTGGATTATGTGCCTGTTGACGTAACGGACGCCCTTGTGGTTTCAACAGATTATGCGTGGTGGATCAGTGGGACAGCCTTCAGGTTGTGCGCCGTCATCCTGAGGAGTTCGCGATTAGCGAACCGCGAAGGATCTGTGTGAATGAGCTGGAACAGAATTACATTTCGCAGTCTCGGCAGCCACAGATTCTTCGGCCGTTACGGCGGCCTCAGAATGACAGCGCGAGGGCGGGAAGCGCACGGAACATGTTCAGCTCAGCGCCGCGGCTGAGGTTGCTCCATAAAACCCGAACCACGGCTTCGCGGCGGCCAAACGATCATTCACATTCTTGATGTTCTTCACGCCTTCCACGTTCAGCCAATCTTCCAGAGCCTTCACTCCCTGCTTCGCGTAGATCGGAATCCCTTCTTTCCACGTCGCGCGGCCGCAAAGCACACCGGAAAAGTTTGTGCCGGATTCAGCGGCCAGATCGAGCGTCTCGCTGAAAACGTCATTGCTCACGCCCGCGGAAAGGTAAATGAACGGCTTTTTCGCGACCGACGCCGCCTTCAGAAAATACTGCTTGGCCTGGTCGCGCGTGTAAGCCGATTCGCCCTTGCACGCCTTTGCACCCGCGACGAACGCCATGTTCACCGGCACTTCCACCTTCAATATGTCCACGCCATATTGCGGCTTTGAGAATTCTTCCATACTGCGGACGACGCATTCGGGCTTCTTTCGCGCCCATTCGATTCCCTTTTCGTCCATTCCTTCGTCGTAGCCCACGAGTTCCAGGAAAAACGGCACGTCCGCCGCCTGGCATTCCGCGCCGATGCGCTCCGTCCACGCGTGTTTCTGCTCATTGATGGGAGCGGGATCGAACGGGCTGTAGTACAAAAGAATTTTTACGCAATCCGCGCCCGCCGCGACGATGCGGCGCACCGAATACATTTCCAGCAAATCCGGCAGGCGGCCCGGCTGAGTGTTGTCATAGCCGCTTTTTTCATAGGCGAGCAGCAAACCACAGCCCTTGGCTCGTTGTTTCGCTGCGCTCAGACCAAATTCCGGGTCGAGCAGAATCGCGCTGGCATGAGGAGTGAGCACGCGGACCACGGCTTCCTTGAATTCCGCCATCATCTCGCTGGTCACTGCCTTCTTATCGATGCCTTTATCCTTCGCAATCGCGCTGCGCAGCGAGCCGCGCTGATCCATCGCCGCGGCGGCGATCACTCCGCGAGAATTGGATACCGCCTGCAAGCCCTTCGATTTTCCCGGCGTGATCTTCATCGAGTTTTCCTCCGAAAATGAGTCAGAAAATCCGCGTCAACCTGTCGGGCAATTGTAGCACGCTCGTAATTCGCGGCTCCCGCTACAGACGAATCAAGCAATGCGGCGCGGCGTCAATACCGGCTTTCTCTTCCAAATCGGCGAGCAAATCCATTCCGTCGCGCGCCAAAAATGGCAACAGACTAAGCGAGCGTTCCTGCAACGCGTTCTCCGGATAGAGCGCGTCGCGCAGCGCGAGTTCATGGCGATCCAGAACGCCAGCGCGAAAAGCTTCAGCGCGGCCGGTCTTTGCGCGAAGCTTGTCAAACTGGAAAAGCATCTTCTTGCTGGCCGTCTCCAGCGCACCCGCGAGCGTCGCGTCTACTTTGCCGATGGGCTTTTTCATTCCCGCCAGCATCTTTTCGAGGTTCTTTCTTTCCGTCGTGAATCGCGCCGCGAGGCCGCGCGGCAGATTCTGCGTTTCCATCTTCAGCCGCAAATGCTGGCGCCCGCGGAAAACATCATCGACCGAGAGCTGATATTTCTTCAGCAGGCGTTCCACGCCAGATTCAATCAAAGTGAAGCTCGCGCGCGGCAAAAATGCAGGCGTGCGCCCAAGCAGCTTTTCATACACCACACGATTTTGCGCGAAGTACGCAATCTCTGCGGGACCGCCGATGTACGCCACCGTCGGCAGTAACGTATCCTGCAGCACCGGCCGGAGCAGCGCATTCGCACTGAATTCTTCCGGGTGCTGCGAGATTGCCTCCGCGAGGTCCGGCCCGCAGATTTCCACACCGCCCGCGACAAAACCGGAATTTTTCCGCGCGATGGCGACGCGCTTCCCGCCGATATTTCTAAATAGCAGCGAAGATCGCTCCGTGACCTTTACCTGCGCGTGATAGCCGGCCTTTTCGATGCGTTTGTTCTGCTCCAGTAGAGATTTGGTGATTTCCTGCTGTTGTTCAATCGCTCGACGATACAGCGGCGCCGCAAGCCGGCTCACGCGCGCATCGATCGGATCGAATATCAACAGTCCGCGCTCGCCAAGCAGCGCGCTCATCAAATTTGCAAACGCGGAACTGAACGTGCGCTCCGGCAAATACGCGTTCCGCAGAATTTCGGCAATTTCGCCGGACGCTGCGCCGCCAAGAGAATCGTCAGCGCGTTCCAGTATCTGCGTAATTTCCGCACCGAACGTGATTCGGCCGACGCTGCCGCCTTCGTTTTGCGCGGTTCCTTTCCAATCCAGCCGCTCGCGGCCCTTATCCGCGAGCCATTCGACGTGATTCACTTCCGCCAGATCGTGATCCTCGCTGGCCATCCAGAAAATCGGCACGGCGCGCACGCCGCGCTTGGATAGCTCCGAGGCAATCCGCAACGCCGAAAGCGCCTTGTAGAGGGCATACGCCGGCCCGCCGAAAAGGCCCACCTGCTGGCCTGTGACGATCGCCGCCGCTCCGCTGGCCAGTGCCGCAAGATTGCGCTCAACCGCCGCCGGCAGCGCTCCGCCGTAAAGCGCCATATTCTGCGTGCGCAAAATATCGCCGACTTCCGCGCGCATCGACGCCGGATATTTCGCCATGCCGTGCTTCAGCTCACCGGCAGCCGCACGGACGCCTGCGAGAGTCGGCGCATGCTCGTAGAACTCAGCTACACGATTGGATTTTGGCGGGCGGCCGCGCCACGCGAGGTAATCGCTGTACAGCCGCGTGGTGTGCGGCAACTGGGCTGGCTTAAGACAGTCATACTCCATGGGGGCATACATGATAACTGTCCGGCGCAACTCCGGCAAACCGGCCGGGTTGGACGCAATAGAGGCGGCACAAGATTGCGCGTGCGCTGTCTGAGCGCATTCGTCTGCCGTTAATAGTATCGGGTCACACCTATTCACCGATTGGGTACCTAGCCTGCTATGATGAATGCACGCGACAACCAAATCGTTATGCCGGCCAGCAATCTGCCCAGCGGCGTTGGCATGCAAAGGTGGAATCGAATGCGGGAATCTGTTTCCGGAAATTACCCCTCCACGAGAAAAGTCGGCGCGCGGCATTTCGCGGGATTTCTCGCGGCCTCTGTAGCCTTGGCAGTGAATCTTTGCGCAAATGGCGCGGGCCAGTCAGCGCCGCCCGTCGCGCCGCAGCAGGCGCCTGCCTCGGCGCAAAGTCCCAAGTTGCAAGTGGCCACGCGGCTCGTCCAAGTGAACGTGATCGTTCATGACAAGAACGGCAATCCGGTATCCGGTTTGACCAAAAACGATTTCACAATTTTCGATCAGGGGCAGCCGCAAACCATCGCGTTCATGTCCGAACAAACCACGAAGGTTGCGTCGCCGGCTCTGACCGCCATCGCTCAGCCGGCGAACCTTTTTTCCAATCGTCTTCAGGAGCGGTACGGCGTGCCGCCGAGCGTCTCCGTAATTCTCGTCGACGGCCTGAACACGCCGATGCGCTATCTCGCGTTCGCCAAAAACCAGGTGCTGAAGTTTCTCGCCCAGGTTCAGCCGCAGGATCGCGTCGCGCTTTACGGCCTGAGCAACAAGATCTATGTGCTCCACGACTTCACGACGGACACGGCGGCGCTGCAGAAAGCACTGGTTGGAATCTCCAAGCTCCCGCAGGATCAAGGCAATGGCACCGAATCCATGGAAGACGTGGTGCAGACGGGCATGGATCCCGATTTTGACGCCTGGGCCGCAAGTGTGGTGCAGGCCATCAAAGATTTTGACACGGTGAACCGCGTCGAGCAGACGGCTTATGCGCTGGAAGCGATCGCAAATCACCTGGCGAGCCTGCCGGGACGCAAGAATCTGATCTGGATCTCCTCCAGTTTTCCGATTCAAATCAATATGGATTCGGTCGGCAACCTCAGCGGTTATGGAGGCAATGGCAGCGGGCCGCAATCTTTCGCCGACGAAGTGGAAAAGTGTGCCCGTACGTTGAGCAACGCGAACGTCGCCATTTATCCGGTGGACGCGCGCGGATTGGTTGCGTCGCGCGGCGGCGTCATGGGTCCGGCGCCCGACGTGAACGTGATGAACGTGCTGGCGGATCGCACTGGCGGCCGCGCGTTTTACAACACCAACGACATTGCGGGCTCCATCCGTCGCGCCGTGGAAGACGCCCGCACGACCTACGTTTTGAGTTACTACCCGAGTCATAACGAGTGGGACGGCCGGTTCCGTGAAATCAAAGTGAAAGTGGATCGCTCCGGAGTAGACGTTCGCTCGCGCCGCGGTTACTTTGCGTTTCCAGACACTCCGGTTTCCGCCAAAGACAAAGAGCAGATCATGGTCGAGGCGGCGAAGAATCCGCTTGAATCCACCGAGCTCGGGCTGGATGTGCAGGCCAGCCCTGTCGATGTTCCCGGTGCGCGCCAGCTTCGCGCGAAGGTGACGCTCGATCCCGCGCAATTGCTGCTCACCAGAAACGGCGACCGTTGGTCCGACAGCCTTGAAGTGAAGTGGGTGCAGCTTGGGGAGGACGGCAGCGTCCTGATCAGCACCTCGCAAACGCTAAACTTGAACATCCCGCAGGAGAAGTACGAAGACGCGATGCACCGCAGCCTGAGCTTCAACGGGAGCGTCGATCTGACGAACAACACCACGGAGATCCGGCTTATCGCGCGGGATTCGGGCAATGGCTCGATTGGAACTGTGAATATTCCCTTGAGGAAAATGTTCGCGTCCGCTGGCGGGCAGTGATGGCGCGACACAACCGAGAGAATTAACTTTTTGAATCGGGTACAACCGGAAGACGGAGGACGCGCGGCATGCGAACCGAACGAGACGATCAGCAAATCACCAATCCGGCGCGGCGTACGCGAGCTTGGAAATTTTCCCTGCTTGCCCTCGTCGCCTGTGGCGCGGTGGCGCTGAGCCTTTGCGCCAACGGCCTCGGCCAATCGGCGCCGCCTCCTCCTCAACAAGCTCCGCCCGTGCAGGCTGCGACCGAAAGTCCGAAGCTGCAGGTCGTCACGCGACTCATGCAAATCAGCGTCATCTGCCAGGACCATGACGGCAATCCCATCACCGGCCTCACGAAAGACGATTTCACCGTGATCGACGGCGGCCAGCAACAACGCATCGCGTACTTCGCCGAAGAAGCCACGCGCATCCCGACTCCCGTTGCGCCAGCAATGACGCCGACCTCCGCTTCCGCGCGAATGTTTACCAATCGCTACGAAGAGCAGACCGGCTTGCCGACGAGCATCACCGTGATTTTGCTCGATTCGCTGAACACGCGCGTGCGAGACATGGCCTACGCGCAGCAGCAAGTTGCCAAATTTCTCTTGCAGCTCCAGCCGCAGGATCGCGTCGCGCTGTACAGCCTCGGCAACCGGCTGGTCCTTCTGCACGATTTCACCAATGACGCGAGCGACATTCTCCGGGCGATGGGTGACAACGTGAACCTCAATCAAAGTGAATCGCGGATCGCGTCTTCCGGATCGGTCGGCAATGTGCCCGAAAGTTTTGAGAACGTGATGAACAATGCTGGACGCCAGAGAGTGGCGGATTTCCTTACGCACAATCGCGTGGAAGACACAGCCGCCGCGATTCAATACATCGCCAACCACCTCGCCGGGCTTCCCGGCCGGAAAAATCTCGTGTGGGTCTCCGCGAGTTTCCCCTATTCCATCGGGCTCGATGCAAATATGGGCGCCATGGGCGGGGTAGAACGCTACGAATTCAGCTCTGAAGTGGAAAATCTCGCCGAAGTCCTGAACACCGCGAATCTCGCGGTTTATCCCGTCGACGCGCGAGGCTTGATTGCGCCGCCCCTGAACGTAAATCGCTCCGGCGCCGCTCCTGCTGGCGGATTTGGCCCGCCGCGGCCGAACACGGCGTCGTCGAGTCCACCACAGCAAAATTTTGACACGATGAACGTAATCGCCGAGCGCACCGGCGGCCGCGCCTTCTATAACACCAATGACATCAAGACTGCCATCCGCCGCGCGATTGACGATTCGCGCGACACCTACGTGATCGGCTACTACCCTTCGCACAACGACTGGAACGGAAAATTCCGCGAGATCAAAGTGGAAGTGAAGCACGGCGGCGCACACTTGCGCTATCGCAAGGGCTACTTCGCGATTCCGGTCAGCAGCGGCCAGGCCGAACGCGTCCGCATGATGGCAGACGCCGTTCACACTACGCTTGAATCCACCGACCTCGGATTAGATGTGCAGGCCGAACCGATTGACGTTCCCGGCGCACGCCAGGTGAAGGCCACCGTCCGCATCGATCCCGAGCGAATGAATTTCACCAAGGACGGCGATCATTTCGTGGACAACGTCGAACTGATTTGGCTGTATCTGGATAATCGCGGCCAAATGGTGGATCACGCCAGCTCGACTTTGAAGTTGAACGTGCCGCAAGCCACATTTGATAAAATTTCCCACGAGGGCGTGAATTTTTCAGAAACGCTGGATCTGAAGCCGGAAGCGACCGTGGTGCGATTGGTCGCGCGGGATAACAACACCGGCGCGATTGGCTCGGTCAATATTCCCATCAGGCGGGTTTTTGGCCGGCCAGACTCCAGCGCGCCGAATCAATAATGAAGCGCGTCCGTGCGGGTGGCCCGCCGCGCGTTGCATAGATGTTATCTGCGGAGTTATCGCGCAGCGGCTGTTTGCAATGTAGCCAGCACGGACTTCACGGCGTCCTGCTGTTCCTGCGTGAGCGGCAGAAGCGGCGGGCGCGGCGGCCCGCCATACATTCCGAGGCAATCCATTGAATATTTCACGCCCGCGACACCCAGTTCGCTGACGCATTTCTGCGACACCGGCGAAAGCCGCTGTTGAATTTCTTCCGCCCGCGCGGACTTTCCGGCGCGCGCGGCGTCGTAAAGTTGCACGCACAAATCCGGCACGATGCACGCCAGGCCAAGAATTGCGCCCGCCGCACCAAGCTTCAAAGAAGGTTCCAGAATTGACGCCGACCCGACCAGCGTCTGAAATCGCTTCGGCGCGGCGGCGATATTTTCCTGGATCACCGGCAGCTTGCCCCAGCTATCCTTGATGCCGCAGATGTTCGGATGCTCCGCGAGCTTGGCCACCAGTGAGCCGGGAACTTCCACGCCTGTGAATTGCGGAATGGAATAAACAATTATCGGAATCGGCGACGCATCCGCGACTGCGCGGAAATAGGTCAGCAGCGCAGCGTGCGTCATCGCCGGCTTGTAGTAATGCGGCGTCCTCACGAGCGCCGCGTGGTAACCAATCTCCGCAGCGCGCCGCGTGCGCAGAATCGTTTCGGCCGTGGACTCAACACCCGTCCCTGCGATCAAGAGTTTATTCGGCGCGGCAGATTCCGCTACGGCCGCGAACTGTCGCTCGGTTTCCTCCCACGAAAGCAGAATCGCTTCGCCGGTCGAACCACCGACCACATACCCTGCCAATCCAGTTTTGTTGTATACGGAAAGGTTCTCCCTCAGGCGGCCAAATTCAATCGCGCCGCCATCCGCGGAAAGCGGAGTGGCAAGAGGAACGAAGATCCCTCGAAGTTCCATGATGAATTCCTTCCTGCTCAGGACGACTGCGTCTTCGCCGTTTTGCGCAGATGCAAGTCCTGCAGCGCCGCCACGTCCAGCCCCGCCGTGGCCTGCGCCTGCAACGCAAGAGTGGCCGCGCGCGCCGCGGAAAGCCGCGTGAGGCACGGAATGTTGTAGCGAATGGCCGCGCGCCGAATGGATTTCTCGTCGTAGAACGATTCCCTGCCCAGCGGCGTATTGATAATCAAATCCACTTTGCCCGTTTTCACCAGATCCACGATGTTCGGCCGGCCTTCGTTCGCTTTGTATACCGGCTCCGCCGGCACTCCCGCGGCCTTCAGCGCCGAAGCGGTGCCGCGCGTGGCAATCAAGCGGAATCCAAGTGCCACCAGGTCCGCCGCCACCGGCGCGATGTGGCGCTTATCGTGATCATTCACGCTGATGAAGATCGTTCCTTCGCGCGGCAGTTTTTGTCCCGCGGCCAGTTGCGCCTTGGAAAACGCCTGCCCGAAAGTTTTCGCGATGCCCATCACTTCGCCGGTCGAGCGCATCTCCGGCCCCAGAATCGTATCCACGCCGCGGAACTTGCTGAATGGAAACACCGGTGATTTCACGGAGAAATAATCGCGCAGCGCAATTTCCGCCACGCCGTTGGTCTCCACGGTCGGCAGCTTCATGTCCTTCAGCTTTTGCCCGGCCATCAACCGCACCGCGACCTTCGCCAGCGGCACGCCGGTCGCTTTGCTGACGTAAGGAACCGTCCGCGACGCGCGCGGATTCACTTCCAGCACGTAAACTTTGTCGCGCTGAATCGCATACTGCACGTTCATCAGCCCGACCACTTCCAGCGCCAGCGCCAGGCGCTTGGTGTATTGCCGGATGTGCTCGAGCACGTCAGCAGAAAGCGAAACGGGCGGCAGCACGCACGACGAATCCCCGCTGTGCACGCCGGCTTCTTCGATGTGCTCCATGATTCCGCCAATGACCACATCTTTCCCGTCGGCCAGCGCGTCCACATCCACTTCCGTTGCCTCTTCCAGGAATTGATCGATCAGAACAGGCCGCGCTGGGCCCATCAGCGCCGCCTGCGCTACATAGCTCTGCACAGTCTCAATATCGTAGGCGATGACCATCGCGCGGCCGCCCAGCACGTAGCTCGGGCGCACCAGCACGGGCATGCCGATTTCCGCCGCCACACGCGCCGCTTCTTCCGGCACCAGCGCCGTGCCCGCGCGCGGCTGCGGAATATTCAAATCTTGCAAAAGTTTCCCGAAGCGACGGCGATCCTCAGCCAGATCGATTTTATCCGGCGAAGTGCCGATGATCGGCACCCCGCAACGCTTCAGCTCCATGGCCAGGTTCAGCGGAGTCTGTCCGCCGAACTGCACCACCACGCCGTGCGGCTTTTCGCGCTCCACAATCGCCAGTGTGTCTTCCAGGGTCAGCGGCTCAAAGTACAGCCGGTCGGATGTGTCGTAATCGGTCGAAACCGTCTCCGGATTGCAATTCACCATGATGGTTTCATAGCCGTCTTCGCGCAAAGCAAAGGACGCGTGGCAGCAGCAATAATCAAATTCAATTCCCTGCCCGATGCGGTTCGGCCCGCTTCCCAGAATGATGATCTTCGGCTTGCTGGTCGTATTCGCTTCGTCTTCTTCTTCGTAAGTGGAATACATGTACGGCGTGAACGATTCAAATTCCGCCGCGCAGGTATCCACGCGCTTGTAAACCGGTGCGACGTGCGCCTTGTGCCGCTGCAAACGCACGGCCGTCGGCGTGGTCTTCCACATCACCGCCAGTTGTTCATCGCTTGCGCCCATGCGCTTTGATTCCCGCAGCAATTCCGGCGAAACAGTCTCCAGCGTCACACCCTCCATGCGGTGATTCAGCTCGGCGATTTCCTTCAACTGCGCGATGAACCACGGATCGATCTTCGTAATCTCGCAAATGTCCTTCGACGGCAGGCCGCGCTCGATGGCCAGCATCAGCCAGTGGATTCTGTCCGGCCGCGCCGTTGCGATTTTTTCGCGCAGCAGTGATGCCGGAGTTTCCGCCGGCGCGCGCCACGGCGTGTGCGGTTCCAGCGAGCGAATCCCCTTCTGCATCGCTTCCTTGAACGTGCGGCCGATGGCCATCACTTCACCGACGCTCTGCATTTGCGTGCCAAGCGCTGTTTCCGCGCCGGGAAATTTTTCAAACTGGAATTTCGGGATCTTTACGACCACGTAATCAATCGTCGGTTCGAAACACGAAGGCGTCTTGCGCGTGATGTCGTTCGGAATTTCATCGAGCGTCATCCCCACGGCCAGCCGCGCGGCGATTTTCGCAATGGGAAAACCCGTCGCCTTGCTGGCCAGCGCGGAGCTGCGCGAAACGCGCGGATTCATTTCGATCACCACCATCCGCCCGGTGGCGGGATCAATCGCAAATTGAATGTTCGATCCGCCGGTTTCCACGCCGACTTCACGGATCACCGCCGCCGCGGCGTCTCGCATGCGCTGATATTCCTTGTCCGTCAGCGTCTGCGCCGGAGCCACGGTGATCGAATCACCGGTGTGCACGCCCATGGGATCGAAATTTTCAATCGTGCAGATCACCACGAAGTTGTCGCGGTAATCGCGCATCACTTCGAGTTCGTATTCCTTCCATCCCAGCACGGATTCTTCGACCAGCGCCTCGTGCACCGGGCTCACGTCCAGCGCGTGCGAAATCGAGTCCGCAAATTCCTCGCGGTTGTAGGCGATGGAACCGCCGGTGCCGCCCAAGGTGAACGAAGGACGAATTACAACCGGATAGCCAAGCTGATCGGCCAGCTTCAGCGCTTCGACAACATTGTTCACCAGCGCCGACGCCGGTACGTCCAGCCCCGCCTTGCGGCACGCGTCCTTGAACCACAAGCGGTCTTCCGCAACTTTGATCGCTCGCAGTGGCGCGCCGATCAACTCGACGCCGTACTTATCGAGGATTCCGCCCTCGGCGAGCTCGACCGCCAGGTTCAGCGCCGTCTGCCCGCCGACGGTCGGCAAAAGCGCATCCGGTTTTTCCTTCGCGATGATCTGCTCCAGATACGCGCGCGTGAGCGGCTCCACGTATGTACGGTCGGCGAGTTCCGGATCCGTCATGATCGTCGCGGGATTGGAATTCACCAGAATCGTTTCGTAGCCGTCCGCGCGCAGAGCCTTGCACGCCTGCGTGCCTGAATAATCGAATTCGCAGGCCTGGCCGATGACGATCGGTCCAGAACCGATAATCAGAATTTTCTTGATGTCTGTGCGCTTGGGCATGGCCTACACCGCCCTCGCGCGCGAAGGTTTGCCGTGATGCGTGTCGCGCATCATGTCCGTGAACTGCCGGAACAAATATCGCGAATCGTGCGGCCCGGGCGACGCTTCCGGGTGATATTGCACGCTGAAAAGTGGCAGCGATTTGTGACGCATCCCCTCATTCGTCTGATCATTCAAATTAACGTGTGTTACTTCCACGTCACTCGAAGGTAAAGAATCGGGGTCCACGCAGAATCCGTGATTTTGCGCGGTGATCTCCACTTGCTCCGTTTTCAGATTTTTCACCGGATGATTCGAGCCGTGATGCCCGAATTTCAATTTGAATGTCTTCCCGCCCAACGCCAGCCCGCAAAGCTGGTGTCCCAGACAAATTCCGAAAATCGGCACGCGGCCTGCCAGCTTGCGGATATTTTCGATGGCGTAGCCCACCGGCTCCGGATCACCGGGGCCGTTTGAGAGAAAAACTCCGTCGGGTTTCATGGCGAGAACATCTTCGGCCGAGGTCTGCGCCGGGACGACGGTCACCGCGCAGTGATGATCCACCAGCAGTCGCAAAATATTTTGCTTGATGCCGAAATCATACGCGACGACCTTCCATTTATGCTCCGGCGTTTCCTGCTGATTCTCGCTCGCACCTTCGCGCCACGGCGAAACTGCCAGCTCGATGGAATTCTTCGTCCATTCGTACTGTTCAGACGAAGTCACTCGGCTTGCCAGTTCTTGCCCGGCCATCGTCGGCAGCGCGCGCGCTTCGGCGATCAATTTCTCCGGCGCCGTGCCATCGGTCGCGACGATTCCGCGCATCGCGCCGGCCGACCGCAAATGCCGCACCAGCGCCCGTGTATCGATATCCCAGATTACCGGAATTTTATTTTTCTCCAGATACGCCTGCACCGTTTCCTCCGCGCGCCAGTTCGATGTGCGCGCCGAAAACTCGCGCACGATTAGCCCTTCGATGAATGGCCGCGACGCTTCCTCATCGTCCACATTCGCACCCACGTTTCCGATGTGGGGATACGTCATGCAGACAATCTGTCCGGCGTAACTTGGATCGGTGAAAACTTCCTGGTATCCGGTGAGGCTGGTATTGAAAACAACTTCGCCACCGCGGCGGGTTTTGGCTCCCGCGCCGCGGCCGCTAAAAATTCGCCCGTCTTCAAGCGCAAGCGTAGCGGGCTGTCCGGTCTTGTGGGTCAGTGCGTCCTCCAGAATTCATTTTGACGATGCTGAAACGGAAACAGAAAGCGTGCCGAAGTGATCCATCGGCCAGTACGCGAACACCGCCTTGCCATAAATGTAGTTCGACTGCACCGTTCCGAACACGCGCGAATCATTTGAGCTATCGCGATGATCTCCCATCACAAAATATTCGCTTGCCGGAACACGCACCGGACCGAAGTCGCTATTGTCCAGATATTCCGGCAGCACGTACGGTTCCGCGATTTCACGTCCGTCAACATACACGTGACCGCGCTTTCCTTCAACCGTCTCTCCGGGCAGTCCCACCACTCGCTTGATGAATGATTTCGTCAGGTCGCGAGGATACCAGAACACAACCACGTCGCCGCGCGATATCGGCTCAAACTTGTACACCATCTTGTTGATGAAAATCCGCTCGTTATCGGAAATCAGCGGCGCCATGCTGGTGCCTTCCACTTTTACGGGCTGATACAAAAATACGATGACGACAACGAGGAGGCACAGCCCCAGCAGAAGATCGCGCGCCCACAGTCGCAAATCGCGATGGAAATTCGAGGTCGTGGCCTTTCGCTCCACGGCTTCCGGCGTCGGTGCGGCGTTATCCGTCATGGCAGAAATTTCTGAGATTATTTATACCATGACGCCCGGATGACGCCAACGGCGGAAGTGGTATCACGTCTGACACCAATCCTCCGCTTTCTAGGATGCGAGATGTAGCTATCAGGGTTTCACTGCTGAGCGAACTCGGAAATGGCCGGCTACGGCCTCACGAGGCTAGAAAGTCTTCGCGTGATCGAAGAGTTGAAAATCTTTGCTCACGCCGAAAGTGAATCCCGCGCGCGGATCGTTCTTCGTGAGTCCACCGACGCCTGCAAAATCCCATACGAATCCGCCGGCCGAAATTTGCGCGCCGAATCGCGCCTGCCCGCGGCTTTCCGTGCCCTCCAGCGCCGCGTTGATGGCCCGATCCGACCAGCGCCCGGCCGCTTCACCAAGCAGCGTGACGCGGCGATTCACCGGATAGCGAAACGCGATGCCGTACATCAGCTCATCATTCTGCGAAAAAAGCGCGTTTGGCGATGTCAGAATCGCCAGACCCAGATCGCCGAACACATCCCATTTTCCAAAATGCTTTTCAGCGATCAGCTCGGAATATATGTTCGTTGCATTGTTCCCGAGGCCTTTCATCTGATTGCTGTTGGGCATCTGAAATCCAAATCGCATGGCAAACGCCGGGCGGCGTCCTGATTCGCTGGCCACCAGCACTTTGGTCCACAGAGAAAAATCTCCGACGTCATTCGTTGAATCTGCGCTGGACAGATTCAGCGGAATAAATGAGGCGCCTTGCTGCTTGATACTGAGAAACTCCTGCATCATGCCCTGCACTTGAATTTCGACGATGCTGCCGAGGCCGATCCGCGTGTTCACCACGCCGACGTTTGTGAGGTCGCCGTTCAATCCGGAAAGCGGAAAGGTTACGTCCTGAAGAAAATCAAAACCGATTTGCGTGCGGATGGTGCCGGGAGTCATCACCACGGCGTCCGCGGTTTGCAGAGGAAGATCCTGCGCTCGTGCAGAAAAACAGCCCGTTGAGAGCAGTCCGGCAAACAGGATTGATTTTAGCAGCGAGCGCACGCAGGCTCCCGTGAAACGGCTCTCATCGTAAATCAACTCTCGCCAATCGCCAAGCCGGTTCTGCGACGATCAGCTCATCACTCGAACATGAAATTCAACGAAGCAAGCGCCGCTACCACCGCCGTCTCTGTCCTTAATATGTTCGCGCCCAGGGAAGCTTCAACGAATCCGCCGGCGCGCGCCGCGGCAAATTCCTCGTCCGTCCAGCCGCCTTCCGGGCCGATGGCCAGCGCGGCGCTTGTCGTAGCTACTCGCGCGTGCGAGCCGAGTACCTCACGCAACGGCTTCGCATCCGCGCGCTCGGACAGAATAATTCGCGGCGCTTTGGCCGAAATCCGGCCAGCCACCGATTTCGAGAAACCCTGCAGCTCCTTGCATATCGGCAACAGTTCCGGCGGACTCAACCTCCGCGCCTGCTGGGCGGATTCCATCAGAATCTTGCGCCAACGCTCCGCGCGTTTCGCCGCCGCGGCCACCAACGCCTTCTCACTCCGCGCCCCAGCAAACGGAATCACGAACGCGACATCAAGCTCCGTCGCTTTCTCGAGCGCCCACTCGAACCGGTCAAATTTCACGATGCTCAAGAGAAGCGTGGTGGAAAAACGAGGAACGACCGAGGGGATCGTTTCCGCGAGAAAAAATTCAATCACGTCGCGTCCGGCGCGGTCCACGCGGCCGAGACGCACCGATTTGCCGTCGCTCAATTCGTAGGCTTGCCCAACCTGCGCACGGAGCACCCGCCCCAAGTGGTGCGCCGCTTCGCCCTGCAGCACCGCCCGGTCGCCCGCGAATTGTTCGACGAAAAATCGACGACGCAACCGGGCACCTCGAGCGCCGCGCTATCCGAAAATATCCTTCACTTTTTCAAAGAAGGAAGAATTGCGCTCCGCCGGACGATTTTCGGCCGGCAGCGTTTCAGCTAGCTGCATCAGCAGTTGCCGCTGCTGGCGCGAAAGTTTCGACGGCGTCATCACGCGCACCGAATAATAAAGGTCGCCTTTGCCGCCGCCGTGCGGATCGGGCATGCCCTTGCCCTTCAAGCGGAACGTCGTGCTGGTCTGCGTCCCTTCCGGTATGCGCAAGCGCTCTTCGCCAATGATTCCCGGCACGGAAATTTCCGTGCCCAGCGCCGCTTGCGCGTAGCTGATCGGGATGGTCGCAAAAAGGTCCGCGCCGCGCCGCTCGAAGAATGAATGCTCCTTTACCTGCAGCACAACATACAAATCGCCCGCCGGCGCGCCCGGACTTCCCTTTTCACCTTCGCCCGGCACGCGCAAACGCGTATCAGTATCGACGCCGGCCGGAATGCGCAGTTCGATGGTGCGCTGTTTTTCGAGGCGTCCGTTTCCGTGGCACGTTGCGCAGCGCTCGCGAATCACCTGCCCCGCGCCGCGGCAGGCCGGACACGTCCGGGTAATGGTGAAAAATCCCTGCTGGAAATGCAGCTGACCGCGGCCGCGGCATTGCTCGCATGCTTCGGCGCCGGTGCCCGCCTTCGCGCCGGTCCCACGGCAGGTCTCGCACAATTCCTGACGAGGAATTTTAATTTTCGTCGAAACGCCGGTGACGGCGTCCTCGAACGAAAGCGTCATGTCGTACCGCAGGTCCGCGCCGCGCTGGGCCCCACTGCCACGCCCGCGCCGTCCGCCGCCGCTGAACAAATCCTCAAACCCAAAGAAATCGCCGAAAATGTCCTGGAAACCCTCGAAGATCGAAGCGTCGAAACCACCGGACGCGCCCATGCCCGCGACGCCCGCGTGTCCATAGCGGTCATACGCCGCGCGCTTTTGCGAATCGGAAAGCACGCTGTATGCTTCCGTGCATTCGCGGAATTTTTCTTCCGCCTGCCCCTTATTTTCAGGATTGCGATCCGGATGCCACTTCAGCGCGGCTTTGCGATACGCCGATTTGATTTCATCCGCGCTTGCGCCGCGCTCGATGGACAGCACTTCGTAATAATCAGCTTTGGAAACCTTCGCCATGGATAAATTCAATTCCCCAGTTTGTGCGACGTTTCAGCTGAAGCTGCGGCGACCCGCACCGTGGCCGGCCGCAACACTCGTCCGTGAAACAAGTATCCGGGCTGCAGAACGTCGATCACGCTGCCGTCCGCGTGATCATCCGTTTCCACTCGCTCGATCGCCTGATGCATGTGCGGATCAAAGGGTTTGCCCACGGCTTCGATGCGCTCCACGCCTTCTTTCGCCAGCAATTCCCACAGCTGGCGATAAATCAGATCGAAGCCCTTGCGATAATCCGCGTACGCCGGATCCTTGTGCTGCGCCAGAGCGAGCTCGAAGTTATCGAGAATCGGCAACAGATGCTCGATCAGATGGCCTTTCACCCGCCGCGATTCATCGTGACGCTCGCGCTCGATTCGCTTCCGGAAATTTTCAAAATCCGCCTGTCGCCGGATCAACGTCGAGCGCAGGTCCGCAATTTCCGCTTCGAGCTTCCCAGCGCGATCGCTCGCTCCGCCGGAATCGGATTTCTGCGCAACTGCATCAGCTTCCGTCGCGCCTTCCGCGCCGCCGTCGTAGTTCGGCTCGCGCGCCTTTTTTGGATCCTGTGCGTCGTCCCGTGCCAAGTTCTAGCTCCTATCCAAATTGTCGCTCAGCAGCCGCGCCACAAACGCAACGGCTGTAATCGCGCGCTCGTATTGCATACGAGTCGGCCCCAACACGCCGAGCGAGCCTTGCGCCTGATCCTGCGCCGTGTACGGCGCGCTGATCAGCGCCAGATTGCTGCCGTCCGTCGCGATTTGCTCCAAACCAATCTGCACCAGCACCGGCTCCGGCGAATCGATGCAGTGATTCAATAGCGCGACGAGCTTGTGTTTTTCTTCAATCGCTTCGAGCAATTCGCGGAATTGCGTCTGGTCGGCAAATTCCGTGCTGCCCGCCATCTGCGCCGCGCCTTCCACAAACACCTGCCGCGAAGGCGATTCCGCCAGCAGCTTCGGATCGCACAACGCCAGGGCGGCCACCATCAACTCGTCGTAGCGCTCGCGATCCCGCGCCAGATTCGACAGCAAATCCTGCCGGATCGCTGCCAGCGTCCAGCCCGAATAATGGTGATTCAAATAGTTTCCAGTGCGGTCCAGCTCATCCTGCGTAAAGCTGCGCTCGGTTTGCAGAACTTTGTCGCGCGTCGCGCCGCCGGGGCCGATGATCACCGTCAGCACTCTGCGGTCCGGCAGCAGCACAAACCGCAACTGCTCCACAATCGCTTTGCCAATCGGAGGCGAAACAACGATTCCCAGCCCCTTGGATATCCGCGCCAGCACCCGCACCGCGCGCTCCGCGGATTCCGCCGGGTCCTGCGCGCCCGCCATCTCGTTGCGAATCCACACTTCGTCTTCCGCAGAAATTCTCGCCTGCGCAGAAACTGTCTGCGCAAAAAGACGATAGGCGGCCGTGGTCGGAATGCGTCCCGCCGACGTATGTGGCTGCGAAAGATAGCCGCCTTCTTCAAGGTCTGCCATTACGTTGCGCACCGTCGCAGGACTCAGGTGCTCGCCAAGCCGCCTGGAAATCGCCCGCGATGAAACCGGCTCGCCCGTTTCGATGTACGCGCGCACCACGTCCGCCAGAATCTGCTGGTTGCGGCGTTCTTGCAGGTCTGCGTCACGCACACTCATACGGCGAAACACTCCATATTTTCATTCTAAGCACAGCGTCAAGTGGACGCAACCGGCGGTGCTGTATTAATTGCAGGAAATTGACGTGCGACGCGATTGCCGTGCGATGAAAATTCGCCACCGCTACACATTCTCCGTATCAATCTGCGCACGCTGTAGACGGTCGGAATAATCAATGTAAAGCGTCTTCCACTCGGAATAAAAATCAAGCGCCGCCGTTGCCGCCTCGCGATGCCCGTTCCCCGTTTGCTTTGTGCCACCGAACGGCAGATGCGTTTCCGCTCCAATTGTCGGCGCGTTCACGTACACAATTCCCGTCGTGATTTCGCGCATGGCTTTGAACGCGTTGTTCACGTTGCGCGTATAAATCGAAGCCGATAGTCCGTACTTCACTCCGTTCGCCACTGCGATGGCCTCTTCAAAGCCATCCACCGGAATCACGGACACCACCGGCCCGAAAATTTCCTCCTGGCAAATGCGCATCTTCGGATCGCAATCGGAAAATATCGTCGGCTCATGGAACCAGCCGTTTGCAAACGCGCCCTGATCCAGCCGGCGGCCACCCGTGGCCAATTTCGCATTCTCATTGCGGCCGATCACGACGTATTCCATCACCTTCTTCAGCGCACTTTCGTTGATCAACGGCCCCATATCCGTCGTCGGGTCCAAACCGTTCCCGACGCGCAGCGCCCGCGCGCGCTCCACGAATTTGCTCATGAATTCGCCGTACACTTTTTTGTGCACAGCCACTCTGCTCGCCGCCGTGCATCGCTGGCCGGTCGTCCCGAATCCGCCCCAGATCGCGCCGTCCACGGCAAGCTGCAGGTTCGCATCGTCCATCACAATAATGATGTTTTTCCCGCCCATCTCCAGCGTACATTTCTTGAAAGCTGGCGCGCAGCTTTCGCTCACCAGCCGCCCCACATCGCCCGATCCCGTGAAGCTCACCAGATCCACCTTCGAGTGAGCGACCAGCGGCGCGCCGGCCGAAGGCCCGTCGCCCATCACCAGATTCACCACTCCGCGCGGCAAGCCCGCTTCTTCCAGCGCCTGCACGAAGTTGTAGGCCGAAAGTGGAGTATCTTCCGCCGGCTTGATCACCGCGGTATTTCCGCAAATGAGCGCCGGCCCGAGTTTCCACGATGGAATCGCCATCGGAAAATTCCACGGTGTCACCAGTCCCGCCACGCCGATGGAATCCCGCACGCTCATCGCAAATTTATCCGGCAGCTCGGAAGGAGTGGTGCGGCCGAATTGCCGCCGCCCTTCGCCGGCCATGTAATACGTCATGTCAATTGCTTCCTGCACATCGCCGCGCGTTTCCGTCATGATCTTTCCCATTTCGCGGGTCATGTCGTGCGCCAGCTCGTCCTTGCGCTGCACCAAAAGTTCCGCGGCGCGATACAAAATCTCCGCGCGCCGCGGCGCCGGCGTAAGCCTCCATCCGCGATACGCATCCGCCGCGGACTCGACGGCCTGGTTCACGTCTTCCGCGCTCGACGCCGGGAAGAGGCCAATCAGATCGTCAACGTTCGCAGGATTCCGATTGTCAAAAGCCTTCCCGCTTCGCGCTTCGCGCCATTCGCCGTGAATGAAGTTTTTAAAAACCACCGGTGATGCTGTCGCGCTGGTCATGAAGCCTCCTGATGAGCGGGTGCAAATAAGCTGAAGATTTTCCGGGCGAATGCCGGTGCGGATAATTCACGTTAGCAAAGCGCCTATCGAGCGTCAACGCAGCCGGCGCGTCATGCGTGCTTCCCGTCGACGATGGTTCGATGAGTTTGCGATGCGATTTGATTCAGACGGCCAGCGGGCGGGTGCTATTGGACGACCTCCGCTTTAACGTTCAATGGAAGGTCCGGGGGAATGAAAATTGACTTTGAACTGTTTTCGCGCTGGTCGATGATTTCTATTTCAATTTTCGGTGCATGGTAGACATCGAGTGAGTCCGTAAGCAGGTTACGCTTCACCAATTTCTTCGCGGTATCTTCCAGCTCCGCTTCCTGCCGCGCAACCATGGCGTTGAGCTCTTCAGCATATTTCGCGTCAGTGGCCCATAGGATCTGGCTCTGGGAATGTGCGCGAATCGAGGAATCTTCCGGAGGAAGGCCAAGCAGCCCTGCAAAATAATGCTCGCGCATTGAGTCCAAATCCGTCGCGAGTCCGCCGCACTGAAAAGGTCCGCGATAGTAATTGCCGCCCACGACCCGGTCGTAGTAAACGGGATCCGGGCCGGCAGCGAGCACGATTTCGCCATTCCCGCCAAATCCGGTCGCGGCATACGTTCCAATTTCTGGCCAGATTTCTCTTGCCGGAGGACTGATGCCGCTTCCGCAAGAGCCTGCCGATCCGGTGCCCGGAAAACCTCCCCACTCTTTGCCATGCACACTTAGGGAAATGTGCACCGTCAGTCCGGCCCAAATATCGGCGACGAACTCTGGGCTTTGTCTCTGATATAGGAGATTGCCCGCGGCCGCCCAAACGACAGGCGCCTCGGAATTGTGCTCGAAGATACTTAGCAGGCTGAAAGTCGCGTCATCGCTCGAGTGCGAGAGCAGCAGCAACGAGTGAATCGGAAACTCTGGAAATAGTCTTTCAGCGTCACGCGCCCGCATCTGTACGCCGAGTTGAATCAGCGCGTCGAGCAACGCCAACATCGTTTTGTGGCCATCAGTCGCTACATAGGGCTTCGCGCCGATGCCGTAAGTTTTCGTCAGCGCAATCATCTGCGGAATCAATTCTGTCCTGCGGTCACGCAGCGCCACCCACGCTCCCCACGCGACGGTTCGCGGATCGCCGCTGGCAAGCCAGCTCGCGGCGAGCTTGCTCGAAATTTCCTGCTGACTCTGCACGACTGCGCTTGGATCCGGGTGCGCTTGCGCAGACACCACAGCCGCAGCCCCGGCACACAGCGCGAAAGCAACGCCCACAAACGCGCAATGAACTCTCCGCTGAAACATAGCTACCTTTAAGACGTCGTGGGACGCCGAGCGGTTCTGGCAAATTACGCTTTTTGATTAAATAACGGAAGTTGGCCGATCAATACGGTGTAGAAGGATTTGCCGCCGTTGAACGGGTGACCGGCCGCGGCGCCGCGCGCCCGGCGATATCGGAACCCAGCCCGAGCTTCTGCAACGATGGCGCGGTGAGCTTGCCTGTGGGAGCCAATCCGTTCATCTGCTGGAATTTCTTCAGCGCCTCAACCGTGGAATCGTCCCACTTCCCTGTCGGCTCACCTTCGTATGAGCCGGACTTCTCGAGCGCGGTCTGAATTTCCATGATGCGGTCGGCCGTCGGCGCCATCTGTTTCGGCGGAGTCCGTGTTCTGGACGCCGAGGTCTTCTTCGCGACCGTCGAATGCGCCGCAGTCCTGCTGTGTGAACTCGTTGGCGAATGCACCGGCGTCATAGAATGTCCTGACGACGTCGTGTGCGTCGAATTTGCAGCTGTCGAGTTATGGGTTGCGGACGCAGCCAGTTTCGCGGCGGAACTCGTCGGCGGCTTTGTCGCCGCCGAATTTGTAGAGGATTTTGCCGCGCTTGAAGCAAGTGTGCTCGCACCTGAGCTTTGCTGCCTCGTTTGCCCGCACACCATCGGCGCCGCCAATAAAACACACAGGCCGCCGGCGAGTGAAAACCCGCGGGCGGCCCGTAAAATTATTGTCGCTTCGTTTCGCAATCGCGCCTCGTCACAATCCCAAGTGCGGCGTAGCGTTGCTCCCTGTTTCTTGATTATTGGCTTGCCGGTACCACACCACCCAGCAACCGAGTGATTGGCGCACCTCCGCCTTCAATCACCTTAAAGACCACATCCTGCCCCGGCTTCAACGTGGAAATCGCCTTCCGATAGTCCTCCACGCTGCTGACAGGCTGGCCGTTCACGGCGACAATCACATAGCCCCGCTGGAAACCGATGTCCTCGCCAAACGTCGCGGGATCAACATGTGACACGATCACTCCGGGCGTCTTCGGGTCGAGTCCGAGTTGATGCGCATCATCGGCGCTGAGCCCCTCGATGTGGATTCCGTACTGCGAAGGCGCCGGCGCGCTGGGCGCTTCCTCTTCCTGTTGCGCGTCCTCGGGGAAGATCTTCGAGCGATCGCCGACCGTCACTGAGACGGTGTGTGTCGCCTTGTCTCGTACGTAGGTCAGCTCGATCTTGTCACCGACGGCCGTCGATGAAATGGGATCAACCAACTCGTTGCCGTTGTGAATCGGTTTGCCGTTGATTTTCGTGATGACGTCCTCGGTGCGCAGCCCCGCCTTGGCGGCCGGGCCGTCCTTTTCCACCGAGCCGACGATCACGCCGTAGTCGGCGCCTTTGCTGCGCAGAACTACGGGATTGTCACTATCAACTTCACTGAAGGTGATTCCAATCGAGCCGCGCGTCACGTGGCCCTTGGTCACAATCTGGTTGTACACGTTGATGGCGGCGTTCGACGGCAGCGCAAAACCAACTCCTTCATTTCCCATGCTGCGAACGCCCGTCATGATCGCCGTGTTGATGCCGATTACCTGGCCGGCCATATCCACCAGCGGACCGCCTGAATTCCCGGGATTGATCGCCGCATCGGTCTGCAAGAAATGTTGGAACTGGCTGCCGGTCGTCTGGCTGCGATCGCGGTCACGCGCGCTGATGATTCCCGCCGTCACCGTTGAGCTCAATCCGAACGGGCTGCCGATGGCCAACACCCAATCGCCAACGTGAACGCCGTCTGAATTGCCAAGCTTCGCGGTGGGTAAATCGTGGCCGATTTCGATCTTGATCACCGCCAAATCGGTTTCGGTATCCACACCGATCAGCTTGGCGTCGTGCTTGACAGGGTCGCCGCTCAATTCGACCTGAATCCTCGAAGCCTGCTCGACCACGTGGTTGTTCGTCAGAATATAGCCCTTGGGATCCACGATGATGCCCGAACCCAGACTGCGCTCCGGGTCTTCCTGTTCTGGCTGATCTGGATTGTCAAAGAATCTGTCGAAGAAATCCTGCAAGCCGTTCGGATCGTTATTATTGTTCCGGCCGTCGGGAGGATTGTCGTCGTGCGGCCGCACCTGAGGGTTTGGTATCGGAGCCGGAGCGCGGCGCGTGCGCGGCCGCTGCTGCACGATTCCGATCGTCGAAATATTCACCACCGCCGGCTCAAGCTTGGTCACGATGCCCGAAAACGTGTTGGACATCACGACTGGATCGGGAATCACCAGCGTTTTGGCGCTGCCTTCAAAGCTGGCCCTGCTGGCCCCAACATGACCGGAAACCACCGTGCCGATCAAAATTCCCACGCCCAGCGTAACGACAACCAGCAACGAGGCGAGTTGCTTCCGTGTCCGGGACCACGTCAGCATTTCCCGAAATTGCGCACCCATACCTATACCCTCCCAATATTTCCAAGCTGTGGCTTGGAGTATATCACCGCTCCCGGCACCCAGGAGCTTAGACGGATTGTCTGCGTTGCTGTGAGCATTAAGACTGAACTTGAGTACAGCGCCTTTTCTCGCCGCCGGTTGCCTGCTTCTTTGACGCTTGATTGCCCGCGGACGTTGCGTGCGAATTTAGGTCTGCTAGAATCAGAATTGTCAGGGAGACTCCTTCCGAATGTCTGCAAGAACGATGTATGAAAAGGTTTGGGATGCACACGTTGTCCGCGAACCCGCCGGCCAGCCCGCTCTCCTTTATATTGACCGTCATTTAATCCACGAAGGCACCTGTCCGCAGGCCTTCGCAGGACTGAAAGCCGCCGGACGCAAGGTTCGCCGCCCGGATTTGACCTTCGCGGTGATGGATCATTCCGTCCCGACCATCACGAAAGACCGCTTCCTGCCCATCGTTGACCCGGACGCCGCCGCGCAATTCGCGGCTCTCGATAAAAATTGCAAGGAAACCGGCGTGCGATTGTTTGACATGCACAGCGCCAATCAGGGCATCGTGCACATCATCGGCCCGGAGCTCGGCATCACGCAGCCCGGCCTCACCATCGTTTGCGGCGATAGCCACACCTCCACGCATGGAGCGTTTGGTGCGCTGGCATTCGGCATCGGCACGAGCGAAATCGAACACGTTCTCGCCACGCAATGTCTTTCGCAGTTTCGCTCCAAGACTACGCACGTCGTCGTCAACGGCAAATTGCCCGCCGGAGTCACCGCCAAGGACATCATCCTCGCCATCATCGGGAAAATCGGCATCGCCGGAGGAAACGGCCACGTTTTTGAATACGCAGGCGCAGCGATTCGCGCCCTCACGATGGAAGGCCGCATGACGATCTGCAATATGTCCATCGAAGGCGGCGCGCGTGCGGGTATGGTCGCGCCGGACGACACCACGTACGCCTACATGGAAGGCCGTCCGTTTGTTCCGCGCGGCAAGGAATTTCAGGAAGCCGTCGCGCGCTGGAAAACTTTGCCCAGTGATCCGGGCGCGAAGTTTGATGAGACGGTCGAACTCGACGGCAATTCGCTCGCGCCGCAAGTCACCTGGGGCACAAATCCCGGCATGGAAGCGCCCGTTACCGGCTCGGTTCCCGCGCCCGAATCTTTCTCTGATCCCGACCAGCAGGAAGGCGTGCGCCGCGCGCTGGAATATATGGGACTGAAGCCCGGCACGAAATTTGTGGATGTACCGCTCGACCGCGTCTTCATCGGCTCCTGCACCAATTCACGCATTGACGATTTGCGCGTCGCCGCCAAAGTCGTCGCCGGAAAACACATCGCGAAAAATATCAAGGGAGCGCTCGTGGTGCCCGGCTCGCGCGTGGTGAAAGCCCAGGCCGAAAAAGAAGGCCTCGACAAGATTTTCACCGCCGCCGGTTTCGAGTGGCGCGACGCCGGATGCAGCATGTGCATCGGCATGAATTATGATGTGCTTCCCAGCGGCGAACGCTGCGCCAGCACATCCAACCGGAATTTTGAAGGGCGCCAGGGCAAAGGCGGGCGCACGCACCTCGTCAGCCCCATGATGGCCGCCGCAGCCGCCATCGCCGGACATTTTGTGGACACGCGCAGTTTGGGAATTTCCACGCAGGAATAGCTCATGAAACCATTCACCAAACATACCGGTCTTGCCGCTCCACTGAATCGCGTGAATGTGGACACCGATCAGATGATCCCCAAACAATTTCTAAAGGGACTCACGCGCGAAGGCTACGGCCGCGTGCTTTTTTACGATTGGCGCTATCTGCCTGGCGAAAAACCGAATCCTGATTTTGAATTGAACGCGCCGCGCTACAAAGGCGCGTCCATTCTCGTCGCCGGAGCGAACTTCGGCTGCGGCTCCAGCCGCGAACACGCTCCGTGGGGCGTGCTCGATTACGGCTTCCGCGCCATCATCGCGCCGAGCTACGCCGACATTTTCTACAATAATTGCTTCAAGAACGGAATTCTTCCCGTCACGCTGCCGCAAGAGCAGGTGGATGAGATTTTCAAGCGCATCGAAAACACCGAAGGCTACCAGTTGACGGTAGATTTGCCGAGCCAGACCGTGACCGACTCGCGGGGCCTGAAGTTTTCCTTCGACGTTGATCCATTCCGCAAGAATTGCCTGCTGAAAGGCCTTGACGACATCGGCCTCACGCTCGAACACGAAGCCGACATTGCCGCATACGAGAAGAGAGCCACTCCGCACGCCACGCAATTCGCCGCCGTCGACGTCAAGAACGCCACGCCGATCCAATAAGCAGCCTGAATTACTTGTTTCCGTCTTTTTCCACGACCGACTTCGCCGACAGCACGAACAACTCCGGATCCAATTCCACCTTCTTGGGCATCTCGGGAACATCAACCGTTATGTCTTGTTCCCCACCAAGCACAGCGATCACACCGCGGGCTTCCGTGTTCTTTTCTCCGTAAGTCATCACTAAAGGAATCGGCATGAACCACTTTTCATCCGCGGGCACGTCTTCCTGATACAGCTTCCCTTTTAACACTGCGCTTCCGTCCGGTTTTGATTCCAGGTGGTACACCAGCCGATACGTCGGCAAATGAGTCGTGTACACCCATTGGCGGAAGAACCAGCCGAGATCGTAAAGGTCATACTTTTTCGCGATCGGCGTGTCCTTGAAGTGAGCATTCGCCACTTCGATAAAATCCTCCGTGCTCGCGGCCTTGCCATCGTACTGCTTGTAAAAATCCTGCATCATGTCGAAGAAGGCGTTGTCATTCCGCGTTTCCGGATCCGTAAAGAGGAAGTGCAACATGCGAACGACAAGTGTTCCCTTGCCGATCACGAGCGCGGGATACGCATTCCTCGTGTCGATCGAGCTCAGCCGCGAACCGAGAATGATCGGTCCTATATCGGAGACTCGTCCGGACCCTATTCCCTGGAGCGTAGTTGGCGCGTAGGTCAGAGACTCGTGGATTGCTTGAATTGGATTGAATAGGTAGTGAAAACCAAATCTCTGTCCCAAATACAACAGGCTAAAATACAGCGGAAAACCTTCGCGCAGCCAATCGTCTCGATAAGACCGGATGTCGACTGCGTTTCCCCACCACTGACGGGCAATCTGTGTCGCGATGATGTTTACGTCTCCAGGCTGAGCGCCCGCGGTGATCGCGTCAAGCACTCTCCCCGGCAACAGCATTAGCGAACCTGATGCTCGTTCATACTGCTCGCACGAATAGATTCCGTGAAGTCGCGAATACGGAAATGAGCCTATTTTCAAGCCGAAATATCCAATACTGTTGCTCATTTCTGCCGCGACGAAATCGTTGTTTGGTGAACGGGACGTTCCGTTCGGGCTACTGATCCAATAGTAGTCAAACGGCACAGCTTTCTCCTTGCCGGTGAATGACTTGTCGTACGCGCGAAAATTCCCCGCGCCAAAAAACGTATCCGGTACAGGAGTGTCAATCTTCCATTCCGAAGCGATTAAACCTTTTGCATCGGACTTCGTCGCTTCACTCACATGTTCACCCGGTCCGATGATCGCTTCCCTTTTCCGATGATGAATCACCAGGTGGTACGTCGATCTTTGCCGGTACCCATGCCGCGGGTACCAGCTATCGGAAGCCGGAAAGATACACAGGTCGCTGTTCGCGCCGGTGCGCGTGTGATGCCCCACAAAACGCATCGTCAAAGTGAACTTTTGACCCGCCGAAAGCGGCTGTCGCAGAAAAATCGTTACACTGCTGTCCCACGCCTCCTGGATTTCATCAAGCAGCTGGCCATTGCTCGAGCTGAGCGCTTTGACGTAAAGCGAGTCCTTTAATTTCACATCCTCAAAAACCGACAGGTCCTCATTGATTGTGAGTTGAAACGCGCTGATGCCATTCTGCAAGGCTTCCACGTCCATTCTGTCCGTATATCGCAGCCAGTCCGCCGGCGCGCTCAGGTCAATGTCCATGTCATGGTGGCGAATCGCAATTTGGTCGAACGTGTCGGAATACTTCACAGACTTCTTCGCGTAATCGTCGAGCGAATAAAAGCGCATCCAGACTTCATCGCTTGCTAGCGAAGGGTTGTAGTGAAAGACCACGCCCTTCTCGCCGCCATTCAACCCAAATTCGGCCGTCGGTATCCGAGCCTCGGGATCGAAAACGTACATAAACTTTCCGCGTTTTCCTTTATCAAATTCTGAGATGAAAACACCGGGACTTTCGCGATCCAGTAGCGACACTGATATGCGCCCCGCTACATTTACTCCACTCTCCTTGAGCACCGACGGTTCAAAGTTTGTCGCAAGTTCTTGCGCGGTCGCGCTCCGCGGCAGATCGCCTGGGGTCGTCACTTTCTGAATCTTTGTGGCAGACTCGTCACTAAAACAGATAACAGCTGTCTTGAAATCGCCGTCGAAACTATCCGAGTGAAACAGACGGTTTAGATTATCTTTTTCAAAGTCATCCGGCGGGTCAGCGTGAAATGTCCCGCTCCCGATAAAAACCAGCGCGTAAATCTTTCCACCGATAGCTGAAGAGAAGTAGATCACTCCGTCGTTGAATGTAATGGTCGCTCGATCCTCTTTCAGGACCACGTTACTTACCGCGACCCTTTTTCCGCCGAGCTGGAATGTCTTGAGGGCTTGATAGA
>Ga0335078_10002400_pt1 | contig 28454 bp, 24 predicted proteins | sample Lox_Sample_32_FD_206711 | JGI IMG/M metagenome (GOLD analysis project Ga0335078, IMG submission 206711) | Soil microbial communities from Loxahatchee National Wildlife Refuge, Florida, United States - Lox_Sample_3.2 | ecosystem: Environmental > Terrestrial > Soil > Wetlands | place: USA...
CTCGGGTCGTCGCTTCTTGAACCAGGAAAGAAAGACACGGGCATAGATCATGCGGCTCCGTATCGTAGCGGGCGCAAGCCTGCCTTCCGAACGCATGAATGCCGCATACTCGTTTAGCTCGCAGGCAAATGGAACTCTCCGCCGATGAACTACCAGTTTCCCGTGGAATTTCAGCCATCGTTTTGCGAGTCAGACGAAACTTGGTTTGGACCATAGACCAGCAGAATTACACCGATGCTCGCCAGTATAGTCCGCCCATCGGCACGCAGCGGTCTCGATCTCGCTAACTCGCACACGACGAAGCCTCTGTAATCCGAGAAACCTCACAATTTGGTTCAAGGCGGCGGCGTATCTTCTGAGGGTGGACCTTCCCGTTCCTCGGCGTACTAGGTGTGCCAGGAATTGCTCGCGCGCCCAGGGCAAAGGTGCTAAGACGTGCTTGTCGGCGACTTCCAGGTTCATCGAACATCGGAAGGACGCGATCCAAAATCGAGACGCACCGCTCGGCCTGTAGATTCCTGTCGTATTCGACTTTCACCCATTTCGCAGTGTAGATGTTTGGTTCGGGCTTGAATCCGAGGCCCGAGAACGGGTCGCCCGGGACTCTAAATCCAATCGAATATCCGCCTGACCTGCCCATACGCTCGCCACTGGCTCAGCAGATTGTCGTCTTCACAAAAGCAGGCGAGATAGATTGGAGTCACGACAGTTCTGTTTAATAAGTCTTCTCCGAACCACTTGTGCAAATTATTCAGGATTCCACCGGTCAAAGAATTTGGTTCTCGGGGATTGGTCGTGATCCATTCATCGAGTGCCTGCTTCAGGACAGCGTAGCTGTAGGTAATTTCCGCTGAATCGTTGAGGTAGTACGAGGAGGTTGCCCATAGCTCGTTTGTTCGACGATGCCTTTGAGTCCATCTACCGTTGTGTAGTGGTACAGCGGAGTTCGTAGCGGGACGTTCTTTCGCGCCTGTTCTTGATCGCCGTGAACACCCATTAGACGCGAGAATATCGACTCAACAAGATGAACCGATTTCCTGATTATATTGGCTCAGAAGCACGCTAACCGAAGTGTACCTAACTCTCGTCGCTGGTCACACGGGTCACATTTGAGGCGAGAGCCGCGAAAGGGAAGTGCTGCTATTTGTATTGTTTGTACCGATTGATTCGGAAGGGCGGTTGCAACGCCGTGAAGCAATGGGGCTTAGTGAAGTAAGTTATCTTCGATCCCCACCGCCCCTACCAGATTCCCTTTGCTCCCAAGCAGTTGCAAAGTTGCGAGGGAGCAAGGGAGCAGTTTTTCTAAGCTACGCGCGCGGGTATCACCAAACGAACAACTTTGCTGTTGGCTTCCCTGAGTGCGGTCGGAACGACATGTGTGTAGATATTCATGGTCGTACGAATATCTGCGTGACGCAGAAGTTCCTGTTGCACCTTGAGGTCGACACCAAGTGCGTGCAAGAGGCTCGCGTCAAACAGATCTGGCGGGTGATGCAAGCGTCGCTGAGCGTGCCGAGGCGCGCGCCGAAACTGGCGAGGAAACTCGCCGTGCGTGCGCCCTCCGATCCGCTTGCTCCGATGGATTGGGTGACCGCGTTTGCAATCGCCGTGAATGAGGAAAACGCGGCTGGCGGACGCGTGGTCACTGCTCCCACGAACGGGGCGGCTGGAGTCGTGCCGGCGGTGGCGCGCTACTACGATGAGCTCGTCAAAGACCCGAACCAAGAAGGACTCTTTCGCTATTTTCTTACATCGTCGGCAATCGCAATTCTTTACAAGGAAAACGCCTCGATTTCCGGAGCCGATGTCGGCTGCCAGGGAGAAGTGGGTGTGGCTTGCTCGATGGCTGCGGGAGGATTGGCTGCCGCGCTTGGCGCGACGAACCGGCAGGTGGAGCAGGCGGCTGAAATCGCGATGGAACACAACCTGGGAATGACTTGCGATCCGATCCGGGGACTCGTGCAGATTCCGTGCATCGAACGCAACGCCATGGGTGCCATCAAGGCCATCGGCGCGTGCCGGCTGGCGATGCAGGAAGAAGGCGAGCACAAGATCTCGCTCGACCAGGTGATCAAAACCATGTACGCAACCGGCCAGGACATGCAATCGAGATACAAGGAGACTTCGCTCGGCGGTCTTGCGCTCAACCTCATCGAGTGCTGAGAGCAATCACGTGGACTGCTTTGTTTCCTGCTCAACAGTGAGGGGAATCTCGGTCGGGCAAGAGGAGACATCTTCGCGAGCGGACTTCCGGAGTCAGCTGAACATATTTTTTCGAGACAGCCTCACATCCCCAGCAGATTGGTTTGTAGCTTGTGGTAGCCGTGCTCGCGCGCCCAGAGGTCCAGCGGAATTGTGGCGAGCTCGTCAACGATCGGGACGGCCAGGCCCGCTTTGGTGAGATCGACGGACTTCAGGTACGTGTGGCAGGTGTCGCAAACATCCACGCGAACGTGCGGAATTTCCGGAGCGGAATAGAAGGCCATCTGCGGTTCGCGCTCCTCTCCACACGAGGCACAATAGACTCTTCGAAACGCCCACTCGTGCGCGCACAACATGCATACCAACGATTTCCGCGCTCCGTCGCCTTCGCGCCTCAGCACGCCGACGATCGGATTGCTGCCGCAAAGTGGACACGTCGAAGGAGTGCCGTCGATTGTCTCGTCATTACGTTGATCGGCCAGATATTCCGCGTAGGGCTGGAGAAAAGCCCAGGAGAGCAGGGAGCCGACCGGATCGAGATCCTCTGCCGAAAGAGAATCGTCTCTCCAGAAACGTGTGAGCATTTCCGTTGAATGATCGCCATTCCTTGAACGTATTTCGCGCGTGGATTGTGCAAGAGCGGCCGGCGCGTTCTCCTCCACAATCGAGAGAAAATGCTGAAGGCGAGGCAACAAAAAAGGGAAATCCAGTTCTTGTCGCAAACTGTCGTCTCGCTGCGGCGCGCGAGAACTATTCTGGCGGGAGAGGAGTTCGCGATACAGCGTTTCTTGGGCTTCCGCGACGCGCTGATAAAAGCGCAGGCCTTCGGCGGCAAAGGGATAGGTTTTCTCGAGGTCGCGAGCACGTTGAATGCGCCCGCTCCACTTCCGCTCTTTCATTTCCTCTCGGCCGATTCACGCAACAGCCGTTCGTACCAGGTGCGATGGTGCTCGTGCGCCCATGCACGCGAGACATCGCCGCGGATCACGGAGCCAAATGCGCCCCGCTCGAAAGCTGTTCCCATATACACGTGAATAATGAAAAGCGCGATCGTTAGCAGCGCGCAAATCGGATGAACGATCACTGCAAACAAACGCAAGAATCGCAGGCTCCACGGAACATACTGCGGGAACCACAGGATCAATCCTGAAATCAGCAGCAGCACTCCATTTCCCACGAAGCCCCAGAACAGCAGCTTCTGGCCCGGATTAAATCTATCCGCCGAGGGCATTTGATCATCTTCGTTGCGAATGTAGTGGCCAATGTTAGCCCACCATGCTTTGTCGGACGGCGTCTCGCGCATCTGCCGTCCCCACATCCCGTACATCAGCCACGTTGCGATTACGAACACAACGCCAAACCAAGGATGCAATTCGCGAGCAATCGTCGTGCCGCCGAGGATGACGGCGATCCAGAAGAGCCATGGGCTCCAGAAGGCCAGACCCGACAGCAGCGCGTAAATGTAGGGCACCGCCGCCAACCAGTGAATCAAACGTTCGTGAAACGAGTAGCGAAGGACGCGTCCATTCGGCAGGAGATAAGGTTCGCGATTCATTACTTGTCCCCCTCGTCCGTTTTTTCATCTTCCTTCACGACCTTGGGGCCGAATCGCAAATAGTGAATGAAGACACCGAGGAGGCCGCCGACAATCGCCAGGTTGCCGATCCACTTGAGCGGTCCCTTCCACAGGCGCACCGTGATCGGAACATGCGGATCCTTCGGCAATCCGCCGTAGAGCTGTGGATTTTTCGCGTCATGCAGGACGTAAATCACGTGCGTCCCACCGACTCCGGGCGGATCGTAGACGCCCGCGTCCGCAAAACCCGAATGCTCGCGCAGCTGCGCGGCTCGGTGCTCCGCCAGGTCGTTCATTTCGAGTTTCGTACCGAAGTGCAGGCAGCCTGTGGGGCAAGCCTTGATGCACGCGGGTTCGAGCCCCTGCGAAACGCGATCGTTGCATAGCGTGCACTTAAAAACCTTGCGCGCCGTCGGACTAAATTTCGGAATATTGAACGGGCAGCCGCTTATGCAATAGCCGCACCCAATGCAATGCTCCTCCTGAAAATCCACGATGCCGTTGGCGTATTGGACGATCGCGCCTTCTGCTGGGCACGCCTCCAGGCATCCCGGCTCGGCGCAATGCATGCACTGATCCTTGCGCATGAGCAGCTGCATCGTCCCGTCTTCACGCTCGTGCTCGTTGAACTTGATCAAGTTCCAGTAATTCCACTGCGTCTCCGGCATCGTCTGGTAGCTGTTGTCGAAAGTCGTCTCGCTGAACGAGTAGCCGTTCCATTCGAGGCACGCTACTTCGCACGCCTTGCAGCCGATGCATGTCGTGGTGTCCACGAGTTTGCAGACGCGAAACTCGCGATTGAGTCCATCCCCCGGCACGCTTCCGGCATGCGCCGAGATTCTGACGATTTCCGTCGCGGCTTGGCTCATTGTCGGCTCCTAAGCCTTCTCGACCTTCACGAGGAAGCCCTTGGATTCGGGCGTGTGCGCGTTGGGATCGGTGACGGTGGGCGTCAGCAGGTTTGCCGGCGTCTTCGCATCTTTGTCTTCGTCTTCCTTGATTCCGCGGAAGCCCTGGTGAATCGGCAAACCGATTTGATAGACCTTTTTGCCGTCGATCATCATCGGTTTCAACCGCTTTGTCACGAAGGCCTTGGCCTTATACGTACCGCGTGCGCTTGTCACCTTAATCATTTCCGAGCCTTGGATGCCTTTTTCCTCCGCAAGTTCTACCGGAATCTCGACGAACGGCTCGGGAATCAGTTGGACGTTCATCGGATTATTCTTCGTCCAGTAGTGATACTGCTCGGTCAGCCGGTAGGTAGTGCACACGATGCTGTACTCTTCTGGCGACCCGAACTTGTCAAACGGGGTCTTGAATTTCTTCACCAGCGGGTTATTCGACTGGTCGGGATGCAGCGGATTCTTGATCGGGCTTTCGACTGGCTCGTAGTGCTCGGGGAAGGGCCCGTCGGCGATCACTCCGATTGGTGCAAACAAACGACCCACGCCTTCTGGATTCATGATGAACGGACCCATGTGATCCTTCGGCGCGGAGTCGGGCTTGAAGTCCGGCACGTCATTGCCAACCCATTTTTTCGTGCCTTCGTTCCACCAAACTTGCTTGCGCTCCGGGTCCCACGGTTTGCCATCAGGCGTGCACGACGCACGGTTGTAGAGCACGCGGCGATTCGCGGGCCAGGACCAGGACCAGTTCTGATAGATGCCGAGGCCGGAGGGATCTTCCGTACCACGCCTCTGGATTTGCGGTCCGGCTTCGGTCCACATGCCTGAGTAAATCCAGTTGCCGCACATCGTGGTGCCGTCGTCTTTGAGCCATGCGAATCCAGGCAACTGCTGTCCCGCTTTGATCACTTGCTTGGTGACTGGATCCTCGATATCCGCAAGCGCCTTGCCGTTGAGCTCCATCGCCACCTGTGAGAGCGAGGGATGTGAGGCATCGGCGTACGCCCACGAAAGATTGAGGATCGGATCTGGGAACTTCCCGCCTTCTTTTTTGTAGAGATCGCGAACCCGCAAGAAAATCTGCGCGACGATGTCCTGATCGAGCCGCGCATCGCCCGGAGGCGGCACGGCTGCGTACTTCCAGGTCACCCAACGCGCGGAATTGGTCATGCTGCCATCTTTTTCGGCGAAGCCTGCGCAGGGCAGCCGATACACGGTCGTTTTGATGTTTCTCTGCTCGTCGGTCGAGATTCCTGGAGCGCGCCAGAATTCGCTCGTTTCATCGGGATAAATCTCGCCGACCACCAGCCAATCTGCTCGCTTGAGTGCTTCGATATTCTTGGTTGTGTCCGGGCCGATCATCACCCCGTTCATACCGAAGGCCATCATGCCCTTCACTTTGCCGGCATACATGTCATCCCAGATGTGCGTCCACGAATAATCGCGGTCGACTTTGGGTAGATAATCGAACGCGAACTGGTTTTCCTTCGTCGCCGCGTCGCCATACATCGCCTTCATCAACGAAATGAAGAATTTCGGCGTATTCGAGTAGTAGTTAAACGAATCCCACTGCGTTGGCTTCGAGGCAGTCGGCGTGATGCGCTTCAAATATGCGGCCAGATCCGCGTCGGCGGGCGTCGGCGTCTTCAAGTATCCGGACAGGCTGTCGTAAAGGCCGGCCATATCCGTCGCGCCCTGGATGTTCGAGTGGCCGCGCAGCGCGTTGACTCCGCCCCCGGCACGGCCGATGTTGCCGAGCAACAGCTGGATCATCGCAGCGGTGCGGATGATTTGCGTGCCAAACGTGTGCTGCGTCCAACCGACGGCATAGATGATCGTCGCGACTTTCTTCATCTCTCCGTCCTTGCGAACGGAAGTGAATAGGTCGATCGCCTTGAGATATTGGTCTTTCGGAATGCCGGTGATCCGCTCAACTAATTCCGGCGTGTAGCGCGAGTACTGCTGCTTGAGCAACTGGAAAACGCACCGCGGGTGTTGCAGCGTCAGATCGTAGGCCACGTTAGCAGGCAGCGTCGGAGGCGGCGCGGGGATGCCGTTCTTTCCGGGCGTCGGCTCAGGCGCGTGTCCTGAGCTCGCGGCACCGCCCGACTTGCCGCTCATGTCGCCACCCGGTTCGTAGTTCCACGTGGTTTTGTCGTAGGTGCCCGCACCCGAATCAAAGCCGGAATAAAGACCATCCTCCGGCAGCTTGAAGCCCTCCTTCACGAGGAAGGCGGCATTCGTGTAGTTGACGAGATAATCCTTTGCGATTCGGTTGTTTTCGATCGCGTACCGGATCAAGCCGCCGAGGAAGGCAATATCCGTTCCGGCGCGAATTTGGCAGAAAAGATCAGCAGTAGACGACGTGCGAGTGAATCGCGGATCAACCGAGATCAACTTGGCGTTGCGATTGCGCTTCGCTTCCATCGCCCACTTGAATCCGCAGGGATGGTTTTCAGCGGGGTTACCGCCCATGATCAACATCATGTCGGTGTTCTTGATGTCGATCCAACCGTTCGTCATGGCCCCGCGTCCGAATGTTGGTCCCAAACTTGAGACCGTGGGGCCGTGTCAAACACGGGCTTGGTTTTCTAAATACACCAAGCCCAGACTCCTCATCGCTTTCACAACCAGATAATTGAATTCGTTCGTGTCCGTGCAGCCGCCAATGAAGGAGATTCCCTCGCAGCGGTTCACGGTCTTTCCGTTCGCATCCTTGTCAACGAACGTGGCGTCCCGCGTCTTCTTTGTCCATTCTGCGATCTCGCCCAGCGCTTGATCCCAGGAGATGTCTTCCCAATCGGTACCGCCAGGCCGGCGGACTTGCGGCTTAGTGAGGCGCCGCGGATTAAGCATGTCTTGCTCGAGGGACGAGCCCTTCGGGCAGAGCGTGCCGCGATTGGTCGGGCAATCCGGATCGCCCTCCACATGGATCACCTGCGGCGTGACGTTCTTCGCTTTGTCGCCGAGCGTATAGATCAAAACGCCACAGCCCACGGCGCAGTAGGGACACGTCGAGCGCGTCTCGGCAGCTCTTGCGATTTTCAGTTCTTTGAGTTGAGCGTAGGCAGGCTTGAGGTCGAATCCGAAAATTGTTGCCGCAGCTCCTCCAAGCCCTGCAATCTTAAAGAAGTCTCGGCGAGTGGTTTCCATTCCAGCGCACCCCCTGCAAGATTGACGTAGGCCCGAGTCCCAAACCACCAACGAGCGAAAAACCGATCCGCTAGGCTATACCGGTCCTGGCCTGAAAACTAGATGCTCTGTCCTGCGAAAGGGCGCAAAAGAATTCTTTATTACAGCTGTGTTACAAAAGCGTACTTCAACCCGCACGCGGCACCGGCGCATTCATATCAAAACCATCGAGGGATGTCGAGAACTGACGGGGCTATTTTGAGACTGCGGCTGTTTCGGTTACGCGACCGGCCAGCGTTTTGTCGAGCATTCCCATGCTGTCGAGGACCGTGTTCACGACGGCCTCTTCGCCGATCGAAGAGTTGATCATCAGGTTGAACCATTGGCGCTCGGGCCACTCGACGTCGAAATATCGCTTGATGAAGGCCGCGCGGTCGCGATCGACGGTTTCCGCCAATTGCGCGGCTTCCTGCGGCTTTTTCCCCTGGGCGCAGAGACGGCGTACTTTTTCTTCAAATGGGGCATAAACGAAGACGTGAAAGGCGTCCTTGCGATTCTGAAGGTAGTATGCGGATCCCCGGCCGACGATCACGCAGCCTCCGCATTGCGCGGCTTCCTTCACCACGCGTTCGGCGACTTGCCGGATACAGTCCGCGTCAGCGATGTTGAGTCTCGGCGCGTTCAGGCTGCCTTCGTGGCTGCCTCGCATGAACGCCATCATCAAGCGGTGAAATAGCGGATCGCGCTTCTCTTCGCGCTCCTCAACCACGCGGCAATCGCAGTTCATCAGTCGCGCGATCTCGTTCGTCAGCTGCTGATCCCAGAGCTTCCAGCCCAATCGCTCGGAAAGTTTCTTGGCAATTTCCGCGCCGCCGCTGCCGTACTCGCGTTCCACAGTGAGGACTCGGATCATATCGGTACGATCCCTTGGGATGGGAGTTTTCGAGTTGCCCCGGCGCCGCTTCGCCTATTCAACAACCACGCGACGCCCGCCTAGATCATTCTTCTTCAACGCGAAGGATAATGCAAACATCACTGCCGCGCCGATCGCCAGGATGATGTACGTGTCCATGTAGGCCAATACAGTGGCCTGGCCGATGGTCGAACGATACAGCAGCGCATAGGACTGTTGCAAGGCGCGCACGCTCTCGGATCCGGCCGCTCCCAGGTGGCCCGAAAGCCCGTTGACCGCATTCTGAAATGTAAACCCTCCGCGCGTAACGTTTGCAACCAGATTCACCTGATGCAACTGCGCGCGGCGCGCAATCAGGGTCGTGACGAGCGAAGTACCCACGCTGCTGCCGATATTTCGCATGAAGTTGATCAAGCCCGATACGCTGCTGCTTTTATCGGGCGGCAGACCCACGTAAGAAACAAGATTGATGGGCACAAACAGGAAGGGCAAACCAATCACTTGCACCACGCGGACGAAGCTGGCGACCCCGAAGCTGATGTCGAGATCGAGATGCAGCGCGGAGTAGTAAAACCCGATCACAATGCTTAGCCATCCGAGCGCGATCAAATAGCGCGCATGAAACTTGCCGGAGAGCACGCCAGTCAAAGGCATTGTGAAGAGTAAGACGACGGAACCTGCCGAGAGCACAAGTCCCGATGTCTCCGCGGTGTAGCCGAGCAGAGTTTGAAGGAATTGCGGAATGATCACCAAGCTCGAGAAGTAGATCACTCCGAGAACGAACATCATGAAGTTCGCACCCAGAAAATTCAAATTCTTGAACAGACGCACTTCGACAACCGCATTTTTTGAGAACCACCACTCCCAAATGAAGAGAGATACAAGTCCTAGGAGGGCGAGCCAGAAGAACGTCAGAATGAAGCGCGACCCGAACCAATCGTCCTCTTGGCCCTTATCGAGCATAACTTGCAGCGCGCCCACGCCGATCGTAAGCAACGCTATGCCGATGTAATCGATTTGAGCGAGCGCGTTTTTGATTTTCTTGGCCCACGGCGGATCGTCGATGAACTGCATCACGAGCAGTACGGTGAGGATTCCGACGGGAAGATTGATGAAGAAAATCCAGCGCCAGCTGTAGTTGTCCGTGATCCATCCGCCCAAGGTTGGGCCTACGGTCGGCGCCACGATCACGGTGATCCCGTACACCGCAAACGCGATACCGCGTTTTTCAGGAGGGAACGAATCGGCCAGGATTGATTGCGCGAGAGGCTGCAGCCCGCCGCCACCGGCTCCTTGCAGTACCCGGAAGAGAATCAACAAGCCGAGACTTGGCGCGAATCCGCAGAGAAGAGAACTGATCGTGAAAACGGTGAGGCACCCCAGGAAAAGCCTTTTTCGGCCAACGACGCGCACCAGCCAGCCGCTGATCGGCAAGACGATCGCGTTCGATACGAGGTAAGAGGTGAGGACCCACGTGCTTTCGTCGTTGCTCACGCCGAGGTTGCCAGCGATGTAGGGCAGCGCGACGTTTGCGATGCTCGTATCGAGCACTTCCATGAAAGCGGCGAGCGCGACGACAGTTGCGATCAGCCAGGGATTGAATCGGGGCATCCAAGTGGCGTTTGGAAGCGCACTCGCGCGAGGTGTTTCCTCGGCGTTTGCGGCTAATACGGAGCCATTTGCTGTAGCCTGCGAGCTTGCCAATGTGTTCCCCGCTCCCGCAGCAGATGCCTTATGCCACCGAAGGTTTCACAGAGCCACTAGCCCTAAGGAACTATCGTGCTCTGCCTGGTTGTTTTGTGGCAATCCTAGTTTCGATCGCCTGCCATTCGGGCTAACTGCATGATCGTTTCCTCCTCGAGATCTGCAACCCGAATTGGTTCGGTATTGGATGTATGAAGACGCGGAAAAGGCTCCGCGGTTATTTTTCGCACCTGAAGGGGATTTTCTACCTGAGGGTCGTCGTACAGAGCTTCGCCCCGTCAATCTCGGGCGATTACAGCATCGACCTTGCCCGTGAGATCATTCACGATTCTCTGCCTCTGCTTCCACCTCTATGTCCGCCAAGCCGGCCAAACTGGAACCGATCGATGAGGTTCCGGACTCGCCTGTCATCACCAAGAAAATCGAAGAAAAGCAGGTTCAGGAACGCGTCGCCATCGGCGCACATGTCGTCTATGAAACCATCCGCCGCGAGGGAGAAGACGAACTCAAGCGCCCCTCTTCTGCCCTCGCGTGGTCCGGCCTCGCCGCCGGCCTTTCGATGGGCTTCTCGCTCGTCGCTGAAGGATTGCTGAACGCGTATCTGCCCACGAGCGCATGGACCCCGCTGCTCTCAAAATTCGGCTACAGCGTGGGCTTCCTCATCGTCGTCCTGGGCCGTCAACAGCTCTTCACCGAAACCACGCTTACCGCCGTGCTGCCGTTGCTTTCGCGTCGCAACGTGCGGACTGCCGCGAGCACGCTTCGCCTCTGGAGCGTTGTCCTCCTCGCCAATCTCGTGGGCACATATCTGTTTGCGCTTTGCGTCGCGAAAATCCCCATCTTCCCGACCCACGTCCAACAAGGACTGCTGGAAGTCAGCAAAGGCTCCGCCGAAAGCGCCTTCGGGGTCGTCTTCGCACGCGCGATCTTTGCGGGCTGGCTCATCGCGCTCATGGTATGGCTGCTGCCCGCCGCCGAATCGGCTCGCGTCAGCATCATCGTAATCATCACATATCTGATGGGCCTGGGCGGTTTCAATCACGTGATCGCTGGCTCGACGAAAGTAATGTTTTTGGTCGTGAGCCATGCCGAAACCTGGCCTCACTACCTGCTGCGCTTCTTCATTCCCACTCTTCTCGGCAACATCGTTGGCGGAGTATCGCTCGTCGCATTTCTCGGTCACGCGCAAGTGGTTTCGGGCCACGAAACAACATCCTGACTCGATCTCCCGATCCAGAATCCCGGTCGGTCGCGAAACCATCCAATCCTTCCGCTCGTCCCTCAGTGTGTTGGGCGATGCACGTACGCGGTGGATTTGTTATTCTTGGGGAAACAACGGTCATGAAATCGTCCAACGCACTCTGGAAAGATCGTCTCGCCGGCAAGCTGCCTGAAGACCTCGGGCGCGAAGTCGACATCTTTGCGAACGAAGTCGCCCTGCGCAAGCAGGGCAAGCTCGATGAAAAGCTTTTCGCCGAAACGCGTCTCCGCCGCGGTACTTACGGCCAGCGCTACGACAATGGTCAGCGTCACGACGGCTCCAAAGTGCAGGAGATGAAATATCCCTCTGGGGCGCTTACCAAGGGTCCGTCCACGATGTGGGACGCGCCCGGCATGCAGCGCATCAAAATTCCCGCCGGCGGCTTGAACGCCGATCAGCTCGAAGTCATGGGGCAACTCGCCGAGGAATATTCGGACGGTATCGCGCACGTCACCACTCGCCAGGATTTTCAGCTTCATTACATTCACATCGAAGACGCGCCCACCGTGATGCGCCGGCTCGCCAGCGTGAATATCACCTCGCGCGAAGCCTGCGGCAATTCCGTTCGCAATGTCACCGCGTGCCCCTATGCCGGTACTTGCTGCGACGAACTCTTCGACGTCACGCCTTATGCCCGCGCGCTGTCGAAATTTCTGCTCGGCCATCCCGATTGCCAAAATTTCGGACGCAAATTCAAGCCCGCCTTCAGCGGCTGCGCGCAACATGCCTGTGGCCTCACGAGCCTGCACGATATCGGCTTCATCGCCGTCACGCGCAATGAAAACGGAATCGAGAAGCGCGGCTTCGATACCTACGTCGGAGGCGGCCTCGGCGCCGTGCCTTACATGGCCAAGCGCTTCGATTCATTCGTGCCGGTCGAGGAAATTTTGCCGCTCACGCAAGCCGTCGCGCGGGTTTTCGGTCGCCTCGGCGAGAAAAAGAATCGCAGTCGCGCCCGGATCAAGTTTCTGGTACAGGATCTCGGCATCGAGAAGTTCAAGGAACTGGTCCTGGAAGAGCGCAAAACTCTCACGCCCGACCCGCGGTGGACGAACTTCGTGGACGACGCGGAAAAATTCACCGAAGCTCCGTTGCGTCCAGCCGGCGACGCGACTCCGTCCGGCTCCGAGCCTTACCAGCGTTGGCTCAAGCACAATATTCGCCCTCAGAAGCAGCCCGGTTACGTTGTCGTCACGATCGCATTACCTCTCGGCGACATCACCGCCGATCAGCTGCGCTCACTTGCGGACATCGCGCGCAAGTACACGAAAGAAACCGTGCGCACTACCGTCGAACAGAATTTCGTGCTTCGCTGGGTTAGCCGCAAAGACCTGCCTGTGATCTACGACGAACTCAATGCCGTCCATCTCGCCGCTCCGGGCGCAGGAAGTATCGTGGACGTGGTCACGTGCCCCGGCACGGATACCTGCAAGCTCGGCATTTCATCCTCACGCGGCCTTGCCGCGGAATTGCACAAACGCCTCGAGGAACGAAATTTTCAGTCGGACGATGCCGTCGAAAATCTGCACATCAAGATCAGCGGCTGTTTCAATAGCTGTGGACAGCACCACGTGTCCGACCTCGGCTTCTACGGTGTCAGCCGCAAAGTCGGTGGCTATGCCGTGCCGCACTTCCAGGTCGTGCTCGGCGGCGAATGGGAGCACAACGGCGGTTCCTATGGCCTGCCGGTTGCCGCGATCCCGTCGAAAAATATTCCGAAGGTCGTCACGCGCCTCACGGGCCGCTACGTCGAGGGCCGCAATCCGGGCGAATCGTTCAAGGATTTTATCAAGCGTATCGGAAAGGTCGAGCTGAAGAACATGCTCGACGATCTCGCCCGCCCGCCCGCAGGCGATCGCTCGTTCTTCAGCGATTGGGGCGACCCGCGCGAATACACGCTTGAAGACATGGGCACTGGCGAATGCGCCGGGGAAGTTGTGTCCACGGTCGAATTCGATCTAGGCGCCGCCGAAAGAGAAGTGTTCGAGGCGCAGCTCGCTTTCGATAACGGCAAAGTTCAATTAGCAGGAGACACGGCCTATCACGCGATGCTCCACGGCGCCAAAGCTCTCGTGAAGCTGATCGATCCGGCGATCTCCGAAGACGCCGATCGCATCGTCTCCGAGTTCCGCAAGCATTATTTCGATACGCAGAAGTTCTGGGATCCCTTCGCGGGGGGAAAATTCGCGCAGTACCTCTTCGACGCGCAACAGAAATCCGCCACTCCCTATACTTCCGACGCGAGCCGCTACCTCATCGACGAAGCGCAGCTCTTCATCGACGCAGCCCACAGTTGTTATAACAAACTGGGTTCCTCGGTTCCGGTCTAGGCGGGGAACTCGGCTAAATGGACATCCAAAGCGCAAACATCAAGCTTCTTGTGTACGAGCCGGCAGCCGCCGATATCGAGCCGCTGATCCCCGTCTTTCATCGATGGATTCAGGGCCAGATTTTCGATGAACTGCTGCTCGATATCGCCGACTACCGGCATGTTCCGAAAGGCCCCGGCGTCATCCTCATTGGCCATCAGGCGGACTACAGCTTGGACAACACTGGTGGAATTTGGGGTGTCCGCTACAACCGCAAAGCCGCCCTCGATGGAGATAATCAGACGCGGCTTAGGCAAGCCGCTTGCGCCGCCTTGAAAGCCTCCCGCCAGCTCGAAAACGAGCCAGCACTCGGGGGCAAAATCCGCTTCAATGGCCGAGAGGCGCAAGTTTTTGTGAACGATCGCATTCTCGCGCCAAACAACGAAGAAACTCGCCGCGCGATCGATCCGGAATTTCGGCAGCTATTCGACAAGATGTTTCATGGCGCTCAATACGCCCTGACTTACGACACGGATTCTCGCCGCTTGCTGCGCGCCACCGCAAAAACCTCGAAGGAATTCACGATCAACGATCTGTTGAGCAATTGCGCCTCGTAACCGCTTTCCCAGTCGTGGCGACACCCATACTGGGCGACGCCGCTCCGCGCACTTGTGTCAGGCGTTGGCAAGATTCGCTTTCAGAACCTCGCCGAACCTTCCATTCCCGCAAGTCTTTTCGGATCGTTTCCCGGAATAGTCATGGAGAAAATCGATTCCACGCTCGTGTAGTCGTGGTATCCAAGCCGCGCGATGGGCCGAAGCTTCAGAATATCGATGCGCCCGTCGGGGCCGATCGCATCTTCCTTGATGTGAATCCCAGCCACTCGTCCGATCACGATATCGACAGTCCCCATCGTGCCATTTCCTGGCAATCGGATCGTAGTGTAGTACGCGCACTCGAAATGGATCGGCGACTCCGCCACGCGGCACGGCTTCACGATTTTGCTCTGCGCTTTCGTCAGACCCGCAATTTCAAATTCGTCCACGTGCGGCGGCAACTCCTCCGCGGATTTGTTCACCGCCTCGCGCAACTCATACGTCGCCATGTTCCAGACGAATTCGCCCGTCGCTTCCGTGTTCACAACCGTGTCCTTTCGCCGCCCGGTCGTGTTTTGATTCGCCGCGAACATCACGTACGGTGGATCGAACGTCAGATTTTGAAACTGGCTGAAGGGGGCGAGATTGTGAACTCCTTCGCGGCTGAGTGTTGAAATCCAGCCGATCGGTCTCGGCACCACACACGATTTGAAAGGATCGCGCGGCAATCCATGCGCGGTTTTTCCCGGTTCGTAGAACATCGGCTGCTCCTGTAATGGAAGGCCGCGCGATTATAAGCGCAGCTGCCGGACGTTCGCGGAAAAAGTCACCGCAGAGCGGCCTGCCGCGACCGTCGCCGCCCGGGCGATCCGGTCGACGGTGGTTCGCTAATTGCGGCTGCTGCTCGCAGCGCCTGTAGAAAATCCAGCGCCTCTTTGCCGAGCGGCCGATGCCGCGGATGAACCACATCCAGATTGCGGCTGATCGGTTCGCCATCGAGTAGTTTCACCGCGACAAGCTTTCCTTGTCTCAGCTCTTGCGCGATCGCGATTTGCGGCAGAAAACCAAATCCCAGCCTTCGCTCCACCATTCGCTTTGCCGCTTCGATCGCCTCAACCTCCAGGACCACGTTGGGCAGCAATCCAGATCGACGAAAAAGGCCTTGTGTGAGCGTCCAGTCGCTCGATCCGCGGTCGTAGAGGATGAGCGGCCAAGACTCGACCTCTTCGAGTCGCGCTTCCGGCTTCCGCCCCGCGAGCAGGGAAGGGTGGCCCACGAGAATCAGCGGATCGTTTCGCAGAGTCATCGTCTCGACGCGCGGGTGGTTGAGCGATCGCGCCACGCCGATATCGGCCTCGCCGTCCAGCACCATGCGCAACACCTGCACCGAATTGCCCGAGCGCAGGTTCACCATCACCTTCGGATGCTTCGTCTTGAATTCGTGCATCACGTCCGGCAGCAGGTAGGTGCAGACCGAAAGCGACGCCGCGATTCGCAGGGCACCCACGGTCTGCGGCTGCAATTCGTGAACGGCTTGTCTCGCCGTCGCCACCATGCGCAGCATTTGCTCGGCGTGGGGCCGCAACGCTTTTCCTGCGGGGGACAAAACCGGATGAGACCTCCCGCGCGTAAAAAGCTGCGCGCCGACGGAGTCCTCCAGCGCGCGAATCCGCCCGCTCACTGCTGGCTGGCTCACGTTCAGAGCTTCCGCCGCTTTGTGGAATCCGCCGTACGTCACAACTGCCAGAAAAGTCTCCAGTTGATCGATTTCCATTGGCTTCTCGTCGCTTTGCCTTTGATAAGAATGTCTTATCGTGGCGATAATTACAATCCGTTTGACTTACTGCCGGTCCAACCCCAAAATAGGCTCCGTCATGGTTGTTCGCCGCAATCAAGTCTTCGATCAGGAGTCGAGCCCCAAAGGCCGTCCGGGCGCCTGATTCACCTCCCTAGCTGGACCTCGTTGGCAATATTCGTCCCCAGTTTGTAACAAAACAAGCTTCTACGCCTGCGCCGCGCCCAAGACTGAACGCACGAGGAGACCGTTAGTGTCAAACCGAAATGGCAACACCGCGAACCTGGCAATCGAATGGGAGACGAATTCGCGCTGGGCTGGGATCACTCGCCCGTATTCGGCGGAGGACGTGGAGAGGCTCCGCGGCTCGCTGCATGTCGAGCATACGCTCGCGCAAGTCGGCGCGGAGCGCCTCTGGAATTTGCTGCACTCCGACCCCTACGTTGCGGCCCTGGGCGCGATGACTGGCAATCAAGCGGTCCAGCAGGTGAAGGCCGGACTGAAGGCGATCTACGTCAGTGGGTGGCAGGTCGCTGCGGATGCGAACGACTCGGGCCAGACCTATCCCGATCAGAGCCTTTATCCCGCCGACAGCGTGCCGAATCTCGTTCGGCGCCTGAATTCCGCTCTCGTTCGCGCCGATCAGATTCATTACGCGGAAGGGAAGAGCGGCGTCAATTGGTTCGCCCCACTCGTCGCCGACGCGGAAGCCGGATTCGGCGGCAACCTGAACGCCTTCGAATTGATGAAGGCCATGATCGAAGCGGGCGCGGCCGGCGTTCACTTCGAGGATCAACTCTCATCGGCGAAGAAATGCGGCCACTTGGGTGGCAAGGTCCTGGTTCCGACGGCATCCGCGATTCAGAAGCTCGTTGCGGCGCGTCTCGCCGCCGATGTACTCGGCGTTCCGACGGTCGTGATCGCCCGCACGGATGCTGAAAGCGCCACGCTGCTGACCAACGACTCCGATCCGCGCGATGCGGAATTCATCACCGGCGAGCGCACCTCTGAGGGTTTCTTCCGCGTGCGGGGCGGAACGCAGGCCGCCATCGCGCGCGCGATTGCCTACGCGCCCTACGCTGACCTCATCTGGTGCGAAACTTCGACGCCTGATTTGAAAGAGGCGCGCGAGTTCGCCCACGGGGTGCACGCGAAATGGCCGGGCAAGATGCTCGCCTACAATTGCTCGCCCTCGTTCAATTGGCGCAAGAATCTCGACGACACGACAATCGCGAATTTCCAGCAGGAGCTTGGCAGGCTCGGCTACAAATTCCAGTTCATCACTCTGGCCGGCTTCCATGCCCTCAATCACTCCATGTTTGAGCTTGCGCGCGGCTACAAGGAGAGCGGCATGACTGCCTATTGCCGCCTTCAGGACCAGGAGTTCCGCGACGAGCAAGCTCACGGTTACGAAGCCGTGAAGCACCAGCAATTCGTCGGCACGGGCTATTTCGACGCCGTCCAGAATGCGATCACCAGCGGAAAAGCCTCCACGATCGCGCTCGAGGGTTCAACCGAGAAAGCCCAGTTCCAACGCCAGCACGCAGCTGAACACGCAGCAGCCGTTAAGTAAAACTGCGCACATTATTATTGTTATTCCGAGCGCAGACGCGGATCTTACGGTTCCCGTCGCGCAGCGACGGGTGCGCGGCGCAATCAAGCAATCTGCTGTTTGCTTTTTTGCGGCTGGATTAACTTCCGCGCTGCCGCTGGGGTTTACCTCCGGGATTTGTGCAGCCGGCTCTTTTATTTTTGCGCCGATACAATTTTCGCCGTCGTGATCGCCTGACCGACGTGCCGCTGCGTGTGGTCCGCCACATGGACAAGCAATCCTCCGAGCGTCGTCGGCAATCCGCGCTTGCCCACTTTTCGTGGCTCATCAAATGTGGCCGGATCAAATTTCCGAATTCTCTCCGACGCGTCCTTGAGCGACGCATGAAATTCAGCGAACAATTCGTCGCGGGTTGCTCCCGTTTGCAATTCCGTTTTCAACGTCGCCATTTGTTCGGCGCTGAGTGTCCTGCCCTCGGCGTACGTCAGCAGCCGATCGATACTTCTTGCGATATGGCGAATGTGAAATGCCACGGGCACAATCCCACCGGGCTTCGCATTCAGTTTACCGTCGCCTAGTCCCCCGCACCATTTTTCGATGTCCTCTCGCGCCAACTCCAGCGCGTGCAGCACCCCGCGCATCAGCGCCGGAACATCCGTCAGCGTTCCGCGCAACCACGGCTCCGGCAAACTGGCTTCGCACATCGGCCCTCCCTCGCGAGAAATTATATGCCTGCTCTTTTTCAGTGCGTGAAACGTCACGGCAAAAATCACTTCCGCGCACCCCCTCTGCTTGACTTCACTTCCGCCCAAAGTTACGGTACCTACTTGCGTTGACCGCCTTCAGGGTCACCGTGCACTTGCTCGCCGCTGGAGCAACGCAGACACGCAAGCGCGCAAACGCCGAGTTCCGCGGCCAATCGTCAGGGGGAAACAAATGCCTCACAAGTTGCAGAACATTCTTGCGCGCGTGCCAAGCGACATCGAAATTGCGCAGGCAGCCAAGCCGATTCCGATCGACCAAATCGCCTCGGAAGCCGGCATTTTGCCTGACGAACTCGAACTCTACGGCCGGACCAAAGCCAAGGTAAATCTCTCCGTCCGCGATCGCCTAAAGAACGTCCCCAACGGCAAATACGTCGTCGTTACCGCAATCACGCCCACTCCGCTCGGCGAAGGCAAGACCACCACGACCGTCGGCCTTAGCCAGGCTCTCGGCGCGCATCTCGGCAAAAAGGTTTTCACCTGCGTTCGCCAGCCCAGCCAGGGCCCGACTTTTGGCATCAAGGGCGGCGCGGCCGGCGGCGGCTACAGCCAGATCATCCCGATGGAGGAATTCAACCTCCATCTCACCGGCGACATTCACGCGATCACCGCAGCCAATAATCTTCTCGCCGCCGCCATCGATACGCGCTGGTTCCACGAGCTCTCGCAGAACGCCGAAGCCCTTTTCGAGCGCCTCTGCCCGCCAGCGAAAGACGGCAGCCGCCGCTTCTCGCCGGTCATGCTTCGCCGTCTGAAAAAGCTCGGCATCAACAAAACGAATCCGAACGATCTTACGCCCGAAGAGCGCGCCCGCTTCGCGCGCCTCGATATCGACGTCAACAGCATCACTTGGCGCCGCGTCACCGATACGAACGATCGCATGCTCCGCCAGATCACCATCGGCCAAGGCCCCGAGGAAAAAGGCGCCACGCGCGTCACCGGCTACGACATTGCTGTAGCCAGCGAAATCATGGCCATTCTTGCGCTAACCACAAGCCTCGCCGACATGCGCGAGCGCCTCGGCAAAATGGTCATCGGCACCAGCACCACAGGCGAGCCCATCACCGCCGACGACATCGGCGCCAGCGGCGCGCTCACCGTGCTCATGAAGGACGCGATTTATCCCAATCTCATGCAAACTCTCGAAGGTACGCCCGCCTTTGTTCACGCCGGGCCATTCGCGAATATCGCGCACGGCAATTCGTCAATCGTCGCCGATCAGATCGCGCTCAAGCTGGTCAGCCCCGATGGCTACGTCGTCACCGAATCGGGATTCGGTGCCGACATCGGCATGGAGAAATTCTTCAACATCAAGTGCCGCTACAGTGGCTTGGTTCCGAATTGCGTTGTGCTCGTCGCCACGATCCGCGCGCTCAAAATGCATGGAGGCGGTCCCAAGGTCGTCGCCGGCACGCCTCTCGCGCACGCCTACCTCGAGGAAAATCTCGAGCTGCTCGATAAAGGCTGCGCGAATCTAGCGAAGATGATTCAGAACGCGAAGCGCTTCGGCATCCCCGTCGTCGTTGGCGTCAATCGCTTCCAGACCGACACATCCGCCGAAATCGAACTCGTTCGCAAACGAGCCATGGAAGCCGGCGCGCGCGACGCCGTCATGTCCAATCACTGGGCCGAAGGCGGAGTTGGCGCGGTCGCTTTGGGTAAGGCTGTGATCGACGCCTGCGAAAAGCCCAGCAACTTCCAGTTCCTCTACCCGCTCGAAGCCAGCATCAAGCAAAAGATCGAGACCATCGTTCGCGAAATGTACGGCGGCGCGGGCGTCGAGTATCTCCCCGCGGCCGAAAAGAAAATCGAGCTCTACACGCGCCTCGGTTTCGACAAGCTGCCCATCTGCATGGCAAAGACGCATCTCAGCCTCAGCCATGATCCGAATCTCAAGGGCGCTCCGACCGGCTTCACCGTTCCCGTGCGAGACATTCGTGCTAGCGTCGGTGCGGGCTTCCTCTATCCGCTGCTCGGCACGATGAGCACCATGCCAGGCCTTTCGACGCGTCCCGGCTATTACGAGATCGATATCGATCCGGTGACCGGCCGCATCGTCGGTTTGTCTTGATCTTTGCTCGCCCACTCGTATTGCGTCGCGTGATAGCGTGGGATAGACTGACGCACCGCTTGCGTTTCTGCGGGACCCATGCCCGGCCCTGAACAAGAAAAACTCCGCATTCTCATTCGTCACGCAGCGATCGAAAAACGTGTTCGCGCCGTTGCGCACCGAATCACGCGCGATTTTCGCGGCGAACGCTTACACCTCATCGGCGTCCTCAAAGGCGCCTGCATTTTTCTCTCCGATCTCGTCCGCGAAATCAATCTCGATACCTCCATCGACTTCATCGCCGTCTCCAGCTACGGCCGCGGCAAAGATAGCTCTGGTCAGGTCCGCCTGCTGAAAGACTTGGACACGAGCATTAAGGGCCTTAACGTTATCCTGGTCGAAGACATTCTCGATACGGGCCTCACGCTCAGCTATCTCCTCCGCGTCCTGCGCCAGCGCAAACCGAAATCGCTCCGCGTCGCGGCGCTCCTCGATAAGCCTGCGCGGCGCCTCAAGCCCGTGAAGGGCGATTACGTCGGCTTCACCATCCCCAACGATTTCGTGGTCGGCTACGGTCTCGATTATGCGGAGCGCTACCGCAACCTGAAAGATGTCTGCGTTTTGTCTCTTCCCCCCGAGAACACTTGAAACGCAACGCCCATTTGTCGTCCGCTCGTTCAAAAGCAATTTCATCTCGCGCCGAGTCTCCTCATCTCGCCTGATATAATGAGAGGCCTCGCCCGCGACAAACGAGGATGGAGTCACGTGCGCATACATTATTTCCAGCCGCATCGCTCAATTGGTGCGTCGACTCAGATCAAATGGATTCGGTAAACGTCAATTCGGTGCAGGACATCCCCGAGGAAACCCTTGCCGTCCTCTCCGAGATCAGCCAGGAAATCAATTCCTCGCTCAATCTCGATCAGGTCTTGGCCAGCGCGGCGCAGCAAATCCGCCGCCTGATCGATTACGAGATTTTCGCCGTGCTTCTTCCCGAGGAAAGCAGCGGCAAGCTCTACGTCCGCTTCGCCATCGGCCATCGCCCCGAGGTGATCGAGAATTGGCGCATTCCGATCGGAGACGGCATCATCGGTGCCGCCGCTGCGATGGGCCAGCCCGTGCGAGTTGGTGATGTGTCGAAAGACGCGCGTTATTTGCACGCGGTCGACGCCGTGCGTTCCGAAATCGCGGTCCCCTTGATCGTCCGCGGGCGCGTGATCGGCGTCATGGATATTGAAAGCCGCCAGCCGGATTATTTCACTCCGTCGCAGCAAACGATCTTGACCCTCGTTGCCAGCCGCATCAGCACGGCCGTCGAAAATGCCCGTCTTTACGAAAGCGCGCAGAAGCAAGCCGAAACCCTACTTCTGCTGAATGAGATTGGCCGGGAAGCAAACGCCAGCCTCGAAGTCGAAGAAGTTTTGCGCCGCGCCGTCGAGTTGACCAAACGCCTCATCGACTACCAGATTTTCAGCATTCTTCTTTACGACGATGTCGCCAACGCCTTCCGTCATCGCGTCACCGTGAAATTCGGCCAGCGCGTGCAGGAGAAATCGATCGTGCCTGCGCACGAAGGCATCGTCGGCGCGGCGGCCAAGCTGCGGCGTCCCGTGGTTGTGGCAGACGTCTCGCTCGATCCCCGCTATCGCATGCTCAATCCCGAGACGCGTTCCGAATTATCCGTCCCTATGATTTACAAAAATCGCGTCGTCGGCGTGATGGACCTCGAGAGCCCCCAACTGAATTACTTCAGCGCGGACCACGTTCAGGTGCTTTCCATCCTTGCCGCGCACCTTGCCGTCTCGATCGAAAACGCTCGCCTCTATGAACAGGTGGCCCGCGATGAGAGCCGCATGGAGCGCGATTTGAGCGCCGCCCGCCGGATACAAGGCGCGCTGCTTCCCCGTCCACCCGGACCGGAATACGGCCTGGAAATCGCTGCGCGCGTCGTCTCGTCGCGAGAGCTGAGCGGAGACCTATACGACTTCTTACGTTATGGCCCCCAGGATCTCGGTATCGCCCTCGGTGACGTCAGCGGGAAGGGGAGCGCCGCCGCGCTGTACGGCGCTGTGGCCGTCGGCACGTTGCGCAGCCTTGGTTCGCAAAAGCCGCGTCCGGCAAACATGCTCCGCGCCATGAACGGTTTCCTCGGCGAACGCTTAATCGAAGGGCGGTTCATGACCCTTTGCTTCACCACATGGCATCGCCGCCAGCGTCGTCTCCGCATTGCCAACGCCGGCCAGGAGCAGCCGCTGCTGCTTCACGCGGGCAAGTGCGACAAAATTCCGCTCGCGGGTTTCCCTCTCGGTATCTTCGAGGAAGTTTCGTACGACGAGCGTTCCTACATCCTCGATCCAAATGACATTGTCGTCTTTTATTCCGACGGAATCGTTGACGCGCAGGGAATCGGCGGGGAGTTCTTCGGCCATAAACGCCTCGCCCAGATCGTCACCGAAAATCAGCATCTTTCGGCGGACGGCATCGCCGATAAAGTCCTCGAACTTGCGGACGCCTTCTCCGGCGGCCAGCATCCCGCCGACGACCGCACCCTGATCGTCCTCAAGGTCCAGTAATTTCGAATTTCAGTCTGCGGCGGGCAGTTTGCTCGACGCGTTGCTCAAATCGGCGTGCAGGAATTCGTCCACGGAGTGAATGAACACTCCCGGCTGATCTACGAAAGTCATGTGCCCGCTCTTCGGCACGATCACCAGGTCCGATCCCGCGATCTTTTCGTGCATTTCCTGCGAGAGCGACGGGTCGCATTCATCGTGATCGCCTGCGATGATCAGCGTCGGCACTTTGATACTGGGCAAGCGATCCACGTATTCCACCGATTTCAGATTTCCGTCGATCACGAACTCCCCATCCGATCCCCACATTTCGCGGTACAAATCCCAAGACATGATGCCGTCCTGAAGCGGATCGTCATTCGGATCGGGATGATTCTGATAGACGTAAGGAAAATACCCTTCGCCCCAGGCTGCGATCATGTACGCGTCCGTGTAACGGTTCTTGCGATAATCCGGCCCCTTGCCGAAAAGCCCGTCTTTCTCCATCGCGTCGAGTTTCTGCCGCAGCTCTGGCGCCATCTTTTCTTTCATCTTCACAAACACTTCGTTCATCTGGCTCGTGCTCGGAAACGTGCTGGCCAGGACCAGATGATTCAAATTGTTCTGATACTTCAACGCGTATGCCTGCGCGAGCACGCCGCCGTAGGAATGCCCGAGCAGGCTGATTCGTCCGAGGCCCAGCCCCTTTCGCACATCCTCCACGTCCTCCACCATGTTTTCGACGGTGTATCCCTTCGGATCTTCGAGCTTTTCCGATTTGCCGGAGCCTCGCTCATCGATGAACACCAGCTTGTTGTGGCGTGCCAGCGGCAAGAGGTATGGCAGGAAGTAGTCATGCGACGCGCCGGGGCCACCATGCACGATCATCAGCGGCGCGCCCCGCCCGACCTCCATATAGTAGATCAGCACGCCGTGCGCATCGATGAACCCTTCCTGCATCGGATAATTCGCAGGGAGCGCGGCGGTGGATTGTCCTCGCACGCCCAAGGCAGCCAACAAGAAAAGTCCGGCGCAAAGTGCAATTCGGGATTTCATCTCACGCCTCCTAGGCGCAAAAAACAGGGAGATTAGCGCTCGCTCCAACGCAGCTTGCTGCGCAGAACTTCGAAATAGGTCTTGTTGGGCGGCCGCACCAGATGCACGCGGCTCTTCGACTTCGTGATGATCACGCGATCTTTCGGCTCCAGTTGAAATCCCACCTGGCCATCGAGGGTGATATAGACAGGCTCCATCGCCGCCGCGAAATCCAGTTCGATGGTTGCGCTGTCCGGAATCACCAGTGGCCGGTTTGTGAGCATGTGTGGACAGATCGGCGTGATCACGAATGCGTCGAGCTCCGGTTGGACGATTGGTCCTCCCGCCGCCAGCGAATAAGCAGTCGAACCGGTCGGCGTCGCGATGATGATGCCGTCCGCGCGATACCGCCCCACGTGGTCGCGATCCACATGAAGGTCGAATTCGAGCATCCGCGCCAGGGCCGCTTTCGTCGCCACGCAATCATTCAGTGCGCATTCGTGCTCGGAGGGACGTCCGTCGCGCCGGATCTCTGCGTCGAGCATCATTCGCTCGCTCGTACTGTGTTTTCCCGCAATCACCTGTTCCAGCGCGGGGTACAGCTCTTCGAGCGTCACACTCGTTAGGAATCCCAGCCCGCCCAAATTTACGGCCAGAATCGGCACCCGATGTCCCTGCAGCGCACGGGCTGCGGAAAGCAACGTGCCGTCGCCTCCCAAAACGATCAGTAGCTCAATTTTCTCCCCAAGCTCCACGCGGCTTGCCGAAGGCACTTGCAGATCGATGCAGGCTCGCGTCTCTTGATCGACATAGATGCCGATCTTCCGCTCCTCCAGCCATTTCAAAAGCGGCGGAACGACCGAAGAAACGAGGCTGGGGTTGCGTTTGCAGACGATGCCGGCGGAGCGAATCATCAGATTGGATGCAGCATATTATTCTATCCGCGCCGCCGCGCGTGGAGAAAAAACTCCTGGTTTCCTCCCGCGCCTGTGATTCGGCTCGGTTTCGTGGCGATATTTTGAAGGCCGGCTGCGGTCGACGCTTCCTCGACCTGCCGGATCGCCTTCTCATGCAACGCCGGATTGCGCACGATCCCACCTTTGCCGATACTGCTCTTTTCCAGCTCGAATTGTGGCTTGATCAGGATCAGGAAATCCGCGCCAGCCGCGCTCAGGGGCACGAGCGCGGGCAGCACCTTGGCCACAGAAATAAACGAGATATCCACCACGATCAATTCCGCGGCTTCGGCAATATCCTCGGGCTTCAGATACCGCGCGTTTTTCTCGATCAATACGACGCGCGAATCCTGCCGCAATTTCCAGTCGATCTGGTCGATCGTCACGTCGACCGCGTAAATCCTCGCCGCTCCATGCTGCAACAGGCAATCCGTGAAGCCGCCGTTCGAGCTGCCTATATCGAGGGAAACTCTGCCCTCAGGTGAAACTCCAAAATCCTCGAGCGCGCCTTCCAGCTTCAACCCGCCCCGGCTCGCATAACGCAATGGCGTTCCGGCAATTTCGATTTTCGAATCCGCCGGGACGAGCGCGCCCGCTTTCGTGATCGCCGCGCCGTTTACGAGTATTTGACGGGCGAGCAGCATCGCCCGCGCGCGTTCGCGCGAGGGCGCGAGTCCGCGCTCCATCACCAGCACATCGAGCCTGATTTTTTCGGCTTTCTTTTTCCGCTGAGGGGATCGCCCTTCGCCGTGTTCTGGGCACATGGCTGCGACCGTCACGATCGGCGTGCAACGAGAAACTCGGCGAGTTGCCGCAGCCGTTCGCCGCGGTTGCCGTACGCTTCAATCTCCGCGAGGGCCTTCGCTTCGAGCTCTGCCGCGATCTGCCGCGATTTCTCGATTCCATAAAGCGCCGGATACGTCGCTTTTGCCTGCGCCTGATCTTTGCCCGCTGTTTTTCCGAGCGCTGCCGACGATTCCTCCACGTCGAGCAAGTCATCCACCACCTGAAACGCCCAGCCGATGGTATCGCCGAATCTCCTCAGGCGTTCGACATCCTCGTTCTCGGCCCCACCGGTGATCGCGCCCGCGACGATCGATCCGCGAATGAGTGCGGCCGTCTTCGAACGGTGGATATATTCGAGCGTCCTTTCATCCACCGGCTTGCCGCCAGCCTCCACATCCGCCACCTGTCCGCCGACCATTCCATTCACCGTGCCCGCCGCCGACCCGATTTCAGCGATCACGCGAACCGAGCGAGCCGGTCCGATCGGCGCCTTCGCAAGGGTTTCGAACGCGAGCGTCAGCAGGGCATCGCCAGCCAGAATCGCCATCGCCTCCCCGAAGACTTTGTGGTTCGTCGGTTTTCCTCGCCGCAGGTCGTCGTTATCGAGCGCGGGCAGATCGTCATGAATGAGCGAATACGTGTGAATAAACTCGATCGCGCAGCCAACGCGTATCGCTCCACTCAGATCGTGAATGAACATTCGGGCCGCTTCGAGGCACAGAATCGGCCGCACTCGTTTGCCGCCCGCGGCAATGCTGTAACGCATCGCGCGATGAATCACATTAGGCGGTGTGCTCTCGGGGGGAAGAATCTGGTTGAGGGCCGTCTCGATCGCAGCGCGGTCTTCTTCGAAAAACGGCGGCAGGGTCATGATTTCGAATTGGCCTGGATGGTTCGGAGAGCGCCGCGCAGCGCTTCGCGGGAACTAACTCGATTCATCTTCGGGCTCGAACGGCTCCGCCGCGATCTTGCCGTCCGCCTTCTTGAGGAGAATCTCCACGCGGCCTTCGGCTTCTTCGAGCTGCTTCTGGCATTCGCGCGAAAGCTTCACGCCTTCCTCAAAAAGTTTCATGGCTTCGTCCAGAGACAGCTCGGGGCTCTCGAGACGTTTCACCACTTCCTCGAGCCGCATCAGCGATTTTTCAAAATCGCCCTTGCGCGCCGGCTCCGCCGCCTTGTTTGCCGCTGAATTCATCGAACGTCCGATACTTGCCCGCTAATGGCCTCTGCCGAGCCCGCTAACGCGACGAGCAAACGGCCTCTTAAGAGCAGCACCGGCACTATCCTTGCTTACCACTGTGCTGCAACCGCTTGCCTCATCCCTCATGATGCTGTGCAGTCTTTCCGCCGTTAAGTCTCGCATTCTAGCGCACGTCGCGGAGCATCAACAATGCCGTTGTCGACCTGTTGTCGACCGCCACGGTGAACTTGTATGCCGGCGCTGCTCGATGCACAATCGCCGCATGGCACTCGAATGGACCACGTCGTACCTGAAAGATTCCATCGATCTCTTGCGATATTACAAAAAACTCGGGGAACAGGCGATGCAGCAAGTTTCCGATGAGGCGCTCACCGTCGCGCTTGATCCGGAATCGAATTCTATCGCCATCATCGTCCAGCATTTGAGCGGAAACATGCGCTCGCGCTGGACGGATTTTCTCACGAGCGACGGCGAGAAGCTGGGCCGCAATCGCGATTCCGAATTCGAGTCGCACGCGATGACTCGCGCCGAAATTCTCAGTGCATGGGAAGAAGGCTGGAAGATCGCGTTCGCAGCTCTCAACGAGTTGACGGACGCCGACCTTAGCCGCACGATTCGCATCCGCACGGACGCGCACTCGGTGATGCAAGCCATCCACCGCCAGGTCGCCCACTACGCGTATCACATCGGGCAGGTCGTGTTTATCGCCAAGCATCTCTCGGGCGAAGGATGGAAATCCCTGACCATCCCGCGCGGCAAATCCGCGGAATACAATGCACGCGTTGGCGCCGGAGAGCTTTCGCAGCGCTAGCGGCTGGCGATCGCTCCGCTTGCCGCGAAACGCGTGCCTCGGAATCCTCCCGCTGCGCAGTGCCTCTTGTTAGAATTGCCGTCATGCCTCACAGCCTAGGCGGATCGAGCGAGACGCCATGAGCGCCGTGCACCTTCTCGGCATCGTCTTTCTCATCGGCATGAACGGCTTTTTTTCCGCCGCCGAGTTTTCGCTCGTTGCGGTGAGGCTTTCGCGCGTCCGCCAGCTCGTGGAAAAGGGCGATCCACGCGCGAAGATCGTCGAGCATCTCCTTGGCGATCTGAGCCGAGTCGTGTCCGGCGTGCAAGTCGGGATCACCATCGCCAGCCTTTCTTTGGGGTATCTCGGCGAAATCAC